>Ga0268386_10001980_pt1 | contig 14320 bp, 13 predicted proteins | sample RVTome_15_FD_200260 | JGI IMG/M metagenome (GOLD analysis project Ga0268386, IMG submission 200260) | Soil microbial communities from uranium-contaminated site in the Upper Colorado River Basin, Wyoming, United States - RVT150D86... ...
TCACGAGCCGTGGCTAGGTGGTGCGGACGAACAGCCGAGGTCGATTCGAAGTGAGTGGCTGGGAAGGGTGCGCCTCGGCTGCGTCATTCTTGACGAGCGTTCCCTGACGCCCGCGGCGGCGGATGGCGTGATCCGGACGATGCTCGCTGAGGACGTGGAGCGAATCGAGTTTCTGTTCCGCCCCCGTATGCTGCGCATCTACACGCGGGAGTTCATGCGCACCATGCTCGGTGGCGGAATTGAGTTGGCTGTTCCGACGTATGTCGACATGGCGCGGCCCCCATTCTGCACATAGCCGAATTGGGGATTCGTTGCGTGGTGCTCGCCAGAGAGGTGAAACAGGTGAACGCAGCCAAGCATGCCAGAATTTGCGCCCGAGCGGTCGCCCTATGCGTCACGACCTTCTGCACACTGCAGGGGCCGTTGGTTGGGCAAGAACTTCGTGGGCGGGTCCTGGAAGCGGGCAGCGAGACAGGCGTGGCGGCTGCGCTGGTCCGGCTGATTGACGCTGAGGGCGAGGTCGAGGGGCTGGCGGTGTCCGATTCATCCGGGATCTATCGGCTCTCCACTCCTGGTCCGGGAGACTACCGACTTACCGTAGAGGCGTACGGCTACGCTCCGTTACGATCTCATCTTCTCGCGGTGGGCGAGCGAGACAGCTACGCGGTGAGCCTCGAGCTGGCGCCCACGCCCGTTCCGATTACAGGGCTTCGGGTGTCAGCCGATCGCTTTGAAGAGCTCGAAGATGGCCTACGGCTCGTGATCGGGGTCCATCCACGCTCGCTTCGATACGAACCCATCCTGCGTCCACAGATCGAGGACCACATAGACAAGGCACACGGGCTTACCGAACTGGTGCGCTGGTCGAACGCGGCGAGTATCGTGACCCGAGAATCGAGGGACGGTCCCTGCTTTCAGTGGCGCAATCGCCACTGTATGCCCGTCTACTTGAATGGAGCTGAGCTCACCCCAGAGGTGATCCCGGTCCTGCCTCTGGACATGATCGACATGATCGTGATCATGACGCCGGGTGAATCGGCGGCATATGCAAGTGGCGCCGTGCTCCTCTACACGCCCGGGTGGATTGGATGATCGACCCGACGACGGCCTGGATGGGCCGCGGCTGCCGCTTTGCGGCAGAAGTGCTCCTGATCGGGTTGCGGGTCCACTCGACGAGCGATACATGGACCGGCGAACAGCCCGCTCTCGCTGCCCGGAGACCAGCGTGTGTCGAGCCGATCCGGGCTGACTCCCTTCGTGGCGGTGGCCGCGCTGACGCGTGCGGAACCGATCCGGCCATCACCGTGCCGGAGGATCCGCAAGTGCATCCGGAGCTGGTAATGATGGCTTGGAACGACGCTGCCACGCTCGGGAGCCGCGTCCATGTCGCGGCGGGCGCCGAGGCGGGGTGAGCTGCACCTACTCTCGATCGCCGGAGCGGCCGAGGGCTCTCCCTTTGTCGTGCTGGGCTTCGATGTCCTGGGGAGACAATCGCCGCGGCACGCTCGCATCCGGGGACACGGTGGACCCCGCGACGCCTGTGCCGGTCGTCGGAGATCACAGGTTCGTCCAGATCGCTGCCGGCAGTGGTACGACCTGCGGGCCGGATGCGACGGGCGCAGCCTACGTTGGGAAAGGGACGGCTCATCTCCGCCGCCGCCGCCTCCGGTGCCCACACGGGTCGGCAACGGCGCACATTCGTACAGGTGGCCATCGGGACCTCCTCCGTCTGCGCCATCGACACGAGCGGCAGCGGGTACTGATGGGCGAGCAATAGTTACGGGAAGCTCGGGGACGGCACCACGACCGACCGCGCTGAGCCGACCGCGGTGGTCGGCGGTCTGACCTTCGTCCAGATGGATGTCATGGCGGACCAGCCATGCGGCGTGACCGACACGTGGGGCGTGTGGTGCTGGGGTCGTGGACGATACGGCGGCCTCAAAGCGGCGGATTCGCGGACTCGCCCGTGCCTGTGGAAGTGGTCGGCGATCGGGTGTTTCGCGCCGTGGGCGTTGGACCCTGGCGAGCGTGCGGCCTGGATGAGGATGGCGGGCCTGGTGCTGGGGTAGGGGCGCGAACGGTGCCCTCGGCAACGGCGCAAACCCGATCGAGACGTGGCACGACCAGCGGCGGAACGCCGTTCCCCTGCAGCTCCACACCCGTGCCCGTGGACACATCGCTTCGCTTCGTCACGATCCGTGCCGGAGGCGGCGTCACCTGCGGACTCACCGCCGAGGGGGAGGCGTACAGCTGGGGAGGTAACCGGTACGGAACGGGCGGGGTCGGCACCACCGAGACGCTCTTCGTCCCGACTCCGGTCTCGGGAGGCCTCCGATTCAGCGAGCTGACAAATCACTGCCCGCACGTTTGTGGGCGAACCACCGATGCCGACGTGAACTGCTGGGGCCTGAACTCAGGCGGTCGGCTCGGCGACGGCACCACGGCGGACCGCTCCCTGCCGGTGCGTGTCCTGTTTCCGGCGGTTACTTGAACACCCGCGTCGCCCGCCCTCACCACCCCCGTACGGCTCCGTCGACAAATACTTGAGCCCCGAGTCGCACATCAGCGTGAGGACCGTGCCTTCGGGGCCGATCCGCTCGGCGGCGCGGAGCTAAGCCACCAGGTTGGCGCCGAACGAGGTACCGTCGATTCGGGAGGGAGTGTCGTCGCCGTCAGCTGCGGGTTGTTCCCGATAGCGAGACGTGACTCATCGCCGCTCAACGAGAGCCATACCGCGATGGTGTCTCCTTCGACTGCGAACCATCGTAATCTATCAGTCGACCTACTCCGACCGGAGCGCCACCGCGGGATCGACGCCTGTCGCCCGACGCGCGGAGACGAGGCTCGCCACGACCGTGAGCCCCAGCACGGACGCGCAGCCGACGCCCAGGAGTCGTGGGTGGAGCAGGTCTCCGCCCATCCTCAGCAGCAGGGAATACGCGACGTAGCGGTCGACCGCCGCGTCGAGAGCCACGACGCCGACCACGCCAACCAGCACCCCGACCGTCGCGACCTTCAGCGCCTCGGCGGCCACCGTGCCGACGACTCGATGCCAGCTCGCACCGAGCGCCATGCGCAGGCCCAGCTCCCGCGTCCGCCGCGCGAGGCCTTCCGCGACCACGCTGACGATGCCGATCAATGACAGGGCAACGGCAACGATGGCGCCCAGACCGATCATCACCCCGGTGGTCGTGATCGCGTTGGGCATGTAGCTCGCCATTTGCAGCTCGTGCAACGTGCCGAGCTCGACCATCGGCAGCTCCCGCTCGACCGCGCTCAGGGCCTGGCGAAGAGCCGCGCGCGCGTCTTCCGTGCCCGCCCGTGCGCGCACCCCGATCCGGACGCCGACGCAGCAGCCGAACTCGCGCCACCCCGGCAACGCGTCGGGCGCCTGAGCGACCGGAACGAAGATCCTCGGGTTGCGCTGCCCGGCCGCGGCGAGGTAGCGCCCCAGGTAGTCCAACCGATGAGCGTCCTCGGTGACGCCCACCACCGCGCGCCAGACCCCACCCTGTCCGAAGCGAACCTGATGGCCCAGGGCGGACTCGCGCGGCCACAGCATCTCCGCCGTCATTCGCGACACCACCGCGACCGGGGCTGATCCGGCTACGTCGCTTTCGAGGATCGTGCGTCCCTCGACCAAGGGGATTCCCAGGAGTTCGAGCGTGCCCGACGTGACGCGCTCCTGGGACGAGGGCCACCACAGGTCCTCGTCCATCGACGGAGGACCGTCGCGCTGCACGTCACCTTCGGGTCTCGGCGGGTAGTCCTGCATGACCATCTGCCAGGCGCCGACCGCTGCCACCGTCGGATCCCCCTCGAGGCGCTCGATCGCGCGCCTGGCGATCTCCCACTGCTCGGACACGGCCATGTCGAGCAGCGCCCAGTCCGGCTCCGCCTGAACGATCGCGCGGGCGTCGTATCCGGTGTCGGCCTCGCTGACCGTTCGATGCGCCGCCAGCGCGATCACTGTACCCGTCGCGAGGACGATCGCCGTCGCGATCTGCGCGGCGACCAGCGCGTCCCTCGTGCGACGCTCGGACCGTGTCGACGTGGCGCCCCCTGCGCGTCGCTGAAGAAGCGCCTGCACGTCGAGCGTTCCAATCCGGCGGGCGGGCTCGAGCCCCACGATCAGAGCTGTGAGCGTCCCGAGTGCAAACGCGAGCAAGGCCATCTCCGGGTCCACCGCCGGCACGGACGGGAGCGGGCGCGAGCTGGCCAGGTAGCGCGCCACCCAGTGGATCGCCCACGGCGCGCTCGCGATGCCCAGGACAGCGCCCATCAGACCGACGAGAGCCGCCTCCGCCGCGAGCCCACTGGTGACCCGCCAGCGACTGCCGCCCAGCGCGCTGCGAACGGCCAGGCCCTGCACCCTCGACTGTGCGCGCACGAGGAAGAGCTGCGTGAGATTGCTCACCCCGAGGAGCAGGACCGCCCCAACCACCCCGATGAGGAGCCAGATCGCGGGCTGATCCGGGCGGCTCGCCTGCGCGCCGAGCGGCTTCGCGATGACTCCCTGCCCGCCGAACCGGTCGAGATCCGCTGCCAGCTCGGAACGCACACGCTGATCGAGCTCCAGGTTGATCGACTCGACGGTCCGATCCGGACGACTGCGCGCAACACCCGCGTAGGCGACAGGTCGCTCATCGGGGAGAGCTTCGGCCGGCAGCCACACGGCGACGTCCATTGAGAACGCATCGGGCATCACGCCGACCACGGTGAAGCTCACGCCCGCCAGATCGAGGACCGCGCCGAGCTCCAGGTCGCGTTCCTTAGCCAGACGTGCGCTCACGACCGCCGCGGGGAGGGACCCCGGCGCGAGGTCCTCCGGCACCAGAACGCGCCCCCTCTCGGCCGGCACCCCGAGGATGCCGAACCAGTCCCCCACGATCGGGAACGCCTCGAGCCGCTTCGGCCCGTCCGCGGTCCGCTCGACGAGCGACACCCCCATCGATACGCCCGCCACCCCCTCAAGTGTCCTCCACTCCGCGGCCGTCCACTCGGCGAGTCGTCCCGGCTGGACGTAGTCGGCGAGGTGATCGCTCCCGGGCGCGGTCGTCTCCCAGAGCTCGACCAGCGTCTCCGGCTGCGGGTAGCCCACCGGCTGTAGGAAGACGGCCCGTGCCACCGCGAAGACGGCGCAGGTCAAGCCGATGGCAATGCCGAGAGAGCCCACCGACGCGACCGTGAACACTGGGGAGCGCAAGAGCGCCCTCGCCGAATCTCGGATTTCTCGGAGCAACGTGCCTCCCGTCTTTCTCCGCCGTCAGTAGCGAGCGCCGCTCCCCCTTCTTTGAGATTCGTGACCTTTTTCGCAAGGTTCGTCGCGGCCCGCCGGGGGATCCCGCGACCGGCCTCGTAACCCTGGTAAAACTCGATCGCGCCGTCGCCGTCCTCGCCGAACACGCCGTCGAGCACGACGAGGTAGTGCGGGTGGACGTTGAGGGACGAGCCGAACCGATGGAAGAACGAACGGCTCCGAGCAGGGGCGTCAGGCGGCGCTCCGGGGCTCGTGCGCCGGGCATCGTGCGACTCGCGCAGCAAGATCTGGAGCACCGCGCCGGCGAGCTGCGCGCCGTGCCCGAGCCCGCTCCGCCGCGAGCCCCGCGACCCGTTCCTCCAGGCGCGACGGGGTACTTGTGGTCGCGGAACCACCGCGTCATCGTCATCGCGCGACCGGTGGGCGATGTCGTCGACCCCGATCGTGCAGGCATCCTGGTCCCCCCAAGGAGGCAGTGATGAGCAGGAAGAACAGGGTCGGCGCCGCGCGCCGATCCGGCGCCGCCCTGGCGATTCTGATGATCGCGGTCGGTTGTGAGAACCCCGCCGAAGTGCACGTCCACCCCCAGTTCGGAGTCGTCACGCAGCACACCGGTACCGGGCAGCTGCCCGAGCTCGCCGGCAGCGTCCGTCAGGCGACGGCGCGCTACCACTCGACGGTGCAGGCCGCGAACGCGGGCTATGCGGTCGCCTCGGAGTGCGTGGCGGTACCCGGGCTCGGTGGGATGGGATTCCACTGGGTCGACATGGCGCGGGTCGACCCCGCTTTCGATCCCCTGGTCCCGGAAGCCGTCCTCTACGAGCCCGGGCCCAGAGGGCAGCTCGAACTCGTCGCCGTCGAGTACATCGTGATCGATGTCGGTCAGCCGGCCCCCACCTTCGCCGGCCAGCCGTTCGACGTGGGCGGCACGCCCGTACCCGTGCCCCATTGGAGCCTGCACGTCTGGGTGCACCGGGACAATCCGAACGGCTTGTTCACCCCGTTCAATCCCGACGTCGTCTGTCCGTAGGCAGCTTTGTCCGCATGGGCGAGACCGGCCCGATTCCCGCGGTGAGGGCTCGTGCGGAGGGGACGAAAAAGGCCCCTCAGGTCGGTCGACCTGAGGGGCTCGGACGGAGCGGGAGGGACTCGAACGCCCAAGCCCTTTCGGTGCTGGGCCATTGGCCTTAGTCGGGCAGTTCATGCGCGCGTAGGCAATACGCGACCTCGGTATACCTTCACGGGCGAGCCCTGCGCAAAGAAGGCCGATGCTGGTTCGCCTCCCATGGCATCGGCGAACGAACGGCCGTACAGGGCCAGAGCATCACACCTGAGCTCCGGCGACGCCGCTCTTAGCGTGGTCCATGGCTCGTGCTCAACTCGATACTCTCGACTCCCGCCCGTCGCGAGAGCGGTATACCCCCAGTAATGCTCCGTGACGAACTCTTCCTCCGAGCCTGGCACAAGTACCTGCGGCGGACCTATGATCGCGGCCCGCATCACATTCCAAGTGCCGGAAAGCCGCCAACGATACTCGACTGTCGTGCAGTCAGGGCCATCGTCATTGGACGGCTCGACGCGGTAAGCGGTCGGCAACGTCACATACGGTTCGTCGTAGACCCAGCGCGCGACGAAGGCAACGGCCGGTTTCGGGACGATCTCCTTCACGAACACGACTCCGCGTCGGAGCCCCTCGTCCGCTTCGCGCTTCACGTAGATCCGCAGGTTGACCTCTTCGAACGCCGCGTGAAAGGGAACCGGTACGCCCAGGAGCCTCGCGCGGAGAAACCTGAATCCAACCAGGCTCACGTAGGCGCGTCCGCGCCAGAGATCCAGCTCGGTACCTCGTGGAACCAGAGGAAGGAGCAGGTCAGGATCGACGTCGAAGTTGAAGATGAGAAGCTGACGCCACTCCGCCGTCAGGAAGACGCTCATGGATCCGTGGGCGTACGAGGTAGGCGACACATGCGTGAGACGTCATACCTGGTTCCGCCCTTCACCACTCGAGGCAGACGAGAATCTCGTTGCCGTCCGGATCCGCAATTCGTAGCACGTCATACCCCCACCACGACTTTTGTGTCGGAACGGACCGCTCGATGGTTTCCTGGAGCAATTGATCCACGCCCTGCCGCGACAATTCAATAAAAAGGCGGCCGCGATCATGACGGGTGGCGTCTTCACACAGGATGATTTCGCACCCTTCGCGATCGACTTGGCACACGGTACCCTTTCCGTCTGCCTCGTGCCATTTCTTTTCGAAGCCGAGCTCGCCGACGTAGAAGGCGAGGGCACGCTGAACGTCCGAGACGAAGAACACGGGACGCATGTACCACTCGTGGGAAAGCGCCTCACTTCCCGCTTCCCGCCCTGGCTCACACAGGCAGGAAGGCTCGCCACCTCCGCGACGAATACCCCGTCCTCGTCCTGCTCGATCGCTCCTACGGTCTCCAGGCGGGCGACTCGTCGTCGGCCGCATGACTCGTCAGGCGGATGGTGTTCGTCCCTTCCGCCTCGATCGAGTAGATGTCCCAGTTCCCGTTCCGATAGGTGTCGAAGATCAGCATCGTGCCATCGTGGGTCCACGACGAGTCGAAGTCGTCTGCCGGCTCGGTCGTCACTCGCGTCAGATCGGACCCGTCGGCGGCCATCGTGTAGATGTCCAGATTGCCGCCCGCGCGATCGCTCACGAAGGAGATCCTCATGGGGGCGCCGAACGAGCCCGGGACCGTCCCCGGTGCAGAGTCGAAGTATGGGTCGTCCGTGAGGTTCAGGAGATCGGAGCCGTCCGGGTCCATGCTCCATATGTCCCCGTTCCCCGAACGGGTCGAGAAGAAGACGATCCTCGAACCGTCGCCCAGCCACGCGGGCTCCGAGTCCTCGTCGACGTCGCTCGTGAGGCGAACCGGATTCGAGCCGTCCGCGTTCATGACGTAGATCTCGGAGTTCCCGTCGCGGGTCGTCGCGAAGGCGATGCTGCTCCCGTCCGGAGACCAGCTCGGGAAGCGGTCGATGGCGGGATCGTCGGTCAGGCGCGTGACGTCCGAGCCGTTCACGTTCATCACGTAGATCTCGGTGTTTCCGTCGCGCGTGGAAGCGAAGGCGATCTTCGAGCCGTCGGGAGACCACGCGGCGTCGCCGTCCGCCGCGGGGTTTTTCGTGATGTTGATGCCGTCCGTGCCATCCGTGGTCATCAGGTAGATCTCGCGATCACCGTCCCGCTGACTCTCGAACGCGATCAGGTCGGCGGTGAAGTCGAGCTCGTCATCCTCCCACGCCTCCACGTCGATCTCGGTGGGACCATCCGCGCACGCGGCGAGCGCGAGCGCCCCCACGAGAACCGGAATGCGCCGTCTGACACGACGTACGGTATCCATTTTGCCCTCCTGAAGAAAAAGACCGACGCGCTAGGGTGCCGGAGGCCCCCCCTCCCCCGACGCTCCCTCGAAGACCGACACGGTGGGCTCGCCGTCGGCGCCCACGCCCACCAGCGTTCGGATCGTCCCCGCGCGGTCGGCGAACAGAGCCTGGGTCGAACCGTCCGGATCGAGCCCGAATACGGCGCGACTGACCCCCTGGGCGTCCGCGAATACGAGATTCGTGGATCCGTCGGGCAGGTACCCGAGCACGGCCCGGGGTCTCGCGTCGGGATCGCTGATCGTCACCCCCGGCGAGCCGTCCGCCAGCACGGTGAGCCGGATTCGTTCACGGCCGTCCCGATCCGAGAGCGAGAGCTGGGCGCGACCGTCGGCGTCCGTGGCCAGACGACCCCTTTGCACGCCGCCCGCGTCGCGGAGCACGACCTCCTCGGTGGACAGGCTGTCCACGGCCCAGGCCCCGTCATCGGGGACGAGCGTCGTGAGGACCACGGCGAGCGCCCCCAGCGTCACGACGAGGCCGGCTCCCATGAATCGCGCCGTCCACGCCATCCGCTGGCGCTGCGCTTCGACCGCCGCGAGTCGGCGGTCCAGGCGCGCCTCGACCTCGCGGATCCGATAGTCGGTGCCGGAGCCCGCGTCGACCGTGGCGGCTCCGGCCACACCCGTGTCTCGCATCGAATGATTCATCGCTTCAACTCTCCAAGTGGAGTCCGAAATCGAGAGCTCGGGCTTGGGGATGGCCTCTCCGCTCCCATGCGGCGGCTCAGCCCGAAGGCAGGAAGTAGCTCCGGCATGCCTGCTCGAGCAGGCCCGCGCTCAGACGAGCCGGCTCGCTCCGGTATTCGGCCAGATCCTGTACGTGATCCAGCACGTCACGGGGATGACATCTGCGGGGCTTGATCGTCCCGTTCCCGTAGAACTCGTCGAAGAGGTACGCCAGAGCGTCTTCCTCGAACTCGATGTCTCTCGCCTGGCAGCAGATCCGGAAGATCCGCTCGTACTCGCCGCGGTCCGGATTCGGGACCTCGATCTTGTAGTGGATCCGCCTCAGGAAGGCTTCGTCTCCCAGAGCCCGGGGCTCGAGGTTCGTCGAGAAGATGACGAAGCTGTCGAAGGGAACGACGATCTTCCTGCCGCTCCTGAGGGTCAGGTAGTCTTGGCGGTGCTCCAGCGGGACCACCCACCGGTTGAGGAGATCTCGGACCGGAACCCGCTGCCGCCCGAGATCGTCGACGACCAGCACCCCCCCCGCCGCCTTCAACTGGGGAGGCGCCTGATACATCCGTCCCATGGGGTCCCACTGGAGGTCGAGCTGCTCGAGCGTGAGCTCGCCGCCCGTGATGACCACCGGCCTGCGCGCCTCGGCGTATCGCCGATCGTGATTCGGGATCGAGCGGAAGATCTCCCGTCGCATGTCGTCGGAAGCCGATGCGCGTGTCGGATCCGCGGCGGCGGTCAGGTCGGTCACCGTCGCCGGTTCGTACCGCGCCTCAGGCTCGTCCTCGTGAGGAGGCGCCCCCGGCTCGTCGTCGCCCGGCCCGAAGCGGTGGTGCACCGGATCGTGGACGATCATCACGCTGCCGTCCACGAGCACGCTGTACGGCACGTAGTATCTCTCGCCGAAGACCCGGGCGATCCGCTCGGCCAGCAGCGTCTTGCCGTTCCCCGGCTCCCCGTAGAGAAACAGGGACCGACCGGAATTGATCGCGGGCCCCAGGAGCTCGAGCATCGGCTCGGGCAGCACGATGCCGTCGAGGGCGCGTCGGAGCTCCTCCTCCGAAACGCGCGCCCTTTCGATGGCCTGGCGCTCGATCCACCGAAGGAAGTCCTCGAAGGCGACCGGCGCCGGACCCACGTACCGGCTCACCTCCAGCTCCTCGAGGGCCCTCTTCCTACCGGCACCCGTCAGCTTGAAGACGTACTCTCCGCGGCTCGGTCCCTTGGTCGAGTGCACCTCGACGAACCCGAGGTCCTGGAGCTGGCGGATCACCTCGTCCAGCAGGGCCATCGGCAGGGCGAGCATGTCGAACAGCTCGAAGCCGAGCGCGGCTCCCCGGACGTAGAGGGCCTTGAGCACGAGGCCGGCGACGAAGTCCTCCGAGAGCCCGGCTTCCTCCAGCGACTCGGGCGGGCGTGGGACCGGAAGAGAAGGACGGGATCGAGGCGCGCTGGGCTCGATCGGAGAATCAGCCTCGTCGGTGAGGCGCTCGCGCTCTCGCGGATGCGCGAGCTTCTGCGTGGCTTCCATGACTCAACTCCAATCGAGGCGAACGCCCGGCACGGTTCCGGTCTCGTCCAGACGGCCCGCGGGGAGCTCGAGGGTGTGGACGGCCTCGGCTCCTCCGAGCCCGACCCGCCAGGGGGCGAGTCGGGCGATGCTCCGCAGGACCCTCCCTTCGGCATCGAGGAAGGCGACGTCGATGGCGTGAGCCATTCCGACGGTGTGCACGGAGCCACACTCGAGGAGGAGCAGTCCTTGCCCCGCCTCCAGGGGCGGGCGGGCGAGGAGCCCGCGGAAGCGGAGCCACCACGTGTCGGCCACCGCGACCCTCGACCCGACCACGGCCGAGCCGTCCTGGACCACGCACACCTCCCTCATCACATGCCCGCCAGTGCCTGGATGACCTGGATCACGGCCGGTCCCAGGATGACGACGAAGAGCGCGGGAAAGACGAAGAGCACGAGGGGGAAGACCAGCTTGATCGTGGTCTTCGCCGCGGCCTCCTCGGCGCGCTGACGCCGTTTCTGGCGCAGCGTGCTCGCCTGCACCCGGAGGGCCCGCCCGACCGACGTGCCGAAGCGCTCGGTCTGGATCAACGTGGAGACCAGGGCCTCGACGTCGTCGAGCTCCGTGCGCTCGGCCAGGTTTCTGAGGGCCTGCGGCCGCGCCGTTCCCGCCCGGATCTCGAGGTTCACCATCGCGAGCTCCTCGGAGAGGGCCTCGCAGACGTTGCGGACCTCCTCGGCGACCCGGACGAGGGCCTGGTTCAGGCCCATCCCCGCTTCCACGCACGCCACGAGCAGATCCAGTGCGTCGGCCAACGCCTGCTGGATGTGTCTGCGCCGCGTGCGTCGGCGGCGAAGGACGTACCAACTCGGCGTCACCCACCCGAGCCCACCGAGCCAGAGCGCGATGACCAGGGTGGTGAGCAGGCGGGCCTCGAAGAGCACGCCCGTCACGAGCCCCACGAAGACGAGACCCGCGGTCAGGACGACGCGAGTGCCGACGAAGATGCGAGGGGCGTCACCGTCCCAGTATCCGGCCTGGACGAGCTTCTTGGCCCAACCTTCCACGTCGAGGCCCCCACGCTCCACGTGCTCACCCAGCTTGCGGACGACCTCACCGAGCTGCTGCTTCTTGGATTGACGACGCCGGCGAGACACCGAGCCGAACGGGCTCGGTTGCAGGTTGCGGAGCTCCGCGATCTCTCGGGCGACGGCCCTGGCCGGAGCCGTGGACAGCTCGTAGAGCGCGACCATGAGCATGGTCACGCACAGACCCGCGAAGATCCCCACCATATAAGGCACGGTGCTCGCTCCCTCAGTACCTGACGTCGACGATTTGTCGGATCCAGAGGAACCCGATCCCCTGGAGCGTCGCGGCGCCTATGAGCAGCGCGCGCCCCAGGTCTTCCCGGTAGAGCGTCTGCATGTAATCGGGGTTGATGAGCGTGACCACGAGGCCCACCAGGATCGGAAGCGCCGCCAGCGTATACCCGCTCATGCGACCCTGCGCGGTGTACACGCGTACCTGGCGCTTCAGGTTGAATCGGGCGCGCATCGTCTCCGCGATCTGTTCGAGGATCTCGGACAGATTCCCGCCCACCTCCCTCTGAACTAGGATCGCGGTGATGAGGATGCGAATGTCCACGACCTCCACGCGGTCTCCGAGGCCCAACAGCGCCTCCTCGAACGGAAGTCCGAACTTCTGCTCCTCGAACGTCACCCGGAACTCCGACGCCAGCGGCTCGGAGGCCTCCTCGGCGGCCATGCGCAGACCTTCCGAGAGCGGGTGGCCCGCCCGCACCGCACGGGCGATGAGGTCGATCGCGTCGGGAAGCTGGCTCTCCAGCCGGAGGATGCGCTTGGCCTTCTTCCGGCGGACGTAGAGACAGGGTGCGGCGCCGCCAAGCACGAGAGCCACGCTCGCGAGGGCGAGGCTGTCGAAGGCGGCGAGACACACGAGCGCGGCAACGGCCCCGACGGCCACGACCCGTGCGGCAAACCCCCCGAGCGTCCAGCTCAACCCGGACTGAACCAAGAAGTGGTGGAGGTCCCAGAGCTGGGGGATCCGCTCGCCGAGGACGTGCATCACCCCGCCCTCCTCGTGCGCCTTGGCGCGGACCACCGACCCCTGGGTGGGTAGGTCCTGCCGCCTACGCCCGTCGCCCCGGAGCGAGCCCAGGGCGTCGTTGCGCACGCGCCATTCTCGAAGCGCGGCCAGAATCTGGAAGGCCACGACGACTGCCAGGGCGGCGCTGAGCGCGGCCGCCAGGGCGAGGACCCAGGGCTCGGGACGGGGCGTCATCGGATCCTCCTCACGCCATGCGCTCGGCGGCGGCCGGCACGTCGGCGAAGGCCTCGGACGCCATCTCGAACCCCTGGGCCTCGAGGCGGTCCATGCATCGGGGTCGAATGCCCGTGGGCCGCAGGCGTCCGAGCACGCGACCGTCACTGTCGACCCCCGTCTGCTCGTAGATGAAGATGTCCTGCATCGTGATGACATCGCCCTCCATGCCGACGACCTCGGCGATCTGCTTGACCTTCCGGCTCCCATCCGACATCCGGCTGACCTGGACGATGATGTCGATGGCGCTCGCGATCTGGGTCCGAACCGCGCGGTCCGGCAGGTTCAGATCGGCCATCGCGACCATGGTCTCGAGCCTGCTGAGGGCGTCCCGGGGGGTGTTCGCGTGCAGCGTCGTCAGCGATCCGTCGTGCCCCGTGTTCATGGCCTGGAGCATGTCCACCGCCTCGGAGCTGCGGACCTCACCCACGATGATCCGATCGGGCCGCATGCGGAGGGCGTTTACCACCAGGAGCCGCTGGGGGACGGCCCCGGATCCCTCCAGGTTCGCCGGTCGGGTCTCGAGGCGGACCACGTGCGGCTGGCGGAGCCGGAGCTCGGCCGAGTCCTCCACCGTGACGATTCGCTCCGTCGAGGGAATGAACGCCGAGAGGACGTTGAGCAGCGTCGTCTTGCCCGCCCCGGTCCCGCCGGAGATGAGCACGTTCAGACGGCCCCGCACGACTCCCTCCAGGAGCCGGACCATTGGCTCGGTGAGCGATCCCGTCCGGATAAGGTCGTCGGCCGAGAGTCCGTCGTCGTTGAACTTGCGGATCGAGAGGTGCGGACCGTCGATGGCGAGGGGCGGAATGATGGCGTTGACTCGGGACCCGTCCGGCAGCCGGGCATCCACCATCGGAGACGCGTCGTCGATTCGGCGGCCCACCGAGGACACGATCCGATCGATGACCTGGAAGAGGTGCCGATCGTCGTGGAATCGGACGTCCGTGGGCTCGAGGCGCCCGTTCCGCTCCACGTAGATCATCTGCGACGTGTTCACGAGGATGTCGGCGATCGTCGGATCGTCCATCAGGGGCTGCAGAGGGCCCAGTCCGAAGATCTCGTCCAGCACCTGTCGGATCAGCTCGTCGCGCTCCTCGAGGTTCAGCGGGATCG
>Ga0268386_10001981_pt1 | contig 14320 bp, 16 predicted proteins | sample RVTome_15_FD_200260 | JGI IMG/M metagenome (GOLD analysis project Ga0268386, IMG submission 200260) | Soil microbial communities from uranium-contaminated site in the Upper Colorado River Basin, Wyoming, United States - RVT150D86... ...
GGCCGTGGCGAGGTCGCGGACGCGCTGGTCGTCGACGCCCGCCGGCGTCGCGCCGGGCACGACGAGCACCGCCGGCGCCGGCCAGCCCGGCGTGTCCAGCCGGCCCGGGACCACGCCAACCTGCGTCCGCTCCGACGTCACCGGCGGCGCCAGCGGCCGGACCTCCACGACCCCGACAGCGTCCGCGAGCGTCGGCACCGCCTTCAGCCGCGCGCGGACCCGGGGCACGACGACGACCACCAGCACGACCACGACGGCGACGACAGCAACACGACGCATGAGGACTGATTATCCTCTTCGCTGGCGGTGGATGGGGTCAGAGCACCCAAACTCCCACGGCGTCCGGCCGTAGGCCACTATCGACGGCAACACCTGCGGCGTGCTCGTCGCCATCGACGAGCAGTCGCCCGACATCGCCGGTGGTCGACGACGCCTTCGAGGGCCGCGGCGGCGACCGCGAGGATGCGCTCGACAGGCTCGGCGCCGGCGACCAGGGGATGATGTTCGGCTTCGCCTGCCGCGAGACCGACGCGCTGATGCCCATGCCGATCCACCTGGCCCACCGCATGGCGGAGCAGCTCGCCGCGGGCTCACTCCTGTCCTGACCGCCTGGACCGCGGCGGATGCCGCGTGATCCGGCGCACGGCGGGTCATGCTCGTCCATGGGACCGCATGCCGCGCGTCCCATGGATGAAAGGCGAGCACTGTGACGACCGGTCACGACCACGCGATCAAGTTCAGGTACCTGTCGCAGGAGGACCTGCTCGAGGCCGGATGCCTCGACTTCCACATGGCGATCGAAACCGCTGAGCAGGTGCTGCTGTCCCATCGCGCCGGCGATGTGTTGTTCCCCGAGAAGATCGTGCAGATCTTCGATCAGGCGACCCAGGAGCGCATCAACTGCCTGCCGGCCACGCTGCTTGCAGAGAAGGTCTGCGGCGTCAAGTGGGTCTCGGTGTTCCCCCCGAACGTGGCGCGCTTCGGGCTGCAGAACCTGACTGCGATCTTCGTGCTCTCGGAGATCGACAAGGGCTTTCCCATCGCCGTGCTCGAAGGGACCATGGCGTCGAACATGCGCGTCGGGGCCATGGGGGCCCTGGCCGCGAGGCACTTCGCACCGCTCGAGGCCGGGACCATCGGCTTCATCGGCGCAGGCGAGCAGGCCAAGATGCACCTGCTCGCCATGAAGACGGTCCGCCCGTCGCTGACCGAGTGCAGGGTCTCCGCGCTGACGTCGGGGGAAGAGGACCAGTTCGTCGACGAAATGTCGCCACTGCTCCCCGACGTGGACTTCGTGACCGCGGGCGGGAGCGCCGAGCGTGCGGTGCGCGACGCCGACATCCTGGTGACCGCCACCAGCGCGCAGGCACCGCTGTTGCAGGCGGCATGGATGAAGCCGGGGGCGTTCTACAGCCACATCGGCGGATGGGAGGACGAGTACGCCGTGGCCCAGAAGTGCGACACGATCGTCTGCGACGACTGGGAGACGGTCAAGCACCGCACACAGACCCTGAGCCGAATGTACGCCGAGGGGCTGTTGACCGACGGCGACATCCACGCCGACCTCGCCGAGGTCGTCGCCGGGGAGAAGACCGGCCGCCGGCGCGACGACGAACGCGTGTACTTCAACGCCGTTGGGCTGTCCTACGTCGATGTAGCGCTGGCGCTCGCCATGTACCGGCGCGCGAAGGGGGCCGACAGGGGCTCGGTCTTGACGATGCAGGAGACCACGGTCTTCCAACATCCCAGGGTCGGCGAGCACCTCGTCCTCTGATGGACACCCGGTCTCGGCTCCGCTGATCAGCGAGCGCTGGCGGCCGAGTCCGTGCTCGTAGCGCAACGTCGCGCTCCGCCCGTGCAGTGCGCCTCTCACATGCCATGGGCATGTGCTGCATCAGACGTCCCCCGGTTGAGTTCGAGGCTCACGACCGCCTGCTGCAGGCTCCGCCCCGCGGCCCAGACGTGGTGAGCGTGGGACGGCATCAGAGGTCATTCGACGGCTGCAAAGCACTCCGAGCGGGCCAATGCAGTTTCGAGGTGGGGTTCGAGAGTGACCGCCATTGATGCGGGTCGGGACGCGGCACGAGGCGTTCACAAGCGCGCGTGTGCGGACTGCCGGGCGCGTGCAGGTCCAGACCACGCAACGGTAGTGTGATCGACCGTCGCGACCGTCGCAGCGATGCGATCATTGCGCGCACAGGATCCTCGTCGCGCATTCCCTCATCGCGGACGGTCGCGACCAACAGAACCTGCGTTCCGACGGCCCGATAGACGAGAGAATTGAACAGGTCAACCGTTGAGTGATCGGCCCACTGCAAATCCTCGATGAGCACCACCGTGGGACGCTGACGCGCGAGGCCTGCCAGCACCGTTGCGACCGCTTGGAACAAGCGATGCCGATCTCCCGATGCATCGCCAGCTTGGGAGCCCGCAGCGGCCAGACTCGGTGTCATAGCGCTCAACTCGCCGACCCACGGACCGGCAAGCTCCCGCACTGCGTGAACGCCGTGTTCCGCAACGAGCTCGTTCAGCACATCGGTGAATGGGGCCATGGACACGCCATCGATCGACAGCACAGCCGCCACACGAAGACAAGCTCAAACTCACAGAGTTTCCGACAGGTCGACGATGACCGAGCTTTGCACGCCGACACCGGCCGGCGTGTCCAGCGGCTCGAAGGGGTCCACCGGTGGTCACGGACCGGGTCAGGAGTGCCTGGCGGTGGTCGCCAGGTGCGAGCGGACCTTCGGCCCGGACCACCCGCGCACCGAGGAGGCCCGCCAGAACCTGCGGCTCGTCCGGACGGCTCGCGGACGCTGAGCCGGCGAACTGGATCCTGAACCACCACCGCTCGACCGCGGCGAGATGGCGCATCAGCCCGTGCAACGTCAGGCCGGACGGCGCCGCCGTGCGTTCCGACAGCTTCGCCTCAGGCACGCCACTGCACTTCAGCTCGAAGGTCGCCCGGTGCCAATCGAGGTACGAGCACAGGACCTCGCGTTCACCGCCGACCGACAGCGGCAAGCCACGCGTGCCGTCGTTCCACACCGGAGAGAACGTGCTGGGAGCCTCCGAGTCTGTCATCGGCGGCGCTCCTTGGTCAGTCGGTGCTCCTGCCGATGGGCCGTGATAGCACACCGCCGGAGCCGCGTCCGACGCACGGCACCACGCTCGGATAGCGCATGGACTTGCCTCCAATCACGCACTCAGTCTCCAATCACGCAAGATTGGAGACCTAGATGTCGGCTGGTGCGCCATTACGGGGCCTTGTCAGCCGGCAGATTGCGGACGTCGCTCAGCGACGACTGACCGACGAGCCGGTACTGGCCCTTCAAGGCCCTCGGGCGGTCGGTAAGACAACCCTGCTGCGTCGCTTGGCAGCGGCACATGGCACAGTCGTCATCGACCTCGACGATCTCGAAACGCGCGACGCGGTGGCGGCGGATCCCGCCATCTTTGTGTCCGGGCCAGCGCCGGTGTGCATCGATGAGTATCAACACGTTCCTCTCGTCCTCGACGCGATCAAGGCTGAACTGAACCGCGATGGCGCACCGGGCCGCTTCGTGATCACCGGATCAACCCGCCACGATGCCCTGCCGCAGGCGGCCCAGGCGCTGACTGGCCGACTTCACCTGATGACCGTCTACCCGCTGTCGCAAGGCGAGATCAGCGGCGTACATGAGCATCTCATCGAGACACTGTTCAACGCGCCTGACGCGGTCGTGACGGCGAACGCTTCCACGACCTCGCGAGCCGAGTACATCGAACGAGCGACCAGTGGCGGGTTTCCTCCCGCGCTCCTGCGCCAAACGTACGCCGCGCGAGCACGCTGGTTCGATGACTACATCTCGCTGTGCCTCGAACGTGATGTGGCAGAGCTGGCGCGCATCCAGCAGAAAGCCGCATTACCACAGCTGCTGACCCGATTGGCGGCCCAAACCGCACAGGTCCTCAACGTCGCAGCCGCCGGGCAAGCAGCCGGATTGAAAGCCCGCACCGCAGAGAACTACACCAGATTGCTCGAGGCCCTGTTCCTCATCCACCGCCTACCGGCATGGGCACGACCCTCCGCGCACGCGCCGCTGCGATGCCCAAGCTACATGTGGTCGACTCAGGCTTGGCCGCCCGACTGCTGCGACTCACGCCCGACAAGCTCAACCGCCCCGAACCGACCGCCTTACAGCAATTCGGCCACTTACTGGAGACATTCGTCGTCGGCGAGGCGCTCAAGCAGGTCTCATGGATGGACGGAGTATCCGCCGTCGGTCACTGGCGAACCCACGATGGTGCCGAGGTCGAATTGGTCATCGAACGCGACGACGGATCAGTGATCGGAATCGAGGTCAAAGCCGGCACGCGCGTCGCCGGCAAGGACCTCGCCGGACTTCGCGTGATCCGCGACACACTCGGCGACGCCTTCATTGCCGGTGTCGCCCTGCACACCGGCGCGCGCTCCTACACAGCAGACGACCGCATCCATGTCCTACCGATCGACCGCCTCTGGACACCGACGCTCTGACTTCGGTGAGTCCGACCACAGGACACCAGGTTGAGAGCGACCTGGATAAGGCGCTCGGGAGCGCCATGCGTTCGGCTCCACGCGGCGACCGAGGCGCAAAAGGCCTGGTCAGAGGGGGTTTGTGGACCTGGGTTTACACAATACGAACCGCCACGACACCATCCACGGACCCTCGATCAGCGTTTCGCCGCTGCAAGCCAAGGTTGTCGGCAGTCGCCTGAGCTGCAGAATCGCCGTCCTCGACGCGATCGAACGACTCCAGCAACGCACCGGCGCCACGGAGTTCACGCGTCGCGACATCGTAGCGGAAGTCCAAGCAGCCAGCGGAAGCTTCGAGCGGCAGACGATCTACCGCTGTCTACGCCGCCTCAGCGGCCACGAACCCGGCAGCGCGTACCTCGACCTCGAGGATCTCGGCCATGGCCAGCTACGGCTTCGCGTTGTCACTGGTCACCATCGGACCCGTTGATGGTAGCGATCGAACAGCCTCGCCTGTGAGACCCGCCGCCGGCACTGGGATAATTCACCGCGCCTGGCGTGATGCGGTTCTTCGGCGGAGCGGAAGACGGCCATGCCGAGCGCGGCCCGTACTCTTGGGGAGTGAGTGTTCACGCCTCCGAGACAGTGGATACGGTGCGGGCTGCCGAAGTCATCGCCGCTTCGTGCTTGGCCACGGATCTGGGCATGGGCTTTCCCTTCGAGCACGGTCTGCACGCAACGTTGATGGCGATGAGGCTCGGCGATCTGCTCGAGGTCGATCGAGAGACGGCCTCCCAGACGTACTACTGCTCGCTTCTCATGTATTCGGGATGCACCACCGACGCCGACATCTTGGTGCGGATCATTGGAGGCTCGGGTACCGAAAGCGGCGGGCCAACCATATTCGGTTCACCGGTGCAGGCGCTGACCGGCGTTGCACGCGCTATCCCTTCTCCGGACAGCCCGCCGTATCGCCGCGCGTACGAGATGGTCACGCGGCTGCCCAGGTTCTTGAGCATCGCCAGGCCGCACACGAGGGCCGTCTGCGAGGTAGCGACGATGCTGGCGGAGCGTCTGGGTCTCCCGCCCTCCGTCCATGAGCTCTTCACCCTCTTGACCGAGCGATGGGACGGATACGGAATCTTGAGGCGGGCTCAGGGGGATGAGATCCCATTGGCCCTACGCATCGTTCACGTCGCTCGGGACGCTGCCTATCAGCGGCTCATAGGTGGTGACGAGCACGCCGCGGACATCATCCAACAGCGCGGAGGACATGCATTCGATCCGGTCGTCGCCACCACGTTTGCCCAAAACGCGGCGAAGATCACGGCCGCGGTCGACACTTCCGGATCGGCATGGGAGGCGACGCTTGCCGCTGAGCCGCGGCCGTGGCGGATCCTCGAGGGCGAGGCTATAGAGCGTGCCCTTGCGGCCATTGGCGATTTCGCTGACCTCATATCACCATCGCTGGCGGGTCACTCATCGGGTGTGGCGCGGCTGGCGGTCGCCGCCGCTGATCGTTGCGACTTCAGTCGATCCGACGCCTCACTTGTGGGCCGGGCTGCGCTCGTCCACGACGTTGGACGAGTAGCTGTCCATCCGCGTGTGTGGCAGAAGGCCGGATCGCTGACCGCCGACGAGTGGGAGCAGGTCAGACTTCACGCCTACCACACCGAACGGGTCCTCCATCGGGCTCCGTTTCTCGCCCCGCTCGGCAGCGTTGCTTGCGCTCACCATGAGCGGCTCGACGGGAGCGGGTATCACCGCAACGCGACCGCCGTCTCATTGACCCCAACCGCCCGAATCCTGGCCACTGCCGACGCCTTCTCGGCCATGATTGAGCCGAGGCCACATCGCAACGCCCTCACGGCGGAGGAGGCCGCAGAGATACTGGGTGAGGAGGCCAACTCCGGACGTCACGATCCGGATCTACTAGCTGGCATTCTCGAGGCGGCCGGACAACCCGTCCCGCGCGTTGAGCGCCCTGCAGGGCTGACCGAGCGGGAAGCCGAGGTGATCCGCTTTCTGGCGCGGGGTCTGCAGACCAAGCAGGTGGCGCGCACACTCGATATCTCGGTGAAGACCGCCGACTACCACATCCAGAGCGCCTATCGAAAGATGGGCGTCTCCACCCGAGCGGGGGCGACCCTCTTCGCCATGCAGCACGGTCTCGTCACCTGGGAGAACTCCCGATAGCCACTCGCCGGCCATCTGCTTACCGTCGAAAGACGCGAGCAGGAGTGATCGAATGAGTGATCAACACCTCCAAACCGTGGTCATCGGTGGCAGCCAATCAGGTCTGGCAATTGGCTATCACCTCAGTCAGCCGGACCTGCCGTCTGTGATCCTGGACGAGAACGACAGGATCGGTGATGCCTTAGGAGCGATGTCTTCAATTGGTTCGAATTTTGGAGGCTCGGTGGTCACTAGGCGGGCGAGAAGGCCGGTGGTGACGTGATGACCGAGGCGCTGCTTGTTGTCGGGGTGGGGGCGGCAGTGGTGTTCGTTACCGTTGTGCTCATCGAGGGTGCCCTTCGACCCGGTTATGACCCGATCTACCACACGGGCAGCGAGCTGGAGCTAGGTGAGCGGGGTTGGATTCAAAGAGCCAACTTCCTACTGATGGGCGTGGGCGTGTTGGCCTTCGCGGTCGGCGTCCAGCGGACCTTGAACACGGTTGCCGGGGCTGTACTGCTCGCGATCTTCGGGTTCGGAATGCTCGTGGCCGGCGTGTTCGCTCCAGACCCAATCCGCGGCTACCCACCCGGAGCCCGATCCGAGCCTTCGGCCGAGCTGACCTGGCAGGCCCAGGTCCACAATGCGAGCGGACCGGTCGCCTTCCTCGTGCTCTTGGGGGCATGCCTAACGCTTGCAGGCCGCCTCCAAGGCGCCTGGCGGCTGTACACGGTGCTGACCGCGGTTGCCGGCCTCGGTCTGACTATCTGGACGGCTCTCGCGTTCCAGAGAGACGCGGCGAACACGGGACTCGTACAACGCGGCCTCATTCTCGTCTACTGGAGTTGGATCGTGCTGCTAGGCATCCACCTCATCACGAATCCGCCCCAAACGTGACCCACGCGTATCGGGGATTCCACCCGGCCTCGGCATGCGTATCCGGATCCGCTCTCTGCGGCCCAGGACGCGAAGGCGGAACTTGTGGCCGGTCGTCGGCGCGCGGAATGCGGCTCGTCGTTCCGTCTCGAAGCGGGGACCGGGTGCGCGGGAGTGCCGGATATCTGGCTATACGGCCCCGGATATCCGAAGGCGGTCCTTGGCCCGACCTACCGACATCACGGACTACCACCAGCAGCCGGTTCGCATTGTGGAACAAAGTGGGCTACCGACAGAGCTGGTTGACGCATGGTGACGTGATCTCGACCGGCCTGCGTGACTTGTTCGCGTTCCGCTGGGCACTGCGGTGCACCACCCCGCAGGCGTCGGACACGGTGCTCGGCCAGGGCTGGGCATCACATGGCTACAACGCGGCCGAGTTGGACCCGGCGTGTCCTGGTGTGGGTTGGCTGCTGCACGAGCGCGGGCTGCCGGTGCGGTGCCGCACGCACTACCTTGACGACGACCAGGTCGAGCAGCTCGCCGCACGCGCCGTCATCCTGCGCCGGGCCAGCCGTCGCACCGACTCCCGAGCGGGGTAGCCGAGCGAGTTGTCGCATCCGCGCCGTCCCGCAGCCCCATCCGACGATCGTGGCCGGGGTTCCTCCGGTGAATCGGTAGTTCCGGTGCAACCCGCGAGCACGTATCCCGGCGCACGCGTCACCAGCACACGCTTGCCTTCGCCACCAAACGTGCTGCGCAACCGAGCGATATGCGTGTGCAAGCTCTTGAGCGCCGTCGCCGGCAACTCGTCCCCCACAAGACCGCCAGCAAACGGTCCGTGGACACCACAACACCGGCATGTACCAGCAGCGCGGCCAACAGCCGCCGTTGCTGGGACGTCAGAACACGCATGGTGCCGTCGCTCGAGGTCACCTCCAACGGCCCAGCACCCCGAACTGCATACCTGTACCTTGATCCGGTAGCGCAGGAAGTCCACCAACACTGCGGCAGAAACTACGCATCGGGGAGCGCAACGGCATCGGGAGACCCCGCTATGAGGGCGCTCGCGCCAGGAGACTCGCGTAGGCGATGTGGCCGAAGAACGTTCCGTCCCGCACGCGCCTCTCGGCCTCAGCGGTCAGCGCCTGCGCAGTCGCCGGTGCGATCGTTCCCGCAGCTGTCAGGGTCTCGGCTCCGATCCGGATGACGGCAAGGAGGTAGCGCGGATCCTCAGTCGCTACGTAGCCGTGGCTGCGAAGGTCGACATCGACGAAACCTGCCTCGGCCACGCGCGAGCGGAGCCCGCGCACGAGCCACCGGTCATGGACGAGCGTCGCGAGCGTCGTATCTACGCAGGCCTGGAGCGGGTCGCCGTCGGTGAGCGCCACCGTGGTCGTCGCATAGTCACCGTCGAAGATCACGAGCCACCCACCCGGACGCAAGACCCGCCGCGCCTCACCGAGCGCTGCCTCCGGTCCCGGTACATGGCAGAGAGTCGTGTGGAAAACCACCACGTCGAAGGAGGCCGCGGCGAAGGGCAAATCGCGTCCATCGGCCACCTCGAAGCGCAGGTTCCGATCTGCCGACGTCAGCTCGCGCGCGCGCTCGACGAGGAACGGTGATGGATCGATGCCCACGACCTCCGCCACACCCGGCCACGAGACAAGCTCCCGGCACACCGGACCCGTGCCGGAGCCGACTTCAAGCACACGGGCGTCGCGCGGGAACGCGATGCGCGATAGATAGTCGCGCCGCATCGCGCGCTGCGCCTCTTCGGCCGCTCGGATCTCCAGTCGTTGGACCTGCTGCTCGAGCATGGCATCGTCGAGCTCGGTGACGCGGGTCCACAGATCTCCGGACGGTGCCGCCATTTGGAGTGGACGATTGCTGCTGGTTCCCATGATCATCACCTCGCGCCGGAACCTAGGGGTGAGACTCCTCTCGGCACATCCGTACCGGTACGGATTTCTGCTGTGGAGATCTCAGACGCCGAACTCGGCCGCCCTGCGGACCAGATCGAGCCGCGAGTTGATCCCGAGCTTCACGTAGGCGTTCGCGATGTGCGCCTCCGCAGTGCGTTCGCCGATTGACAACCGGTCGGCGATGTCCCTGGCGCTCAGTCCTTGAACCGCGAGACCAGCGACCTCACGCTCTCGGGCGGTGAGCGCGTCCGGTCCCCAAGCGGGGCGATCGCGCCGGCTGCGGCGGTTGCCGGTCAAGAAGGCCTCGATTTCGATCAGCACCGCGTCGGCATCTCCGAGCCACGGCCAATGGTCCACGCCGGGCAGCTCTACGAGCCGAGCATCGGGCAGATGCCGCGCAAGGTACCTGCTGAGCTCGACGGGAAGCCAGGTTTCGTTCGTGCGATGCAACAGAAGTGTCGGGATGCGTATCTCGCTGAGGATCGGTCGCAAGTCCAAGGCGGCGTTGGCCCGCATGAGATCGCGCACCGCCCCCGGGCTCGCGGCAGCGCGCAGATAGCGCGCGAACCAAGACTGATACCGCTGGTCGCCCGCCACGCTCGGGCATGCACGTTCAATGCCGTAACCGCTCGCCCAGGAGCTGTCGAGGCCGGCGAGATACGACTCGAAGAACTCGGGCGTCCAGCCCCACGGATAGTCGTCGCCACGCAATGCGCGCGCGAAGCCTGCAAACAGGACCATGGAGGTGACGCGTTCGGGATGGCGATAGGCGAACAGCGCGCAGAGTGAGGCTGCCTCTGACACGCCGAGAAGAGTGGCTCGTGCTGAGCCTGCTTCATCCATCACAGCGTGGATGTCCTCAATGCGGCCCTCGACCGGCGGCTCGCCAGAGACACGATCGGAGAGCCCGGTCCCGAGCTTGTCGAACCAGATCAGACGGCTGAAGGAGGCGAGACCCCGAAGGAAGCGCGCGAGATGCGGTTCCTCCCAGGCAAGATCGAGGTGAGACACAAAGCCCGGCATGAACACCAGATGTGGTCCCGCACCGAGCACCTGGTAGGCGATGTGAAGATCGCCAGACGTTGCGTATGCGACCTCCGTTCCCATGCCTCAAGCGTAGATGCGCTGATCGGATCCATGCTCCGGATCAGCGCGAGCAACCGTTCGAGCTGCGCGATCTGCCGGTCCAGCGAAGGTTGGACCCGTCGCTCGGCTGCGGTCACGACGCAGCTCGCTGAGGAACGCCGCCCGCGCGGAGAGCGTGGCATCCGGCCGGGGGAGCCTCCACGCGGCGGGGATGCCCCGGTCGACCCTGCCCAGCCGTGCGGTGCGCTCCTGCTCGGCGCGCTCGAGTTGACGCAACGGCGCGACCGACGCCGACTCGAGCCGCCTGACGTGGTTGAGCGCGCTCTGCAAGGTGGTGTCCAAGGTCTCAGCAATGCGGGTCGTCGTGAGCACCGGGTTCTGGAACACGAGGTCGACCACCTCGACCGCGCGCGACCGGTCACCGCTCAACCGCTGACGGTAGTTCTCTCGAAGGTCGACGAGTCGCTCAGCGCGACCAACCGCGTCGTTAGCAAGGTCGGCAACCCCGGTGAGGAAGAACACCAGCCACTCGCGGAGTTCGCCCCGCTCGCGCACGGCTTGGAGGCGGTCGTAGTACTCGCTGCGGTATTGCTCGAAGTAGGCACTGAGGTACAGCAGCGGCTGGGGAAGCAGCTGCTGTTCGACCAGCAGAAACCCGATCAGCAGACGACCAAGCCGCCCGTTGCCGTCAAGGAACGGGTGGATCATCTCGAACTGGTAGTGCACCAATGCGATCTTGACCAACGGGGGGATCGACGTCTCCTCGTGGACGAACCGTTCGAAGTCGTCGAAGGCGCGTTCCATGTCGTCCACGTCGGGGGGAACGAAGACCGCGGTCTCGGGACGGTTGTCGGGCGAGCCGATCCAGTTCTGGGATCTGCGGACCTCGCCGGGGAGGCGTTCTCGACCGCGGACATCGGACAGCAGGACCGCATGGACCTCGCACAGCAGACGCCTCGATACCGGAAGTGCGTCGAGTCTCTCCAAGCCGTACTCCAGCGCGTCGATGTAGTTGGTGACCTCGCGGATCGGACCTTCCGGCTTGTTTCGCGCTGGGCATCGAAGACATCAGACAGCGACGCCTGGGTGCCCTCGATGCGGCTGCTCGCAAGCGCCTCCCGGGTGATGTAGGGCTGGATCAACAGGTGCGGGTTCGGCAACAGCCGCCCGGTGCCTGCCAGCCGCCCTAGCGCACGGTCGGCATCCGACAGCCGCATCACCGTGCCCGGATCTAAGTCGACCGTGCGTGGCATCGGTGCCGGTTCGAACGCGACGTAGCCGTGCGGGCCGAGCGTCCGCACGGCGCGACCGAACTCGGGAGCTACAAAGCGATTTGCATCAACGATCATAAGTTACAACAGAAACGCCGGTTTCCTTGTAGCTCAGACTGCGACCTTCCAACCTTGTTGTAGCTCTGCAGCCCGGCGCCGACGCGCGGCGACGCCATCCGACCGCCCGCTTACGATCGTCGCGTGTTTCAGGAGACGCCTGACCGACCGAGTCGTGATCGACTCGTCAGTCTGCCATAGCCAGCCACGCATGCGCGGCACCCGAGCCGCGGTCGCAATGATGGTCGACGCCCTAGGCGCGCTGTTGGTCGACGAGGCCACAGCGAGCGGGGCGAGGTGCGCAGCCGCGGCACGGCAATAACCGCATCGGGCGGGCGAGAGTCTGATTATCAGATATGCTGGCCGCATGCGAACCATCACCGCGACCGAAGCCTCCCGGCGCTTCTCAGACCTGCTCGACGCGATCGAACGCGGCGAAACCATCACGATCACACGCGGCCGTCACCCCGTAGCCGAGATCGGACCCGCCCGCCGACGCACCGGCGCAGACCTACGCGCCGCACTCGCCGAGATCACACCACCCGACGACCGCTTCGCAGAAGACATCGCCGACGCGCTGGCCCTAATCACCACCGAGGAGCGCGACCCGTGGGCCGACACCTAATCCTCGATACCAACGTCCTCATCGCCTACGAACGCCAAACCATCGATCGCGCAGCCCTCGACGACGACGAACTCACTGTTGCAGCCCTCTCCATCGCCGAATACCGCGTCGGAATCGAACTCGCAGACACCGCCGAACGCGCCGCCAACCGCGCACGCGCGCTCGCCGCCATCACCTCAGTCATCGACGTACTCGACTACACCGAAACAACGGCAACCCAGCACGCACGCCTGATCGCACACACCCGCCGCACCGGAACACCCCGCGGAGCACACGACCTCATCATCGCCGCACACGCAGCACAGACCGGCCGAACCATCCTTAGCTTCGACGCAAAGGCACGATTCTCCGACCTCCCAGACGTCCTCGCCATCGAGCCCGAGCCAACAAAGCCAGATTCGTAAGCCGGCACACTACCTTCCAGGCACGAGCGCGGCCGTAAGCAACATCGTCGCCGGACGGAATTCACCACACCCCACGCGATGGCGGTGCAGTCACGTCGACGGAGCGGGCGGCGTACAACAACGTCTGCTGGATGTCCTCAGCCTCGATGAACGGGAACTCCTCTTGGATCTGCTCAAGGGTCCAGCCCGCAGCCACGAGCCGGAGCAGATGGGCAACGGTGAACCGCAAGCCGCAGATACACGGCTGGCCGTTCATCTTCCCAGGATCGACGGTGATTCGATCGAACACGGATGGACTCCCTGGACTCGCCAAGAGCACACGTATCGCAGCTGCCAGTAGCGCACCAGGCGGCGCGCCGTGGCATCCTGCGGCACCCACCGACAAGACCAAGCGAGCATACGAACGCCACGAGCCGCTGGGTGGCACCGCAATCGGTCTCGATGTGCACATCAAGCTGCTGCGCACCCGCGGGCGTTGTAACCACTGCTGCACGAGCAAGATTCAGGACCCAGAATCTGCAAGTTATCCGCTGAGCGAGCGCCATACTTCCTCGATACGCACCCGCGTTGCGCCCACGTTCGGCGTCCGGACAACAACCCAGAACAAACCTGCAGTTCAGAGGGGGTTTGTGGTCAGGGGCGGGGTCGAACCGCCGACCTCACGATTCAGATGGACGTGAACTCGTTCGCTACGATACACACAAGTGTGTTTCCGCAGGTCAGCGGCGTGTTGTTGTTCATCGGGGTGCGCCCGAGATCGCAGCAGTTCGATCCCGTGGCTGCAAATGTGGCTGCAAAATCGACGCACGACTATGGCCCTAAGGCTTGCCGACAAGCCCACCGGTGCGCCGACTCGCGGTCGCAGGATCGACCGCATCGTGCCACGCACGATCTCGGAGTGGTTCAAGACAATGACCGTACGTTGCCGCGTTAGCCGCTAAACATCCATGAAACTACTCCTGGGTCATCATGACCGTGGGATCTTTCCGGCTTCGATGGGCGTGCACACCACCAAGCTGCGAGGCCCTGCTCATCTCAGGAGGAACCGAACCGTGTCGGTTTTTCAGTGACCGTCGATGTCGGTTCTCGCCCAGCATTCGGCCGATTGTGAACTCAGGCGAGAGCCTGCGCTGGCGGAACAGCGGCCGGCGATGGCTCGCAAATGCCAACCTTCGTCTCGGACACGGGCGTGCAGCCCAGCGGATTGGAAAGTTGGGGCGGCTGTCGGCGACGGTCGTGTTGAGCACATGGATCCCTCCGGGCCGCCCCGAGAGCCGCGGCGTCACCAGCCGCCGGATACGAATACCGCGCGGGCTGATTGCGACGATCGCGCCAGCTTCGAGATCGGCAGCGAACGTCTCCAGGTTCATGAGGAGCACCTTCGCCAGGTCGCTGGCAGGAAG
>Ga0268386_10001982_pt1 | contig 14316 bp, 13 predicted proteins | sample RVTome_15_FD_200260 | JGI IMG/M metagenome (GOLD analysis project Ga0268386, IMG submission 200260) | Soil microbial communities from uranium-contaminated site in the Upper Colorado River Basin, Wyoming, United States - RVT150D86... ...
GCTTTTCTGCTCGCGAAGGCGAGCAGTGCGGCGCTCGGCGCGTCGCGGGGAGCGCTGGTGCTGACGTCATCGACGAACGGACTGCAAGGCGGCAGCGCCCTGTCCGGGCCTGCGTACGCCGCGGCGAAGGCGGGCATCATCAATCTCACGCGTTATCTCGCGAAGGAATGGGCTGCTCGCGGTGTGCGTGTCATCTGCCTCGCGCCGGGCCCGGTCGACACCCCGATGCTCGCACGCTTCGACGCCGACACGCGGGAGGCGTTGCGCTCGAGCGTCCCGCTCGGCCGCCTGGCCACGCCGGCCGAGCTTGCTGGACTCGTCGAATTTCTGTGCGGGCCCGGAGCCGCGTTTCTGACGGGTATCGTCGTGAATGCGAGCGGCGGGCTCGTGCTCGACTGATGCCGAGCGGAATCAGATCGTGACCCGAACCTCAGCGGGCCCGCGGCGCGGCCGGCGATCCGCGACCGCTGTCGCCCGCGACATTCCTTCGCCGCGCTATTACCAGGTCTACGTGACGTTGCGACAGTGGGTTCGCGATGGCACGTATCGCGCCGGTCAGCAGATCCCGACCGAGGCCGCGCTGTGCCGCAGCTTCGAGGTGTCACGGATCACGATACGCAAGGCGATCGATGATCTCGTGCGCGAAGGGTGGCTCGTCCGCCAGCAGGGTCGCGGCACCTTCGTGGACATTGCTGCGGCACGAGCGAACGTGTCTGTCGACGTCAGCCAGGTGCTGAGCCACGTGGCCGAGTTCGGCCAGCAGACGGCGGTGAGATCCTTGCGCGTCGCGCTCGTCGACCCGGACGAGGAGACGCGCGCCGCGCTCGAGCTCGACGCCGAGGCGCGTGTGCAGAAGGCAGAGCACGTGCGACTGCTGAACGGAGCGCCGCTCGGGCATGTGACGACGTTCGTGCCGCTCGACGTCGCGGAACGAATCGACCCGGCACGGTTGCGTACCGAGCCGATGCTCCGGCTGCTCGAGAGCGCGGGCGTCCGCGTCGGCACGGCGGAGCAGTTCATCGGTGCCACATTGGCCGAGCCGGACGTCGCGAAGGCGCTCAAAGTCCCGGTGGGCTCGCCTCTCGTCAGGATCACGCGAGTCGTCTCCGATATGCACCGTCGTCCGGTCGAACGGGTGATCGCGTTGTACCGTGCCGATCGCTATCACTACCGGATGCAGCTCACGCGCGAGGGACGTCGCGCCAAGGGCGACTGGATCGCTGCGTGAGCGCCTCGTCTGTCGACAGCACCGGACTCGTCCGTGCAGGACCCTGGTGGCTCGCGGTGCGCTGGCGAATCGCTCTGCTGCTCTGCCTCGTCACGACGCTGAATTACATCGATCGCAATGCGCTCGGCATCGCAGCGCCGGTGATGCTGCCCGAGCTCGGACTGTCGACGACGCAGTACGGTTTCATCGTGTCTGCATTTCTGATCTCGTACGCGATTGGGCAGGTGCTCGCCGGACGGGTTATCGACCGCATCGGCACCAAGCGCGCCTTCGCGGGCGCGGTCGTGGTCTGGAATCTCGCGAGCGCCGGCCACGCTCTGACGCAGGGCTTCTCGAGTCTGCTCGGCATGCGGGTCGTGCTCGGGCTCGGCGAGGCTGCGAATTTCCCGGCAGCCGTCAAGGCGATCGCCGAATGGTTCCCGGCACGCGAGCGCTCGCTCGCCACCGGCATTCTGACGATGGGCCCGGGCCTCGGTTCGATCCTGACTCCCCCGCTGATCGGCTGGTTGATCATCGGATTCGGCTGGCGTTGGGCCTTCGTGATCAGTGGCGCGCTCGGCCTCGCCTGGCTCGTTCTCTGGCAGCGCACGTACTACTCGCCGGAGGATCATCCCAGGTTGTCGGCAGAGGAGCGCGCGTTGATCACGGAAGGGCGCGTGGTCCCCCCGACGCGCCGAACGGCGGTCGTGCCGTTGGCCGAGCTCCTGCGACGCAAGGAAGTGTGGGGTCTCATGTTGTCGCGGTTCACCGGCGATGGGGCCTTCTACTTCTTCGTGTCATTCCTGCCGCTCTATCTGAGCCAGCAGCGAGGCTTCGACCTGAAGGCGATTGCCTTCAGTGCAGCACTGCCATTCGTGATGGCGGATCTCGGCAGCCTGGCAGGCGGGTATGCCGGCAAACGCCTCATCGACCGCGGCTTCTCGGTCAATGCCTCGCGCAAGACGGTCATCTGGATCGGTGCGCTGCTGATTCCAATCGGGCTGCCAGCCGTGTTCGTCGATTCCGCCGTGCTTGCGCTGCTCCTGATGTCCATGGCGTTGTTCTTCATCCAGGTGAAGTCGTCGAGTCTGTTCGCGGTGCCTGCCGACTTGTTTCATTCCCGCGACGTCGCGACGGTCTGGGGGTTGTTCGGCGCGATCGGCAGCCTGGGCGGTGCTGCCTTTACCGCGCTCGTCGGCTGGCTGGTCGATCACGTGTCCTACGTGCCCGTGTTCATCATCGTGTCACTGATGCACATCGTTTCAGCCGTGTTCGTGACGGTGCTGATTCCGCGTATCGAGTTGCTGCCACCGCTGCCGGCGCGAGCCGCTTCCCGCTGAAGCAAGGGAAATCAAACATGAGAGACGCCTCGATTGCCTGCGTGTGCTTGTTATGGGTCGGCACTCTGACGGCCGTTGCGGCAGAGAGCGACCTTGACGGGCGAACGATCGTTGCGCGTGCCCATGCGGCGGCAGGCGGTGACCCCTGGTTGGCCGCCGACACGAACGTCCTGAAAGGCACGGCCGTTCTGTGTCGCGGCGGCGTCGCGGCGTACTGCATCGAGTCCGAGCGGTACGAGATGTACCGAGTGTATCCGCGACAGCTCAGGGCCGCTCACGCAGGCAGCGGCAAGTTCCGTCTCGACGCCTACCGCAATGGCAGGATCCTGTTCACGTCGGCGTTCGACGGACAGCGCTCGTACGACCAGAACGGACCTCTACCGGAAGACAAGGCCCGCGCCGTCGAGACGAATGCCTACGGCTTCAGCGCAATCCGCTTTGCGCTCGAGCCCGGCTTTGAGATCGAGCGGCTGGTCGACGACCAGGTGGAGGGACATCCGAGCCATTTCGTGCGTGTGACGGATCCGGCGGGCGGTCGTACGATCTTCGGAATCGATGCCAGTGATTACAGTATTCGCCTCGCGGGCTGGCAGACGGATCAGGGCTGGCACGAGCGCGTCTACTCGGACTTCTATCGCGTCGGCGAGGCCGACTTCCTGCAGCCGGGTCGAGTCCGCTTCTACTACGACGGCGTGAAGTCGGTCGATATCCACTGGACCTCGGCGGCCATCGGTACGCCGATTCCCGATGAGACCTTCGTCGTGGCGGCGCGAGAGCCATCCTGACGATGCAATCGTCACCGCAGTTTCGGTTGGCTCTGCTCGCGACATGGTTGTCGATCGCGGCGTGCACGCCTGGCGATTTGCCGTCGGCGGCCGAGCAAGGGGATGTCCAACGTGTGCGCGAGCTGCTCGCGGCGGGTGCGGCTCCGGCAACAACCGACTCAGCAGGCATGAGCGCCTTGCACTGGGCAGCACGCCGCGGCGATGCGGAACTTACTCACCTGCTGATCGTAGCCGGGGCACCGCTCGAGCTGGCAGACGAACGTACCTGGACTCCGCTGCATTACGCCGCCGCCGCAGGCCATGCGGACGCCCTCTCGGTATTGCTCGCCCACGGAGCTCGTGTCGATGGGCGTGCCGCAGCGAATTTCACGCCGCTGCATCTTGCCGTCGTGAACAGTCGCTACGGCGCCGCACGTCTGCTGATCGCTGCCGGCGCGGATCTCGAGGCCCGCGGCATGGAGGACCACACGCCACTCGAGTTCGCACGCCATCGCGCGGATCAGGCGATGGTCGCACTGCTCGAGCGAGCCGCCGAGGAACGTGGTGAGTGACCCGCGCCCCGCTGACGTCGGCCGGCTCCGCTGGGCTTCATTGCCGTGCTGCGCCCGTGAGCATCCGACGCAGCACGTCGTCACGGTCCACGAAATGATGTTTGAGGGCGCCGAGCAGATGCAGGAGCACCAGCACGACGATCAGCACGGCGATGACCTTGTGCGCGTTCTGTGCGGCGAGACGCAGCACGTCGGTTTGCGGCCGCTGCCACGCCACTGGCAGCACGTTCGGCACGACGAAGAGATCGAAGTACCGCGTCGTGGCGCCGTAGGCCGCCGATTGCACGTAGCCGAGCACCGGTTGCAGGATCAGCAGCCCGTAGAGTGCAAAATGCGTGACACGCGCGGCGCGCGCCTGCCAACGGGGCGTCGCAGCCGGCAGCGCAGGCACGGGTCCGCGCGCACGCACGCCAAGCCGCAACATCATCAACAGCAGGATCGTCAGACCGAGCGACTTGTGCAGCGGCACCCAGGCTTTGTACCAGGTGACGTCGGCCGGATCGTACATGTCGAGCATCCCGATCGAGAGGCCGAGGCCGATCTGCGCCAACACGAGTGCCGCGATAACCCAATGCAACAGGCGCGCCGAGAGGCGCCAGTTGCCGCCGGGCGTGCGGGGCGAGGCCATCGTTGGCGGCGCTCGGTCTCGCATCCGTCGTCGTCAGGCCAGGCGCTCGATGATCTCGAGGGCGGCGCGTTCCGCGGACTCCATGGCACCTTCCATGCCCGACATCAGCTGCGCCGTGTGCTCGCCCGCGAGGTGCAGACGGCCATGTGGCTGACTCATCATGCCGGCCCAGCGCGCTATCTGGCCGGGACCCCAATGGAAGTAGGCGCCCCGGCTGAACGGATCCTGCTGCCAGGACACGATCCGGCCGAGATCGAACTCTCCCGCGGTCGCAGGTCGAATGCGTCCGATGTCCGCGCGCAGACGAGCGAGAACGGCTTCGCTCTCCATTCGATCGAAAGCGTCGGCAGCGCGTCCCGTCGCCCAGACGTTGAGGTTCCTCTCGCCGGTGCCGCCGTAGGCCGCGCCCGCGAACAGCCGCCCGACACCGGTGTCCGTCCACATCGAGGCCGGCAGGCCATCGTCCTCCCAATAGCGTCGGCGTGCTCGCAGATGCACCTGCGTCACACGCGTGTACTGCAGGTGTGCGATCGCTTCGGCTTGACAGCATGCAGTCCCGCGAGGCCCGCCCCGATCACGATCACGTCGGTCTTCGCGGCTGCACGCGCACGCATCGGTGCACCGAGTGTGAGCGCCGCCGCACCGGCGAGTCGAAGAAAAGTTCTGCGCGTCGTCATGGGCCGCCGCTCGATGATCAGACTCGGCGCCGCACTATAGTAGGCGTGCGAGCGCACTGTCACGTGAAGGTCTGAAGGCCATTCACCATCGAGAGCCGCCGACCCTCGGACCTCCAGCCCCCAGCCCCCAGCCTCCACAGAGACCCTATCCATGACTCTCAACCAGATCGACGCCCTCCTGATCGCCACATTGCTCGGTACCGGCATGATCGCGCCGCTGCAGGCGCTCGATCTCGAGGATCCACGCCAGCGTCTCGAAGGCTACGTAAAGGCCGTCGGCGACACGAGCGGCGATGAAGTCGTGACGTACGGCAAGAGCACCGTCTACGCGTTCATGCCGGGCGAGAAAGCTCGTGCGCTGTTTGCGATCGAGATCGTTGGCGTCTCCCGCTATGAGAAGATCGAGGGCGGCTACCACCGGCTGCACCGTGAGGTCGGCTACTACACCGATCTCGAATCCGGCCAGGTGATCGAGCGGTGGTATAACCCGTACACCGAGCGCGAAGTCGATGTGATTCATATTCAGAACGATCCTGTGAACCGTCGATTCACACTCGACGCCGATGGAGCGCTGCCGGGCATCCGCTACACGCAGAACGGCGACGAGATCGTTTTCTACCGCGAGATTCCGCTGCGTTATCCGAATGCGTTGCCGCGCGCGGAATACCCGCGTCACTCACACGGGGACTGGTACGAGGCGATGGAGCTCTTTAACACGTTCGTGCGGTACAGCGAGCTCGCGGATCCTGCGACGACCTCGACTCATGCGCCCGGCTCGTGGAGTCGCGTCGGACCGTGGCTGCCATGGATGGAAATGGGCAATGCGGCGGGCTGGCTCGTCTATCACGGGCGCAGTTTCAAACCCGAGAACGGGCTTGCTGGAGTACCGGCACCGGTGCGCGCGTATCTCGAGCAGCATCATCCCCGGTACGCGCATGCGCCGGAGCGCTGGCAGGACGAGAGCGAGACGAGCTGGACCTATTTCAAAAAGGTGCTCGATGGCCGCAGGGCTGAGCGCGAGTGATGCAATGGGAGCTTGCCGTGACGCGCAATGACGTAGTCAATCTCAGTCGCCGCGAGTTCATCCAGTTCTCGGGTGCGGCGTTCGTTCTCGGTGTCACGATGCCCTCTGCAGTGCGCGGTGCGGCCTCCGAGTCGGGCACGACAGCATTGTCGCCGTGGATTCGCATGGACGCCGACGGCCTCATCACGCTGATCGCCCCGGATTGCGAGATGGGGCAGGGCGTCTACACTGGACTACCGCTCGTGCTCGCCGAGGAACTCGACTGCGACTTCGAGCAGGTGCGCATCGAACTGTCGAGCACGGATGCGGCTTACAACAATCCGCGCAAGGGCTACATCGCGACGGGCGGCAGTCTTGCCGTGCGTGGCTACTTCGACACGTTGCGCCGGGTAGGTGCGACTGCACGGGCGATGCTCGTTACGGCCGCAGCCGAGCAGTGGGAAACTGAGCCGGACAAGCTCAGAACCGAAGCCGGCTTCGTGCTCGACGATGGAAGTGGCCGACGGCTGTCCTACGGTGCACTCGCGGCATCTGCGGCGATGCTCGAGCCGCCAGCGGACGTGCCGCTGAAAGAGCGCAGCGCGTACCGGCTGATCGGCACGAATGTCTCGCGTAAGGATACGGGCACGAAGGTCGATGGCTCCGCCGTGTTCGGCATCGACGTGCAGGTGCCGGGTATGCTGCATGCGGCCGTGCGGCAGGCGCCGGTCTTCGGCGGTCGCCTCGCGAGTTTCGATGCGGGTTCGGTGTCCCGCCTGCCCGGCGTGCAGGGGATCCATCGGATCGACAATGGCGTGGCCGTCGTCGCGGACACATGGTGGCAGGCCAGGCAGGCACTCGAGCAACTCGCCGTCGAGTTCGACGCGGGACCGAACGCGACGGTCGACAGCGCGAGCGTACGCGAGGCGACCCGCATCGCACTCGAGCAGGAAGGTACGGTGGCGCGAGCGGACGGCGATCTCGAGGCGGCGTTTGCGGCGGCCGATCAGACGCTCGAGGTCACCTACCAGGTGCCGTATCTCGCACACGTCTGCATGGAGCCGATGACGTGTACAGCGTCGCTCGCAGACGGTGAGCTGCACATCTGGGCGCCGACCCAGGCTGCGACGACGACTCGAGCGCTCGGAGCACAGATGACCGGGCTGCCGCTCGAACGCGTCCATGTCGAGCGAACCTTCCTGGGCGGCGGTTTCGGGCGCCGCTGGCAGTCCGACTTCGTCCGCCAGGCCATCGCCCTGACTCAAGCGACGAACCGGCCTGTGAAGGTGACGTGGACGCGCGAGGAGGACCTGCAGCACGACTTCTACCGGCCGGGCGTCGCCGTGCGTTATCGCGCGGCGCTGGATCGACGCAAACGGATTACCGGTGTCGATTGTCGGATTGCCGGTCCCTCGATTCTCGATGCGATCCGTCCGGGCGCTCGCAAAGGAGCGGATCCGACCGTCGTCGAGGGGGCGCTCGACAAGGAGGCCGCACTGGGTGCGGTGCGCGTCGCATACCAGCCGGCAATGAGTCCGATTCCGGTCGGTTTCTGGCGCTCGGTCGGTCATTCGCACAATGGCTTTTTCAAGGAGACCTTCGTCGATGAGCTCGCCGAGGCCGCCGCGACCGATCCGCTCGAGTTCCGGCGACGATTGCTGGCGGGTTCGCGGCAGCTCGCAGCGCTCGAGGCCGTCGCACGCGCGGCCGACTGGGCGCGGCCGCTCGGTGAGCATCGCGGTCGCGGCATCGCCGTCGTCGAGGCGTACGACAGCGTCGCTGCCCACGTGATCGAGGTGAGCGTGAACGGCAAGGCGCTGACGATCGATCGCGTGATCGCGGCCGTCGACTGCGGTCTCGTACTCGAGCCGCGTAATGTCGAGGCGCAGATTATCAGTGCGACGATCGACGGCTTGTCTGCTGCGCTGACGGGCGCGATCACCCTGCGCGAGGGCAGGGTTGTAGAGAGTAATTTCCACGATTATCCGCTACTCACTCTGCAGCAGACGCCTCCGATCGAAGTCGTGATCGTTGCGAGCGATGCGCCTCCGGGGGGCATCGGCGAGGTGGGGCTGCCCCCGGTCGCGCCGGCGCTCGGCAACGCGATTTACGCGGCCACGGGCAAACGGCTGCGGCGTCTGCCGGTGTTGCAAAATGGCTATCAGCTCGCCTGAATGAGATCTTCGATGCAACGGACTGCCGGCGTGGTCGCTATAACGATGTGCATTGCGACGTCGAGCCAGGCCGCGAACGCGCTGCAGGATTGCTCGGACTGTCCGGCGCTAATGATCGTGCCGGCGGGGTCGTTCACGATGGGTTCGACGGACGGCGAACCGGGACGCGACGAAGGACCTGTGCGTCGCGTGCAGATCGAACGGGGCTTTGCCCTTGGCCGCACCGAGGTGACCCGCCGCGAATTCGCGCAGTTCGTGAGTGCTACGGGATACGACATCAAACCCGGTTGTCGCACGCTGCGCGATGGCCAGTGGCTCGACGCCGCCGACGCGGACTGGCAGGACAATCGGATCGATCCTGACACACCCGAACTGCCCGTGACCTGTGTCAGCTGGCGGGATGCTCGTGCCTATGCCGACTGGCTGTCGCAGCGGACCGGTCGCGCCTATCGGTTGCCGAGCGAGGCCGAGTGGGAGTACGCCGCGGCCGCCGGGGCGCAGAGCGCCTGGCCGTGGGGCAACAATCCGGACAATGGTTGTGCACACGCGAACCTCTACGATCGCAGTGCGCGCGCGGCCCGTGACTTCGGCTGGGCCCATACCGACTGCGATGATGGCCATGCGGCGCTCGCGCCCGCGGGCTCCTTGCGCGCCAACGCGTTCGGCCTGTACGACATGATCGGCAATGTCTGGGAGTGGACGAGCGACTGCTACCAGGAGGGTTACAGCGAAGCGCCGCACGATGGCGGGTCTTACGCGCCTGCCGAGTGCGAACGCCGTTCGGTGCGCGGCGCCAGCTGGATGACGCGACCGAGCCGTGCGCGCACGAGCTTCCGGGGAAGGGATCCCGCCGATCGTCGCATGGCCTATTTCGGTTTCCGGATCGCGCGGGACCTGACGCCCGAGGAGCGCACGACCGAGCCGGTCCGTAGCAGCGCGATCGCGATGCGCCGGGTCAGTCTGGTCGTGCCGGATGCCGACGCGGTGCTGACGTTGTTGCGCGACGTGCTCGGACTCACCGTGACTCGAGACGCACCGCTCGAGTCGCAGCGCGCGAAGCAGACGCTCGGGGTCCCCGCGGAGGCGACCCTCCGTTTCGTGACCGTTGAAGCGCCTGTGGCCGCGTCGACCGCGCTTGGATTGCTCGAAGCAGATGTGCCACGTGCGGCTGGCCCGACGGCGATCCTCGTGTATTCGGTTCAGAACCTCGATGAGCTCATCGCTACTGCGCGCAATCGCGGACTCGCGGTGAGCGCACCGGCGCATCTCGGCAGTGGGACGGTCCGGGGTCGCGAGGCCCGCATCGCCGGACCTGGCATCGAGGTGATCCTTCAGGAACTCGTGCCGTGAGTGCGGTCGCAAGCAGCACGCACATGGCAGCCGATGCGCTGCTCGAGGCGGCGGAGCTGCAGGTCGCATTCCCGGGACCGGATGGAACGCAGCATCGCGTCGTCGACGGTGTGAGTCTCCAAATCGCGCGCGGCGAAGCGCTCGGTCTCGTGGGCGAGTCCGGGTCCGGCAAGACGATGATCGCGCTGGCGTTGCTCGGCCTCGTGCCGGTCCCCGGAGTGGTCCGTGCACGCCGGCTCACCTTCGACGGAATCGATCTCACCGGGCTCGACGAAGTCGGCTGGCGGGGTCTGCGGGGTCGGCGTATCGCGATGGTGTTTCAGAATCCGATGAGCGGGTTCAATCCGGTGCGAACGATCGGACACCAACTGAGCCGCGCGATCGAGCGCCACAGCGCAGTTGCTCGGGAGGTTGCATGGAGCAGGGCGGTCGCGGCCCTCGAGTCCGTCGGCATTGCCGCGCCGGCCCAGCGAGCCGCCGCGTATCCGCACGAGATGTCGGGTGGCATGCTGCAGCGGGCGATGATCGCACTCGCGCTGATCAACCAGCCCGATGTCGTGCTCGCAGACGAGCCGACGACGGCGCTCGATGCGACGGTGCAGGCCCAGATCCTCGAGCTGCTGCGCACCCGCTTCGAGGGTGCGGGGCTGTTACTCGTCACTCACAATCTCGGTGTCGCTGCACAGCTCTGCGCGCGGGTAGCAGTGATCTACGCCGGTCGCATCGCGGAAATGGGCCCGACCGCGCAGGTCCTGCGCAGGCCGCAGCATCCCTATACGCAGGCGCTGGTGCGCGCAGCGCCGCGACTGGCAGCCGAGCGCCGGCCGCTCGAGCCGATCCCCGGGCAGCCACCAGGACCTGAGGATCTGATCGCAGGATGCCGCTTCGCGCGTCGCTGTCCGCGAGCGAGCACCCGCTGCGTCGACCAGCCACCGCTCGTCGAATCGGCTGAGGGAGTGGCCGTCGCTTGTTGGCATTCCGAGGAGGCGCGTTGAGCGCACCCGTGCTCGCCGCCGAACGACTCGGCATCGCGTTCGAGCGCGGCAGCGAACGCATTCATGCCCTCGAGGAAGTCGATATTCAACTGCACCGCGGCGCGACCCTCGCGATCGTCGGCGAATCCGGATCGGGCAAGACGACGCTGGCGCTCGCGCTGCTCGGCGCGCACCGCCCGACGCGTGGGCGGGTACTGTTCCGCGGCCGCGATGTCTGGGAAGCACGTGGCGCGGGCCTCAAGTCCCTGCGGCGGGCCGTGCAGATGGTGCTGCAGGACCCCTACTCGAGTCTCGATCCGCGCTGGCGGGTCGGTGAGATCATCGCTGAGCCGCTGCTTGCACAGGGACTCGCCACGCGGCGGGACGCACGACACCGCGTAACTGCCTGGCTCGAGCGCGTCGGCTTGCCCGGGGACGCTGCGCGCCGGATGCCCGCGGAGTTCTCGGGGGGTCAGCGCCAGCGGATCGCGATTGCGCGAGCGCTCGCTATAGATCCGGAAATCGTCGTTGCCGACGAACCGGTGTCGGCACTCGACGTGTCGATACAGGCACAGATCGTGAATCTGCTGCTCGAGCTGCAACGCGAGTCCGGTGTCGGCTACGCGATCATCTCGCACGATCTGGCACTGGTCGGGCAGGTGGCCGACCGCGTCGCCGTGATGTATCTCGGACGCATCGTCGAAGAGGGCTCGGCCGCGCAGATCGTGACGCATCCCGCGCATCCGTATACGGCAGCGCTGGTCTCGGCAGTTCCGCAGATTGAAATCGAGCGCCGGCGCGCGCGTATCGTATTGTCCGGTGAGCCACCGTCACCGCTCGCGCCGCCGCCGGGCTGCGCGTTCCACACGCGCTGCGCCCATGCGACGGAGCGCTGCCGGGTCGAGCTGCCGCGGCTCGAGGCAGCCGGCAGCGAGCATCGCGTGGCGTGCTGGAATCCGCTCAGCGACGCCGCGGATTTACGGGTGCCGCCCGCAGACCCCGCGAAAGGCCATAGAATGGTCACGCCCGCAAACAGCTGAAACTGACTGCCGCCGATGAACTGTGTTCCGAACGCACCCACGTCACTGTTCGACAAGATCTGGTCTGCGCATCTCGTCGCGACGCTGCCAGGCGGGTCGGCCTTGATTGCGATCGACCGGATTTTCCTGCATGAACGCACGGGGTCGATCGCGTTGAAGAGCCTGCGGGAAGCCGGCCGCCGAATCGCAGACCCACGCCGCGTGTTCTGCACGATGGACCATATCGTCGATACGCTGCCGGGCCGGGGTGATGAGACGCGGATGCCAGGCGGTCGCGCATTCATCACCGAGACCCGCGAAGCCGCGCTCGAAGCAGGCATCCATCTGTTCGACGTGCGGGATCCGGACCAGGGCATTGTGCACGTGATCTCGCCCGAGCTCGCGATCGTGCTGCCGGGTGCGACGATCATCTGTCCCGACAGTCACACGTGTACGCAGGGGGCGATGGGTGCCTTTGCCTGGGGAATCGGTTCGACCGAAGCCGAGCACGCGCTCGCGACGGGCACGTTGCGTCTGCCACGTCCCAGATCCATGCGGATCCGTTTCGACGGTCGATTGCCCGCCGGGGTCACAGCGAAGGACCTGAGTCTTGCGATCATCAGCCGGTACGGGGCGGCCGGCGGCAACGGGTACGTCGTCGAATACGCGGGCAGCGCCATCGAGGCGCTCGACATCGAAGCCCGCCTGACCTTGTGCAACATGGCAACCGAGTTCTCGGCGATGAGCGGCATCATCGCGCCCGACCAGAAGACCTTCGACTATCTCGAAGGTCGGCGCTTCGCACCGCACGGGGAGATCTGGGAACGTGCCGTGGCAGCCTGGCGACGTCTCGCGACCGACGCAGGTGCAGCCTTCGATCGTGAGATCGAATTCCACGCCGACGAGCTCGCACCGATGATCACGTGGGGCACGAGTCCGCAGCATGCGGTGCCGGTCGAGAGTGCAGTGCCTGAGCAATCGAAGAGCGGTGCGAGTCGTGAGGCCTACGACCGTGCGCTCGCGTACATGGGCCTCGAGCCGGGCATTGCGCTCGAATCCCTGCCGATCGATGCGGCGTTCATCGGCTCCTGTACCAACAGCCGTCTCTCGGATCTGCGCCGGGCTGCGTCGATCCTCCGGGGTCGGCGAGTCGCCGCCGGGCTCAAGGCCATCTGCGTGCCGGGTTCGACGCGCGTCAAGCGGGAAGCGGAGGCCGAGGGTCTCGATCGCGTGTTCACGGAGGCCGGCTTCGAATGGCGTGAGTCGGGTTGCTCGATGTGCTTTTACGCTGGCGGCGAGAGCTTCGGGCGCCGCGCGCGCGTCGTGTCATCGACGAATCGCAACTTCGAGAGTCGCCAGGGCCCCGAGACGCGCACGCACATCGCGAGCCCGGAAACGGTCGCCGCGAGTGCGATCGTCGGACATATCGCCGACGCGCGCCGTCTCGCTCACTGACGCGGCGCCGCGGACGACGTCGACGATGCAACCCTTTCGCCAACTGAAGGCTGTCGCGGCGCCGCTGATGCGTGCGAACGTCGATACCGATGCCATCATCCCGTCGCGCGAAATCAAAAGGGTCGCGAAGACCGGGCTCGCCGATGGGCTGTTTGCCGGCTGGCGGTATCGCGAGATCGGCGGTCGCGATCGCAATCCGGACTTCGTACTGAATCGGCCGGAGTACGCCGATGCGAAGATCCTGCTGGCGGGTGAGAACTTCGGCTGCGGCTCGAGTCGCGAGCATGCGGTGTGGGCGCTCGCAGAGTATGGTTTTCGCGCGATCGTCGCCCCGAGCTTCGCCCCGATCTTTCAGATGAACTGTGTCCGCAACGGGGTCCTGCCCGTGCTGCTGCCAGCAGCGACGGTGGAATCGCTTGCCGCCGCCGTCGCACAGGATCCTGCGACGCGGCGGCTCGTGATCGATCTCGAGTCTGAGATGTTGACCAGCCCCGATGGCCGCTCCCATCGTTTCGAAATTGATGCGGAATCGAAGCAGATGCTGCTCGAGGGGCTCGATGCGATCGATCTGACACTGAAGCAGAGCGATGCGATCGCAGAGTTCACTGCACGTGATCGGCGGGAGCGGCCGTGGGTGTATCTCTGAGCCCGTCGGCAGGGCGCATTGCGCGCCGGGAGAGGACTGCCGTCAGGACAGGATGCTTCGCCTCAGGAAAGGACTGCCGTCAGGACAGGATGCTTCGCCTCAGGAAAGGACTATCGTCAGGACAGAATAGTGACGCTGTGCGCGTCAGGAATGGACGGCCATCAGGACAGACGGGCAGGCGGCGCGCAGCGCCTCGGTCTTGCCGTGAGGCCTCCTGAGCTCGAAGAGCTCCTCTTTCCTGCCGGCAGGCCTTCCCTGAGCTCGAAGAGGTCCTGCCCGCAACATGGAGAACGTCTCATGTCGCCCGACGTGCTCGTCAGCGAAGTCGGCCCCCGGGACGGGCTGCAGAGCATCGAGCCGATCATGCCGTTGGCCGCGAAGCAGGCCTGGATCTCCGCCGAGGCGGCGGCCGGTGTGCGCGAGATCGAAGTCGGCAGCTTCGTGCCGGCCCGACTCCTGCCACAGCTCGCAGACACTGCCGCAGTCGTTGCACATGCCCGCACGATT
>Ga0268386_10001983_pt1 | contig 14314 bp, 15 predicted proteins | sample RVTome_15_FD_200260 | JGI IMG/M metagenome (GOLD analysis project Ga0268386, IMG submission 200260) | Soil microbial communities from uranium-contaminated site in the Upper Colorado River Basin, Wyoming, United States - RVT150D86... ...
TAGTCGGTCCCGAAGCGGCCTTCGAGCCGGCCGGTCATCTCGTGGCGGCTGGCGGGATCATCGATGACGAGCAGGAGAACGGGGTTCATTGCGCGCCGGTGCCGACCAGCGTCTGGTCGATGAAGCACCACGCCCAGTCCTCACCGGGCTCCGCGGATCGTGCGATGGGATGCCCCACGGTGTCCGCGTGACGGCGTGCGTGGCGGTTCTTCGACGAGTCACAGCATCCGACCTGACCGCAGGTCATGCAGGAACGCAGGTGCACCCACGAGTCGCCCGCGGCCAGGCACTGCTCGCAGCCCTCGGAGGTCGGCTGCACGTCGCGTACCGCGGACAGGTGCCCGCACGCGGGCGATCTGCCCGTGACCCGCTGGACCGCCCACTTGAGGTTGGACATCACGCCCACGTGTCCCTCGATCTCTCCGTCGTTGTCGCAGTCACCTTACCGGCGCCGGAAGCGGGACCCTGAGCAACGCGACGGTGGTCGCGCGGCTCAGCGGTCAAGCTGCAACAGTCCCTGTGTGAGGGCGGTGACCACCGCGGCGGTCCGGTCGCTCACGCCCAGCTTGTCGTACGCGCGCAGCAGGTGCGTCTTGACGGTCGCCTCGCTCACGTGGAGCACCTTGCCGATCTCACGGTTGGTCCGTCCGCGGGCGGCCAGCTCGAGCACCTCGATCTCGCGCGGGCTCAGCGTCTGCGGTTTCGTACGCATGCGGCCCATCAACCGCGAGGCCACCGAGGGCGTCAACGCCGGCTCCCCGCGGCTGGCTGCGCGGACGGCGCGAAACAGGTCCTCGCGGGGCGTGTCCTTGAGCAGGTAGCCGGTCGCTCCGGCCTCGATCGCGGGGACGATGTCCTCATCGCGGTCATAGGTGGTGAGCACCAGGACGCCCGCACGGTGCCCGCGGTTGCGCAGTTCGGTGATCGTGGCCACGCCGTCCATGACCGGCATCCGCAGATCCATGAGCACCACGTCGGGGTCGTGGTGCTCGATCTGCAGCAGTCCCTCACTGCCGTTGGACGCCTGCCCGACGACCTCCATGTCGGGCTGAGCCGCCAGCATGCCGGCCAGGCCGTCGCGGACCACGGGGTGGTCGTCGATCACGACGATGCGGATGCGCTGCTGTCCGGTCATGGGAACTCCGCTGTCGCGGTGGGCGTGCCGGGTGACGGCCCGTTGCCGCCCGGCTGCTTGACCCGCGCCGCGACGGTGGTGCCGTCACCGGGTGCGCTCTCGACCACCAGCTCGCCACCGACACCGAGCATCCGCTCGCGCATCGCCAGGAGCCCGTAGCCGCCCATCTCGACGGTGCCGCCCGATCGGGCGTCGACGGGAAAGCCGATCCCGTCGTCCTGGATGTCGAGCAGCACCAGATCGTCCAGATAGGACAGCGTCAGGTCGACGCGTGAGGCGCGGGCGTGCCGTGCGACGTTGGTCAGCGCCTCCTGCGCCACGCGCAGCAGGGCCGCGTCGGTGTCGCGTTCCCCGGCCGACGGTTGTCCGTCGACCGCGACGTTGACGTCGATCTCGTCGTCCTGCCCGGCACGCCAGCGCTCGACGACGTCGCGCAGCGCCTCGGGCAGTGCCGCCCGCTCGAGCTGTGCGGGGCGCAGCGCCTCCACGGTGCGCCGCGCTTCGCTCAGGCTTTCGCGAGCGGTGCGCCGTGCGCGATCGAGGTGCCCGTGCGCCACGTCCGGCGCGGTCGTCAGCACCTGGTCCGCTGCTTCGAGTTGGGTCACGATGCTGGTGAACCCCTGCGCCAGCGTGTCGTGGATCTCGTGCGCCAGGCGCTGGCGTTCGGCGAGGACGCCGGTGACACGGCCGCGCTCGGCGGCGCGTGCCGCCAGGCGCAGGTTGCTCAACGCGAGCGCGGTCGTGGTGGCGATGGTCGACAGGTCGCGCACGGTCGCCTCCTCGTGCGTGGACGTCGCGAGGCTCAGCCACAACAGGTCCGCACGTTCGTGCATGGTGCCGTCATCGCCGTTGTCCTGGGCGGTGCCCGACGCGGTCGTGTGCAGCGAGAGCAGGGCGACCGCACCGACACCGGGTGGGAGGTCGTCGTCGACCTCTTCGACCGGCGTCAGCGTGACGCTCCGGTCGCCGGTCAGGTGTGGCAGGCGGACCGTCGTGCCCGCCGCCGGACCCGCCGTCCCCGCGACGGCTTCGAGCACCAGCGCCCGTTCGGGATCACCGGCACGCGTCGACAACAGCGCGACGCCGCGCACGCCCATGCCGTGATCCGCCAGTTCGGTGGCCAGTGCGGTCGTCACCGCCGCCGGCGTCTGCGCCGCGATCAGCGCATGACCTGCGCGCGCGAGCGCGTCACGGGCGCGCAGGTCCGCACGCGTCCTGTCCAGCAGTTGCGCGACCTCGGTGCGCGCCGCCTCGAGTTCGCCGATGGTCTGCTCCTGCCGCTCGGTCGTCCGGCCCATGGCCTGGATCACCGCCGTGATCACCAGACCCAGCCCCACCGTGGCCAGCAGGTTGAACAGTGCGGCGCGGTCGTTCAGCAGCGCACCGAGACCGCCGTCGAAGACGACGGGCAGGACGACGAGGCCGGCCGCCGCCACGACCGCCGGTACCCGCGGCAGCGTCGAGAAGAACAGTGGCAGCAGGCTGTAGAACAACAGGAAGTAGGTATTGCCACGCGTGCTCAGCACCGTGAAGAACACGACCGCGCCGGCAGCCTGCACGATCGCGACCGCCGGCCGCTCGACCAGCCCCGGGTGGGCGGCGAACCAGGCGTACCAGGCGGCGAAGGCCAGCGCGATCGCCACCGTGATCAGCCTCGACGGCAGCGGCGTGTCGTCGAGGACCACGAGCACGGTCGGCACGACCAGCGTCACCGCGAACAGCACATGCAGCAGGAGCAACCACCGGAAGTCGGGGTCGCTCCAGCGCGAGGTCTCGCTCATCTTCGAGGACGATACGTGGTCGCTACGCCCAGCGGAACAGCCGCGTGGCGAGAACGGTGCCGGCCACGATCATGACGGCCAGCACGCCCATGGCGAACACGTCGGCCTGACCGGCGATCCATGGCTGCTTGACGGCCTCGACCACGTAAGTCAGCGGGAGCAGGTCGCCGATGCGCGCGGCCCAGCCCGGAAGCATCTCGCGCGGCCACGTCGCGCCCGACAGGAAGATCATCGGGAAGTACAGGGCGGACGCGATGGCGGCGGTCGAGCGCGCGGTCGGCAGCACGGCGGCCAGCACGAACCCGAACGCGGAGAACCCCAGAACCGCGACGAGGTAGGCGGCGAGCACCGTCCATGGCGCCTGGGGCGCGCGCAGTTCGAACACGCTCATCCCCAGGACGACCAGCACGATCAGTCCCACCGTGGCGATCAGGCCCTGGACCAGCAGTTGCGCGACGAGGATGACGCCCGGCCGGATCGGTGTCGCCTCGAGGCGGCGCAGCACACCGCGCTCGCGGTAGCCGGCCAGGACCGCGGGCAACTGCATCAGTCCCAGCGTGGCGATGACGAGGGCGATGTAGCCGGGGACCAGCACGTCGATGGCTCCGGCGCCACCGAACGCGGGATCGGGATCGTTGCCGCCGGCGCCGTTGAGCACCAGCAGCAGGACCGGCAGCGCGAGGGTGAAGAACGCGGCGGCGGGGTCGCGGAAGAACAGCTTGAGCTCGACCCAGGTCGTCTTGCTCAGCACAGCGGCCAGGTTCGGCGCGGATCGGGTCCGCACGGTGATGGACGTCATGGCGATGGCTCCTATGAACGGACGGTACGCCCGGTGAGGGCGAGGAAGGCGTCTTCGAGGTTGGTGCGCTCGACCGTGAGGTCGGCGGGGGTGATCTGGTGGGTGGCCAGTGCCGTGGCGACCCGCGCGAGCAGCGGACCGGTGCCGGTCACGACGACCACGTCGCCGGTCCGGTCGCTGCCGGTCGCACCGTCGATGCCGTCGAGCATGTGCATTTGGAAGCCCGGTGGAGCGGTGAACCGCACCCGCTGCTGCTCGCCGCCGTCGTGGACGAGCGCCGCCGGCGTGTCAAGTGCGATCACGCGGCCCCGGTCGATCACGGCGACGCGGTCGCACAGGGTCTCCGCCTCGTCCATGAAGTGGGTGATCAGCACCACGGTCACTCCGGTCGCCCGCACGGCGCGGATCAGGTCCCAGGTCGCTCGGCGCGCCTGCGGGTCCAGCCCGGTGGTCAACTCGTCGAGGAAGACCAGTTCGGGGCTGCCGATGAGCGCAAGGGCGATGAACAGGCGCTGTCGCTGTCCACCCGAAAGGGTCTCGAACGCGGCGTTGCGCTTGTCGGTCAGGTCCCAGTCGCGCAGCAGCGCCTTCGGATCCTGAGGGTTCCGGTAGAAGGTGGCGTAGAGGTCGAGCGCCTCCCACACCTTCATCCGCTCGGGCAGGACTGCGGACTGCAGTTGGGTGCCGACCCGCTGGCGCAGTTCGGCGGCGTCGCGGCGCGGTTCGAGTCCGAGCACCGTGACGCTGCCACCGTCAGATGGACGCAGCCCCTGCATCATCTCGACGGTGGTCGTCTTGCCTGCGCCGTTGGGACCGACGATGCCGAAGATCTCGCCTCGGCGGACCTCGAGTGAGATGCCGTTGACGACGGTGGTGTCGCCGTAGCGCTTCGTCAGTCCCGCGGCGGTGATGACGGGTTCCATGGAAGACCTCCTGTGGCGTGATGAGGTCAGCGTGCTCGTTGCCGGCGGCGGGCGCGTCGCCCGCTCGGCTCGACTCCCGGCTCCGCCCGGCCGACAGCGCTGTCCTCCGAACGGGGGACAGGGCGCTGGAGCCCCGTTGACGGTCCAGCCCGCCCCTGGGAGGCTCGCCGCATGAGCGATGAACTGATGGGTGCCCGCGCGCGGCAGCAGGACATCTACCTCGCGGGCGTCAGCGGCGCGAAACCTGCGGTACCCGTGTCACCACACCGGCTCGAACGCGTCGCGCGCAGGAAGATGTCGCGGACGGGGTTCGCCTACATCGCGGGAGGCGCCGGCGCCGAACGGACGATGGCGGCCAACCGTGCCGCCTTCGACCGCTGGCGGATCGTGCCGCGCGTGCTCACCGACGTCACCGCACGCGACACCAGCGTCACGTTGTTCGGCCGGACGCTGCCGGTGCCGCTGCTGCTCGCGCCGGTCGGCGTGCTCGAGATGGCCCATGCCGACGCCGACATCGCCGTGGCCGGTGCCGCCTCGGACGCCGGTGTGCCGATGATCTTCTCGAACCAGGCGTCGAGGTCGATGGAGACGTGCGCGGCCGCCATGGGCGATGGTCCGCGCTGGTTCCAGCTCTACTGGAGCAGGTCTACCGACCTCGCGCTCAGCTTCGTCCAGCGCGCGGAGCGCAGCGGGTGTGACGCGCTGGTGCTCACGCTCGACACGACGATCCTCGGGTGGCGTCCGCGTGACCTCGATCTGGGGTACCTGCCGTTCCTGCGCGGGAAGGGCATCGCGCAGTACACCAGCGACCCGGTGTTCCAGCGCGAGGTCGCCGCCGACATGGCGGCGTTCGAGCGCCGCTCGACGAGGGTGACGCCGTCGGCCGTGCGCACGCTGATCCAGCTCGCGCGTGCCCACCCCGGCCGGTTCGCCGACAACCTGCGGTCGGACGTGCCCATCGCGGCGGTGCAGCGGTTCATCCGCACCTACTCCAAGCCGTCGCTGAACTGGGACGACGTCGCGTTCCTGCGGGAGCGCACGTCGCTGCCGTTGCTGCTCAAAGGCGTGCTCCACCCCGACGACGCCCGCCGCGCGGTCGACCACGGCGTCGACGGCGTGATCGTGTCCAACCACGGTGGCCGTCAGGTGGACGGCGGCATCGCGGCGCTCGACGCCCTGCCCGGCATCGCCGGCGCGGTCGGTGGCGAAATCACCGTGCTGATGGACAGTGGCATCCGCACCGGAGCGGACATGTACAAGGCACTGGCGCTCGGCGCCGACGCGGTCTGCATCGGGCGGCCCTACGCCTACGGTCTGGCCATCGCCGGTCGTCGTGGCGTCGGTGAGGTCATCGAGAACCTGCTGTCGGACTTCGAGCTGACCATGGCGCTGTCGGGGTGCCAGACGATCGCCGACATCAGCGCCGATCGTCTGGTCCGCGACGGCGCCTGATCAGCCGTCACGGCTCGATGGGCCTCGTGCCGGCCGCGGACAACCTGCGCAGCTTGTCGGGGTTGCGTACGACGTGGATGGCGGCGATGTGGTTGCCGACCACGTGCAGGGTCCAGAGGCTGTGGACCTCCCCGCGCTCGGCGAGCAGGAACCCGGGCATGCCGTTGGCCTCGACCCGCCGCACCCGGTGCTCCGGCGTGCGCAGGCTCGCGAACGCCCGCAGGAGCCCTGCGACCCGTTCGGCGCCCTGCTGCGGGTGGCGGATGGCCTGAACGACGCCGCCGCCGTCGGACGTGAACGTCACGTCGGGCGCGAGGACCTGCATCAGGCGCTCGAGCTCGCCGCCGACGGTGGCGGCCATGAACTCTTCGGCGACGGCCTGACGCTGCGCGACGTCGGGCTCGTAGCGGGGCTGGTGATCGTCGAGGTGGGCCCGGGCACGCGATGCGAGCTGGCGCACCGCGGCGGGGGAGCGCTCCAGCATCGACGCGATCTCGGCATGGGTGTAGCCGAAGACGTCGTGGAGCAGGAACACCGCGCGCTCGGCCGGTGAGAGGCGTTCGAGCACGACCAGGAACGCCAGCGTGATGCTGTCGCTGGTGCCCGCGATGTCGGCGGGATCGAGATCGTCGGTGACCAGGGGCTCGGGCAGCCACGGGCCGACGTAGGTCTCGCGCTGCCGCTGAGCGGACTTGAGCCGGTCGAGGCAGATCCGGGTCAGCACGGTCGTCAACCAGCCGACTGGGTTGTCGATCTGGGACTGGTCGGCCTGCGTCCAGCGGATGAAGGTCTCCTGCACCGCATCCTCAGCGTCCCCGACCTGTCCCAGCATCCGGTACGCGATGCCGAACAGCCGTCTGCGGTTCTCGATGAACACGTCGTCAGCGGTCATGTGGTGCACCTCCGGGGGGCGGGGCAGGCCGTACGGAACGTGCGCTGGCAGCCCCCGCACGTGTCTTCCAATTGTGCACGGGGATGGTTGGCCCCGTTCGAGTACTGACGAGGAGGTCGTCGCAGATGTGACATTGCCGCGACAGTCAGCACAACCGACCCGTCCTCGGGACATGATCTTGCTGCAGGCGGACGGGCGGAGGAGTGTGGACTGGCTAGTCCGTTACGTAAGGTTCATGATAGGCCGCCGCACGCCCGGTGAGGGAGGGAGCGGGCGGTGTTTGAGGTGACGAAGCGCGGCGATGTGTTCGTCCGCGCACAGATCTACGACTGGTTGATCTCGCTCGGCGGGCTGCCGCGCTCGTACGTCCGGGCCGCGGTCACCATCGCCCAACAGCAGCCGCAGCGGGTGCTGGACGTGGGAACGGGTACCGGTGCGATGGCGATCGCGCTCAAGCGGCACGCACCGTCGGCCGAGGTTCACGGCATCGACCCCAGCGAACGGATGCTCGATCTCGCGCGGACCAAGGGCGTCCGATCGGGCGTGGTCGTGCACTTCTCCCACGGATGGGCGCAGGACCTGCCCTTCCCGGACAACGAGTTCGACGCGATCACGTTCGCATCGGTGCTCCACCACATCCCGGCCTCCCAGCGCGGCGCCGTGCTCAGTGAGGCCCGGCGTGTGCTGCGGCCGGGTGCGTGCGCCATGATCGTGGAACTGGTCCCGGCACGCATCGCACGGTGGCTGCTGCCGCCGCACCGCCATCAGATGGATCTCGAAGGTTGCCGCCGGCTGTTGCGGGCGACGGGCTTCACCGACGTCGACGCCGGGCGCCTCACACCGACGCTGCTCGGATATGCGATGGGCCGGTGTCCGCCGTCCTACGGCCACTTGCCACGCTGGTAGCGGCGTTCACCCCGAGCCCGGCACGCGGTCCGCTGGAGCGGGGACCCTTCGTGGTGGGTCCCGGTCCGGCTGCGGGTCCGGCTCCGGCTGCGGATCCCGCCCCTCCTGGTCGTCTGGCGGGTCCTCGTCGACCGGATCGTCCGCGGGTGGTTGCGGATCGCGCGTCGGGGCATCGTCGGGCCCACCGGCCGGAGGCTCGCTCGGTGGCACCGGGTCACGTAGCGGAGGAGCGCTGGTTGCGCCGTCTGGCGTGACCGTGTCATTGTCGGAGCCGCCCGGTTCCGGGCCGGTGACCTCCGGGGCGGTCGAGCCAGGAGCGGCGGCGCCGACCTCGACGTCGGACGTGACGGTGCCGCCTTCGTAGGCGATCGTGACGGTCGCGGTCGCGCCCGCCCGCGCTGCTGGGCCGGCCGAGACCCCGACCCGCGTCAGCGCGCCCGCCGCGACGACGCCCTCGCTGCGGTCGAGCGCCAGCCACGACCCGGTCGCGGTCGCGGTCCACGCGAAGGCGACGGTGCCGGTGTTGCGAACGGTCAGTGCGCCGGCGTCACCGGCGGCCAGGAGCAGCACGTCGGGCGACAGTCGCAGGCCGCCGGCCGCTTCCGTCGCGCTGTCCAGGCGCAGCGTCGTGGTGGCCTCCGAGCTCGCGGCCGCGGCGGCCACGGCCGGCACGCCGTCGCCAGCCGCCCTGCCGCGCAGCGCCTCGGCGCCCGCCACGATGCCGCCGGCGCCAACGAGCGCCGCCACGGCGACCGCCGCCACCTTCGCCGGCAGGCGGCGGCTGCGGGTGCGGACACGGCCGGCCGACGTGAGCTCGATCCGGCCCAGCACCTGGTCCCGCAGCGCGGCGGGCGCCGGCAGCAGAGGGACCGTGCCCAGCAGCGCCCACGGGCTGGCGACCGACTTGCGGCGGGCGTCGCAGGTCTCGCACGCGTCGACGTGGCGCGCCACCCGCTTGCGCACCAAAGGCGTGAACCGCCCGTCCCAGTTGCGCAGCAGCGCCTGGAGCTCCTCGCAGTGCTCCGAGCCGAGGCGGGCGACGAGGAACGCGCCCAGCGACCGCTCGACGCGGTCCCGGACACGGCTGAGCATGACGTTGGCGTTGTTCTCGCTGACGTCCATCGCCACCGCGAGGTCCCGGCCCTCGAGACCCTGTCGCAGGTGCAGATCCATGACCATGCGGTCGCGGTCGGACAGGCCACGCGCGGCCTCCCACACCAGATCCCGCAGCTCGCCGCGGTGTGCCGCCTCGTAGGGGCCGTCGCTCACGTCGACCATCTCATCGAGGTCGGCTTCGGCCCGTTCCCGCTTGCGGTTGCGCAGCTGGCCCATCGCGACCGACCTGGCGACCGCGTACAGCCACGGACGCAGCTTCGCGGGGTTGCGCAACTGGTGCAGGCGGCCCGCCGCGATGACGAACGTGTCCTGCATCGCGTCGGCGGCCTCATCGGGGCTGCGCAGCAGCGACCAGCAGAAGTCGTGCATGCGGTCGGCGTAGCGGTCATAGATCCCCGCGAAGGCATGGCGGTCACCCGCGATCGCCGCCGCGACCAGCGTCGCGTCGGATCGGCGGTCTCCCAGCGTCCCGCTCATGGGTGCAACCTCGGTGTCGTGCGGATGACCTCGGGTGCGAGGTGGTGGAGCGCGTGACACACGGCGGGCGGTGCCGATGCGGCATTCCCGATGATCAGTTCATACAGGAAACCGCGTGGCTGCGCGAATGCACCGTGAAGGGCGGCCACCGATCGCCCGGCGGCCGGCCCGTCATCGGAGACGATCTTCCGCCACCGCATCGGCGTAGACGATGATGTTGTCGCGGTAGTGACCGCTGTCGCGATCGAACTGGCCGCCGCAGGTGATCAGCCGGAGGGTCGCGCCGGCGTCGTCGCTCCAGATCCGCTCGATCGGGAGCGCGTCCTTGGAGACCTGCTCGATGCCGGTCACCACGAAGCGGTGCGGGGTGCCCCTCGCGTCGGTGACCGCGATGCCGTCGCCCGCGCGCAGCCGATGCAACTGGACGAACACGTCGGGCCCGCTGCCGGAGTCGACGTGGGCGACGATGACCGCCGGTCCGGGAGCGCCGGGTCGCGGCCCGGGTCGGTACCAGCCCGCTAGGCCTTGCTGCGGCACCTCCATCGCGCCGTCGTCGCGCAGCCCCACCGGCACGACGTCGGCATCGACGTCGATCGCCGGAACCTCGATCCTGGCCGGGCGCGCCACCTGAGCCGGTGCTGGCGGCGCAAGCTCGATCGTCGACTGGGCGGCAACGGCGTCCTCCATGATGTCGCCCTGCGGTGGCACGGCGGAGCGCTCCGGCGGTGACGAGAGCAGCGTGTGGTGCAGTACCGCCAGCACAGCCAGCGCGATGACCGGTCCCAGCAGCAGCACCAGCAGCGCCGCCCGGGTCGTGCGCATCCGGCCGGTCACAGCCGCACTCCGGCGTAGGCGCCGACGCCGCCGGCGGCCAGTGCGAGCAGGACGTCGCCGAGCAGCGACCACGACCACGTGGCGGGAGCGGTACCGCCCATGCCGGTGTCGATCCGCGTCGGTACCGGGATGCCATGTCCGGCGCCGTCGTCGGGCTCACCGGAACCGTCCCCGGTCGGTTCGGTGGGTTCCTCCGACGGGCTGCAGTCCTCGCCGGCGGGGCAGGTGGTCAGGCCGCCGGGATCCTTGGGCGGTGGGTCGCACTTCTGCCACTTGGGACATGCGGTCAGATCACCGGCCGCGTCGTGCTGGGGCTTGGGGTCCACGGGCTCGGGACTGCAATCGGCGCCCTCGGGGCACGTGGTCAGGCCGCCCGGCGCGGTGGGTGCCGGAGGGCTGGCGTCTACGGGTGCGGTGTGCTCGGCGGCGAACGCCGCGGGCGTGGGGTCCCCGGTCCCGGGTGCGGCCGACGCCATGGTGGCCGTCATGCCGAGCAGCAGCCCGATCGCGAACGCGGAAAGTGCGAGGCGCAGGCTGGTCCTCAGGACTCGTGAGATGGTGATGCCGGTCATCGCGTGCTCCTACTGGTCGCGGGTGCGTCGCTGGTAGGAGCAGGTGGCCGCCGGCGTCCTTACACATTTTGGCGGAGATCTTCGCGGAGCCTGGTTCCACGAAACGCTCGGCGGACCTACGGCCAGAGACCTTCTGGAACGGGTGGTGGACGGCCGGAGATCCGGGCCTGTGCCGGTCGGCCATGCACAGCGCCTGCCGCCACTGATGCGGTCGGACCGCGCGGCGCCCTACACTGCGCAGATGCTGGGCGGGCATGACGTGATGTCCGCTGTGGGCCGAAAGACGTGTGCATGACCGCCGACCCGTTGGTGCCTCCTGGCACGACCGCCGCCTATGACGTCACCCGCGAGGAACTGCAACTCGCGGCGCGCAACCACGGCATGCCGCTGGAGACCATGCGGTTCGACATCACACCGGTCGGTCTGCACTACCTGCTGATCCACTACGACATCCCGAAGGTGGACCCGGCCCAGTGGACGCTGGAGATCACCGGTGCAGTCCAGCGACTCGCCACCTTCACGCTCGATGACCTGCGCGGTCGTGACGCGGTCACCACGCCGGTGACCTTGGAGTGCGCGGGCAACGGGCGCGCGCGGTTGTCGCCGCGGACCCTGAGCCAGCCCTGGTTGCTCGAGGCGATCGGCACGGGCGAGTGGACGGGCACACCGCTGTGGCCGCTGCTCGAGGAGGCGGGCCTGGCCGCCGACGTGGTCGACGTCGTGTTCACGGGGCTGGACCGGGGCGTGGAGGGCGGGGCCGAGCAGCGTTACGAACGCAGCCTGACCCCTGACCAGATCCGGAACGGCGAGGTGCTGCTGGTCTACGGACTCAACGGCGCGCCCCTGCCGCCACAGCACGGGTTCCCGCTGCGCCTGCTGGTCCCCGGCTGGTACGGCATGGCGAGCGTCAAGTGGTTGAGCCACATCACCGCATCGACCGAGCGCTTCGCCGGATATCAGCAGGCGCGCGCGTACCGGTATCGGGCCGACCCCGACGACACCGGCGAACCTGTCACCCGCATCCAGGTGCGTTCGCTGATGGTGCCGCCCGGCATCCCCGACTTCTTCACCCGTCAACGCTATGTCCGCCCGGGTCCGGTGCTGATCGAGGGACGCGCGTGGTCCGGTGCCGGTGCCATCGACCGCGTGGAGGTCAGCGTCGACGACGGTGAGCACTGGACCGAGGCGGAGCTCGACGAGCCCATCGGTCGTCACGCGTGGCAGGGCTGGCGCATGCCGTGGGACGCGACGCCCGGCCCTCACGTGCTGGTCTGCCGGGCCACCGACACCGCCGGCAACAGCCAGCCGCTGGAGCATCGCTGGAACCTCGGTGGCTACGCGGTCAACACCGTCCACCGGGTCGGTGTCGAGGTCACCGAGCACCCGCCCGATACCGCGGCGGGGTGATAAGTGGGCGACCGGCGCCCGAGGGCATCAGGGCCCATCGCGGCACGCCGGTCGGACCACCGTCGGGGGTGTGTGCGCGGCGGCTACGCGCGTTGTGCGTCGCGGTAGCGCTCCATCGCGATGACCGCGAACAGGCCGCCGAGCAGGCTGACGTTCTTGAGGAAGTGGACCTGCTGGCCCATCCTGCCGGCGTCGTCGTCCTCCTCCCAGAAGCGGTGGCCGGCCAGGGTCGTCGGGATGAGGTTCGCCGCCAGTGCCCACGCGGCCAGCTTGGGCTTGATGCCGAGTGCCAGCATCAGCCCGCCGACCAGGTTCGTCGCCCCGTGGACCTGCACCATGCGGACCGGTTCGGGCAGTCCCAGGGACTCAGGGGGGTCGGTCATGTGCTCGGCGTTCTGGATGGCGCTGGTGCTGGCATCGAGGTAGACAGCGGCGACCAGCATTCGGGCGAGCGCGCGAAGCATGGGTGCGTCCTTTCGATTCTCATGGCGTGCTGCATCTGTTTCCATGCGCCTGCGGATCCACGCGCCCGGACGGCCAGGTGGCCGCAGGATCGGCCGAAAGTGACGGCTAGGGCCACGTCACGTCAGGGTCGTCAACACCATACGCGCGGACTACGCTTGACCACGTGAGTGCGACACAGCGGCGGGGACGCTTTGTGCGAGGCCTGTTTCTGGGTCTCGGTTTCGTCAGCCTCGCCGTCGCGGCCATCGGCATCGTGCTTCCACTGGTGCCCATCACGGGCCCGACGCTGCTCGCCGCCTACTTCTTCGCGCGCTCGTCGCCCCGCTTCGACCGGTGGCTGACGAACCATCGGTGGTTCGGTCCGATCGTGCGTGACTGGCGGGCGGGAGCGGGGTTCACCGTGCGGGCCAAGGTCATCGCCGCGGTCGCCATTTCCGCCAGCTTCCTGTTCAGCGGTCTGGTCGCCGTGCAGTCGGTGGCGGGGCGTGTGATCCTCGCGCTGGGCGCCCTGGCGCTGTGCGCCTTCGTGGTCTCGCGACCGACCAAGCGTCCGGCGGTCAGCCGGATCGAGTCCCCGCGCTGAGCCGGGCCACGACCTCGGCCTCGTCGACCACGTCGGCGTACTTCGCCTCCAGGTCGAACAGGTTCGCCTCGTGGGGTCGCGGGTCGCGATCGCCCACGGCGTCACGCACGACGATGGGCACGAAGCCGTGCTGCAGCGCATCGACCGCCGACGCCCGCACGCAGCCGCTGGTCGACAACCCCACGATGACCACGCTGTCGGCGCCCATCGCGGTCAGCGTCGACGCCAGCGACGTGCCGAAGAACGCGCTGGCGTACTGCTTGGTCACCACGATCTCGCCCGCCCGCGGTCGCGGTGCGTCGGGGAAGTCCGCCAGTGGCGACCCTGCATCCAGTACGCGCAGCGCCGGGACCTTGCGGTAGAAGACCCCGCCGTCGGCGCCACCCGGCACGAACTCGACGCGGGTGAAGATGACGGGCACGCCGGCTGCGCGCGCGGCGTCGACCACCCGCGCAGCGGAGGCCACAGCGTCCTCCACGCCGGCGTACAGCGGTGAGTCCGGTTCCAGGTACGCGCGGACGATGTCGACCACCAGTACGGCAGGGCGGGCTCCGAACCCCAGCCGCCCACGGAAGCCCGCTGTCGTGTAGTCGGTGCTCAGATCATCCATGCCGGCCAGCATCCCCGCACGACGGGCACACGACAACCTGCACGGCCCAGCCTCCCACGTTGGGAGCGCGCGCCGGTCACAGGCCGAAGCGCTCCGCGTAGTAGACCCGCTCGCCCGCGGTGCACGCGCCGACGCCGTAGCGGGTGAAGGCCTCCGTGAGCCGGACGTCGCGACTCCGGGGCGTCTCCATCCACCAGTCGTGCATCGTTCTGGCCGCCGTACCGGGTTCGGGCTCGACGACCAGCCCGATGTTCTCCGTGTCGTCCTCCGACACCAGCGGTGTCGTGCCCTGCGCCATCTCGCACGCCCGGTCCCTGGCGTCGTCGACGAGCGTCGCGTCGATCTGGAGCCGTGGTGCGCCC
>Ga0268386_10001984_pt1 | contig 14312 bp, 10 predicted proteins | sample RVTome_15_FD_200260 | JGI IMG/M metagenome (GOLD analysis project Ga0268386, IMG submission 200260) | Soil microbial communities from uranium-contaminated site in the Upper Colorado River Basin, Wyoming, United States - RVT150D86... ...
CAACCAAACTTCGCAGGGACGGAAAAGGGGACGTAGCTCTTTTCCAACTTCCTGTAGGTAGACGGAAAAGGCGAAATAGCGGACGCAGCACGGGTCGCAGCTCCTTTCCAACTCTCTTTTCCAATTCAGTCCCGTCCCTCTCTCGATCCGGGGCGTAACGCGGATCGCGGCAGCAAGACGCAGCTTGTCTTGCGCTCCGGCTCGTTATGGGGCCGGCCGCCGGATTCGTCCAACCACGGATGTCACCGATCGCCCAGCGCGGCGAAGCCGCAACCAAACTTCGAAATCAGCCATTTTTCACCCTCCAATTTTTCACCCGCCTCTTCCTGATTCTGATCAAGGGCGGGTTATAAATTAGGGGGTGAAAAACTCTCTCTTTCGAAACGCGATCCCAAAAAGTAGCGGCATCCACGCTCAGGGTTTTGTTCAGAGAGATTGATGACAAAAAATGACTTTCCGCTGAAATTGCCCGAGATTTTTCTGTCATCAATTTTTCTCGCAGCGCGTTTGAACTCGTTCAATTTCACCGAAATCTGCGCAGGAAACAAAACTTTGATGCCTTTGTAGTACGGATGTTTCAGAGCATCGATCGCTCGCAGCCGTGGCAGCCGTGCCATCCGTGGTTTGCGATTCCTCTTGACGCCCCTCCCGTACCAGAGCCACGATCCCGCCGAAATGTGACTCGCGGGCTCTGAAACCCGGAAGGAGGTTTTCACGATGCGACGGCGTCGCGGCGATGACCGTGCGCGCGGAGGACGGGCACGAGCGTGGGATCGGATGCCGACGGGGGCATCGATGGGAGCGGCGTCGTTCATGATGCACTCTTCGCTTTCGACAGCAGCATCATCATGGATGATGACACCGCCCACCCCGGCCGGGGCGCGGCGAGGCGAGGGGCCTGCCTTATCGGTTCCCGCTGGTGGTTCGCCGATCGCGGCCGATCGTCACCTTCACCGTCCCCTTGTTGTCGCCCAGCCACGCGAACGAATCATTCACCCGCAGATACACCGTGCCCTTAACCGCCGCCCGCAGCACGCCGCCGCGGCCGAGGGGGGTGATGGCGAGCGGAGTGGTGGGCAGCGGGAGCGAGCGCTTCGAGTCAGGGATGACGACGGCGGTCACTTCCCCCAGCGGGCGGCCCTGGAAGTAGGTGAAGGAGATGCCCTGCGGCTCGCTGATCCACGGTTTCGGTTTCCGGGCGAGCTCGAAGCGGCCGGCGGCGGTGATGTGGATGGTTTCCCCCTTGTCGAGCCAGACGCCGGTCGATTGCCAGCCGCGGTTGGTTTGCAGCTCGAACGTGAGCGGGAGTTCGAGGTCGCCGAGCGGTTTGCCGGGGCGGACGGCGATCGCGGCTCGCTCCGTGTCGTAGCCGTAGACCAGACCGCGGGCGAAGAGGTGCCATTCGGCGTAGATGTGCGGCGATTCGCCGACGACGAAGCGGGCGAAGGCGTCGCGGAAGGCGGTGGCGGTTTCGAGCGTGCGCAGCTCGCGGAAGCGTTTGCGGTAGCGGGGGTGCGAATCGAGGAACTTGCACAACGCCCACGACCACGAGTACGCCTGGTTGTGCAGGAATTCTTCGGGCCGCAGCTTCACGACCTCGTCGAGCGAGAGCGGCTTGCCGGCGGCGCAGTCCTGCTGCACGTACTCGATGCGACCGAAGCCGACGTAGTCGTCGAACCGCGCCGGCATCACGCCGAAGCGGTACTTGCCTTTCCTGTCCCGGTCGTGGACGCCGAAGAATTCCGCCATGCCTTCCATGTACCAAATGGGAAACTGCCGGTCCCGCGTGGCGTACATGTAGCAATGGGTCGCCTCGTGAATGAGCAGGTGCCGGCGGTAGTAGTCCCACGGCGGGTCGAACATCCAGAAGCGGTAGCCGCGATGCCGGCCATTGAGGAACTTCGGCAGATCGGGCGGAATGAGCTTCGCGTCGAGAAACCGCTGCTTGTCTTTGATGACGTACCCGGTGACCTGAAACGGCGACCGCTCGCGGTTCGGCGGGAGCTTGCCGAAATACGCCTCCCACGCCGGAAACGCCTGGTCGAGAATCGGCGGGAGCGTCTTGGCGATCTTCGGGTCGACGTCGGTGTAGAGGATGAGGCGTTTCGATGCGTACCTGTGGATGCCGAGCTTCGCCAGCCGGGCGTCGTCGTGTTTCGGCCGGTCGTCGGACGGACGGAAGACGGGCTGCGACGTCGGTTTCGTGACCGGGGGTCCGAGGGCGAGCTTCCGCATCGGCGGTGCGGGCGGGGAGTCGTCGTCGCGGCCTGGCAGCGGCGTGAAGTCGTCGGCGGATTTGCGGTGGTCGTTGCGGGCGGACTTCAAGGATTCGGCCGGCGCCGTTGTCTTGGCGGGCGGTCCCTTCCCGCAGCCGGCGAGGACGAGGGCGGTCGTTACGAGGATTGGAGAGAGTCGATTCACGGCAATTTGAAGTGCGGTGATTCTTCACCGCTTTGGTTACTCTGGAGTGGGGCAATCATTCACCGCCTTGGAGTTCGCGGCTGGAGTGTTTCGCGCGGCCGATCCAAAGCGGTGAAGGATCACCGCGCTCCGAAATCGCTACGCCACCGCGAGATCCAGCAGGTCCCACAGCAGCCAGTCCTGTCCCAGGCCGCCGAACAGCAGGTCGATCGATCCGTCGTCCTGGGAATCGATCACTCCCGTCAGCGCCGCCACTCGGGCGGTGAAGCTCAGGTTGCTGGTCCAGATCGTGCGGATGGCTTCCAGGTCGGCGTCGGTCGTGCCGGCGATCAGGATGTCGTCGCCGGGGCCGCCGAGCAGGATGTCGCTTCCCTGCCCGCCGACGAGGATGTCGCGGCCCAGGCCGCCGATCAGGATGTCCCGCCCGTTGCCGCCGATGAGGATGTCGTTCCCGCGTCCACCGTCGAGCGACAGCAGGACGACCACCGAGCCGGTCACGGCGGCGTGGTCATCGCCGTCGCCGGTCTCTACGGTGACGAACTCGAAGTTGCCGTAGAAGACCGACTGGCCGTTGACGCGGATTTCGGTCGCGGCGACCTCGATGTCGTCCGCGGCGTCGGTCCCTTCCACGACGAGCGCGTCGATTCCTCCCCCGCCGTGGACCTCGATCGACCCTCCGAACAATTCGGCGACGCTGCCGTCGATTTCGATGCGGTCGCTGTGCGACGTTCCGAAGATCACCACGATCGACGTGTCGGCGAGGTCCTGTCGGGCGATGACGCGGTTTCCGTTCTGGAGGACCTGCAGCTCGCTGTCCCAGACGCGGAGGGTGATTCTGATCCCCCCGCGGCCTTCATCGGCCCGGTACGTGAAGACGTCGTCGCTGCGGAAGATTTCGTCCTGAATGTCGTCAAGGCTGCTGTTGCGGCGGATGATGTCGGACAGCCGCGTATTCTGAATCTCGTGGAGCGTTCTGCCCCGGAAGACGTTCTCGTAGTAGAAGCGGTCGCCGTCGCGCAGCCGGGTGAACTGGTTGATGAGCACGGTGTGCATCAATTCGCCCATGCTGCCGCCGGGCAGGTGGTCTTCCGAAATTGCCCCGGCGAAGACGTCGATGTTGTTCACGTCGCCGTCGTAGGCCGCGGCCAGCGCGGCCGCCAGCGAGGTGTTTGCGGTGATGTCGGCGAAGCTGGCGACCGGTTCGAGGCCGAAGTCTTCGCGGACCTGGTTGTAGTCGGCCAGTCCGTGGTCGCGGCCGCGCTGCAGATTCGTCGCGCCGAGGTCGGTGCCCGCCGGCGGGTCGAACAGCAGGTTTCGCACGCCGTCGACGATGAAGTTGTCGATCTCCTGAATCTGCTGCGTCGACAGCCCCTTGAGGTACGCCTCGATGCCGAACTGGGTCGTCAACTGCGGATTGAAGAACGCATCCCCCAGCGACACCTGCCCGTCAATCACCATCGCACCGAGCACGTCGGAATCGTCGGGCACGGGAGTGCCGTCGGCGTTGAGCACCAGCAACTCGTTGGGGAGCATCGTGTGGCCGACGCGGTACAGCGACGCCGAGAAGATGTTCGCGATGCTCGCGTTGACGTCGCTCTGGTAGCCGCGATAGCTGGCGAGCTGGTCCGGCCCGAACAGCGCGGGGAGGAACTCGTTGTACGTAATGACCTGAATCTCCGCCCGCACGATCGCGCGGGCCGACTGGAAGATGTGCTCGTCGATTTCCGGCCGGGCGAGATCGTCCGCACCGAGTCCCAGTTCGCTCGCGATGCGGCGGGCCTGATGGTTGTGCTCCCGCACGAACAGCGTGTGCAGTGCGGTCAGCCCCGGCTGCTCGTTCGATCGCACGTCGCCGGCCACGAACAGGTCGTCCGGCGAGAGCGGCACGCCTGTGCCGGTCGTCGGCGGGGAGGCGTTCTCGATGAACTGTCCGTCGACCAGAAAGTTGAACGGCAGAAACTGGCCGCTGCCGTCGGTGAGGTTGCTCGCTCCGTCGCTGGTCAGCAGCAGCCCCCCAAAGCCGGCCCGCAGATTGTCGGCCCGTTCGCCGCTGGAGCCGTAGACCATCGAGCCGTCGATAAACGACGTGATCTGGTTGATCTGCTGGGCGACGCCGTCGTCGTCCAGATCGAAGCGGGACCGCAGCATGGGGATGATCGTTCCGGCGGGAAGTTCGCTCTCGGTTCCGTCGGTGGGAACGAAGAAGCTGATGTTCTCGCCGGGCAGCGCGGGCACGCCGACGGGGGGCGTGTCTTCGGTGAGGTCCATGTCGTGGTCGAGGAACTGCCCCCACTGAAAGACGAAGCTCGTCAGGAAGCGGTCATTGAGGATCGACTCGTCCTGGTTGAAGACGAGATTGCTGACGGTCCGCGGGTTGATCGTGTTCCCATCGGAATCGACCCGCGGGGCCAAAGCGGGAAACGCCCCCACGAAGCCTTCGCCGTATTCCGGCGTCGTCAGCCGCAGCAGTTGGGTGTTGGCCGCCCCCCAGTCGGGGTTGTCGACGTTGTTGCCCGACCCGTCGAACGACTGGACTTCGACAGCGGCGGCCAGCAGCAGCCTCTCTTCCAGCGCTTCGATGGGATACCGTTCCGATCTGTTGCTTCTGCGCCTCGATTTCCTCGACTTTCGCATTAGTTTTCCCCTGCGATACGAACACAGGCCCGCACTGCGCTGATGAAAATGTCTCTCGTCGCCCGTTGAGAATCATCCCGGTTCTGTTTCAGTGAAGAATTCATTTTTCACCTTCCATTTATAACCAGCCCTTAACGAGATGTGAGAGAAAGGCAGGTTACTCAAACTGTAAACGGACAAAAAGATTGATGACAGAAAGATAGCGAATTGCCGGTCTTAAAGTGATGACATTTGCGGTGCCGTTTTCGATCCACGGAGCCCCAACGGCACCCTCCCTCCACAATTCGAAAAGAGTGAATGCTGCTGGACGTCGTCGCGTACGGAAGCTGATTTTTCTGTCATCAATTTTTCTGTCAAAACTCGATTTACAGTTTGAGCAGGTTATAGATTGAAGGTAAAAGATTGTTGCAAGACAGGAGTCCGGTCAAGAAAGGTTTTGGCAGAATGATTTTGCGGCAGAATGATTCTTTTGAATTGCCTCCTCCTGGTCAGGTCCGGCGGTCGGCGTGGCGTTCCGGCTTTTCGGTTGGCTTTCGGATTCGAGAATCATTCTGCCGCAAAATCATTCTGTCATTTCCGTCTTCTGATCCGCGTACATCCATTCGATTCGCGCCAACCGCATTCCCTCAGCCGCGGAAAACGCAACACCAACGCCAGACTGCCACGCAGCCCAAACGCCGCAATTTCCGGTGATTTTCATCTGCCCAGGCCCGCACTCTACAGTAAACGCGGCGCCAGACCGGCTTCAACGGAAATCCGTCGCACGTCTCCCCATTTGCGCGGAATCCCAACGTTGAGGAGGGCGGGCGTCGTGGTGTGGGACGCAGATTGCGATTCGTTGCCGATCCGCCAGTCGTGCGAAATCAATTTCGCACTACAGCCGGTCCCGCAGTTCGGCCGGCAGGCGGTGCGGCCGCACGTTGTCGTAGCAGCGCAGCGCCGCGAAGCGCCGGATGGCTGCCGGGAGGCCGACGGCGGTGAAGCCGGGGTGGCCGGTCGCGGGGAAGGGGCCGCCGTGGTTCATCGCCGGGGAAACCGCCACGCCGGTGGGCATCTTGTCGTTGAGCAGCCGGCCGACCCGCTGCCGCAGAGCCGGGGCGATCTCATCGTAGGCCGTGTCGTCCCGCCCGTCGATGTGGCTGTAGAGGCCGCCGGTGAGGTTGCCTTCCAGCGACTCGGCGATCTGCACGGCCTGCTCGACCGAATCGGCGACGACCAGGAGCGAACCGTTGCCGAACGCTTCGGTCTGCAACGTCTCGGGGTCGGCGAGGAACTTCGCCCCGCTGACGCGAAGCAGCGTGTTCTGGTGGCAGAACCCGTTGCCCCCACCGGGCCGGCCGCCGGCGAGCAGCTCGGCTCCGGCCTGTTGCAGCGTCTTCACGCCGGCCGCGAAGTTGTGCAGCACCCCTTCGCCGAGCATCGTGCCGACGGCGGCCTCTTGGAACTTCTGCGCGACCGTCGCGATGAAGGCATCGGTCCGCTCGCCGGCGATCAGCACGACGAGGCCGGGGTTCGTGCAGAACTGGCCGGTCCCCAGCAGGCAGCTTCCGGTGAATTCCGTTGCGAGGTCGTCGAGCCGTTCCTCCAGAGCGCCGGGAAGCACGAACACCGGATTGATGCTGGAAAGCTCGAGGTAGATCGGCTTGCCCGCTTTGTCGGCGGCTTCCTTGAGGACCAGGCCGGTCTTCCGCGCTCCGGTGTAGCCGCTGGCCCCGATCAGCGGGTGGCTGACGAGCTTCGCCCCGTCGGCATGGCTGGTGCGGTACAGCAACTGCACGAAGCCGCTCGGCATGCCGGTCTCGCCGGCGGCGGCGTGGGCTTCCTCCGCGAACAGCCGGCCCGTCGCCGGATGCGACGTGTGCCCTTTCGCGATGACCGGGTTGCCCGCGGCGACCGCGGCGGCGAAGTCCCCGCCGGAAACGCCGTTGAAGGCGAACGGAAAGTTGTTCGGCCCGAACACCGCAACCGGGCCGATCGCGGCGTACATCGAGCGGATGTTGGCCTGCGCGTCGATCGTCGGCAGCGCCCAAGCCCCGTCGCGGGCGCACGCCGCCGCCTGCCGCAATTGGTTGGTCGTTCGCGGCAGCTCGACGTCCTTCAGCCGGGGCGAGACCGGCAGCGCGGTTTCGAGGTGGGCGGTTTGCGACAGCTCGTCGGCGCGGGCGTCGATGCGGTCGGCGTAGCGGTCGAGAAACGCCGCGAAGCGTTCCCCCGGCCAGCCGCGGACGGCGCGAAACGCGTTCGCGGCGGAGTGAATCGCCTCGTCGGCTTCACTCCAGGGGCTGACGGGGAACTGGTCGGGCAGTGGTTCTTTCGTGGCGGGATTGACGGCTGGAAACGTCTCGCGGCCGGCGGAAGGCCGCCACTGCCCGGCGATGAGGACTGGTTGTACGGTCATGATGTCGGCTCGGTGTTCGGAATGCGTGAGCTGGCGTCCCGCCCGTAGTGCGAAATTAATTTCGCACGACGGGCATTCTACCGGATCGCGTGCTGAGCCGAAACGCCGTCAGGTTGACGCCCGCGATTTGTCGCGCTTCTTCTTGCGGGAGCGGCCGGACTTCCCTGTCCTGGCACCGGACAGTTCGTCGGTCACGTGCGGTTCGTCGAAGCGAATCGTGCGCCCGGAAGAGGTCGAACTCGCGGCGGCAGTTTCGCGCGACTCGCGTCGGCTGTCGTGGAAGCGGCCGGTGTCGGATTGTCCGCCCGTATCGCGCGCGACGGCCGATTTGCGCCGTTTCCGCAGGAGACGAGCGGCGCGTCGCATCGGCTTCGCGGCCAGAGAGAGGACCGACTTCAGCGCCCGCACGGCCGGCGACGGGCGCGGTTCCGGAGGCTCGGCCGACTTGAACAGGACGAACCGCGCTTGCAGAAGCAGGCCCACGAACAGCGAATAGTAGCCGAACGCAGCCGCGGCCCAGACAACGAGCGTGCGGCTTGTTTCTTCGTGGAGCATTCCGCCCCCGCCGAGTTGCAGAAAGACCGACGTCCCCCAGCTCAGCACGGCGAGCCACAGGAAACTGGAACCGGAGCGGCAGTTCCGCATGTCGGCCAGCAGGTCGCGAATCAGCACCGACCCACAGCCGACCGCGGGGGCGAGCCAGCACAGCGTTTCGCAGTGGGCGAAGTCGAGCCGCAGCCGCCAGATGAGCGTGCGGCTCCAGACGACGTGCAGATCGAGCACGACGGCCGCGGCCAGCAGAAACCCTGCCGCCGCCGCCCACCGCCAGATGTGAAACCGCCCGGAGAAATCGGAGCGGCTTCGCGAGCGGACCCACCAGATCAGCAGGGCCAGTTGCGCCGCCGCCGCCAGCAGCATGCTGCAATAGAACGGCAGTAGCAGCCCGGATCGCACGGAAACGAACTCACCGGCCGCCGGTCCCAGCGTCTGTGCGATGCGTGGAGAGGCGTGGTCCAGCACGACGATCCCCACGCCGGCGATGAGCACGATCCCCGCGGCGAAGACGTGCTTCCAGAGTTGGGCGGGGATGATCCGCTGCAACGGCAGTCGCCGCCGACTGCGCGGGGTGTAGTCGCCGCCGGAACTCGTCGCCGAATCCGTATGGGGCCGAGTCGGGACATCGGGGTGCGTGGCATCCCCCTCGCCGACGCCGGCAATCCGTCGCCGGCGGCGTTCATCCAGCGATCGAGAACCGGCGAATCGAGCTGCCATGGGTTCCGAAGGGAGAAATCGCAGCCGCGACGAGATCCGGCCGCGAACCGGGTGCGCACCGACAGGAAGGGGTCTTCGATCAAAGATCGACCCGATTCAATCCTGAAATTGGGCGTACCCGGCAAAATGGGAAGCAATTCAGTCATCGAGCAAAGCCCCAGCGTTGAGGTTTCAGCAACCGGAATGGTCTGCCAGGACGCCAATTTGACAGGAATCATCGCGCAGTCTTGGAGAATGCCACCTGATGAACGCCATTTTGGCATGTTCTGCCAAGCTGCTGTTACCGGCCGTTTTGGCATGACCTCGTCATTGGCGATGGTCGTCTCAAAGTCGTCTTGGGTTGTAACAGTATTCAGAGAAATATCTTATGTGAATCCCCGGGCACGGGACATCCGACCGCTCCAGCCCCCCGCAGGCGGACTGGCACGGCCGTTGCTTTTGCATCAATGCAAACCCAACCCGATTCCGTCGGACCGCACATGCCCTGCTGCCGGCACCAAAACAGCGACAACTTGAGTCAGTAGCATCATTGCAGGGAGTCGCCTTGATCACAGAGGAAACAGAGGAAACAGAGAGGCAAAAAAAACTCAATCAGCCGAGCATTGGAATGGCAGTCCTTCTCTCGAACTGGTCAGCCGGCCAATGACGTCCTGCTGCCAGGCATCTTCCTGGTTTCTCCGTTATCTCTGTTGTCTCGGTGTGAAATTCTCCCCTTTGACGCTGCTACAGACTCGACACCTTCCGACATTCCCTGGAGGACGAACCCATGACACGACTGTTGAACGTGTGGAATCCGTGGACGGAATTTGAACGCATGCGGCAGGAAGTCAACCGCTGCTTTCCCCGACGCTTCCGCGACGCCACCGCCAATTCCGTGGCGGCGGTGAACGTCGCTCAGGGAGAGCATACCGTGGTGGTGACGAGCGAGATTCCCGGCGTCGAGCCGAAGAACCTCGACGTGAGTGTGACCGCCGGAACATTGACCATCCGGGCGCAACGCCCCGACCAGCAACTCGGCGAGGGGGAAAACTGGCTCGTCCGCGAGCGCCCGCACGGCGTGTTCGAGCGGACGATCGAACTCCCGTTCGAAGTCGACACCGGCAACGTCGAGGCGACGTTCGAAAACGGCGTCCTTACGCTGCGGCTGCAACGGCCCGAAGAGCAACGGCCGCGGAAGGTGGAGATCAAATCAGCGTGACCTGCAGGTCCGGACGGCCCGTCCGGACCTCAAACCACCGAACGACATTCCAGGTCCGGTCGGGCCGACGCGGACCTACTCACATCGAGGACATCGAATCATGAACCAGACGCTGCAAAGCACCGAGCGACAGAATTGCTGCGACAACGGGTCGAAGGCCCGCCGCATGTTCCGGCCGGCGGCCGACGTGTCCACGTCGGACCGGGGTGTGACGCTGCGGGTCGACCTGCCCGGCGCGAAGGAATCGGACATTGACGTGACGATCGACCGCGACACGCTTTCGATCCGGGCCCGCGTGGAACCGCCGGCGCGGGACGGATTGACGCCTCTGCGTACCGAATACCGCATCGGCGACTACGAGCGCACGTTCCGCATTGCCGACGAGATCGACCGGGAGAACGTCGACGCCACGTACCGCAACGGCGTGCTCACGCTGCACCTGAATCGCACGCAGGTGGCCGGCCCGAAGAAAGTCAAGATTGCCGGCGGGTAATGTCCGGCTGGAGCACCGCCTGTAGTGCGAAATTAATTTCGCACTACAGGCGGGACACCAACGAGAAAGCCCCTCGGACAATCGCCGGTCCGGGGGGCTTTCGTTGTTGATGGCTCAATCTCAAGAGTCGTAATCATCGTCGTCCTCCAGCCGGACGGCTTCGACTTTCCGCGGCGGGGGCTGGGCGGGCTGCATGGCGGCAGCGCACTCCGGGCAGACCATGATCTCGCGAACGATCTCGTGCCCCGACCCGCCGCGATCGAACTTCACCTTCTTCCGCGGGCCGCGGCCGCGCGGGTATCGCCGCCGCTCGGACGGATCGGACCCGCGGGAGCGGTATTCCTTCTCGCGGATCTGCACGACGATCTTGGAACTTCGCGTGCCGGACGGCACGACCTTGTCGCAATTCTGACAGCGGAACATTCTCTGGAAATTCCTCGTGGCACAGGCGGGCACAACGCCGCGAACCGACGGGACGCGGAGTGAAGATTAGAGCAGACAGGAACTCAGGGGGCAACCGACCGTGGGCATCGCAGATCCGGAGGCGTGTCGGCCGATCGGCGTGACGTGGCGAATGCTGCCAGCATCCGCGCGGACGCTGGCAGCGTCCGCCACGGAAAAGTCGGCTTCCCCAGCGACGGCCCGGGTTTCTGGGATTCGAGCGGTCGGTGAGCCGGCGGCCGGTGTTCCAGAGATAGCGCGCGATGCGTTCGAGTTTCAGCCGCGGCGATTCCCGCCTTTTCCCGCAAACCGTCCGTGAATTCGGCCGATTCCGGTCAAATGACCCGGCTGGGAGCACGAAACACCCGGCAACTGTGAGGGACGGGAGCGAAATTCGTCTTATTTCTTGGAAATTCCGACGAAAACTCCGTATCCTTCTGTAGAGGGGACGGTGCCCCCGTCCGCCGAAGCACTCGCCTCAACCTCCCCGGTTCCGAAACACGCCATGACGAGTACGTTTCCCGACCGCAGCCTGCCGATCCGCCGCACACTCCTGGCCCTCCTGTCGCTGGCGCTCCTGGCAGGGTCGGCCTCGGCGGCCGACGTGAAGCCGGTCGCGGCGCGGCGGCCGCTGGTTCGCCCGAAAGTCGGACCGTTGCTGAAGCTGCCGGCGGTCTTCAAGAAGTCCGACCCGAAGACGGTCAACGACCTGATCAGCATGAACAGCCACGTTTCGAAGCTGGTCAAGGCGATCACGAAGTCGACCGTCGGCGTGCGGATCGGCGCGGCACAGGGGAGCGGCGTGATCGTCAGCCCTGACGGGTTCATCCTCACGGCGGCGCACGTTTCCGGGGCGAAGGACCGCAGAGTGACGGTCATCTTTCCCGACGGCAAGACTGCGAGGGGCATCACGCTGGGGGCCAACCACGGGGTCGACGCCGGATTGATCCGAATCACCGACAAGGGACGCTGGCCGTTTCTCAACATGGGCCGCATGAAAGACGTGAAGGTCGGCGACTGGTGCATTGCGACCGGCCATCCCGGCGGGTACAGACCGGGTCGGCCGCCGGTCGTGCGGCTGGGGCGGGTCATCTTGCGCAACGGCCAGGTGATCCTGACCGACGCCACGCTGGTCGGGGGCGATTCCGGCGGTCCGCTGTTCGACATGCACGGCCGGGTGATGGGCATCAACAGCCGCATCGGCCGGGAGTCGACGCAGAACATTCACGTTCCCATTTCGGCCTTCGATGACGATTGGGAGCCGCTCGCGCTGGCCCAGGTCTGGGGCAGCCGCGGCCCCCCCCGCGGCGCGCGGCTGGGCGTCAGCGGCGAGGACCATCGGCAGGGTTGCCGGATCACGGCCACGACCCCCGGCCTGCCCGCGGCCAGCGCCGGCCTGAAGGTGAACGACATCCTGACGAAATTCGACGGCAAGCGCATCAAGTCGGTCTCCGACCTCGTGCGGCTGGTTTCCCTGAAGCGCCCGGGAGACAAAGTCGTCGTCGAGGTTCTGCGAAAGGGGGAAACGCTGAAAGTCCAGGTAACCCTCGACCGCCACTGAGACGCCGGAATCCTTCGACCTTCCGAACTTCGACCTTCCGAACTTCGACCTTCCGAACTTCGACCTTCCGACCTTCGACTTTCCGACCTTCGACCCTGACTTTCAGACGTTCCGACCTTCGACCCTTGGAGTCTGACCGATGACGCGATCTTCCCGCCGCCTTCTGCCGGCCGTTTTCTTCGGTCTGTTGATCGTGCTCGCGCCGGCCGTCCCGGCCGCCCACGCTCAGAGCAAACTGCCGGAGGCCCGCCTCAAGAACGGGCTGACGGTTCGTAAGGCGTTCAAGTCGGTCGTTGCCGCGACGACGAAGGCGACGGTCGAAATCCTCTCCAGCGGGAAGCGGGTCGCGCTGGGGGCCGTCATCGAGCCGGAAGGGTACATCATCACCAAGGCCAGCGAACTGAAGGGGACGGTCACCTGCCAGTTTGCCGACGGTCGGGCGCTGAGCGGCAAGATCGTCGGCGTGGCCAGGGACGACGACCTGGCGCTGCTCAAGGTCAACGCCAACAACCTGCAGACCGTCGAATGGCGGACCGGCGGCGACCCCGAAGTGGGAAACTGGCTGGCGACCCCCGGCGTCGATGAGGTCCCCGTCTCCGTGGGAGTGATGAGCGTCAAACGCCGTCGCATCCCGCAGGCGCGGCCGCTGCTCGGCGTGATGCCGCAAAACCACTCGCTGGGCGTGCTGATCGCCGAGATCACGAAAGACAGCGGCGCCGACAAGGCCGGGCTGAAGAAGGGGGACATCATCGTCTGGATGGCGGGCCGCGCAGTTAAGAGCCAGGATGACCTGCGGGCCCAGATTCTACGGTTTCGACCCCGGGACCAGATGGAATTGAAAGTCCGCCGAGGCAACGAGGTCATTCGCGTCAAGGCGACCCTCGGTTCGGCGCAGGACGCCCCTTCGCGCGGCACGATCCAGAACCGCATGGGGGGCAAGCTGAGCGACTGGCGGACCGGGTTCCCCGCCGTCTTTCAGCACGATACGTACCTCAAGCCCGAAGACTGCGGCGGGCCGCTGGTCGACCTCGACGGCCGCGTCGTGGGCATCAACATCGCCCGCGGCGGCCGCACCGAGTCGTACGCGATCCCCTTCGACCGCGTGCAGAAGCTGCTGCCCGACCTGCGCTCGGGAAAACTCGCGCCGCAACGCCCGTTCCCGGAACTTCCCCCGGCCCCGCCGCTGCCGAAGTAACGTAGTGCGAAATTCATTTCGCACGAGTTGTGGATCGTGCGAAATGAATTTCGCACTCCATTCTTCCGCCTTCGACCGTGTCCGACGAACACGAACTGACGATCCGCGTTCGCTACAGCGAAACCGATGCGCAGGGGTTCGTGCATCATTCGCACTATCTCAGCTACTTCGAGATGGGCCGCACCGAGCTGTTCCGCGCCGGCGGCGGCGACTACCGGGCGATGGAAGACCGCGGGCTGTTCTTCGTCGTCGCCCAGTTCACCTGCCGCTACCACAAACCTGCCCGCTACGACGACCTGCTGACGTTGCGAACCCGCGTGTCGAAGCTCTCGCAGGCGAAACTCGAGCACGAATACCGCCTGTACCGCGGCGACGAGTTGCTCACCACCGCCCACAGCGTGCTGGCCTGCGTCGACAGCGAGGGGAACATCAAGCGGATTCCGGAAGTGCTCGAGAGTCTGAAGCGGCCGATGGAGTGATGACGAATCGTTTTGCCGCGACTCGGAGTCTTCGGAGAGGAGCGCGGCGCGTGGAGCACATCCCAGGGATTTTCTGGAATCCCTGGGATGTGGCGGCGCGCTCCTCTGCGCAAAGCCTTCGAGTCGCGGCTAAACGCAATACCGTTCAAGTTATCATAACAACCGTGTCCTCAAAGGCTTTCGCCAGCGGCGGTCGTCGGCGGTGTTCGGGGCGGGCTTT
>Ga0268386_10001985_pt1 | contig 14309 bp, 16 predicted proteins | sample RVTome_15_FD_200260 | JGI IMG/M metagenome (GOLD analysis project Ga0268386, IMG submission 200260) | Soil microbial communities from uranium-contaminated site in the Upper Colorado River Basin, Wyoming, United States - RVT150D86... ...
GAGCTCGTCGGGGACGAGTCCATAGATCGCAAGGCCGGGCCGGACACCGTCGAGGGCTGCGACGCCGTCGAGCAGGAGGCCGCCCGTTGCCGCGACGTGCCGCGCCGGGAGGTCCATGCCCGCCGACCGGAGCTCGTCGGCGGCGCGCTCGAACCCCTCGAGCTGAGCGGCGGTTCGCTGCGCGTCCTCGGGTGCCTGGAGATGCGTCCACAGCCCGGCGAGGCGAGCGCCGGGCGACGCTTCGATCGCGCGCGCGGCTTCGAGAAGGCCGGCGCCGGACAGGCCGCCCCGCCCCAGGCCGGTCTCGACCTCGAGCTCGAGGCCCAGCGGCGGGGCGTCGTCGGCAGGCTCGTCCGCGGGGGGCGCCAGCGCGGCCAGCAGCGCCTCGAGGAGCGCCGCGTCGCCGGCCGTCACCGCGATCTCGCCCCGCCGCGCAGTCGGCGCCAGGGACGGCGGGATCGGGTACAGGACCACGATCGGCTGCAAGATGCCGGCGTCACGGAGGGCGATTGCCTCGTCGAGTGTCGCGACGCAGAACGCGTCGGCGCCGTTGGCCGCGAGCGCCCGCGCGACGGGGACGCCGCCGTGGCCGTATGCGTCGGCCTTCACGACCGGGTGGACCGGCGTGCCCTCGCCCGCGAGGACCCGGAGGACGGCCAGGTTCGACGCGAGCGCGTCCAGGTCGATCTCGGCCCAGGCCGTCCGAGGCAGCGGCGGCAGGCCGGCGGCCGCGAGCCGCGCCTCGATGAGCTGCCGCGCGCCGCCCGGCTCGCTCAGGCGCCCGCCCCCTCGCCCTCGCCCTCGCCCTCGCGAACGGTGAACCCGACCTTCTTGCCCGGCTTCGATCGTTCGGCGATCGCGGCGAGGCGCTTGCGCACGAGCGGCACCGCGTCCGGGAGGTCCGAGGCCAGCGGCCCGGCGTCCCCGAGCCGGTCCCGGACCATGTCCCCGGCCGTGCCGTGGAGGTACACGCCGAGGCGCGCCGCGGGTCCGGGCGCCATGCCCTGTGCGAGCAGCGCCCCGATCACGCCGGACAGCACGTCACCGGTCCCGCCGCTCGCCAGCGCCGGGTTCTCGAACGGCGCGATGGTCACCGCGCCGTCCGGTTCCGCGATCACCGTCCTCGCGCCCTTGAGCACGACGACCTGGCCCCACGCCGCCGCGGCGGCGGTCGCGGCCGTCCTGCGCGCGTCATCGTCGTCGGACAGGTCACCGTCGTCAGCCCCGCCGACCCCCGAGCCGGCACGGAGGCGCGCGAACTCGCCGGGATGGGGCGTCATCACGCACGGCCGGAGCGTGCCCGCCCACCACTCGCCGAGGGTCGCCATCGAGCGCAGCGCCTCCGCGTCGAGCACCAGCGGCGGCGCGTGCGCGTCGTCGGGAGCCGCGAGCAGCATGCGCACGAGCTCCGTGGTCGCCAGGCCCGGCTTCAGGCCCGGTCCAAGGACGATCGCATCGTGATCGTGGTCGAGGATGCGGGCGATCGCTGGCTCCGGGTCGACCTCCTCGACGTCGTCCTCGGGCAGGGCCATCGTCGTCGCCTCGACGACCTTCGCCGCGAAGAGCGGTTGGAGCGATTCGGGGACGGCGAGCGTGACGAGACCGGCTCCGGCCCTGCCCGCGGCCCGACACACGAGCAGTGCCGCGCCCGCGTAGTCGATCGAGCCGGCGATGACCAGGACCTTGCCGAACGTGCCCTTGTGGCCGCGCGCCGGCCGCTCCGGCAGAAGCGCGGCGGCGGCCTTGTCGTCCATCGCCGGAGGACCCGACGGCGTTGCCGGCTCGGGCGTCCCATGTGCCTCGTGCCGGCCGAAGCCGAGCGGCCGCTTCTCAGGCATCGCCGTCCGTGGCCGCGGCCGCCCTGCCGGCCTCCTCGGACAGCGCACGGAGGCGCTCCATCCGGGCCAGGAGACGCCGCTCGCGGTCGTCGAGCCGCTCCTCGATGTCGATCGGGAAGACGTAGCGCCCGCCGGCCGTGCGGATGCCGAACGCGATCGCGACGGCGTACTCGGCCTCGTGACTGATTGAGACGGCGATGCGCTCCATCCCGAGCTGCTCCGCGCGCCGCTCGGCGCGCCCGTGGAGACGCACTGCGGGCTGGCCTGTCGGGAGGCGCTGGATCTCGATCTCGGTCCAGCCGACGCCCCGCACCCCGAGGCCGAGCACCTTGCTGACTGCTTCCTTGGCGGCCCACCGACCGGCGAAGTTCTCGGGTCGATCCCGGACGTAGCGGTCCTCGGCCTCGGTCAGTACGCGACGCGCGAAGCGCCGCCCGAATCTCGCCAGCGTGGCCTTGATCCGAGCGACCTGGATGATGTCGATCCCGAGCTCCGAAGTGCCCGCCGGTACACCGAGTTGCGAGGTCTCCGCCGAATCACGCATCCGGCGGCAAACGCTACTCGACCGTGACCGACTTCGCGAGGTTCCGCGGCTGGTCGACGTCCGTGCCCCGCGCCAGCGCGACGTGGTACGCGAACAGCTGGAGCGGGATGATCGCGAGGACGGGGCTGAGGAGCTCGTGCGTGTCGGGGACCCAGGCGACGTCGTCAGCGATGCGCTCGATGTGGTCGTCGCCTTCCGTCGCGACCGCGATCACCTTCGCGTCGCGGGCGCGGCCCTCCATGACGTTGCTGATCAGCTTCTCGTAGGTCGACGACCGCGTCGCGACGGCGACGAGCGGGCACTCGGCGTCGAGCAGCGAGATCGGACCGTGCTTGAGCTCGCCGGCGGGGTAGCCCTCGGCGTGGACGTAACTGATCTCCTTGAGCTTCAGGGCGCCCTCGAGCGCTGCGGGGTAGGTCGCGCCCCGCCCGACGAACATGAAGCCGCGGGAGTTGACGTACCGCCGCGCAAGGTCCTGCGCGCGCGGCGCGTTCTGCTCGAGGGCCCGAGCCGCACCGGCCGGGAGCCCTTGCAGGCCCTCGACGAGCGCCGCCTCGGCCTCGTCGCTGAGCGTGCCGCGGAGCTTGGCGATCCCCGCCGCGAGCACGACGAGCGTAGTCACCTGGGTCACGAAGGTCTTGCTCGCGGCCACGGCCATCTCCGGCCCGGCCTGGAGGAAGAGCACCGCGTCGGCCTCGCGGGTGATCGCCGACCCGAGCGTGTTCGTCACGGCGATGATCGGGCAACCCCGCTCCCGCGCGAGCCGGGTCGGGGCGATCGTGTCGGCCGTCTCGCCGGATTGCGTGACCGCGATCACCAGCGTCTTCTCGTCGAGCGGTGGCGGGTCGTACCGGAACTCGGAGCCGACGGTCACCCGCGCGGGGATGTCGGTAAAGTCCTGGATCGCGCTGGCGCCGATCATCGCGGCGTACGAGGCGGTCCCGCAGGCGACGAGCTCCACTCGCGTCGCGGTCCTGACCGCGTTCCAGACGGGCTCGAGCTCGGGCACCTGAATCCTCCCGGCGCGCAGGATCCGGCCCGTCAACGACTGGCGCAGCGCGTCGGGCTGCTCGTGGATCTCCTTGAGCATGAAGGTCTCGTAGCCGCCCTTCTCGGCCGCCTCGACGGTCCACTCGATCGTCTCGGGGACGCGCTCCACGGGCCGGCCGTCGACGTCCGTGATGACCACGCCCTCCGGCCGGAGATCGGCGACGTCGCCTTCCTCGAGGAAGATGACGCGGCGGGTATGCGCGAGGATCGCCGCGACATCGGAGGCGAGGAACGACTCGCCCTCCCCGAGCCCCACGACGAGGGGCACGTCCTTCCGCGCCCCGACCAGCCGGTTGTTCTCGTCCCGGTGCATGATCGCGAGCGCGTACGCGCCATCGAGCTGGCGGAGCGCCGTCCGCGCGGCGTTCGCGATGTCGCCGTCGTAGGCCTCCTCGATGAGGTGTGCGATCGCCTCGGTGTCCGTCTCCGAGACGAGCGTGTGCCCGCGGGCCTGGAGCCCGTCCCGGAGCTCCTGGAAGTTCTCGATGATCCCGTTGTGGATGACCGTGATCCGCCCGGTGCAGTCCATCTGGGGATGGGCGTTGACGTCGCTCGGGCGGCCGTGGGTCGCCCAGCGCGTGTGCGCGAGCCCGACCGCGGCATGCGGCGTCCGCTCCGCGATGGCGGTGCGCAGGTTGCTCAGCTTCCCGGCGCGCTTCTCGACGAAGAGGTCACCCTGCTCGTCCACGAGCGCGATGCCCGCAGAGTCGTAGCCGCGGTACTCGAGCCGGCGGAGGCCTTCCATGAGGATCGGGCCGGCGTCACGAGGCCCCGTATACCCGACGATTCCACACATGCGCCGCGAGACTCTCCTTTTGCGGACCCCAGCATCTGTCGAGGGCGAAGGCGACGCCCCTGCGAGCCATTCGCCCGAGGATTGAGCGCGTCAGTGTAGGCGCTGCTCCGCGACCGCCGACAACGCATCCGCCAGCTCGCGAACCACGTCCGCGCTGGGGCCTTCGACCATCACCCGCAGCGCGGGCTCCGTGCCGGACGGCCGGACAAGGACGCGGCCGCCGGCCCCGAGTCGCGCCTCGGCGTCGGCGATCGCCCGTCGGAGGACCGGATCGCCCTCCCACTGCTCCTTGTGGCGCACGCGGACCGCCCGTTGCTCCTGTGGCAGCAACGGAATCTGCCGGGCGAGCTCGGCGAGGCCCCGTCCCGACGCCGTAGCCACGCGGAGGACCTCCAGCGCGGTCACGAGGCCGTCGCCGGACGTGGTGTGCTCGCGAACGATCACGTGGCCGCTCTTCTCGCCACCGAGCCCGGCCCCGGAGACCTGCATGCCCTCGAGGATGTACTTGTCACCGACCGGCGTTCGAACGACGGTCCCGCCGGCCGCCTCAACCGCCTGCTGCAGCCCGCCGTTCGAGAGGACGGACACGACGAGCGTCCCGATCGAGGGGTCCGCCGGATCGGCGCCCGGCCGCGCCAGCCGTTCCAGCGCGAGCACGCCGAGGACCTGGTCGCCGTCGACGACGGTCCCGCTGCCGTCGACCGCGACGAGCCGGTCCGCGTCGCCGTCCAGGGCGAAGCCGAGATCGGCGCCGGCCTCGCGCACGCGCGCCGCCAGCCCCGCCGGGTCCGTCGCGCCGGAGTGGAGGTTGATGTTCAGTCCATCCGGCTGGTCGTTGATCACCTCGACCCGCGCGCCCGTGGCGCCGATGATCCGGCCCGCGACCGAGCACGCGGAGCCGTTCGCGCAGTCGACCACGATCGACAGGCGGGACGCGTCGACCGCGGCGGCGAGCGCTTCGCGATGGGCGATGTACCGCGCGAGGCGGTCGCGCGCGTCGATGACGACGCCCAGGCGGTCCGCCGAAGCGCCCGCGAGCTCCTCCGTTCGCCAGATGAGCTGCTCGAGCTCGTCCTCGACCGTGTCATCGAGCTTCAGCCCGTCGGCGTCGAGCACCTTCAGCCCGTTGTCGTCCGCCGGGTTGTGCGAGGCCGAGACCATGATCCCGGCGGCGTCGTCACCGTCCGCCGTCAGGAACGCGAGGGCCGGCGTCGGCACGACGCCGACGACGTTCACGTTCACGCCGAGGCTCGTCGCACCCGCGGCGATGGCCGCCACGAACATGTCGCCGGAGCGGCGAGTGTCCTGCCCGACGATGATCGAGCCGCCGGGGCCGACGAGCCGGCGTGCGGTCGCGCGGCCGAGGGCGAACGCCGTCGTCGGCTTGAGGTCGACGTTCGCGACCCCGCGGATTCCGTCCGTCCCGAACAGGCGTGGCACAGCTGGTCGTTCCCCTCGCGTGCGGTGAAGCGGTTGGTGGCTAGGGAGCCGGCGACGGGCCTGCGGTCGGCCCGGGCGAGGACTCGAGGATGGAGACGGTTACCTCGACCGGATTGGGGCTCACGTCGAGGAGCGTCAGGCCGGTCGTGAGATTCGCCGAGACCGCGACGGACCGGGTCCCGGGATCGAGGCCGGTGACGTCGACGGTCAGGGTCAGGCTCGTCGTAGCAAGCCGGTCGAGCTCGGCGACGGACCCGGCGATCGTCATGAGGACGCGATCGGTCGACAGCTCGTACCGCCGATCGGGTCGTTCGCCGACGAGGATGAGCCCAGCCGAGTAGGTACGCGTCTCCGTGATGGGCCGCAGCCTGACGGTCACCACGACCGTGCCCCCACCGAAGGCCTGGACGCCCGGCGGCAGGATGATGCCGACCTCCTGGACGAGCTCGGAGGATGTTCCCGTCACCACCACGGGCGCGGTATCGAGCCGTTCCAATCCGGCGAGGTCGTTGGCGTCGCCCTCGACGTTGACGACGGCCGGATCGACCGTGACGGACGCCACCGCGAAGCCGGCGATGGGCGTCCCGGTGATCACCGGCGTCACGGGCAGCGATTTCGTGCGCCGGTCAGTGAATACCGGCACGCGAACGCGCACCACGGCCGGCTCCACCTCGATCCGCTCCTCCGCGCCGAGCCGGTGGCCATTGACGTCGACCGGGATGAGCGGGACGAGCTCGTTCACGTCCACACCGGTGGCGTCGATCGACACCTCGGCCTGGACCTTGACCACCGTCGCCACGACCGACTGCGGTCCGCTGACGATGGCGCTGTCGTTGTCGAGGATCGGGTCGCCCGCGTCCAGCCCCGACGGAAGGGGCTGCAGGATGGCCTCGATCGGGACCTCCTTGCTGCCCACGCGGTCGACCGTCAGCGAGATCTCCTTCGGCTCGAAGTCAAGGACCTGGATCCGGCCGTCGACCGCCTCGACAGTCACCCTGACCGAGACCGCCTGCCCTGTCGGCTGGACCGTGCTGAGGTCGATGGAGGCATCGAAGGTCGCGCTGTCGATCCGGAGGCCGAGGTCGGGCGGGGCGACGTAGCTGATGCGCGTCACCGAGCCGAGGTTCGAGAGGACGATCACGTCCGCCGGAGCGTTCTCGATCCGGATCGGGACGGGGTCGTCGAACGGCTGCGTCGTCTGGGACAGGACCAGGCCGCCGTAGAGCAGTGATGCGAGCGCCACCGCCGCGAGCTTGAGGGGCCAGTTGTGCAGGATGAACCGGAGCGCCCGGGTCATGCGCTCCGTCCGCGCGTCCCGGCCGGCTCCGGCTGAATGGCGTCGGGAGCCGCTTTCGGCAAGGCCTTGGCGGTCCGCTTCGTGCGAACGTTCGCCGGCGGCGGCTCGAGCTCGGTCGCGGCTGTGGTCGGCTCCTCGGACGTCGCGGCCACCGTCGTCGGGGCATCGTCGGGGCTGAGGGGCTCATCGGCCGGCAGCGGCTCGACCGCGTCGCGGTCCCGGCGGCCGTTGCGGACCGCCCGGCCGAGGTCCGCGAGGCGCGGTGAGCGTGCGCCGGGCACGCCTCCGGGGAGCCGGATCCGACCCCGCTCCTGGGCCGGCTCGAGCAGGCTGCGCAGGGCGCGGGCGAGCTGGGCCTCGTTGAGGTTGCGCACGATCCGTGCCCGCTGGACGAGGCTGATCTGGCCGTTCTCCTCGGACACGACGATGACGATCGCATCGGTCTGCTCGGTCGTGCCCAGCGCGGCGCGGTGGCGCGTGCCGAACCGCTCGGAGTGGATCGTCGTCTCGCCGAGCGGCAGGAGCGCGCCCGCCGCCAGGATCTTGCCGCCCCGCACGATCACCGCCCCGTCGTGAAGCGGCGACTTCGGCGAGAAGATCGTGCGGACGAGGTCGGCCGACAGGTCACCGTGGATCATCACGCCCGTCTCGGCGATCTGCTCGAGGCCAGTCTCCCGCTCGATCACCATGAGCGCGCCATGGCCCTCGGCCGAGAGGACGGACGCGGCCCGGGAGACCTCCGCGGCGACCAGCTCGGCGACCCTCCCCTCGGCCGACATCAGCCACCCGAGCGAGCCGACTCGTCCGATCCGGTCGAGCGCGCGGCGGAGCTCGGGCTGGAAGACGACGACGAGCGCGAACAGGCCGACGACAGCGCCCGTCTCGAGGATCTGGGTGAGCAGGCGGAGCTGCAGGACGCGGGCCGCGAAGTAGACCGCAAACAGCACCGTGACGCCGACCACGAGCCGGACGGCGCTCGTCCCGCGGATGAGGCTGAACAGCCAGTAGATCAGCAGCGCCGTGATCGCGATGTCCAGGATCGTTGCGAGCCGGACCTGGTTCAGGATCGATTCGAGGAGCGGCGGCATCTGTGGGGGAGTGTACCGCGGGCGTTCGGCCCGGCGACCGCTCGGAGCTCGCCGGGACGGCGCTCAGGCGATCGGCGCGGGCCTCGGCGAGGGCTTCGGGATGGGTCTCGGCGGCGAGATCAGCGACCCGCCGGCGCCGGCGCCGGCTCGTCCCGCAGGCGCTCCGAAGCGAGCCCGTGAACGTCCGCCTCGGCCTGGGTGTCGCCGGTCAGCGCGGTCAGTCGAAGGAGCAGCTCGATCTTCTCCTTCGCGAGCGCGGTCCAGCCGTGGTCGAGCTGGAGGTTCGCGATGGCGAGGTGGACATGCGGGTCGCCCGGCACGATCGACAGGAGCTGGAGGCAGATGTCGAGCGCGGCGTCCAGGCGGCCGGCGGCGCGATGCACGAGGACCGCCGTGAGCATCTTCTCCGAGGCTCCTTCGACGTTGCCGGCCTCGAGGAGCTCGGTGGCCTCGTTCAGCAGGGCGTCGGGATCCGGCGGCGGCCCGACGATCGGCTGCGGCGGAGGCGACGGCTGGTCCACGAGCGGCCATGTCTGGGCAGGGTCCGCGGTCTGCACGGCGCGAGCGGCCTCCGCTGCTGTGGGCGGGACGACGCGCGGCGAGGCCGGCGGTTCGAGGGGGATTGTCATGCCGGGAGACTCTGGTTTGGCGTCGAGGGCCTCGTGGGGCGCAACTTTGGCCGACGGACCCTCGGCGCCCACAGCCTCCGCCAGCTCGGCGTGGACAACGACCTGCGCCGCCTTTGACCCCCTCGCCGCGCGAACGAGGCGCTCGGTGAGAACGGCACGGGCAGCCTGTGGCTCCAGCTCGTTGGCGCGTCGTGCGACGTCGGCCGCCTCGGAGGCGCGACCCGCCACGTCCAGGACGAACGCGAGACGCTCGTAATCCTCCGCGGCGCCGGAGAGCATGCCGCGCTCCTCGCGGGCAGCAGCCCGGGCGCGAAGCGTGGCCTCGTCGTCCGGGGAGGTGCGAAACGCCAGTTCGAATGCCTCAGCCGCCTCGGGCCAGCGGTCGAGCCGGTGGAGGACCGTGCCCCGGCTGGCGAACGGCAGCGCCCGATCGGGCACGAGCCGGGCGGCCTCGCCGTAGGCGTCGAGGGCCTCCTCGAGCCGGCCGGCGATGGCCGCCAGATGGCCGCGCCGAAGCGCCGCCTTGTACTGCTCGAAGAGGGGCTCGCTCACGAGCGCGAGCCTACCGCGTCGGCCGCCGGGGCGGCCACGGCGAGAGGTACTGCGCGACCTAGCGCTTGGTGTACTGCGGCGCCTTGCGGGCCCGCTTCAGGCCATACTTCTTGCGCTCCTTCATCCGCGGATCGCGGGTCAGGAGGCCGGCCTGGCGAAGCGGGAGGCGGTGCGCCTCGGGGTCGATCTCGAGGAGGGCGCGGGCGATCCCGTGGCGGACCGCGCCGGCCTGGCCGGTCACGCCACCGCCCTCGACCTTGATCATCGCGTTGTAGCGGCCGTCCGTGCTCGTCACCCGGAACGGCAGGCGGATCTCGGCCTCGTCAATCGCCGCGCCGAAGTGCTCGGCGAGGGAGCGCCCGTTGATGACGATCTCGCCCTCGCCCGGCAACAGCCGCACGCGCGCGACCGCCGTCTTGCGGCGGCCGGTCCCGGAGTTGAAGGCCTGGGTGGTCATGGGTGAATCCTCCGGTCAGGCGAGCGGCTCAGGCCGCTGGGCCTGATGGGGATGGTCGGATCCGGCGTAGATCTTGAGCTTGCGCAGCTGCTGCGCCCCGAGCCGGGTGTGCGGGAGCATGCCCTTGATTGCCCGCCGGACGACCTCCTCGGGCCGCCGCTCGAGCAGCCGGCCGAGGGACTCTTCCTTGAGGCCCTGCGGGTAACCGCTGTGGCGGACGTACGACTTCGACTCGTGCTTGTTGGCGCTCACCGAGATCTTCTTCGCGTTGAGGATGATCACGTGATCCCCGCCGTCGAGATTCGGCGACCAGGTCGGCTTGTGCTTGCCCTCCAGGACACGCGCGACACGCGTGGCGAGGCGGCCGAGCGTGTGGCCCGTCGCATCCACGACGAACCACTGGCGCTCGATGTCGCCTGCGCGCGCGGTGTACGTCTTGTCGTTCATCACTCCTCGTGTCCCGTGTCGTTCTCGTTCGTGTCCTGGTTCATGTCCCTGGTTCGCCCGTCGCGCCGACCGAGGATGACGCGCCGGAGGCAGAGCCCCCGCGCCGGCGCTGCTGCGCCGCCGAGAGCCGGCCTCCCGGCCGTGAACAGCGTGCCCACCGCCGAGGCCTCCAGCTTCCCCGTCCCCACTGCCAGGAGGGTCGCGACGATTCGCCGGACCATGCCGCGCAGGAACGCGTCGGCTCGCACGTCGATCGTCACCAGCGATCCGGTTCGCCGGACCCGGATCCGATGCACGGTCCGGACCGGCTGCGGATCCGCCCTGCCGAAGGCGCTGAAGTCGTGGCGACCCTCGAGGGCCGTCGCGGCTCGTGCCATCGCGGCGAGGTCCAGGCCTGCACGCACCCAGTGGGCCGTCCGCTCCCGGAGCGGGCTGCGAGGCCCGTTCCAGATAGAGTACCGGTAGTCCCGGTACCGAGCGGCGTAGCGGGGGTTGAACCCGGCGGGCGCCCGTCGGAGGTCGCGGATCGCGACATCCGGTGGCAGGATCCCGTTGAGCGCCTCCGTCAGGGCCTCCACGGAGAGCTTGCCCGGGTAGGTGAATGCGATCACCTGGCCCACGGCATGCACCCCGGCGTCGGTCCGTCCGGCGCCCATGACCGGCTGGCGGTTCCCGCCCGACAGGCGGGCCAGCGCGGCCTCGAGCTCTCCCTGGACAGTTCTGGACCCAACTTGGAGTTGAAATCCACAGAACTCCGTGCCGTCATATTCGACAGTGGCTCGAAACCGCTTCGCGGTTCGGTCACCGTGGGTCCTCTCGGATCCCTTCTTGTAGTCGCCCGCCTGCCGTGTCATCCGTGCGTTGCGGCCTCCGCTCGTTCGCTCACGCACCTGGGGGTGCGCTCGCTCCCGTGCTCGGCCGCGCCTTCGCCTGCCACGGCATCCGGTCGACTTGTGGTTGAGTTGACTCCTAGACCAGCTCGATCTGGACGATCTCTGCGGCGTCGCCGGCGCGCGGCCCGATCTTGACGATGCGGGTGAAGCCCGAGGACCGGTCGGCGTATTTCGGGCCGATCTCGTCGAACAGCTTCGTCACGACGAGGGGCTCGTTCGGAAACTGCGAGACGATCGCGCGGCGGGCCGACAGGTCGCCCCGCTTGGCGAGCGTGATCGCCTTCTCGATGCGGCCCTGGACCTCCTTGGCCTTCGCCTCGGTGGTCCGGACGCGCTCATAGCGCAGCACGGAGACCGTCAGGTTCTTGAACAGCGCGAGACGGGGCCCCATCTTGCGACCGAGCTTCCGGCCGTCGACCCGGTGAGACGCCATGACTCAGGCGTCCTCGTCCTCGAACGGCGACTCGTCCTCGACCTCGTCCTCGCCGAACTCTGACGGCTCGGTCTCGGGGAGGATGAACCCGCGCATCCGCAGGCGCTCCTTCATCTCGTCGAGCGACTTCTTGCCGAAGTTGCGCATCCGGAGCAGGTCCTCGTCCTTGAGCTGGAGGAGCTGCCCGACCTTGACGATGTTGTTGCGCTTGAGGGAGTTGTAGGCGCGCATCGGGAGGTCGAGCTCCTCGATCGGCATGTCGAGCATGTTCGGCGGGAGCGACGGGATGCCGGGCACACCACGGTCGGCCGCCACCTGGGCCTGCCCGATCGTCACGAACGGGCGGAACTGCTCGATGAGGATCGAGGCGGCTCGGCTGAGCGCCTCCTCGGGCCCGATCGTGCCGTCCGTCTCGATCTCGATCGTCAACTTGTCGAAGTTCGTGACCTGGCCGACGCGCGTGCTCTCGACCCAGTAGTTGACCTTCCGGATCGGGGTGAAGATCGCATCGACGGCGATGACCCCGATGGGCAGCGCCTCGGTCCGCTCGACGCCCAGGTAGCCGACGCCTCGCTCGACCGTCATGTCCATGTCGATCGTGATGTCGTCCGAGTCGAGGGTCATGAGCACGAGGTCGCGGTTCACGATCTCGACGTCCGCCGACTCCATGACGTCCGCGGCGAGGACCGGACCGGCGCCGCTCTTCGTCAGGCGGAGCTGGACCGGATGGGTCGCGAAACTCTTCATCCGGAGCTTCTTGGAGTTCAGGACGATCTGGGTGACGTCCTCCTTGACGCCAGGGATCGTCGAGAACTCCTGGTAGACGTCGCGAATCTGGAGCGACGTCACCGCCGCGCCCTCGAGCGACGAGAGGAGCACGCGCCGGAGCGCGTTGCCGAGGGTGACACCGTACCCGGCCTGCAGGGGTCCGACCTCGTACTTGGCGTACGTGCCGACCTCTTCGACGGATTCGATCTGCGGCGTGTCGAGCTGTTCGATCATGAGCGGGGCTACCTCGAGTAGTACTCGACCACGAGCTGCTCGGAGAGATCGAGCGGCATCTGGTCGCGGCGGGGCAGGCTGGCGACGGTCCCGGACAGCTTCGCCGCGTCGAGGCTCAGCCAATCCGGTGCCGTGTGGGAGCGCAGGGTTTCCTTGATGACCTTGAACGCCTCGCGGCCGCGGCGGCTCTCGCGCACCTCCACGCGATCGCCGGGCTTGAGGGCGTACGAGGCGACGTCCGACGGGACGCCGTTCACGGCGAAGTGGCCGTGGTTGACGAGTTGGCGAGCCTGGGCGCGCGAGCTCGCGAACCCGAGGCGGAAGACGACGTTGTCGAGTCGCGTCTCCAGCGACTGGAGGAGCGCCTCACCGGTGACGCCGGTCTGGCTCTCGGCCACGCGGTAGTAGTTGCGGAACTGACGCTCGAGGACGCCGTAGACACGGCGCACCTTCTGCTTCTCGCGGAGCTGGATTCCGAAGTCGCCCATCTTCCGCCGGCGCACGCCGTGCTGGCCGGGCGGCGTGGGTCGCCGCTCGAACGAGCATTTCTTCGTGTAGCAGCGCGTGCCCTTCAGGAAGAGCTTGGCGCCTTCCCGGCGGCAGAGGCGGCAGACGGACTCGGTGTAACGGGCCATGCCGTTAGACCCTGCGCCGCTTGGGCGGGCGGCAGCCGTTGTGCGGGACGGGGGTGACGTCGGTGATTGCGCTGACCTCCAGCCCGGCGGCCTGCAGCGAGCGGATGGCCTGCTCGCGCCCGGCGCCCGGACCCTTGACGAAGACCTCGACCTGGCGCATGCCGTGCTCCATCGCCTTGCGCGCGGCCGCCTCGGCCGAGAGCGCGGCGGCGTAGGGCGTGCTCTTGCGCGAGCCCTTGAACCCGGCCACGCCGGCGGAGCCCCAGCTCACCACGGCGCCGTTCAGGTCGGTGATCGTGATGATCGTGTTGTTGAACGACGCCTGGATCCGAGCGTGCCCGATCGGCACGTTCTTCTTCTCGCGGCGTCTTTGCTTGACTGCCTTCTTTCGTTCAGCCATGTCGCTTCAGTCCCCGCCCTACTTCGTGGCCTTGCGCCGAGCGCCGACCGTGCGCTTCGGGCCGCGCCGCTGGCGCGCGTTGGTCTTCGTGCGCTGCCCGCGGACGGGCAGGTTGCGCCGGTGCCGGAGACCGCGGTACGAGCCGATCTCCTGGAGCCGCTTGATGTTCAGCGCCACCTCGCGCCGAAGGTCGCCCTCGACCTTGTACCGGCGGTCGATGACCTCGCGGAGGCGGTTGACCTGCTCCTCGGTGAGGTCGCGCACGCGGGTGTCGGAGTTGACGCTCGTCTGGACGAGGATCTTCTGGGCCGTGGGCAGCCCGATGCCGTAGATGTACGTGAGGGCGACCTCAACCCGCTTCTCCCGGGGGATGTCGATGCCGGCGATGCGTGCCATCGATCCCTACCCCTGTCGCTGCTTGTGCTTGGGGTTGGTGCAGATGACCATCACGGTTCCGTGACGGCGAATCACTTTGCAGTTGTCGCAGCGCGCCTTGATGGAGGCTCTGACTTTCAACGGTTCCTCGCGGTGCATCGCGGCCGTCCTCGGGGGACGACCCTCACTTGAGTCGGTACGTGATCCGGCCGCGCGTCAGGTCGTAGGGCGAAAGCTCCACTCGCACGCGGTCGCCGGGCAGAATCCGGATGAAGTTCATCCGAAGCTTTCCGGAGATATGCGCCAACACTCGGTGCCCGTTCTCGAGCTCGACCGCAAACATCGTGTTCGGCAACGGCTCCACGACCGTGCCTTCCACTTCGATCGCATCTCGCTTTGCCACTCGGTGCTGGGTCCCTTTCTCACACGGAAT
>Ga0268386_10001986_pt1 | contig 14306 bp, 10 predicted proteins | sample RVTome_15_FD_200260 | JGI IMG/M metagenome (GOLD analysis project Ga0268386, IMG submission 200260) | Soil microbial communities from uranium-contaminated site in the Upper Colorado River Basin, Wyoming, United States - RVT150D86... ...
CAAGAGGCCGAAGATCGAGCCGATCATCAGGCCGACGATCACCATCGGGAGCGCCATCGGGATGCGGATCTTGAGGAAGATCTGCAGCGTGCTGGCGCCGAACGAGCGCGCGAGCGCGATCTTGGCGAGGTCGACCCGGCGAAAGCCGGTCGCCGAGTTGATCATGACCATCGGCCCCGAGGCGAGCGCCACGGCGATGATCCGCGGCTCGAGACCGAAGCCGAAGCGCAGGATCAGGAGCGGCACCAGCGCCAGCATCGGGGTGGTGACCAGCAGCAGGATGTAGGGGGCGACGATCTTCTCGACCAGCGGGAACTGGGTGATCACCGCCGCCAGCACGAAGCCGACCGAGGCGCCGATCGCGAAGCCGACCACGAGCTCGGTGAGCGTGACCCCGATGTGCGGCGCGATCAGGTGGAAGTCCCTGATCAGGGCGCCCGCGATCTGGGACGGGGTCGGCATGATGTAGTGGGGCACCTCGAGCACCCGCAGCAGAACCTCGGTGCCGCCGACGATCACGACCGCGACGAGCGCGATCAGGCCGATCTCGGCCCAGGTTCGGATCCCGCCGAGCGCCGAGGTCAGCGCCGACAGATTGGTGATCGCGACCGCCTGATCGTCCTTGGCGGGCTTGGCGAAGCTCGGGATCTGGTCGCGCAGCTGGCTGTCCATGGCAGAGGTTATACCAGCTCCACGTCGGCCTTGGCCCCGGCGCCGTGGTCGATCGAGGCCTTGATCTCGCCGACCAGCTCGAAGAAGTGCGGCCGGGCCGTGACCTCGAGCGGGCGCGGGCGCGGCAGGTCGATCGCGAAGATGTTGGTGAGCCGGCCCGGCCGCGGCGACATGACCATGATCCGGTCGGCCAGGAACACCGCCTCGGCGATGTTGTGGGTGACGAACACGATGGTCTTGCCGGTCTCCAGCCAGATCTCCTGGAGCAGGAGGTTCATCTCGTCGCGGGTGAAGGCATCGAGCGCGCCGAACGGCTCGTCCATCAGCAGGAGCGAGGGATCGACCGAGAGCGAGCGCACGATCGAGGCGCGCTGCTGCATCCCGCCCGAGAGCTCGCGCGGGTACTTGCTCTCGAAGCCCTTCAGGCCGACCCGCGCGAGCAGGCGGTCGATCCGCTCGCGGTAGGCCTCAGGCTTCAGGCCCTTGAGCTCGAACGGCAGCTGAACGTTCTTGATCAGCGAGCGCCAGGGCAACAGGTTGGCCTCCTGGAACACCATGCCGATCGCCGGATGCGGCCGGGTGACCGGCTCGCCGTCGAGGCGGACCTCGCCGCTGGTCAGCGAATGCAGCCCGGCCATCGCCCAGAGCAGGGTCGACTTGCCGCAGCCGGACGGCCCGAGCACGCAGACCAGCTCGCCCTCGGCCACGGTCATCGAGTAGTCCTCGAGCGCGTGGACCACCCCGGACCTGGTCTGATAGTGCTTGGTCGCGTGATCGACGACCAGCTTGGCCGATCCGCCTGCCGCGTTGCCTCCCATACCCCTCACTTGCATTTCAGCCGATGCTCGGGGCAGGCAATAGCAATCACAGGGCTGCCGTCAAGACGCCGCCTTAGCTCGAACCTGCAGTCCTTGCTCATCTCGATGATACCGAGCCATCGTTCCAGACGGACGCCCGCACGCAATCCCGGGTGCCGCTGAGGTGCATGGGTGGTCCTCAATTCCTTCAGCGGGCGCGCGCCAGGGTTTCTGCAATGGTCGCGAGCGGCAGGACGAGCCTGAGCGCATCGTCGAGTAGCCGCATGGCGCCGAACCGTTCGTACCAGACGGCGATGTGTTCGTCTTTGGCGTCGATTGCGAGCGCCACACCACCCACTTCGCTGGCAACCGCAAGCGATCGCACGCCGGCCGACAGCAGCAGCTCGCCGCCGAGGCCACGGCCTTGGACCGCAAGGCTCACGGCCAGTCGTCCCAACCGGTAGACCGGTACCTCGTAGCGTCCAAGCCGCTTGGTGATTCCGGCCGGAACGCGGGCAAACTCCAGGGCGCCCGGGCTGATGGCATAGTAGCCGAGAACGCGACTGGGATCGTCCGGGGGTACCGCGACGAAGGTCTTGGCGGCACCGGATTCATGGTTTTGCCGGGCGTAGCGGCGGAGATATTCGTTGAGCTCAGGTGCACCGCACTCGAAGTTCCGGCGGTCGTGATGGCGACCAATCGCTTGCTCGCCCCAGCTGATCCGAGGGGTCACGTTCGATACCGGCGGCGCGCCGCAGCCAGCAAAGCCGGGGTCGGCTTGGGCGGGTTCTCGAGCAGATCAAGCACGCGCTCGGTGTCACGCTCCGACAGAACGATGCGCTCGGCGCGGTCGATGACCTCGCGCGCGGCCGGGAGCACGTTGCGCATGATGAAACTGGTCACGTCCAGTCGCTCGTGGGCAGCCGCCGCGGCCAGCAGGCGCTTCTCTTCTCTGGTCGCTCGCAGCTCGATGCGGTCATCGCGAGTCGCTGTGTTTGCGGCCATGATCACCTCCAACGTAGTCTTACAATAGCGTCCGGACTATGTCCGTACAAGAGGGTGATGAGGCGCGGGTGGGCTGCTGTCGAGAGCGCGTTTCCAAGCCATGAGCCGGATGCTATCGTCGCGGCCGGCCAAAGCAGCGTAGCGGCGCAAGCGGAGGAGGGGGAGATGAGCGACAAAGTGCGGGTTCTGGTGGTCGGCGTCGGCAACATGGGGGCCTCGCACGCCAAGGCCTACCACAAGCTGGCGGGCTTCGAGATCTGCGGCTTCATGAGCCGGGCGATCAACAGCCGGACCGACCTGCCGGCCGAGCTCGAGGACTATCCCCGCTTCGAGGATTTCGACCAAGCGTTGCGCGAGACGCGCCCCGATGCGGTCTCGATCAACACCTGGCCGAACACCCACGCCGACTATGCCATCCGGGCGCTGGACGCGGGCTGCCACGTGTTCATGGAGAAGCCGATCGCGACCACCTACGACGATGCCGTAAGCGTGGTCGAGAAGGCCAAGGAAAAGAACCGCAAGCTGGTGCTCGGCTACATCCTCCGCCATCACCCGTCCTGGGCCAAGTTCGTCGAGGTCGGCCGCACGCTCGGCAAGCCCCTGGTGATGCGCATGAACCTCAACCAGCAGTCCTCGGGCGCGGCCTGGAACTGGCACAAGAACCTGATGGAGAGCCTGACCCCGCTCGTCGACTGCGGCGTGCACTACGTCGACATCATGTGCCAGATGACCCGCGCCAAGCCCGTGCGCGTGCACGGCATCGGGGCGAAGCTCAGCGCCGAGACAAAGGTCCAGAACTACGGCCATCTCCACGTCGTGTTCGACGACGGCTCGGTCGGCTGGTACGAGGCCGGCTGGGGGCCGATGATGAGCGAGGTCGCCTATTTCGTGAAGGACGTCGTCGGGCCTTTGGGCTGCGTCTCGATCCTGGTGCCGCAGGAGGGGCAGAAGGACGCGCGCACGGACCAGATCTCGGATTCGGCCGACATCGACCAGCACACGAAGACCAACGCGCTCAAGGTCCACCACGCCGAGATCGACGCGAACAACAATTTCACGCGCAAGGACGAATGGATCAACATGGCCGACGAGCCGGACCACCAGGAGCTGTGCGAGCGCGAGCAGGCGTTCTTCCTGAAGGCGATTCGCGAGGACCTCGATCTTTCCGACTGGATGGACGACGCGGTCAACTCCTTGCGCATCGTGCTGGCCGCCGACGAGAGCATCCGCACCCGGCGCGCGATCGAGTTGTAGCGTCAAAGCGACGACGGCGCAGCCGGGTCCTTGATTCCAAACGATATTCTAGGCTTGTTTCGTTTTCGGCCCGCGAGTTCACGGCTTGCTCTTCCCTCGCCAGCAGCAGGCGGGAGCGTAGCAGGTTCTAGGAATTTTATCCAGGAGCAGGAGCTGAGGTCGCGCGCCGCGCCCCACGATGAGCGCGCTTGCTTCAATCGAAGCACGAGTGGCAAAATAGCACGGTCGCTCATCTGTTTAGGCATTTGAAGTTGGGAGGCTCTTCCCCATGTCACAACCACACTACACCACTTTCAAGCTGTCCTCCGGCGTGGTGCAGGTTCAGTCATCACTATCGCCGCCTGGACAAGGCGGGATCGCCGAGGCGAGTGGCGCCGCGGATAAGGCCCGGAAAGCTTGGACCGACGGCCTCGTTCTGGTGCGCGACGTGGCCGAAGGGGTCATGGCCCAGCTCAAGGAGGCGACCCGGCAAGCCGAGCGGGTGAGCGTCGAGTTCGGTGTCAACATCACGGGCAAGACCGGCATCGTTCTGGTCGAGGGGACCGCCGCCGCGAACCTCAAGGTTACGGTGAGCTGGAAGGGCAACGGCTGAAATGCCCCATCCGGGCGGCGCCAATGCTGCAGTTGCTTGGTTGAGAGCGGCCAGCGATCCAAACTCGATAGCTGGTGCCGCCTTCCTCGTCAGCGCCGACCGGGCGCTCACGTGCGCGCACGTAGTGCGCGATCACCTCGGGCTAGGCGAGCCGGCCCTACGAGAGGTGCCAACAGCGCCAGTCATTTTGATGTTCGAAGCTGCCGGTCGAGAAGTTAGCGCCCACGTGGCTGAAGCGGGTTGGTGGCCAGACAGTGGCAGCGGTAACCTAAAAGATATAGCAGTACTGCACCTCGACGATCCACTTCCAGATTTGGACTGGGCAGGGCTCGCTCTGAGCCAACCCCGACCAGAGGAAGCGTGTTACATCTATGGTGCATTGGGCGGCTATCAGAGCATAGGACAGACAGTTTATGCGCAGTTGACAGCCCTACCCAATGCACGCGGGTGGCGGCAATTAGATGCTCGACCTGGCCGTGAAAGCAGCTATTTCGTGCGACGAGGTTTCAGTGGATCGCCGGTTTTTGACGAGCTAGGGAACACTATTTGGGGCATGGTGGTGGCTGTTGAAACGGATCCTGGCAAGCTGGTAGCATTCGCCATTCCAGCTGAAGCTCTCCGAAAGGCGCTCCTACCATTCCTGCAGTCCTACAGAACGCAGACTGCCGATCTGCAGTCAAAGAACGATCGAGAATCCGTGCTTAGTTCGAAAGGAACAGCTCTACTGCACACGACAGCTAATTATCCGTCGGACCTTCTGAAAAAAATTCCAGCAGCGCTTGAGAGTCTCGCTCAAGGCGACGCTAGTAACGCGCAGTTGATACTCAGTGAGTTTTTGCGTATCCGACTCGAAGAGGCATCAGAGCAATGATCAATGAAGCAGAACTTGTGCGGAACTTGGGAGAATTAGCCCTTCCCCATGATACGGAGAAGGCAATCTCTGCTTATGCTCGTGCTGCGGAACTAGATCCTGATGACATCTGGTCTCGTATACTACTGGGTCGTCTCCATTCCCGTGCCGGCGATCTGCGATCAGCGGAAAGAGCGTGTCGGGCTGCCATCGCGATAGCGAGACGCGCAGGAAGTAAACTTAAGGAAGGCGCCGCCTACGAAGTATTGGGCGACGTGCAACGCGCGCAGGGCGATCTCAACGGCGCGCTTAAGGCGTACCGGGACAGCCTCGCCATCGCCGAGAAACTTGCCGCGCAAGACCCCAGCGACGCCGACTGGCAGCGCGCTGTCTCAGTCAGCTTCAACAAGATCGGCGACGTGCAACGCGCGCGGGGCAATCTCGACGACGCGCTCAAAGCCTACCAGGACAGCCTCGCCATCCGCGAGAAGCTCGCCGCGCAGGCCCCCAACAGCGCCGAATTGCAGCACCTCTCGGTCAGTTTCGAGCGGATCGGCGACGTGCAGAGCGCGCGGGGCAATCTCGGCGGCACGCTTACGGCGTACCAGGACAGCCTCGCCATTGCCGAGAAGCTCGCCGCGCAGGACCCGGGCAACGCCGGTTGGCAGCGCGACCTTTCGGTCAGCTTCGACCGGATCGGCGACGTGCAGAGCGCGCGGGGCAATCTGGACGCCGCGCTCCAGGTCTACCGGGAGAGCCTCGCCATCCGCGAGAAGCTCGCCGCGCAGGACCCGGGCAACGCCGGTTGGCAGCGCGACCTTTCGGTCAGCTTCGACCGGATCGGCGACGTGCAGAGCGCGCGGGGCAATCTGAACGCCGCGCTCCAGGTCTACCGGGAGAGCCTCGCCATCCGCGAGAAGCTCGCCGCGCAAGACCGGAGCAACAGCGAGTGGCAGCGCGACCTCTCGGTCAGCTTCGAGCGGATCGGTGACGTGCAGAGCGTGCGGGGCGATCTCAACGGGGCGCTCAAGGCATACCAGGACGGGCTCGCCATTCGCGAGAAGCTCGCTGCGCAGGACCCGACCAACGCCGGGTGGCAGCGCGATCTGATCGTGTCGCACTGGAAGCTTGCCGAGGTCGCGGAGCAGCAGGAAGTTCAACTGCCCAAAGCGGAGCGGCACTATCGGACAGCGCTCGAGGTCACGCTGGCATTGCGCGATGGCGGTCGCCTGGCGCCAGCGGATGGCTGGATGATCGGCGACCTCCAGACGCGGCTCGAGCGGGTGAGCACGCACGCCGCCCGGTAGGTCATCTTGATGCCGAGAGTTGGGTTTCGCCTTCGGCTCACCAACTATGAGGGAAGACTAGATGAGAACTCACCGATCCGCTAAGCTGACAGGCGACCGTGCGGGCTGACCTGCCAGGCCCGTCTCGAGGAGTCGGGATCGGGCGCTGTGGTGGTGGGGTACGGGCGAGCGGCGGGGCAGAGGCAGGGCCGTTGCCAACCGAGAGGTGGATCGAGCATGGAGATGACGCGGGAACAGCGTGAGAAGCAGCTCAGCCAGGACTTCGCCCGTGAGGTCAAGGCGCGCGTCAACGACTATTTCGAGCAGAACCGGCTGTCGCGCCACGCCAACGCGGCGATGATCATCAAGACGGTCGTGCTCGTCGCGCTGTACTTCGGGTCGTACGGCCTGATCGTCAGCGGCCTGCTGCCGCTGCCGTGGATGTGGTTCTTCTGCTTCGTCATGGGCATCGGCATGGCCGGCATCGGCTTCTCGGTCACCCACGACGCCCTGCACGGCGCGTATTCGGCGAGCCCCCGCGTCAACCGGCTGATCGGCTGCTTCTTCGACACGCTGGGCGCCAACGGCTACATCTGGAAGATCACGCACAACGCCATCCACCATACCTACACCAACATCCGAGGCTACGACGAGGACCTCGAGGTCTCGCCGCTGATCCGGCTGAGCCCGCACACGCCGTTCAAGGCGATCCACAGGTTCCAGCACCTGTTCGCCTTCCTGGCCTACAGCATGGCCACGGTGTTCTGGGTGTTCGTCAAGGACTACAAGTATTTCCTGCAGCGCGATCTCGGGCCCTATCGCAACAAGAAGCATCCGCTGTTCGAGTGGCTGTTTCTGATCATCAGCAAAACCTCGTACTATTTCGCGATGATCGTGGTGCCGCTGCTGGTGCTCGACATCACCTGGTGGCAGTTCGGAATCGGCTTTCTGACGTTGCACATGACCGGGGGGCTGATCCTCGGCGTGATCTTCCAGCTCGCGCATGTCGTCGAGCCGACCGAACACCTCCAGGAGCATGAGGCGGGCGCGCTCAAGGGCGCCTGGATGCTCTATCAGATGCGGACGACCAACAATTTCGCGCGCAGCAACCGGCTCTTGTCCTGGTACGTCGGCGGGCTGAACTATCAGATAGAGCACCATCTGTTCCCGCGGGTCTGCCATGTCCACTACCGGCAGCTGAGCCCGATCGTCGAGAGCCTGGCGGCCAAGCATGGCGTCCCCTACCACAGCTTGCCGACGCTCTGGCAGGCGATCCGTTCGCACTACCGAATGCTGAAGCGCTTTGGCGATCCCGGCTACGCGCCGCCGCCGCGAGACCAGGTCGTCTGGGCGGACCCGGTGAGAGGCTGAGCCGAAAGGAGCCGGCGCGGTCTGCTCCCGCCGCCGCTCGCAGCGAACATTGCCGTGCTGGCATGGCGTGGCCGCGGCGCGCATGACGGCAGCCGGCTGCGCCGCCCTGTTGGCCGTGCTTCGAGCGATGCCGGCGGACGAGCTTGACCACGGCGCCTGAGGGGTCAGAATTTCAGCGCCGGCAAGCCATCAAACCGGGGGGCGGGCATGGCCTACAAAATCGATCCCAGGCGCGACCGGGATCTGGTCGACGAGTTCCGCCAGAACCCGATCGGCCACCACAGCCCGAACCTGCAGCGGGTGCTGAACACGCTCCGCGGCGGACCGCTCAAGGGCAAGTACGTCCTGGTCTGTACCAGGCCCCATCGGGAGTGGGTGCTGGCGCGCCATCCGGGCGCGCGCGGCCAGCCGATCGAGCTGCTCCCTGAGCACAAGTTCACAAGTAAGGAAGAGGCCGAGTGGGCGGTCTTCCGCCTGCGCTGGCAGGCGCACACCGGCGAGGAGCTGAACTAGCGGGAATGCGTCCTGTGTCGTTCCGTCCCCCGGTCCTGCCTGCCGCTAGGTCATCAGCTCGTTGCCCTGCCGGTCCGATCGGGAGATGCCCGGATCACCCCTGCCCCAGACGATCCCGCCCGGCTGGCGCGGACACGGATTCCCACGGTCCCATGGACCACCCGAAGACTTGGTTAACACCCGGCCTGTTAACGATTGGTTAATCAGGTCGCCGACACGGCGATTGGCGCCGCCTGAGCGCCGCCGCCGCACTGGGGTAGGAAGATGCTGAAGATCCTGGGCTATGCGGACAAGCTCTCGGTCGCGCCGGGCGAGACCGTGCGCTTCATGGTCAGCTGCACCGGCGGGCAGCGCTACCGGGCCGAGATCGTCCGCATCGTCCATGGCGACGCCAATCCGGCCGGGCCGGGTCTGAAGCTCGACAGGATCCCGACGCCGGTCGACGGCGGGTATCCCGCCCGCGAGCAGACGATCGACGCCGGCTCGTACCTGCGCGTGCCCGACCACGAGAAGCTGCGGGCGCTGCAAGGTTTCACCGTCGTGGCGATGATCTGGCCGACCACGCCCGCCAGGCAGCGCCAGGGGCTGATCGCCAAATGGGCGGCCGCGAGCGGGGCGGGCTTCGCGCTCGAGATCAGGGACGGCGAGCTCGCGCTCACCCTCGGCGACGGCCAGGGTGGCCAGGCGACGGTGAGCAGCGGCAAGCGGCTCCTCAAGCAGCGCTGGTATCTCGCCGCGGCGAGCTTCGATCCCAAGGACGGGCTGGTCACCCTGGTGCAGCGGCCGGTCGCGCCGGCGGCGCTCACCGACGACGAGGCTACGATCAGCGAGACCGTGGCGGTCGTCCCGACCATGCCCGAGGGACCGCTCCTGATGGCGGGGCTGCCGAAGGAGGGTGGCAGGGTCGCCGAGCACTACAACGGCAAGCTCGACAGCCCGGCGCTCTTCGATCGCGCGCTCGAGCCGAGGGAGATCGACGCCGCGCTGCTCCGGCCGCTCCCCGCGGGGCTGCGCCGCCATCTGGTCGGCGCCTGGGATTTCTCGCACGCGATCCCGACCACGTGCGTTGTCGACCTCGGCCCATTCGGCCTCGAGGGCGAGCTCGTCAACCTGCCGGCGCGGGCCATGAAAGGCTGGAACTGGACCGGCGAGACGATCCGCTGGACCGACCGGCCCGAGCACTATGGCGCCATTCATTTCCACGAGGACGACCTCTACGACGCCGGCTGGCAGCCGGACTTCGCGCTGACGATTCCGGACGATCTGAAGAGCGGCGCCTATGCGGCCCACGTCTGGTGCGGCGATTCCGAAGACGGCACCCTCGAGGACTACATCACCTTCTTCGTCCGCCCGCCGCGCGGGTCCGCGGGCAAGGTCGGCCGGCCCAAGGCCGCGTTCCTGGTGCCGACCGCGAGCTATCTGGCTTACGCCAACGACCACAACCATCTCGACGGCGAGAAGTCCGAGATGCTGATGGGCCGGCTCCTGGTCTATCAGCTCGGCGATCTCTACCTGCAGGAGCACCGCGAGCTCGGCTATTCGCTCTACGACACCCACGCCGACGGCAGCGGCGTCTGCTACTCGTCATGCCTGCGGCCGATCCTGAACCTGCGGCCGAAATACGCCTCGTGGCTCGGCGCGCACGGCTCGGGCCTGTGGCAGTTCAACGCCGACACCCACCTGATCGACTGGCTGGAGCACGAGGGGGTCGACGTCGACTTCATCACCGATGAGGACCTCGAGACCGAGGGCGTGGCGCTGCTCGAGCCCTACCGCGTGATCCTCACCGGCACGCACCCGGAGTACCATTCCAAGGCCATGTCGGACGCGATGCTCGCCTGGCAGGAGCAGGGCGGCCGGCTGATGTATCTCGGCGCCAACGGCTGGTACTGGCGGATCGCCTGGCACAGGGACTTGCCGGGCGTGATCGAGGTGCGCCGCGCCGAGGACGGCATCCGCACCTGGGCGGCGGAGCCCGGCGAGTATTACCACAGTTTCAGGGGCGAGTTCGGCGGCTTGTGGCGGCGCAATGGCCGCCCGCCGAATGTGGTCGTCGGTCTCGGCTTTTCCGCGCAAGGCTTCGACCTCAGCTCCTATTACCGGAGACAGCCCGGTAGCCGCGATCCGCGCGCAACCTTCATCTTCGAAGGCGTCGAGGACGAGATCATCGGCGACTTCGGCCTGATCGGGGGCGGTGCCGCCGGCCTCGAGCTCGACCGCGCCGACCGGGCGCTCGGCACCCCGCCGAACCTCCTGGTGCTGGCCTCGTCCGAGAACCACACCGACCTCTTCCTGGTGGTGACCGAGGAGGTGAACGTCATGACCCCCGACCTTTCCGGCTCGCAGAACGAGCTGGTGCGTGCGGACCTCGCCTTCTACGAGACGCCGTCCGGCGGCGCCGTCTTCGCCACCGGCTCGATCGCCTGGTGCGGCTCGCTCTCCCACAACGGCTACGCCAACAACGTCGCGCGCATCACCTCCAACGTGCTCCACCGCTTCCTCGACCCGACCCCGTTCGGGACTTGAGCGGCGCCGGCGACGGCTGAGGTGCGCAACGAACAAGGTTTGCGCTCGGCCGGGTTCGGTGCTTTGCTGGCTCATCATTTGAGGAGACCGGCTTTCGGACTGCGATGGACGATATCGCCGCATGGCTCGAAGGAATCGGGCTCGGGCAGTGCGCCGAGCTGTTCCGCGCCAACGACCTCACCGCTGCGGTCCTGCCGGAACTGACCGACCAGGACTTGAGGGAGCTCGGGCTGTCGCTCGGCCACCGCCGATTGTTGCTCAAAGCGATCAACGACCGCGCGAAGTCATCAGATGAAGCGGCGCCGCTCGAGGAGGCGGTAACTCCACCGCCCTCTGCACGGGAAGCGGGAACCCTCCGTCCCGGGGCGGAGCGGCGGCAGCTGACGGTGATGTTCTGCGACCTGGTCGGCTCGACCGCTCTTGCGGCGCGGCTGGATCCGGAAGACATGCGGGCGGTGATCGTGGGCTACCAGCACGCTTGCAGCGAGGTCATCCGCCGCTACGAGGGCCACCTCGCCAAGTATATGGGCGATGGCGTGCTCGCCTATTTCGGCTACCCGCTGGCGCACGAGGACGACGCCGAGCGCGCGGTCCGCGCCGGACTCGAGCTCGCCGAATCGGTCGGACGCCACACCGCGAGCGGCGCCAGACTGGCGGCGCGCCTCGGGATCGCGACCGGGCAGGTGGTGGTCGGCGATCTGATCGGCGAGGGTGCTGCGCAGGAGGAGGCGGTGATCGGCGAGACGCCGAACCTCGCAGCGCGGCTGCAGGCGCTCGCTAAGCCGGGCAGCGTCGTCATCAGCCAGGCGACACGCCGGCTCGTGGGCGGGCTGTTCGAACTCACCGAGCTCGGCCCGCTGCGCGTCAAGGGCTTCGCCGAGCCGCTGGCCGCCTGGCAAGTCGAGGGCGAGGGTCAGGCCGAGGGCCGCTTCGAGGCGCTCCACGGCGAGCGGCTCACGCCGCTGGTCGGCCGCGAGCACGAGCTCGGCATCCTGCTCGAGCGCTGGGCCTGGGCCAAGGACGGCGACGGCCAGATCGTGCTCCTCTCGGGCGAGCCCGGCATCGGCAAGTCGCGCCTGACCCGCAGCCTGATCGAGCAGCTGGCCCCCGAACCCTATACCCGCCTGCGCTACTACTGCTCGCCCTACCACACCAACAGCGCCCTCTATCCAGTGGTGGAACAGCTCGAGCGGGCAGCGGGGTTCCAGGCCGACGATACCGCTGAAACCAAGCTCGGCAGGCTAGAAGCGGTCCTCGCCGAGGCCGGCGATGCCGCCGAGGTCGCGCCTCTGATCGCGGCGCTGCTCTCGATTCCGACGAGCGCGCGCTACCCGCCCGTGGATCTAACGCCGGAGGCGCAAAAGCTCAGGACCTTCGAGGCCCTGCTCGGGCAGGTCGTTGGTCTCGCCGGAGAGCGCCCGGTGCTGATGGTGCTTGAGGATGCGCACTGGATCGACCCGACGACGAGCGAGCTGTTCGGGCTCGTCTTCGACCGCATCCGGCATCTTCCGGTGCTGCTGTTGATCACCTTCCGGCCCGAGTTCACCCCGCCCTGGAGCGGCTACGCGCACGTCACCTCGCTCACGCTCAGCCGGCTCGGCCAGCGCCAGGGGGCGCAGATGGTCGAGCGCCTGACCGGCGGCCGACCGCTGCCGGCGGAGGTGCTGCAGCAGATCCTGCTCAAGACCGACGGCGTGCCGCTGTTCGTCGAGGAGCTGACCAAGACGGTGTTGGAATCGGGCCTGCTCGCGGATGCCGGCGATCAGTACGAGCTGTCCGGCCCCGTGCCGCCGCTCGCGATCCCGGCGACCTTGCATGATTCCCTGATGGCCCGCCTCGACCGGCTCGCCCCGGTCAAGGAGGTGGCGCAGATCGGCGCGGTGATCGGCCGCGAGTTCTCCCACGAGCTGCTCGCGGCCGTGGCGCCGATGACCGGAAACCTGCTGGGCGACGCCCTCGAGCAGCTGGTCAACTCCGAGCTGGTCTTCCGCCGCGGCGCGCCGCCCGACGCGACCTACAGCTTCAAGCACGCGCTGGTCCAGGAGACGGCGTACCAGTCACTCCTCAAATCGAAGCGCCAGCAGCTGCATGCCCGGATCGCCGACGCGCTCGAAGAGCGCTCTTCGAATATTGGCGAGACCGGGCCGGAGGTGCTGGCGCAGCATCTGACCGATGCGGGCCTGGCGGAGCGGGCGATCCCTTACTGGCGCCGGGCCGGCGAGCTGGCCGCCGGCCGCTCGGCCAATGTGGAAGCTATTGCTCACCTGAGCAAAGGGCTGGAGCTGGTCAGGAGGCTGCCCGACGCGCCGGAGCGCGCCGCCGAGGAATTTGCCCTGCGTATGGCGATCGGCGGTCCGCTGATCGCGAGTCATGGTTATGCGGTTCCGGAAGTTGAACAAACCTACAGCCGGGCATGGGCGTTGTGCGATCAACTCGGCCGCTCGGCCGAGCTGTTTCCGGTGCTGCGGGGACTCTGGAACTGCTACTTCGTCCGAGGCGAATTCCAGCGCGCCCACGATCTCGCCGAGCGGCTGGTCGCGCTTGCGGAGGAGCACGGAGCGCCTCTCCGTCGTGCCCTGGCCCGGCGCGCGCTCGGCACGACGCTGTTCACGCTTGGCCGGTTCGCCGATGCGATCGGTGAACTGAACGAAGGCATCGCGCTGGACGATGCAGCCGGGGAGGATCATCGTGCCCACCTCTTGCTCTATACGGAGCGCGCCGGCGTCGTGTGCCGGCTGTATTCGGGGTGGGTCCTCTGGTTCCAGGGCTTCCCCGATCGCGCCTTAGAGAGGGTCGATGCCGGGCTGGCGCTCGGCCGACGCCTCGAGCACGCCAACAGCCTTGCGTTCGCTCTGAACTTCGCAGCGATCATCCATACCTACCGCGGGGAGTTCGATCTGGCGCGCAGGCGATCCGACGCGACCATCGATCTTGCCGGCGAGCATCTGTTGCCGCAGTGGCTCGCGGAGGCGAACATTTCCCGCGGCTTTGCACTCGTCGGTCTCGGTCAGCAGGGGGAGGGCACCGCACAGCTTTGCGCCGGCCTGGCCGGCTGGAATGCGACCGGTTGCCGTCTGTTCGACACCCAGTGGCTTGGCTTCATCGCGCAATCGCATCTTTGGGCGGGTCAGTTCGATGACGCGCTCGCCGCGCTCGATCGGGCGGCTGAAACCGCGGTGGCGACGGGCGAGCGCTTTTATCAAGCCGAGCTGGAGCGACTGAGAGGAGTGCTCCTGGCCGAGGTCGGCCAGCCTGCCCAATCGGCATCGTGGCTGCAGCGCGCGATCGATACCGCGCGCTGCCAGCAAGCGAAGTCCCTGGAGCTGCGCGCCGCCACCAGCCTCGCACGGCTGTGCGCGGATCAGGGTAAGCAGGCCGAGGCCCGTGACCTTCTCGCGCCGGTCTACGACTGGTTCACCGAGGGCTTCGAAACCAGGGAC
>Ga0268386_10001988_pt1 | contig 14303 bp, 14 predicted proteins | sample RVTome_15_FD_200260 | JGI IMG/M metagenome (GOLD analysis project Ga0268386, IMG submission 200260) | Soil microbial communities from uranium-contaminated site in the Upper Colorado River Basin, Wyoming, United States - RVT150D86... ...
AACGGAGCCCCCGCTCCGAGGCGGCGCCCCAGTACGAGCTTCGCGCTGCCGGGGTACCCCCGCAGTAGGAAGAACGGGGGGCACAGCCGGGGGAGGCGTCGCGGACGCTCCATGGGCGCCCATCTTTGCCCTCCATGGTATTATGGCGATCCGGGGCGATTCGTTTGAAACGGAATCCACTCCGGGGAAATCAAAATTGGATATATGCCGGCGGAGGAGGGTGTGATGGCGGACTGGTCCATGGAAGAGGCGCTGAGAATGGCGTTGCGCCTGGAGGAGGAGAACTTCGTGGAGTACGAGAAAAACGCCGCCGAGGCGACCAATCCCGGCGTGAAGTCCATGTTCCTCTTTCTTGCCGGCGAGGAGCGGAACCACATGAAACTCATCAGGGAAAAGATGGGGGAGTTCAACGTAAAGCCGTGACCCGGGGGGGCCGGACGATCCGATGACGAAGGTCTTTTTCGACCATATATCGACCACCCCCCTCGACCCCGGCGTCTTCGAGGCGATGCGTCCGTACTTCCTCGATCGGTACGGCAATCCGTCCTCCCACATCCACGACCAGGGGCAGGCGGCGCTGCGGGCGGTCGATCAGGCGAGGGGCGAGGTCGCGGCGCTGATCGGGGCGAAGGCGGGAGAGATCGTCTTCACCTCGGGAGCCACCGAGTCGAACAACCTTGCCGTCCTCGGCGGGGCGGAGGGCGCCGGCGCCGGGAAGCGGCACGTCGTCGTGTCGGATGTCGAGCACTTCTCCGTGATGAACGCATTGATCCCGCTGCGCAACGCGGGGTACGAGGTGACCCTCCTTCCCGTGGACCGGAACGGCGTGGTCGACCCCGACGCCGTCCGGAAGGCGCTTCGGGCCGACACGGCGCTCCTCTCGGTGATGCACGCCAACTCCGAGATCGGCACGATCGAGCCGGTCGGGCCGATCGGCCGGATCGCGAAGGAGGCGGGAGTCACGTTCCACGTCGACGCCACCGCCTCCGCGGGGCACATCCCCCTGGACGTCCGGGAGATCCCCGCGGATCTCGTCACCCTCTCGGCGCACAATTTCTACGGGCCGAAAGGGGCCGGGGCATTGTTCCTCCGCGAGGGGACGAAGGTGGCGCCGCGGACGTTCGGCGGGTTCCAGGAGATGGGGTACCGGGCCGGGACCGAAAATGTCCCCGCCGTGGTGGGGATGGGCGCGGCGGCGATCCTCGCGCGTCGGGAGATGGGGGCGTGGGCCGAGCATCTCTCCCGCCTGGGGAAGATCCTGTGGGACGGCCTGGCCGCGATTCCGATGCTCCACTATACCGGGCACCCTGCGGAGCGCCTTCCCGGGCACGTCTCCTTCTGGGTGGAGCATGTCGAAGGGGAATCGCTTCTCCTGTTCCTCAACATGAAGGGGATCATGGCAGCGTCCGGATCCGCGTGCAGTTCCAACCTGCGGGGGGACGACGAGGAGGATCTCGTGGCCTCCCCCGTCCTCCGGGCGATCGGAGTGCCGAGCGACATTTGCACCGGATCGATCACCTTCAGTCTCGGGAAGGGGAACACCGCGGACGAGGCCCGTTTGGCCCTCGACGCGATGCCCGGCATCGTGGACCGGCTCAGGGCGATGTCCCCGACGTATCTCGACTTCCAGAAGCAGCAAATCGAAGGAGGATGACCGGATCATGGCGGCGGGCCCCTACAGCGAAAAGGTGATGGACCACTTCATGAACCCCCGGAACGTGGGGGAGATCGAGAGTGCCGACGGCATCGGCGAGGTCGGCAATCCCGCCTGCGGCGACATGATGCGCCTCTACCTCAAGATCGACGCGGGGAAGGTCGTCGACGCGAAGTTCCGGACGTTCGGGTGCGGTGCGGCGATCGCCTCCAGCTCGATGCTGACGGAGATGATCAAGGGGAAGACCGTGGACGAGGCCCGCGCGATCACGAACCAGCACGTCGCGGACGCTCTCGACGGGCTGCCGGCCGTAAAGATCCACTGCTCCGTGATGGCGGAACAGGCGGTGAAATCCGCCCTCGACGATTACGTCAAGAAGCTCGACGGCTGAAAGGGGGAACGATGCTGGATCTGAACGAAACCGAGATTTTGCGGGTCGCCCTCGCGCACGAGGAGCGCGCCCGCGCGTTCTACGACCGGTTGGCGGACCGGCACGGCGACTCCACGGCGGGGGACCTCTTCGCCTTCCTCTCCCGGGAGGAGGAGGGGCACATCCGGCGGCTCACGTCGCGGTACGGTATCCAGGAGTTCGAGAAGAAGTGGGAGGAGAAATCCCTCCCCTACCTCATCGACCTCGATCGCCTCGCGTGGGAAGAGGGCGTCGGTACGCAGTACATGACGGGACCCGAGGCGGTGCGCCGGGGCCTGGGGATCGCCCGAAAGGCCGAATCCCACGCGATCGCCTTCTACGCCGAGGCGGGAAAGACCGTCGAGGACAAGAAGACGAATGCGCTTCTCGCCGAACTGGAAGAGGAGGAGCGGAACCACCTCGCGAAGATCGAAGGGTATCTCGCGGATCTTCCGCCTGCCCCCCGCTGAGACACCGGGCATCGCACGGTGCCCGATCGACACTTTTTGAGGGAGGAAACCGAATGCCTGTCAACCCGATGGATGTGATCCGGATGGCGTTGGACCGCGAGAAGAGCGCCTACCGGAACTACACGGAGTATGCGCGGATCGCGACGCAGCCGGAGATCCGGGAGTTGTTCCGGTATCTCGCGGAAGAGGAGAAGAAGCACGTGAAACTCCTCTCCGAGGAGATCGAGAAGGAAACGCACCAGGAGATGTAGCCGGACGCGGCGGGGCCACCGGGAGGCGTCGGTGGAACTATCCCTGTACGACAGCGCATCCCGGGGTATCCTCCCCTTCGATCCCGTCGATCCGGCGCGGGTCCGCATCTATACGTGCGGCCCCACCGTCTACCGAAACGCACATATCGGGAACCTTCGTACGTACCTGCTTACCGACCTTCTCGTCCGCACCCTGCGAAGCCGGGGGTACGGCACCTTCGCCGTCCAGAACATCACGGACATGGGACACATGCACCAGGAGCGATTGGAGGCGGGCGAGGACAAGGTGGTCGCCGCCGCCCGCGCGGCCGGTAAATCGGCGAGGGAGATCGCGAGGTTCTACACGGAGGTGTTCTTCCGCGACTGCGGCCGCATGGCGTTCCTCCCGGCCGATGTCTACCCGAGGGCCTCGGAGCACGTTCCGGAGATGATCGCGCTCGTTTCCGCGCTCGTGGACCGGGGTGCGGTCTACGGGGAAGGAGGATATCTCTACTTCGACGTGGCGAAGACCCCGGGGTACGGTCTCTTTTCCGGCAGCGCCCTGGGGGAGGGAGAGGTCGCGGAACGGACGGACGAGAGGATCCACCGGCACAAAAAGCGTCCGGAGGATTTCACCCTCTGGCTGCCCGCCGAAGCCGGGAGGGAGTTTCAATGGGAGAGCCGCTGGGGCCGTGGGTGGCCGGGGTGGCACATCGAGTGCGCCGCGATGTCGATCAAGTACCTCGGTCCCGAGTTCGACGTCCACGTCGGTGGAGTCGATCTCCGCTTTCCGCACCACGAAAATTCCCGGGCGGTGGCGATGGCCGCCACGGGGAAACGGTTCGCCGCGGTATGGATGCACGCCGCCCACCTGCTGGTCGACGGGAAGAAGATGTCCAAGTCCGCCGGGAACGAATACACGCTCGATGATCTCGGCGCCCGTCCCCGGCCCGGCGGAAGAGCGTACTCTCCGGTCGATTTTCGCTACTACTGCCTCACGCTCCACTACTCCTCGCCGATGAACTTCACCTGGAACGGACTGGAGGCTGCCGCCCGCGCGCGCAACCGCCTGCAGGCCGCTTTCCGCCGCGCTGCGCTGCGCGGAACGTCCGGCGGAACCGTCGCGGCCGCGCTGCGCGCGGAGTTCCTCAACGCGATCTCGGAGGACCTGAACATGCCGCGCGCCCTCGCCGTGGTCCACAAGGCGGTACGGTCGGGGATCGGCGGCGACGCGGCGCGGTCGCTCGCGGCGGAATGGGATCGCGTCCTCGCGGTCGGGTTGCTCTCCGAAGCGGATGGCGATCGCGAAGCGGTCGGCATCCGCGAAGGAGAGCCGGAAGGGATCCCCGACGCCGTTTCGGCGATGGCGAGGGAGCGGGAGAAACGAAGGCGGGCGCGCGATTACACCGAAGCGGACGCACTGCGGGAAAAGATCCGCGCCGCCGGGTACGATGTGGTGGACGCGGCGGAGGGAGGCGCGTTTCTTCGGAAAATGGAGAAGACCTCTGGGAGGTGACGCGGATGGGACCGGTTCGGACCGTGGACGACCTGATGGCGGTGGGGCACGGCTACCAGCGCGCGATGATCCTGTTCGCCGCGCTGAAGCTCGGTGTGTTCCGGGGGCTTGCGTCCGGGGAATGCGACGCGGTCGCGCTGGCGCGCCGGGTCGGAGCCGACCCCGGGAAGCTCTCCATCCTCCTCGACGCTCTCGCGGTCCTGGGGCTGGTCGGGAAAAAGGGGAAAAGATACCGGAACGCGCAGGTGGCGCGGGAACTTCTGCTCCCGGGGCAGCGTTCGATGGAGTCCATCCTCCTGCACCACCTCGACGGGTGGGGGGAATGGGGACGCCTTTTCGCCACGATCCGGGCGGGGCATGCAAAGATCGCCGGCGCGGACGGCGGGTACCAGGAGAACTTCATCCGGGGAATGGAGGAGAACGCCCGCAAGCGGGCGGCGGCCGTGGCCCGGAAGATATCTCTCCGCGGCGGGAATCGCGTCCTCGACCTCGGGGGCGGGCCGGGGACCTATGCCGTCGCATGGGCGGAGGCGTATCCCCGCGCGGACATCGCCGTCTTCGACACGCCGGGAACGCTGCGGGTCACCCGGAAGATCCTTCGGGAAAAGGGGGTGGAAGCACGGATTCGGCTGTTGGAGGGGGATTTCCTCAAGGACCCTCTCGGCGGACCGTACGATTTCATCTGGATCTCCCAGATCCTGCACGCCTTCCCCGAAGCCGACTGCCGGAAGTTGCTGCGTAAGGCACGAGCCGCCCTGGCCCCGGGGGGGCGGGCGGCCGTTCAGGAATTCCTGCTCGCGGAAGGGAAGACGTCCCCGCCGGGGCCGGCCTTCTTCTCCGTCCACATGGTGGCGGTGACCGAGGGCGGGCGGGCGTACACGGCGAAGGAGATCGCCGGAATGATGCGGTCGGCGGGGTTCCACAAGATCGCCGCCGACCCGCCGGACCCGCTGGGCGTCGGCATCGTGCGGGCTTTCCGGTAGGTCAGCGGAAAAGAAAAGCCCCGCCGGGGTTCGCCGGCGGGGCTTTTGTATTCATGGTGGGCGCTACAGGATTTGAACCTGTGACTTCCACCGTGTGAAGGTGGCACTCTACCGCTGAGTTAAGCGCCCCGAGAGAATTCCATTGTACCTTCCCGTCTTCCCCGTTCAACGGTTATTTCTCGCGGCGGTTCAGAACGAGAGCTGCGCCCCGAGGTACGGCCCGCTCAGCTTAAAGGAGGCGAGCGTGTCGTCCTCGTCGATCTTCAGGTCGATGTGCCGGTATCCTCCCTGGACCCGGACGAACGGCAGGGGGGCGAACGAGGCGTATGCGTCCACATCGTACAGGTGGTTCCCGGAGTAGGCGATCCCGGACGCGCGGACGTCGACGCGAATCATGTCCTTTATGAATCCTATCCCCGCCGCCACGCCGAGCATCGGGATCGGCGCCTTGAAATCCTTCGTTTCCGTCTGGGTTGTGCTGCGCAGCTCCATCTCCCCGTCCACGTACTTCACCTTCAGGAGGAGCCCAAGGTTGAAGCCGGCCACTCCGACGTCGGGACGGAGGAAGTCGAACTGCACCTCCCCGTCGAGCATCTTCATGTCGAGGCTCGAGATCACGTTATCCGTTGCGGAATAAGTTACCCCATTGAACACGACCGTCTGGGTCAATTCCTTGCCCCCGTCGAACTTGAACTGTGTGTACCCTACCCGAAGCGTCGTGTTACCGAGCCGCAGAAACGCCTCCCCGAACGGGATATTCTCGTCGTTCACCCCCAGGGTGTCCTTGAAATCGAACCGGGTGTCGCCGGTCACGTTCGTCTGGGCGTTTCCACTCAGCTTTGGAAACCAGTACGCCCCGCGGGCTCCCACCTCGAACCCCGAAGCCGCGAATGCTCCCTCCGCCATGACAAGGATACCCGCCGCCACCATCACAACCTGCAGAATCCGTCGCATCGCACTCTCCTTTCTCCGTCCGAAAAATTCCGCACTTGATGTATTATCGGCAGGAAGGTTAGTAAACATTATTCTCAAAGGACGGAAGCGGATGGGGCGCTGGTGGCCCCCCCGGACTTCAAATCCGGTCGGGAGGCGGAAACGTCTCCGGTGGGTTCGATTCCCTCACGCTTCCGCCATCCGCCTTCGCTCGAAATCGGATACTCCCCGTCGATTTCGAGCTACGGCGGGATGCCCCGACGAAGCTCCGGGACTCGGGAATTCTGTTGCGTCCGGAGCGAAGGCGGGCACTCCACATCCCGTTGGAAGCTCATGGGAATCGAAGCAAGTCGAGCGCCGACGAACAGGAGGAAGAGCGGTCATGCTTCTCCTTAGTCCGCGTCAGCTCGACGAGCCGGCCCTCAATTAGCGAGCGGGCGACCGCGAGCTAACGTGGGGATTCCCTCACGCTTCCGCCACTTCTTACCGAGAATCGGCACCCGCAGTAGTTCTGGCGATAGAGCCCCAACTCCCTGCAGGCGCGGACGCTTTTCAGGTACCCGTCCCCCTTTTTCAGGTCCGCCTCGACGAACCGGATCCTGGAGCGCTCCCCCTCCTCGCGTCCCACACGGTTCACCATCGCGGCGTCCTTCTTCGGGCTGACGGTCAGCACCGTGCCGAAGGCGGGCATCCCGATTTCCGCCGCTTTCCTCGCCGTTTCCCGCATTCGCAGCCGGACGCACGCCTCGCACCGGCGTCCCCGCTCGGGTTCGCCTTCCAACCCCCGGACGGCATCCTCCCACGCCGCCTCGCCGCCGGCGCCGACCACCAGCGAGAAGGGGTCTTTCTCCTGCAGGTCGAGGGTCGCGCGGAGCCGCTTCCGGATCTCTTCCCGGGGGTGGATGTTTGGGTTATAAAAGAAGCCGGTGACGTTGAACCGGTCCCGCAACGCCCGGACGCCGTAGGAGGCGTCCGGGGCGCAGCAGATGTGGACCAGGACTTCCGTCCCCGACGGGACGTCGCAAAGGAGTCGCACGAGGGAACCCGCCCCCCTTGTCGGTGATCTTACGGGGGATAGTTAACCGGATTTTTCCCCGAAGGGGAAGGAGAGATTCCGACGGTGCCGATCCTGCTGCTTCTCGCCACCTTCGTCACGACGCTGTTCGCCGGGTCGTTCCTCGCCGGAGGAAACCCCTTCGTCCGCCTCGCGGACCTCCTCCTGGGCCTCATGTTCAACGTTCCGCTGCTGTCGATCCTCGGAATCCACGAACTTGGACATTACGCGGCGGCCCGGCATCACCGGGTTGACGTGACCCCGCCGTTCTTCCTTCCCGCCCCGTCGTTCATCGGCACGTTCGGGGCCTTCATCCGGATCCGGTCCCCGATTCCGCACCGGAACGCCCTCTTCGACGTGGGAATCTCGGGGCCCCTGGCAGGAGCGGTGGTCGCGATCCCCGTCCTGATGATCGGCCTGAGCCTTTCCGCTGTCCGGCCGGAGATGGCCCAGGGGGGGACCACCCTTGGGGAGTCCCTTGCCTTCCAGGCGGTCGCCCGCCTGGTCCTCGGACCGGTCACCAAAGGGTTCGACGTCGTTCTTCACCCCGTGGCCTTTGCAGGCTGGATCGGCCTCTTCGTCACGATGCTGAACCTCATCCCCGCCGGGCAGCTCGACGGCGGGCACATCGCGTACGCCCTCCTCGGCGACCGGTATGCGGAGGTGGCCCGCCTCGTCCCCTACGCCCTCCTTCTCATGGGGATGGCGTGGGTAGGCTGGTTCGTCTGGGCGGCCCTTCTGTTCTTCCTGGGGACGCGGCATCCTCGGACCGTCTCCGACGAGGTGCCGCTTTCGGCGGGACGGAAAATTCTCGGCGGGGTCGCTGTCCTCCTGTTCCTCCTCTGTTTCTCTCTCAATCCGTTCCCTATCGGCAGGGGTTGAGCCATACGCGAGCTGCTCACCCTGCGCCCGTATCTCGCCACGCACCGGCGGGTGTATGCCCTGTGCGTCCTCGGGCTCATCATCGCCAGCGTCTTCGGTCTCCTCGTCCCCTGGATGACCCGGGAGGCGGTGGACGCCGTCTCCGCCGCGCAGGGCGGCGTACCGTCCGGCGAGGGCCGCCTTCTCCGCGCCGTGGGGCTCATGATCCTCTTCTCGATCCTGTACGCCGTCTTCCGGTTCCTTTCGCGCCGGTCCCTGTTCATTGTCTCGCGGGACGTGGAGCAGGAGGTGCGGCGGCGCCTCTTCTCCCACGTGGTCCGCCTGCCGATCCGTTTCTTCCACGCGACGCCGACGGGGGACGTGATGTCGCGCATGACGAACGATCTGACCGCCGTGTGGCTCTTCCTCGGCCCCGGCCTGCTCATGCTCGTCGGGACCGCCATCTCGTGGCTGCTCGCGGTCGCCTTCATGCTCCGGATCAGTCCCATGCTCACCGGCGTGGCGCTGCTGATCGCTCCTTCGGTCGTGTACCTCTCCCGGGAGTACGGGCGCGCCTTCCACCGGCGGCACCGCCTGGCCCAGGAGTCGCTCGCCTCGATGAACGGGGCGTTGCAGGAGAACGTGTCCGGGATTCGCCTGGTGAAGGCGTTCACCCTCGAGGCGAGGGAGGAGGAGCGGTTTTCCGGGGAGTGCGAGCGGTATTACCGGCACAACCTGGCCGTCGCGCGGACCTCCGCGGCGTTTCACGGGGCGATCGGCCTGCTCGCCGGCGTGGGCGTTGCCCTCGTCCTGTACCTCGGTGGACGGGCCGTCGCCCGGGGCGATCTCACCCTCGGGGGGTTCGTCGCCTTCAACGCGTACCTCGCGATGCTTTCCTTCCCGACGATGGCGATGGGGTGGGTGATCAATCTCTTCCAGCGGGGGAGCTCCGCCATGGGGCGGATCAACGAGTTCCTGGGGCTGCCCGTGGAGTTTCCCGAAGGAGGAACGGAACCCCCCGCGGAGGGGACGACACCGATCGAGGATGCGCGGGAGTCCGGGACCGGGGAGCCGCCGCTCCTCGAGGTCCGCGCCCTCGCCTTCTCCCATGGAGGCGACGGAAGGGGAGAGGCGCTCCGGGGCGTCTCCTTCTCCGCGCGGAAGGGGGAGGTGATCGGGCTTGTGGGGCCCACCGGCGGCGGGAAGAGCACGCTCCTCTCCCTGCTCTCCGGACTCTACCCCGCGCCGCCCGGGACGGTCTTCCTCGACGGGATCGACGCGTCGACGATCCCGCTTCCGGAACGCCGCCGCCGCTTCGCCGTGGTCTCCCAGGACCCGTTCCTCTTCTCCGACTCCGTGCTCGAGAACGTTTGCTTCGGGCGGGACCGGATCGACCCGGAAGCCGCCAGAACGGCGACAGGCCTCGCCCGCTTCCTCGCCGAGGTCGAGGAGATGCCGAACGGGTTCGACACCGTCGTGGGGGAGCGCGGGATCTCGCTCTCGGGGGGGCAGAAGCAGCGGGCCACGATCGCCCGCGCCCTTTGCGCCGGCGCACCGATCCTGCTGCTGGACGACGCCCTCTCCGCCGTGGACACCGGGACGGAGCGGGAGATCTTCGAGGGGATCCTTCCGGAAAAGGGGGACCGTACGGTCCTGTTCAGCACGCACCGGATGGCCTCCCTCTCCCGCTGCGACCGGATCCTCGTGCTGGCGGACGGCCGGATCGTCGAGGAGGGGACGCACGACGACCTTCTCTCCCTGCGCGGCGCCTACTTCGACCTGTACTCCCGACAGATGCTCGCCCGGGAGCTGGAGGAGTCGTCGTGAAGCACGGGCCGGACGACTACTTCACGGACGACCGCGTCGAAACCCGGGGGATCGACCGTCGCCTCCTGGCGCGCCTCCTGCGATACGTTCTCCCCCACCGGAGTCTCCTCGCGGCGGCGCTGGCGGCGCTTCTCTGCGGGACCGCCTGCCAGCTGGCGGGGCCGTACCTCATCAAGATCGTCATCGACCGGCACGTGATGACCGGGCTCCTTTCCGGGATGGGGGGGTGGATCCTCCTGTATCTCGGGACCCTCGTCGGCGCGATGGGGTTCCTCTACCTGCAGATGTACGCGGTGTCGGTCCTCGGCCAGCGGGTGATCCTCGCCCTGCGCCGGGAGATGTTCGCGCGGATGCAGCGGCTCCCCGTCGTCTTCTTCGATCGCACACCGATCGGGCGCCTCATGACGCGGCTGACCTCCGACGTCGAAGCGCTCCAGGAGCTCCTCTCCTCCGGCCTCGTCTCGACGATCGGCGACGCCGCGGTGCTGGCGGGCACGGCAGCGATCCTGCTCTGGATGGATCCGCGCCTCGCTCTCGTCACCTTCTCCGTCCTGCCCGTCCTCGTGCTGTTCATCGAGCTGCTCAAAAAAAGGATCCGCGAGGCGAACCGGGAGATTCGGCGGAAGCTCGCTCGGTTGAACGCATTCCTGCAGGAGCACGTGACGGGGGTGGCGGTGGTCAAGGCGTTCGGGGTGGAGGGGAAGTCGCAGCGAAGGTTCGACGCCCTGAATGGGGAGTACACCACGGAGGGCGTGCGGCTCACCAACCTCTACTCCGTCTACTTCCCGGGCGTGGAGATGCTCGCCTCGATCGCGGTGGCGCTGCTGCTGTGGCGCGGCGGCGTCGGCCTGCTCTCGGGCTCGCTCACCTTCGGGACGCTCGTGGCGTTTCTCGAATACGCCCGAAGGTTCTACGACCCGATCAAGGACATGAGCGACAAGTACAACATCCTGCAATCCGCGCTGGCCTCCTCGGAGCGGATCTTCCGGCTCCTCGACGAGGAGATCTCTCCCGAATACGCGGAAAGCCGGCCCGAACCCCCGACCGATGCCCGCTCGTCGGCGTCCCCGCGCGTCTCCGGGTCCGCCGCCGCCGTTCCCGCGATCGAGTTCCGCGACGTCTGGTTCTCCTACCCGAGGCCCGCGGCAGGGGGGATCGCCGGCGGGGGGGAGGGACCTCCGGTCCTGCGAGGGGTCACCTTCGTCCTCGAGGAAGGGCAGACCGGGGCGATCGTCGGTCCGACGGGGGCGGGGAAGACGACGGTCCTCTCCCTGCTGTGCCGCTTCTACGAGATCCGCCGCGGGAAGATCCTGCTCTTCGGGCGCGACATCCGCGAGATCCCGCGGGAGGAGCTGCGCGGGACGCTCGCCCTCGTCCTCCAGGACCCGTTCCTCTTCTCCGGGACGGTGCGGGAGAACGTCGCGGCGGGCGGCGAGGCGGTCGGGGACGCGCTTTCGGCGATCGGCGTGGAACGGTTCACCCGGGAATGGTCCGAGGGGCTGGCGACGGACGTGGGGGAGCGGGGGGTGCGGCTGTCGACGGGCCAGCGCCAGATGGTGTCGTTCGCCCGCGCACTGGCGCGGGAGCCGCGCGTCCTTCTGCTGGACGAGGCGACGTCGAGCATCGATCCCGTGACGGAGGGCCGGATCCAGGAGGCACTGGCGGGAATTCTCCCCGGCCGGACCGCCCTCGTCGTCGCCCACCGGCTCTCTACGGTCCTGTCCGCCGACCGGATCCTCGTGATGCACAAGGGGAAGGTGCGGGAGTCGGGGACCCATCGCGAGCTGCTGGACGCGGGGGGGATCTACCGGAGACTGTACGCGCTGCAGTTCGAGGAGGTCCCCGGCGCGTGAAATAGTTGTTTTCGAGAACATACTTACCGTGGGAATTGTAGTCGCTTCCGTTGGGATGAATCATGTATAGTTAAAATTTCATTCATCGCTCCTTCGGAGGTATCACGTGACGCACGCCACGGTGGTCGAGACGAGTCTTTCCGGGTTGAAACTGCTGGGCCGCGGGAAGGTCCGTGACATCTACGATGTGGACGGAAAGCTGCTGCTGGTGGCTTCCGACCGGCTCTCCGCGTTCGACGTGGTGATGCCGGACGGGATCCCGGGGAAGGGGAAGGTGCTGACCCAGATCTCGGCGTTCTGGTTCCGCATGCTCGAAGACATCGTCCCGAACCACATGATCTCCGTCGACGTCGACGCGTTCCCGCCGGAGGCCCGCGCGCACGCGGAGACCTTGCGCGGCCGCTCCATGCTGTGCCGGAAGGCGAATCCGTTTCCCGTGGAGTGCGTCGTCCGCGGGTACCTCTCCGGCTCCGGCTGGGCGGAATACAAGGAGAAGGGCGAGGTGTGCGGCATCCCGCTTCCCAAGGGTCTGCGGGAGTCGGACCGGCTCCCGGAACCCGTCTTCACCCCGGCCACGAAGGAGGAGAAGGGGAAACACGACGAGAACATCTCCTTTGAGCGGATGGTGCGTACCGTCGGAAAGGAGACGGCCGAGCAGGTGCGCTCCATCGTCGTCGCTCTGTACGTAAAGGCCGCCGACTACGCGCTTTCGAAAGGGATCATCATCGCCGACACGAAATTCGAGCTGGGGACCGTGGACGGGGAGCTGATCCTGATCGACGAGGCGCTCACCCCCGATTCCTCCCGGTTCTGGCCCGTCGCCGGATATCAGCCCGGAGGCCCGCAGAAGAGCTTCGACAAGCAGTTCGTCCGCGACTACCTGCTGACCCTGCCGTGGAACAAGACGGCGCCGGGGCCGCGCCTGCCGGCGGACGTGGTGGAGAAGACCGCCCTGAAATACCGCGAGGCGCTCACGATCCTCACCGGCAAGGACATCGGGTAGGCCGGATCGCATGGGCGTCTTCCGGAAGATCTTCATCGCGAATCGGGGAGAGATCGCCTGCCGGGCCATCCGGCCGGCGCGGGAGCTGGGGATCCCCGTGGTGGTGGGGTACTCCGACTGCGACGCCCTGTCCCTGCACGTGAAACTCGCCGACGAGGCGGTGCGCCTGGGGCCGTCCCCCGCGTCGATGAGCTACCTCGACATCGACGCGGTCCTGCGCGCTGCGAAGGACTCGGGATGCGACGCGGTCTTCCCCGGGTACGGGTTCCTCGCGGAGAACCCCGACTTCGCGGAGGCGGTGGAGCGGGAGGGGCTGGTCTTCATCGGGCCGTCCGCCCGCGTGATGAGGGTCCTGGGCGACAAGATCGCGGCCCGCAAGGCGCTCTCGGCCTCCGGTGTGCCGGTGACTCCCGCCCTCGAGGACGTGGATGATCCCCGGAAGGTGGTCGCGTTCGGCGACCGGGTGGGGTGGCCGATCCTCATCAAGGCGTCCGCCGGCGGGGGCGGGAAAGGGATGTTGAAGGTCTTTTCCGCCGACGAGGTCGAGGAAAGCCTCGCCTCGGCGCGCTCCGTCGCGGAGAAGGCATTCGGGAAGGGGACGGTCTTCGTCGAGAAGTTCATCGAGGGCGGCCGCCATATCGAGTTCCAGTTCCTCGCGGACCGGTTCGGAAACGTCATCCACCTCGGCGAGCGCGAATGCTCCATCCAGCGGCGGCACCAGAAGCTGGTGGAGGAGGCGCCGAGCTCCCTGCTGACCCCCGAGGTCCGGGCGAAGATGGGGGCGGTGGTCGTCAAGGCGATGAAGGACATCGGTTACGAGACGGCGGGGACGCTGGAATTCCTCGTGGACCGGGACGGGAAGTTCTACGCCCTCGAGGTGAACACGCGGATCCAGGTGGAACACACGGTCACCGAGATGATCAGCGGCTTCGACATCATCCGGAAGATGTACAAGATCTCGGCCGGCGAGCGGCTGACCCTGCGGCAACAGGACGTGCTGCTGCGCGGTCATGCGATCCAGTGCCGGGTCAACGCGGAAGACCCCAAGAACAATTTCGCCCCCGCTTTCGGGAGGATCGCCTTTCTGCGCCAGATCAGCGGCCCCTTCGTCCGCACCGAGTCGGGGATCTACCAGGGGTGGGAAGTCCCCCCGTTCTACGATTCCCTGCTCTCGAAGATCTGCTCGGTGGGGAAGGACCGGGAGACGGCGATCCAGCGGATGCGGCGCGCCCTGCGGGAATTCGACATCTGGGGCGTCCGCACGACGATCCCGCTCCTGCGGCGGATCATGGACCACCCGGATTTCGTGGCGGGAAGGATCGACACCGGGTTCATCGAGGAGAACATCGCCGGGCTGACCGGGTATGCGGATTCCGAGGAGGAGATCTTCAAGGTGGCGGGGTTCGTCGCCGAGGTCTCCGGCCTGGGCCGCAACGTCCACAGCGGGTGAGGGGGAGGATTCGCCGGGGATGCCGGGCAGCCTGAACCGGAAGAAGAAAGGGTACCGGAA
>Ga0268386_10001989_pt1 | contig 14295 bp, 14 predicted proteins | sample RVTome_15_FD_200260 | JGI IMG/M metagenome (GOLD analysis project Ga0268386, IMG submission 200260) | Soil microbial communities from uranium-contaminated site in the Upper Colorado River Basin, Wyoming, United States - RVT150D86... ...
ACAAGCATTTAGAAGCGCTTCTGGAAACTTGCAGGAGCGGCGCCCTCGCCGCGACCCATTGAGGTTGCGGAGCAAGTGCAAGCGCAAGGCGTTGATCGTAAGATACCCGCTTTGTCCTCTACAACCGCCCCATGAACAAGCCGTCCCTCGACCAGTTGCGCATCGAGCGAAAGCCGGATGAAGACGCTTCCAGCAAGGGCTGGCTCGTCTTGGCGGCAGTGCTGGTCTTCGCCGGCGGGATGGCAGCCTGGCTGTGGTGGCCGGGGGAAGAGGTCGTGGAAGTACGCACCGCGGTGGTTCAAGCCGCGACCGGCCCGCAAAGCGGGACGGTCCTGAACGCCTCGGGCTATGTCACCGCAAGGCGGCAGGCCACCGTTTCCTCCAAGGTCACCGGCAAGGTCACCGAAATCCTGATCGAGGAAGGCATGGACGTGGACGAGGGCCAGATCCTGGCGAGGCTGGACGCCACCAACGTCAATGCCGCTCTGGAGTTGGCCCGCGCCCAGTTCGATTCGGCACGCACCACGCTCAAGGAAACGCAGGCCCTGCTGGATGAAGCCGAGCTCAATTTCGACCGCATCGGCCGCCTGGCCGAGGACGGCCTTGCGAGCGAGGCCGAGCTGGACCGAGCCCGGGCCACCATGAAATCACTGGCCGCCCGGCTGGAGAGCCGTGAGTCCGAGGTCGAGGTGGCGCGGCGCCATGTCGGGGTGTACGACCAGCAACTCGAGGACACCGTCATCCGCGCACCTTTCGCCGGCGTGGTGGTGGCCAAAAACGCCCAGCCGGGCGAGATGATCTCGCCCATTTCGGCGGGCGGCGGTTTTACGCGCACGGGCATCGGTACCATCGTCGACATGGATTCGCTGGAGATCGAGATCGACGTCAACGAGGCCTACATCGACCGGGTGCGGCCCGGCCAGCCGGTGGTCGCCACGCTGGACGCCTACCCGGAGTGGAAGATCCCCTGCCACGTCATCGCCATTATCCCGACGGCCGACCGGCAGAAGGCCACGGTCGGGGTGCGTGTCGGTTTCGACGCGCTGGACCAACGAATCCTGCCGGACATGGGCGTCAAGGTGGCCTTCCAGGACGAAGTCGAAAACGGTAATGTAGCGCCCGGCGTGCTGGTGCCCACCTCTGCCCTCCGGCGCGACGCCGGCCGCGACGTCGTATGGGTGGTCAGCGAAGGTGTCCTGGAACGGCGGGCGGTTTCGACCGCGGCGGGCGTCGTAGCGGGTTCCGAGCGGCTGGTGCTGGCCGGCCTGCGTGCCGGGGAGCGGGTGGTGATCGAGGGGCCGGAGGATTTGGCCACGGGAATGATAATCGAGGAGCGAGCGGAATGAATGCGGCCGTACAGCCTGAACGCCAACACCACCAGGAAACACTGGTGCGGGTCGGCAACGTCGACAAAGTTTTTCACCGCGGCTCGGAGGAGATCCACGTGCTCGGCGGGCTCGATCTCGAGGTGCCCCAAGGAGATTTCCTGGCGCTGATGGGCCCGTCGGGTTCCGGAAAATCGACGCTCCTCAACCTCATCGGCGGTCTCGACAAGCCCAGCCAGGGCACGGTCGAGGTCGGCGGGCAGGACATCGGCAGGCTTTCCGGGCGCAGGCTGGCGGCGTGGCGGGCGCGGCACGTGGGCCTTGTCTTCCAGTTCTACAACTTGCTGCCGGTGCTGACCGCGCAGCAGAACGTCGAGCTGCCTTTGTTGCTCACCTCCCTGTCGCGCAAGGAGCGCAAGAGCCATGCCGCGACTGCGCTGGAGATCGTCGGCCTCGGCCACCGCGCCGGGCATTATCCCCGGCAGTTGTCAGGCGGTGAGCAGCAGCGCACCGGCATCGCCCGCGCCGTCGTGTCCGACCCCACGCTGCTGTTGTGCGACGAGCCGACCGGCGACCTCGACCGCAAGTCCGGCGACGAGATCCTCGACCTGCTGCAGGCGCTCAACCGCCAGCACGGCAAGACCATCATCATGGTCACCCACGACGTTCACGCCGCGGCACAGGCCAGTCGCACGCTGCATCTGGTAAAGGGCAAACTTTCCATGGAACCCGAGCAATGAAATTCTTCCGGCTGCTGTGGAGCGGACTGATGCGCAAGAAGCTGCGCACGGTGCTGACCATACTGTCCATCCTGGTGGCATTCGTGCTGTTCGCCTACCTGTCGGCGATCCACACGGGTTTCAGCATCGGCGTCGAACTGGCGGGGCAGGACCGCCTGATCACGCGCCACAAGGTGTCACTCATCCAGTTGCTGCCCGAGGCGCACCAGGAGGAGATACAGCGCATCGAAGGTGTGGAAAGCGTGATTCACATGACCTGGTTCGGCGGCACCTACCAGAAGCCCTCCAACTTCTTCGCGCAGATGCCGACCGATCCGGAGCCCTTCCTGGACATGTTCCCGGAGTACATCATTGACGATGAAGAGCGCCGATCCTGGCTCGAAACGCGCACCGGCGCCATGGTCGGCAGCAAGCTGGCCGAGCGCTTCGGCTGGAAGGTCGGCGACCGCGTGCCGATCGACTCGCAGTTGTGGGGACAAAAGGACGGCAACCGCGTCTGGGAATTCGACATCGTCGCTGTCTACGACGGCGCGGAGAGCGGCACGGACACCACGCAATTCTTTTTCCGCTATGACTACTTCGACGAAGCCCGCGGTTTCGGCGACGGCCTGGTGGGCTGGTACACGGTGCGGATCAAGGACCCGGGGCGCGCCGCCGAGATTGCGCGGGCCATAGACGCGCAGTTCGCCAACTCGCCCAACGAAACCAAGACCGAGCCCGAGGGCGCCTTCATCCAGGGCTTCGCCAACCAGATGGGCAATATCGGCCTGATCCTGACCCTGATCGTCGGCGCGGTGTTCTTCACCATCCTGCTGGTGACCGCCAACACCATGGCCTACACGGTTCGCGAACGCACCAGTGAACTGGCCGTGCTCAAGGCGATCGGCTTCACCGACCGCGGCGTGCTGGGGCTGGTGCTGGGCGAATCATTCATGCTTTCGGTGATCGGCGGCGGGATCGGCCTGGCGCTGGGGTGGTTCATGGTCTCGCTGGGCGATCCTTCCGGAGGCGCCTTACCTTCGTTCTACATCCCGGGCCGCAACTATCTCATCGCCGCGGCGTTGATCGTGGCGCTGGCACTGGCGGCAGGCAGCCTTCCGGCCCTCGAGGCGAAGCGGCTGCAGATTGCGGACGCCCTGAGGCGCTGACAATGGCCAATCCCTTCAGGTGGTTTTCTCAGGTGCTGGCGGTCTCCCGCTTCAGCATCCTGGGGCTGCCCCAGCGGCTCGGATCCTCAGCTACGGCGGTCTTCGGGATTGCCGGCGTGGTGGCAGTGATGGTTGGTGTGCTGTCCATCGCCCAGGGCATCGTCAAGACCATGACGCAGTCCTCGACGCCGGACAGCGTGATTGTCCTGCGCAGCGGCTCGACCTCGGAGATGGTCAGCGGCCTTTCCGGCGACTCCGTGACCGTGGTGCGCGACGCGCCCGGCCTGGCTCGCGACGGCGGCGAAACCCTGGTCTCGCCCGAGCTTTTCGTGATCATCGACCTGCCGCTGAAATCGACAGGGACGCCGGCCAATGTGCCGCTGCGCGGGGTGCACAATGCCGCTTTCGAAATCCGCGACGGTTTGCGGATGGTCGAGGGACGCCGCTTCGAGCCCGGCCTCAACGAGGTCATCGCAGGCGTCGGCGCCAAGGCCGAGTTCGCGGGGCTTGAGGTTGGCTCGCGGATCGCCGTCGGCTCGCAGGACTGGCCGGTGGTCGGAATCTTCGAGGCTGGCGGCGGAATCGCGGAGTCCGAATTGTGGGTAGACGCCGCCGTTCTGCAACAGGCGTATCGGCGTGGAAACTCGTACCAGACCGTCTTCGCCCGGCTGGAATCGCCGCAGGCGTTTCAGGCCTTCAGCGACGCGCTCACCAGCGACCCGCGCCTCAATGTAAAAGTGGAGCGCACCGAGGATTTTTACGCCGGCCAGTCGGCGATGATGTACGGCCTGATCACCGGCCTGGGTTCGATCATCGCCCTGATCATGGGGCTGGGCGCCATTTTCGGAGCACTCAATACCATGTACACCGCCGTCTCGGCCCGCACGGTGGAGATCGCCACGCTGAGGGCGCTCGGGTTCAACTCCGGGCCGGTGGTGGTTTCGGTACTGACCGAGTCGCTGTTGCTGGCCCTGATCGGCGGCGTCATAGGCGCGACCCTGGCGTGGCTGGCCTTTGACGGCATCCACGCGGCGACCATCAACTTCGCCAGCTTCAGCCAGGTGACGTTTGCCTTCGAAGTGACGGCCGGGCTTCTCGTGCTCGGCATCATCTTCGCGCTCTTCATCGGCCTGATCGGCGGCCTTTTCCCCGCCGTCCGAGCTGCCCGCCAGCCTGTCGCCAACGCCTTACGGGAAATGTGAGGGGGCTCCGCCGCCCGCAGGTCTAAGCTGGCACCGCGGCGACGAGCAAACTGACTCTGGCCAGCGCGAATCCAATCATGGCGCCGGCCAGCACGTCGGAGGGGTAATGAAGCCCCAGTACGACGCGCGACAGGGCAATGCTGACCGCCAGCGGCAGCATCAGCCACATGACCGGCGGGACAAACGCGGCCAGCATCACCATGAACGAGGTGGCGTGCAGGGCGTGGCCGGAGGGAAAGCTGTAGCGGTCCATGGGCCGGCTGAGCAGGTGCACGTCGCGGTGGCTGGCGAAGGGGCGCTCGCGCAACAGCGACAGCTTGAGGGCCTTGTAGATCAGGATGCCCGCGAGCGACGTCACAGCCATGTGGGCCACCGAAATCCACGCTTCACGACCGTAAATCAGCGGCAGCACCAGCAACAGGGCGACCCACAGGGGCCAGTCGCCAATGCGGCTGACGAAGCGGAAGTAGCTGCACACCGGGATGGTCTGGGCGATGGCGTTGACGGGGCGGCACAGGCGTACCTCTAAAGCATCGAGCCGGGAGAAATCCGCTGTGAATCGCAGACTTGGCATGACCGCCCTCCTTGGTCCTCTGCTGCCATTTATCGAGCATGATTATCGTCAGTCGCTGCGACAGGCCAATGACGCTTTGTTTACGGTTTGTTGACAGGGGACGAGGGGGCCGCGTCACCGGATTGCAACATCCCTGTCGCGATAGCGTCATGGGCTAACGCCAGAATCTGCTCATGCGAATTGCTATCGTCACGGACGCGTGGCACCCGCAGGTCAATGGCGTGGTCACCACGCTGTCATGGACGGCAAAGACGCTTCGTGAATTTGGTCACGAGGTGGAGGTCCTGGGCCCCGAGGGCTATACCACCTTTCCGCTTCCGAGCTACCCTGAGATCCGACTCGCCTGGCGCCCTTACCGCCGGCTGAGCGGGATGATCGAGGAGTTCGCACCGGACTGCATCCATATCGCTACCGAAGGTTCGCTGGGCATGGCCGCACGGCGATACTGCCGCCGCAAGCGGCTGGCCTTCACGACTTCGTACCACACTCAGTTTCCGCAATACATCCGCAAACGCGTCCCGATTCCCATCAACACCTCTTACGCATTCCTGCGCCGTTTTCATGCGGCGGCTACGTGCACTTTCGTCGCGACCCAGAGCCAGCAGGAGGAGCTCGAGGCGCATGGCTTCAGGAACATCGTCCGCTGGGGTCGTGGCGTCGACACCGAGACCTTCAGGCCCGGCGACAAGTCGTTCCTGGACCACCCGCGGCCGATCTGGATCTACACCGGGCGCATCGCCGCCGAGAAAGGCCTCGAAGACTTCCTCGAGCTGGAACTGCCCGGCACCAAGCTGCTGGTGGGCGATGGCCCCGACCGAAAGGAGCTGGAGAGGGGCTGGCCGGACGCCAGCTTCGTCGGCTACAAGTTCGGCAAGGAGCTGGCGGCCTACATGGCTGCCGCGGACGTGTTCGTATTTCCCAGCCGCACCGATACCTTCGGACTGGTGATGATCGAGGCCATGGCCTGCGGGCTGCCGGTCGCGGCCTATCCCGTGACCGGGCCGATCAACGTGGTCGAGAATGGGGTCACGGGCGTTCTCGATGAAGATCTTGGTACCGCGGCGATGGCCGCGTTGAAACTGGATCCATCGCTGTGCGTGGCCCACGCCAGGAACCTTTCCTGGCCCAGCGCCACCCGGCAGTTCGAGCGCAACCTGGCGCCGGTCAACGAAACCGTGGATGCAGTGCTATTGGGCGAGTCGAAATGAGCGCAAACAAGCTGCGACACTTTCGGAGTGTGTTCATCTCGGACGTACATCTCGGCTACAAGGGTAGCAACGCGTCGCTGCTGGCGGATTTTCTCAAGCACGCGCGCACCGAGAACCTGTTCCTGGTCGGCGACATCATCGACATGCTCAGCCTCCGGCGCACCTTCTACTGGCCGCAGGAACACAACAACGTCATCCGCATGCTGCTGGGCAAGGCCAAGCACGGCACCCGCGTGGTGTTCGTTCCGGGCAACCACGACCATCCGTTCCGAGAGTATTGCGGGCTCAGGTTCGGCAACCTGGAAATCCGCCGGCGATGCCGTCACACCGCCGCGGACGGGCGCAAGTATCTTGTCACCCACGGCGACGACTACGACAGCAACGTGCGCTTCAGCCTGCCGCTGAAGCTGGTTGGATTCCTGGTCTATGAAAGCATCCTGTACTTCAATCGCGCGATAACGAATTGGCGCGCATGGTTTGGCTACGAATACTGGTCCTTGGCGGCCTTCCTCAAGGGCAAATCGGCTTCGGCGCAGAAGTACGTCGAGCGCTTCAGGGAGGCCGCGATGCGCGACGCTCGCCACCATGGCCTGGACGGCGTGATCTGCGGCCACATCCATCGGGCGGAAATCTGCGAGGTCGACGGCATCACCTACCTGAACGACGGCGACTGGGTGGAGAGCTGCACAGTCCTCGTGGAGCACCTCGACGGGCGCATGCAGCTGCTGGACTGGCCCGTGGAAGTTAACCGTCGAAAAGCGCGGGCATCGCTGCCAGCGGCGGCTTGATCCGCGTGACGCTCATCGCGGAAGCCAGCGGCAACGGTTCATACTGCGGTTTATACTTTGGGCGCCATGCAGTTCAAGCTGAATCCACAAACCGATATGGTGTCCTTGTTCCCGACGCCGCTGGCGAGCTTTCGGCTGCCGAATGCGAACACCCTCAATGCGGGGCTCGAAAAGGCCATCCTGAAGCGCCAAACGCAGGAAAAAGGGGGTAAGCGCTCGAATATCGGGGGCTGGCAGTCGGCCGACAATCTGCTGGATTGGCCTGAGCCCGAGGTTGCGGAGCTGGCCGATTCGATGCGATGCACCGTGCTCAACATGGTCAGCATCATCACCCGCCTGCCCACCTTCGAGGCGGCGGTCAGCATTACCGCCTGGGCCAACGTCAACCGCAGCGGCGCCTTCAACCAGATGCACACGCACCCGCACAACCACTGGTCCGGCGTGTACTACGTCGTGCCGGGGGAATTCGGGCCGGACGACGTCGACAATGCCGGGCAGCTTCACTTGCACGACCCACGGGAACGGGCCGACATGTACATGCATCCGAACGCCCCTTTCGGGAAACCCTACCGGGTTGAGCCGAAAGCGGGCCTGATGGTGCTGTTCCCTTCCTGGCTGGGGCACAGCGTCAATATCTTTCATTCAAAGACCACGCGCATATCGATTGCCTTCAACGCCCAGGTGCTGAATTTCAAGCCCAGGGGATAAGCGGTTATCCTTGCAAGGAGACACAAAGGGCACACGGGAGCCCTGATTCGTGCCGAAAAAAAACGGCTCATTCTTCGCTGAACTCCGCAAGCGCAAGGTCGTGCAGGCCGCGGCGATCTATGGTGCGGTCGCCTGGGGCGTCACCGAGGTGGTCGTCACCATTGTCGAGCAGCTGTTCCTGCCGCAGTGGGTCTCGACGTTGGCAGTCATCTTTTTCGTGGTCGGCTTTCCGGTCGCCATGTTCCTGGCGTGGACCTTCGACATCACGGCCGACGGCATCCGCCGCATGGCAGTCTCCAGCCGACGGGGGACGGCGAGTATCGCCGCGTCTCTGGTGCTGCTGGTCGCCGGCACGACGGGCCTGTTCTTCCTGATCAAACCCTCACTCGATGTTCGGCAGGGATCGCGAGCGGCCGCGGTTACCTTCGAGCCGAACAGCGTTGCGGTCATGCCGTTCGCCAATGCGAGCGCCAATCCCCAGGATGCCTACCTTGCCTCCGGCCTTAGCGACGAGTTGCGCGACCAGTTCGCGCGCATGGCGGATCTGAGGATCGCGGCCCGTTCGTCTTCAGTCGCCGCCACCGAGCAGGGGCTCGATGCGCTGGCGGCTGCGGCGAAACTGGGTGTCGCCCATATCGTCGAGGGCAGCATGCGGCGCCGGGGTAACATCCTGACCGTATCCGTCCAGCTCATCGACGGGCGCGATGGCCTGGCGATTTGGAGCGAGCAATTCCAGCGCGGCCCCCAAGAGCTGTTGAACGTCCAGCAGGAGATCGCCGAGGCTGTAATTCGCCACGTATTACCGAACAGCGAAGTCGCGATTGCCGAGCCCGCCACGCGCGATCCCACGGCAAACGAATACATGCTCCAGGCGCGTCATCTGGAGCAGCAGGTCCGCGAACGCCAGGACGTGGACAAGCCCCTTTTGCTCGAGGCGGTCCGGCTCTATCGGAGGGCGACCGAGGCCGACCCGGAGTCTGCGCTCGCGCAAAGCCGCCTTGCAGGGGCGCTCATTTACCTGGGTGAGCTGGACGCGGCAGAGGCGCCGATCAACAAGGCCCTGTCGATCGCGCCCAACCTCTCCGAAGTGCGCGTCACCCTGGGAGAGTTGCGGTGGGCCCAAGGCGAGGTGGGCGAAGCCGGCGTCGCCTTGAAACGGGCTGTCGAACTCAATCCCAACAACCCCGAAGCGCTGGCCCTATTGGCCAATTGGCTCTACTACCAACAGGAGACGGGGGTTGCAGAACTGTACCGCCGCGCCCTGGAACACGACCCGCTCAATCTCGAGTACTACGGCGGCTTGGGCAATGAGCTAGCCACCAACGATGAACTTGATGATGCCTATTTGCTCGTTGAGCGAATGAAGGAGTTGCCTGACAGCGCAGCGTTATACCGGGTCATTGCCGATACGCTGGATCTGCTCGGCGACGTTGATGAGGCGATTGCCTGGACGATTCGCGCGCGCGATCTCGAGCCCGATAACCCAACGCACCAATGGAAGCTGGCAGAATATTACGCCGACATCGGCGATTTCGAGACGGCATTGTCCCTCGACCCTGACAGCATCGCCGTCTTGTTCAAGATGCGCCGCTTCCAGGAGGTCATCGACCTGGCCGAATTCGCGATGATCGACGAGCCTGAAGACTTGAGACTCCGCGCTACGCTGGCAACCTCCCACCTCGCCATCGGGCACTACGAGTCGGCGATTCACGTGCTCCAAGACACCGGGCTGCCGTATTCGGTTTTCAACGGATGGCGAACCGTGGAGGAATTCGAAGGCTACCTGGCGCTGGAAAATGCGCTTTACGCCATGGGGGAGACGGAAATGGCCCGTAACCTGGCGAGGTTCTCGCTGGAAAAAGTGGGCTACGCCCCGGTCTACAGCTGGTGGGTCACGGTGTACGAGGCCTGCGAGAGGGCCATCCTCGGCCAAGACGACCTGGCCCGCCAGGCACTGGAGCGGGCCCAGAAGGGCTATCACCTAGTCTGGGACCCGATACTGAAGGACTGGCCCTGTTTCGAGCGGTTCCAGGACGATCCGGGGTATCTCGACACCGTCCGCTATTTCGACGAGCGCCGCGCCATGCTGCGCAAGCGCCTGCCTGCAACACTGGCCGAGTTCGGTGTAGCGCTCGAATCAGCCCCCGCCGAAGTAGCGCGTGAGGGCGATTGAAAAAGCGCTATCGACTTCGTTGGTCTGATCGGCCCAGGTGGTTTTGTAATATGTTCCGGACACTTGATAGCGCTCGGTCAGGAAGTAATCGAAGCCGATGCCCAGGTTGAGCATGCGGTGCCGCAGAAGGCGGTCGTGCTGATACCACCGGTCGTTATCGAAATCCTCAAGTTGTCCATAGGTCGGGTCATCCGTGAAGTCCCAGGGCAGCACCAGTCCTTCGCGGATGTACTTGGCGGCGGCGAATACGTTCACCGAGAAGCGAGGCTTGAACCAGTAGCCCGCTGAAAAATAGCCGAGCCAGTAGTCCACGTTGACGTCCAGCGGTTGCTCGGAAAAGACGTACGCCAGGTTGCCGCGAAGATACCAGTCCGAGAAATAGGGGATGAAAGTGACGTCGACGCCGACGGGAATGGTCCACAGGTTCGCGCCGATGGCCGCCTTGGCGTAGAAAGGGTAGTCGTCGGTCGGGCTGCCGTACCCGAAGTATGGAGACACCGTCCAGGCCGGGCCGTCCACGGCCAGAAAACGCATTCCGACGGTGAGGTCCTGGAACCCGCCGTGATAGTCGCCGTCGTCGATGAACCGGAGGTCCGGCGGCTGGAAATTCACGAAGTCGGTATTCGGGTTGTGCGGGTCGCCGGGGGTAAAGCCCGGGATGTCTGCTTCAGCGACGAAGCGTTTTTGCACATATGGGAGGGCCGCGTAAACCGTCCAGCGGTCCGAGAGCGCATAGTCCCCCGACAGCAGAAGCACGTGAGAATCGGTGGTCCAGTAATCGGCCACCTCTTCGTCAAAAGGAAAATCTCCGGTACCGATGTACTGGTACTCGACGCGCAGGCTGGCGTCGCCCCTCTGTTGCCCCTGGGCGAATGAAGCCGCTGGAAGGCTGAGCAGGAGAAGGGCCAGCAGAAACGAGCTGGCGGGCCTTGCACGCCGCGATCTGTTGGCCGAGAGCATCCCCCAAGCCCGCATCGCCCTAGCGGGTTGTTCCCACTACGAAGCTTTGTTCTTCAGCGTCTTGTGAATGGCCTTGAGATAGTCCTTGATCTCGTCGCGGTCAGCCAGCAGCACCTCACCATAGGACTGCTCGGCCACTTGCTCTTCTTCCTTGCTGAGCGCCACCGGCAGATACTTGGTGCCGGAGGCAACCGTGTTGGATTCGACGGCGGCGTGGTCGCCATAGGATGCGATGACCACGTCATAATCGCCGCTCTGCATCTTGAGGGACAGGTCCATCTCGCTTGCCACCACCTCGACGGAATGACCAGAGTCACTCAGCGCCTCGGCCAGTTGCCTGGCGCCTTCGGTTTGCCCGTACACGAGCACGCTGCCGGGAAGAGGGGCAGTGTAGACCCGGTAGGAAATGCCCTTGCCGACGCGATAGAGGCTGTCGCCGCAGGCCCAGGCGTTGGCGCTCAAAATGCCAACGATCAGGGTCAGAATTGCTGTGCCGATGCTTTTCATCGCGTCGTCCTCAGCCGCAAAATGTGTTGATCCTCATATCTATGTGTAGCACAGGGCCCGGCGCCCTGCAATTGGAATACTACTGTAAGAAATACGGCCGAGGGCGCGAAAGGTTGGCGAACTGGCGCGGATTTATGAGGGCAGGTCTGGCGAGGGAGCGCGGGTTTCGGGCAGCGGGATGAACTCTGTGTCGCCTGGCACCATCGCGAACCGGCCCTCCAGCCAGTCGCGCTTGGCCTGCTCGATGCGCTCGCGCGAACTTGAGACCAGGTTCCACCACACAATTCGCTTGCCCAGCGGTTCACCGCCGATGATGAGCACCTGGCTGTCCGCTTGCGCCGACAACTTCAATGCGCTCCCCGGCACGGGCACCGACAATTGCCCGTTCGGGCAGGGCGCATTTCCGATGCGCATATCGCCCGAAACCGGGTAAACACCGAGCTCGGCCCAATCGCCGGGCAGTGAAACGGACCTGCCGGCGGGAATCCGGCATTCGAGGTACAGCGTTTCAGACCGGGTCTTGACGGGCGAAGACCGGTCGAAGGCCGAGCCCATGACGAGGGTTAGGGACACTCCATCGACTTCGAACCGGGGAATGTGGCCTGCCGCGTAATGTTCGAACTCCGGCTCGCACTCCTCGTCCTCCAGCGGCAGCGCGATCCAGATCTGAATGCCGTGCAGCCTGGACGTGGTATCGAGGTCCTCGCCCGCGCGCTCGGAATGCACGATGCCGCGGCCGGCGGTCATCAGGTTGACCGCGCCCGGGCGAATGGGCTGCACGTAGCCCAGGCTGTCGCGATGGATGATCTCACCCTCAAACAGGTAGGTGACGGTGGCAAGCCCGATGTGCGGGTGCGGGCGCACCTGGATGCCCTTGCCGGGCGGGAAATCGGCCGGCCCCATGTGATCGAAGAACACGAACGGACCCACCGAGCGGCGCTCGGCGTGGGGAAGGATCCGGCGAACGGTGAGTTCGCCGAGATCTTTTTCAGCGGGCTTGAGGCTCAGAACCACGGCATCACTCATGTAGCGCTCCGGGAAGGGATTCAATGAACGATCTTATCTCGTCACGGACCCTGCGGTAATGCCCGAGGGCGTCTTCCTCGCTGGTGGCGCCGGCCGCCAGTCGTGGCGGATCGTCGAAGCCGCGATGGATAACTGCGGTCTTTGCCGGGAAGTACGGGCAAGTCTCACTGGCTTGGTCACAGACGGTAACAACATAGTCGAATTCCCGATCGCTGAGTTCGCCGATGGTCTTGCTGTGGTGATCAGAAATGTCGACGCCCACTTCCTGCATCACCCTCACGGCATTCGGATTCAGGCCGTGGGTTTCGATGCCGGCCGAGGCGGGCTCGATCAGGTCTCCCTTGAAGTGGCGGCAAAAGCCCTCCGCCATCTGGCTGCGGCAGGAATTGCCGGTGCACAGGAACAGGACACTCATCCTGTCACTCATATTGGACCTTCAAATTCATGGCACTAGGGTAGGGAGCAAAAGTGGCAGTATGATAAACCCCTGGAAGCCAGTTTTCCCCTGAACAGATCGCAAGGAATGTCATGACCCCCGTACAGGAAGAGACCTTCGAGGGCGGGTGCACTTGCCGGCACCTGCGCTATCGCATGGAATCGGAGCCGATGCTGGTGCACTGCTGCCACTGCCGCTGGTGCCAGCGCGAAACCGGCGCGGCGTTCGCGCTCAATGCCATCATCGAGTCGGACCAGCTCACCGTGATCGAAGGCGAACCCGAATTCATCAACACGCCGAGCATGAGCGGCAAGGGCCAGAGAATCGCGCGCTGCCCGCATTGCAAGGCCGCACTCTGGAGCCATTACGGGGGCGCGGGTGACCTCGCCAGCTTCGTCCGGGTGGGCACGCTCGACGACCCCGACCGCTTTCCGCCCAGCGTTCACATCTACACCTGCTCGAAGCAGCCCTGGGTGAAGCTGTCGCCCGATGCGCCGGCTTTCGATGAGTATTACCCCCGCGGCGAGGTGTGGCCGGAAGAGAGCAAGAAACGGTGGACGGCGATGCTCGGCGATCGGGGCTGAGCCGCACAATTGATATAAGGAGAACCCATGAGAATCGGAATCGTTGCCGCGTTTTTCGCGGCCATGGCATGGCAGCCGGGCGCTTCAGCACAGGACGGCCCGGATCTTGAACAGGCGATCGCGGGGGATTATCCCTACCTGCAGGAGCTGTTCGAGCATCTTCACGCCAACCCCGAGCTTTCGATGCAGGAGCACAAGAGCTCGGACCGGATAGCGGCCGAGCTCGAGGCGGCGGGCTTCGAGATCACGCGCGGCATCGGCAACACCGGCCTGGTCGGAAAAATGCACAACGGCGACGGGCTGATGCTGATGATCCGGGCCGACATGGACGCGCTGCCGGTGGAGGAGAAGACGAACCTTTCCTATGCCTCCCAAGCCCGCCAGGTCAACCTGGAGGGTGTCGAGATGCCGGTCATGCACGCCTGCGGCCACGACATGCACATGACCACGCTGGTCGGGGTGGCACGCCTGATGGCAGCGCTCAAAGATCAGTGGCGGGGCACGCTGATGCTGGTCGCCCAACCGGCGGAGGAGGCGCTCGGCGGCGCCCTCGCCATGGTGGCCGACGGCCTGTATAAGCGAGTCGGAAAACCCGATTTTGCGCTGGCGCTGCATGTTTCCGCGGGGGTCCCGTCGGGGTCCATCATCATGAGCGAAGGATTCGCTTATTCCAGCGCGGATACCGTGAACATCGTGGTGCACGGGGTGGCGACGCATGGCGCCTCGCCGCACCTGGGGCGCGACCCGATCGTCATCGCCAGCCAGATCGTGCTGAACCTGCAGACCATCATCACGCGCGAGGTCTCGCCCATCGAACCCGCCCTGATCACCGTCGGCGCCTTCCACGCCGGCACCGCGCCCAACGTGATTCCGGATCACGCCGTCCTGCAGATCACGGTGCGCGCGAATAACGAGG
>Ga0268386_10001990_pt1 | contig 14294 bp, 12 predicted proteins | sample RVTome_15_FD_200260 | JGI IMG/M metagenome (GOLD analysis project Ga0268386, IMG submission 200260) | Soil microbial communities from uranium-contaminated site in the Upper Colorado River Basin, Wyoming, United States - RVT150D86... ...
CGAACGCCGAAAAATCCACGGTCCGCCCATCGATCCGCGGCGGGGTTCCCGTCTTGAATCGCCGCGCCTCCAGGCCCAGATCCGACAACTGTTCGGCCAGCTCGATCGACGGCGCGTCTCCGGCCCGGCCTGCCGCGATCTGGCGATCCGTACCCAGCCGGATGCTTCCGCGCAGGAACGTCCCGGCGGTGAGGATCACGACCCGGGCAGTGAACCGGCTGCCGTCCCCGCACTCGACGCCCGCCACCCGGTCGCCCTCGATGACCAGCGCCGAGACGGTCGCCTGGTAGAGGTCGAGGCGGCGCACCGTTTCCAGCTGCTCGCGCATCGCCCGGGAGTACAATCCGCGGTCACACTGGGCGCGGGGTGCCCATACGGCGGGCCCCTTCGACCGGTTGAGCATCCGAAAATGAACGGTCGTCCGGTCCGCGGCACGGCCCATCAGCCCGCCGAGCGCGTCGACCTCGCGCGCCACCGTTCCTTTCGCGACGCCGCCCACGGCCGGGTTGCACGACATCTGACCCGCGCGCGCGAGGAACGACGTCACCAGCAGAGTGCGAGCGCCGCGGCGCGCGGCGGCGGCGGCGGCCTCGCTGCCGGCGTGTCCTCCACCGATTACGATGACGTCATACGTCTGCATCGATCCTGTCCCGTCCTCCAATGAGCATCGAGCCGTGCGTTCGCGGCGGGGCTCGCCCCCGAACCGGTTCCGCAACATACTTTCGTCATGACGCCCGACCAAACCTGGCAGCGAGCCGGTTTTCGCATTCATGGACGCGTCCAGGGCGTGGGGTTTCGCTGGTGGACGCGCCGCACCGCCGACCATCTGGGGATCGCCGGCTCGGTTCGGAACCTGCCGGACGGTTCGGTCGAGGTCGTGGCGGCCGGCCCGGCCGACGCCCTGCGCGAGTTCGAAACGCGGCTCCACGCCGGTCCGCGAGCCGCCTCCGTCAGGCGCATCGATCGCTTCACCCCCGGCGACTCGCCACCCGGCGGGTTTCGGATCGAATCCTGACGGCACTTTTCGGGTTTTCTCGTGTATCACGCGTTCCGATTGTCGGTTTCACTGCACGAGGATTCCCGTTCATGATAGAGCTGCCAGACGTCGAGCGTATGATCGACGCATTCGCCGGCTACGCCACCGGCAAGACGGTCTCAGAAGTTTTGATCGATGATCCGGAAACGGCGACCATAAATGCGGATTTGTGCGAAGAACGCGTCAAGGGCCACGCAATCGACACGATCGAGCGGCATGGCCGTTACGTCGTGGTTCGCTTCCGCTCCGACGTCAGCCTCGTGTTCCACATGGGGTCCGAGGGTCAGATCTTTCTCGAATCCCAGACTACTCCGCCGGACGAGAACAGCAAGATCCGGCTCCAGTTCGCGGCCGGGCGGGAATTGCGGTACAGCTCGACCGGCAGCGAGGGCGAGATTCACCTCGTCGAAGGCGACGACTTCACCGGTCTCGGCACGCTGGAAAATCTCGGCCTCGATCCGCTGAGCGAAGAGCTCACCGCCCCGCGGTTCGTCGACCTCGCCCGCACGAAGCCGAAGAGCACGCTGAAGGGGATCCTGCTCAACCAGGAGATCGTGGCGGGCATCGGCAACGAGTACGCCGACGAAATCTGCTTCCAGGCCGGGTATCGTCCCGACCTCAAGGTCAAGGACGTGACGGACGAACAGCTCAAGCGCATCCACAAGTATCTGCGGCGGGTGCTTCGACGGGCCACCCTGCACTGGCAGGCCGCCCATGCGGATCCCGGTTGGCTGATCAACCGGCGCAAGCGCGGCAGCGCCTGCCCGCGCTGTACGAGCACGCTGAAGTCGATGAAGCTGGTCGGTCAGAAGACCTACCTCTGCCCGCGCTGCCAGCGCGCCGCCTGACGCCGGCTACTTCCCGACGCAGAAGTGCGAAAACACCGCCTCGAGCACGTCGTCGGTGGTGACGGAACCGAGCAGCTGTTCGAGCGCCAGCACCGCGTCCTGCGCATGGGTGGAGGCGATCTCCGGTGGGTGCCCTGCGACCCATGCCCTCCGGAATGCCGCGATGTCGTCGCGCGCCCGCTCCAGGGCTCGCACGTGCCGGCGCCGGGTTACGAGCGGCTGTTCTCCACCCTCCGACAGTCCGGCATAGGCGGCCGACAGCATCGCACGGCGCAGCTCGCCCAGGCCACGGGCATGCGGCGCGGCGACAGCGACCTCGACGCCCGCGCCGCACCGAACATGATCCGAAGCAGGACCACCGAGGTCGGCCTTCGTTCGCACGACGATGACCCGGCCCTCGCCGAGGCGTCCGATCAGCCGTTCGATGAACGCCTGCTCCTCGGGATCCGGCCCCCGGAAGCGCTCCACGCACACCAGGGCGAGGTCCGCCTGATCGAGATACGAGCGCGCGATTTCGATCCCCATCCCTTCGACGCATTCCGCGCCCTCCCGCAGACCGGCGGTATCGACCAGTCGAAACGGATAGCCGTCCACGCCGAGCAAGGCTTCGATCGCGTCGCGCGTCGTCCCTGGCTGCTCGGTGACGATGGCGCGCTCGATTCCGAGCAACGCATTGAACAGGCTCGACTTGCCGGCGTTGGGTCGGCCCCCGATCACCGTCAGGGCCCCCACGCGTAGCAGCTCGCCCTCGGGAGCGTGGCGTAGCAGGTCCTCGACGTCCGCCTCGAGGGTTTCCGCGGTCCGCTCGATCCGCGTCCGGTCGAGCGGCCCGTCGTCCTCGTCCGGAAAGTCGATGTCGTAAGCGATCAGCGCCTGGAGCTCAATCGCGCCGAGCCGCAGGCGCTCCACCCGCTGCGACAGGCCCCGCTCGAGCGCGAACAGGGCCGCGCCACCCATGCGCTCCGAGCGGGCCTCGATCAGGTCGAGGGTCGCCTCGGCCTGCACGAGGTCGAACTTGCCATTCAGATAGGCGCGGCGCGTGAACTCGCCGCGCTCGGCCGGCCGGGCCCCCGCCGCGCAGACGGCGTCGAGCACGAGCGCGGGAACCAACGCCCCGCCGTGGCAGGAGATCTCGAGCAGGCCCTCACCCGTGTACGAGGCGGGGCCGGGGAACCAGGTGAGCACGGCTCGATCGAGCGGGACGCCCGTCTCCGGATGCGCCAGGCGTCGGAGCGCGGCGCGGCGCGGGGCGAACTCCCGGGGCGATCCGTCCGGCGCCGCTTCCGTTCCCGTAAGAGCGGCCGCGATCCGCCCGGCCCATGGACCGCTGATCCGCACGACGGCCAGGGCGCCCCGGCCCGGCGCCGTGGCGATGGCGGCGATCGTGTCGAATCCGGCACCGGTCATCGCCCGTCAACGACCTCCGCCGCGGCCCGGGGGATTCCTTCCCTTCGGCCCCCTCGTCTTCGTCGCCTGCGAACTTTCCTTACCGTCTGCCGCGCCTCCGACCCCGGCCGCCTTGCGTTCCCGGGCGATGTACAACTGCTGCGGCAGCGAGGCGAGGTTGCTGGTCGTGTAGTAGAGATTCAGCCCCGACGGAAAGTTCGCGAACAGGAAGGTGAGGAACACGGGCATCCCGTACATCAGCACCTTCATCTGCGTGTTCGTCGTGCTCATGCTGCGCTGCCCGATCCACTGGAGCAGGAACATCGACAGGCCCATCACCACCGGGATGATGTACAGCGGGTCCTTGAGCGACAGGTCGGGCAGCCACATGAACGGCACCCCCCGGAACTCGATCGTCCCCTGAAATACGAAGAACAGCGTGAACAGAATCGGCATCGGCACCAGCATCGGCAGGCAGCCGGCCAGCGGGTTCACGCCCTCCTCCTTGTACACCCGCATCATCTCCTGCTGCATCTTCTGCGGGTCGTCCTTGTACTTCTCCCGAATCTCCTGCACGACGGGCTGCAGGCGCATCTGGCCGATCTGCGCCCGCATCGACTTCGTGTAGAGGGGAAACAGGACAATGCGCATCAGCACGCCGAACAGGATCAGCACCCAGCCGTACGCGAGGTCGAACCGGGTGTGCATCCAGGTGAGAATCGGCATGACGATCGCGACGAGAGGCCGGATGACCGGCTGGAGCCACTGGTAGCCGTAGGTATTCACGTCGCGCAGGTCCTGGCCGATCAGGTCGAGGCGGCCGTAGTCCTGCGGGCCCATATACACGCCGAAGCGGAAGCCGCCGCTGCCGGCGGGCACCGGCAGCGATAGGGAAACGCGCGCTTCGTGTTCCGCCTCGAGGCCCCGGATCGTGGCTCCGCCGAACATCGGCCCCTCGTCGGGTGCGATCGCCGCGACCAGGAAGTACTTGTTCTTGAGCGCGACCCAGTGGAACGGGCCACCCTCGGCCGGACGTACGTCGCCCGGGTCGGCGTCGTTGAACGCCACGCTCTTCACGTGGCTCTGTTCGCCGTTGGTCACCATGGCGAGCTGGCCGAGGTCCTCGTCCCGGTTTTTCTCGTTCGACCGGAGGCCGGGACCCGCTCCGGTCAGGAGCGCGTAGCCCCGGTTCTCGAGGCCCTCGACGCGTCCCGCGACGTCGATCAGATAGCTGTCGTGGCGGAAGTGGTAGGTGACCACGAACCGGGCGCCTCCGCCGGGAAACTGATATGTGAAGCGCAGGGAATCACGCGGCGCGTCGGGCGACAGCGTCCGGCCGTCCGACGATGCGGTGAACGGCATGTCGGCGAGCCGGACCGTGTCCCCCCCGACCACGAGGCCGTAGCCGAGAAACCTTCCCCCCTCGGGAACCAGCTCGACCGGCGCGCTGTCGGGATCGCCCTCGGCGTAAGACCGAAAGCTGCGCAGCCGCGCCGAAACGACGCCCGCCCCGCGGGTCGAGAATCCATATTCGTACAGACCGGATCGGACGACGATCGTGTCGGCCTCGATCTCCGCCCCGGGTTGTGCGCCCGGCAGCGCGCCTTCGTCCCGCGTGCCGCCGTCCGGGGCGCCGACGTCGGGCACGAGCACGGCCGTGTCCGGGGCGCTGACCTCGCCGCCGGTCCGCTCTGTGCCGGCTCCCGTCTCGGTCGCGGCGGCCAGGCTGTCGGTCGACGGCGGCCGCGGGGCGGGCGGCACCGGAGGAAACAGCGTGTTGACCAGAAAGATCAGGCCGATCGACAGCACGACGGCGAGAAGGACGCGTCTTTCCATTCAGTTATCGTTCCCGTCGTCTTGGTCTCGTGCCCGTGGCGTCGACGGCTCTGCTCCCGGAACCGGATCCCAGCCCGAGCCGCCGAACGGATGGCATCGGCCTAGCCGGCGCAATGCCAGCCACGAGCCGCGGCCCGCACCGTGACGCTCGATCGCGATCCTGGCGTACTCCGAGCACGTAGGCTCGTAGCGGCAGGCCGGCGGAAGCAACGGCGAGATCGCCGTGCGATAGATGCCGATCATCCCGAGCAGGACCCGGTCCGGTAGCGACCTCGTCACGACGACTCCAGGCAGCGGCGCAGATCGCCACGCAAATCGCCGAATGACCGTTCGTACGCCGACGCCTTCGCCCGGACCAGCACGTCCCGCGGTTCCGCGCGCGCGCGCTCGTCCGGCAACCAGCCGACCCGCAACAACTCGCGGAGCCGCCGCTGGAGGCGGTTTCGATCGATGATCGAATTCCCGTGTCTGGGCACCACGACCCCGACCCGGGGGGCCCGGCCCTCGGGAACCGGCCTGGAATAGACGTCGAGGGAGCCGCATGAACGACGTGTACCGGAGCGGAACATGGCGCGGATATCGCTCGTCCGGCGGAGACGAGCGGACTTCGGCAGCTTACGCCGACGGCTCACGGCGCGGGACGCCGGACCCGGCTCAGCCGCGGTGTTTGCGACGGATCTCGTCGCTCACCGTGAGCGAATGGCGACCCTTCTTGCGACGGCGCGCCAGCACTTTGCGGCCGGCCTTCGTCTTCATCCGGGCGCGGAAACCGTGGTCCTTCAGCCGCTTCCGGCGACTGGGATTCCTGTATGTCGGCTGCATGACCTGATTCTCCGTTCGCTGCGTACTCTATCGGCCGTGAAAAGCCTGTAACCTTAGACCTTTCGCTCGATTCTGTCAAACTCCGGGCGGCGCTTTTCAGGACCGGGCGGCGGCGGCGACCGTGCTTCGTTGACTCTGTGGAAAACTTCTCCTAAGATCCGACCCCGCTCGTTCCCGGACCCTGCACAACCCAGGACCACACGACCGCATGGAACTCACGGCTTCGGAAGCCTGGACCTCGATCATCGCCGCCGCCCGCGAGGTCCTTCCGGAGCAGACGTTCCGAACCTGGCTCGCGTCCTCCGAGGCGACGACGCTCGACGAGGACACGCTCGTAGTCGTCGCGCCCACACGGTTCGCGGTCGAGTGGATCGAGGACAAGTACGGCACGCTGCTCCGGCAGCTGGCGGAGCGCGAGTTCGGCGAGTCGTTCTCGCTGCGCTTCGAGCACAAGGGGCAGGGGGGCGCGGAGCGACTCGAGTTCCCCGAGCTGGGGAACGAGGACCCGGCGTCGGCGTCCGAGACGGCGGCGGGAGCGGACCGTACCGGCGGCGGCGGCGCCGGGGAGACGGGCGGAGGGCCCGCCCCGGCCGTCATGACTGCCACGCGCACGACGGAGCAGGCGGCGCGCTCCGCCAGCCTGAACACACGCTATACGTTCGAGCGGTTCGTGGTCGGCAACAACAGCCAGCTCGCCGCCGCCGCCTGCCGAGGTGCCGCGGACAGCCCCGCGAAACTCTACAACCCGCTGTTCATCTACGGCGACACCGGGCTGGGAAAGACCCACCTGATGCATGCCGTGGGCAACGATATCATCCGCCGGAATCCCTCCGCCCAGATCTCCTACGTCCCGTCCGAGCAGTTCACCAACGAGATGATCTCGGCGATCCAGGGCGGCCGTACGGCGGAATTCCGACAGCGCTACCGTCAGATGGACGTCCTGCTGGTGGACGACGTGCACTTCCTCGGCAACAAGGAGGCGACGCAGGAGGAGTTCTTCCACACGTTCAATTCGCTGTACGACGCGCACCGCCAGATCGTCGTGACCAGCGACCGGCCGCCGCAGGAGATTCCCGGCCTCCAGGAGCGCCTGGTGTCGCGGTTCGAGTGGGGCCTCGTCACCGACATCAAGCCGCCCGACTTCGAGACCCGGGTCGCGATTCTTCAGAAGAAGGCGGCCGAGGACGGCCTGACGATCGACGGCGAGGTCATCGACTTCATCGCCCGCAACCGCAAGGCGTCGGTCCGCCAGCTCGAGGGCGCGGTCATCAAGCTGCTGGCCTACAGCTCGCTACAGCGGCGCGAGATGACGATCGAGCTCGCCCGGGAGGCGCTCGGCCCGCGCGAGGGCGAAGAGGAGGACCAGGGGCCGACGCCCGAGGAGATCCGCAAACGCACGGCGGAAGCCTGGGGGGTGACGGTCGACAACCTGGTCTCGAAGCGAAGGACGAAGAACTTCACCGTGCCGCGGCAGATCGCGATGTACATCATCAAGACGTTGCTCGACCTTCCGTATACGGAAATCGGCGGCCTGTTCGGCGGGCGCGATCACTCGACCGTGATCCATTCCGTGAACAAGGTCGAGGCCGACATGGCGGGCGATGCCGACCTCCGCCGTCGCGTGCAGAAGCTGAAGGACGAGTTCAGTCGGCGTTGAGGGGCGCGTGGAAAGCTGCGGGGATACGTTCGGGCCGGGGCGGGGAAAGGGGTACGGGCCGGGTCGGACGGTGGAACGCCGTGGAAGCGGGCGGTAATTTCCCCCGGCCCTTACACACGTGCCCGGATCGGTGATCATGGCGTATGGACGGCGCAGCGGGCGAATTCCCCGCGCTTGTCCACGTATCAACCGTACCTACTACGTCTGCTATTCAGTTATATAACCAGGCGAAACAACGGACCTTCGACGGGATAACCCCCGGATCCTCGGGCGAAATCGGGAGACATTCGAAATGAAGCTTTCCGTCACGCGGGACAACCTGCACGCGGGTCTCGGAGCTGTATCGGCGACGATCCCGAGCAAGACCACGCTTCCCGTCCTGTCGAATATCCTGCTCGAGGCGTCCGACGGACGACTGACGCTCGGGGGCACGGATCTCGACATCTCGGTCAGCGTGTCGATCGAGGCCGACGTCTCCGAACCGGGCTCGGTCACGGTGCCGGCCCGCAAGTTCGCCGAGATCGTTCGAGAGCTCGCGGCGGCGCCGGTGCACGTGACGGTGGACGGGGTCGAGATCCGTATAGAGAGCGGCAAGAGTCGGTTCAAGCTATTCGGCCTGGCGCCCGATGAGTTTCCGAGCGCGCCGGAAGTCGATTTCTCCGATAGCTGGAAGATGGAGGCGGGGCTGGTACAGGAGCTGATTGCCCGGACCTCGTTCGCCGTATCGACCGAAGAAAGCCGACCGATCCTCAACGGCGTGCTCTGGCAGCTCAAACCGGATCGCGCCGCGATGGTGGCAACAAACGGTCACCGCCTCGCCAAAATGACCATCGAACTGAGCGGGGCGGGAAGCCCCCCGGAGGCAGATCTGATCGTCCCGCCGAAGGCGCTCCAGCAGGTGCAGCGGCTGTTCGACAAGCAGGGAGAAATCGAGCTCGCCCACTCGCGTAACCACCTCGCGTTCCGCTCGGCGACTCGGCTGGTCTACACGCGGTTGATCGAGGGCCCGTATCCGAACTACCAGCAGGTGATTCCGACCGACAACGACCGAATCGCGACGGCCAACCGCGATGGCCTGTCGTCGGCGATCCGTCGCATGGCCGTCGTCGCCAGCGATCAGACGCACCGCGTACGGATGAGCTTCACGAAGGACAAGTTGTCGTTCCGCGTCCAGACGCCCGACCTCGGCGAGGCCGAGGAAGAGATGGCCGTCGATTACAAGGGCGACCCGCTCGAGATCGGGTTCAACGCGAATTACCTGCTCGAGGTGCTGAAGTACATGCCCGACGAGGACGTCATCATGCAGTTCAAGGCGCCGGAGCGCGCGGCCACGTTCCTGCCGGCCTCGGGCGCCCCGGACTATCTTTGCCTGGTGATGCCGCTGCGGCTACTCGATTGATGCAGCGTCGCTTCGACGGTCCCGTGGTCGAGGCGAACGGTGTCGCAGGTCCGATCGCCTGGGAGCGTACCGAGGCTCGGTTTCCGCGCGACTTGTTCGACAGCTGGCTCGAGTGCATGACCCGGCCGTACGAGTTCTTCGGGCGGCTCGACCCGCGGGCGTCCGCCGCCCGACCGCTGTTCTTCTTCCTCGTGTTCTGGGTGCTCGGCGGCGGACTCGGGACCCTGACGACCCAGGCGACCATCGGCGGCTGGTATGCCGACCAGCTCGCCTCCGCCGGCGAAGCGGCGCCGGGACTGACCTGGTACGTGTTCATGTTCTTTCTGTCACCGTTCATCGGGAGCGCCGCGCTGGCGCTGTATATCGGGCTGACGCACCTCGGGGTCCGCCTGTTCGTGAGAGGCGCGCGACCTATCGGCATCACCGGTCGGGGCCTGTGCTACGTATCGGCGCCCCAGGTGGTGGCCGTCGTGCCGATCGTCGGCTGGTTCGCCGCTTCGCTGTGGAGTCTGTTCCTCGCCGTCGTGTCCGTCCAGCGCCTGCACCACACGACGACGGGGCGCGCGGTGGCTGCCGTTCTCGTGCCCCAGCTGGCGTTCTGGTTCGGACTGTCGATGGTGTTCGTGATGTTCATCGTGTTGCTCGCAGTCGCGGCGGGTGGAGTGTGAACGCGAGCGACGACGCCGGTCGGGGCGAACGCCCGGAGCGTCACGACGAAACCGCTCAGCGCGCCGTGACCGAACGGATCGAGCGCGAGGAGTTCGCGCGTGGCCACATCGCCGAGGGCGAGACGCCGGCGCGGCCGCGGCACGCCGCCACGCTGGTGCTGGCACGCGAGACGGAGGAGCCCGGATTCGAGGTACTCATGCTCAAGCGTCCGGCCACGGCGCGGTTCGCGGCCGGAGCGTACGTGTTTCCCGGCGGCAAAGTGGACGACGGCGACGTCGACGCCGAGCTCGCGCCGCGGATGCCGCAGTCGGGCCGCGGAGCCGAGCCCGAGGCCGTGCTCGCGGCGCTGCGCGAGTTGTTCGAAGAGACGGGGCTCCTGCTCGCCGACCGCCGGCTCGGTCCCGATGTCGAAGCCACGATCCGGGCCGAGTTGCTCGCCGACCGCCGGACGTTCGGCGACGTGGCGCGCGAGCACGATCTGAGTTTCGCTTCCACCCACGTCTGCTACTTCGCGCGCTGGATCACGCCGAGCCGGTTCGCCCGGCGCTACGACACCCGGTTCTTCCTGGCCGCGCTGCCGGGGGACCGGAGAGATTTCACGCCGGATCTCACGCCGGAGATCGCCGACGCACTCTGGGTCACGCCGGCCCGCGCCGTGCAGATGTTCCGCACCGGTCGGCTTCCGATGCTGTTTCCTACCCGGGTCACGCTCCAGACACTGGCGGGCTTCGGCTCGATCGATCGCGTGTTCGACCGCTATGCGTCCCACCCGGTCGAACCGGTGACACCTCGCCTGCTGATCACGAAGGATTCGGTGCGGCCCGTACTGCCCGGCGAATCGGGCTGGGACGAGGCCGATGCCTGAGGGGCGCGGCGTTCCGGCCCCGACGGGCTTCGATCGGCGTCTCGATCTCGCCGCGGACCTGACGGTGGTGCGGGCCGCCAACCCCGGTCCGATGACCCTCGACGGAACGCGGTCGTACGTGCTCGGCCGGCGGCGCCTGCTGATCGTCGATCCCGGACCCGACGATCCTTCGCATCTCGCGGCGCTGGCGGAAGTCGTGGAGCGGCGGGCCGTCTCGGCCATCGTGCTCACTCACGCGCACCGCGACCATGCGGGCGGCGCCCGCGCCGCGGCAGAACGATTCGGCGCTCCGGTGGCCGGCTCCGCCGACACCCTCTCGCGCCTGGGTTCCGCCGTTGCCACCGGTCGTGCCCTCGAGGACGGCGAGACCCTGTCGCCCGAGGCCGACACGAGCCTCACGGCCGTCCATGCCCCGGGACACTCCGCCGATCACGTGTGCTACCTGGGCGCGCCGGGCCGACGCCTGTTCACCGGCGACCTCGTGCTGGGCGAAGGTTCGAGCGCGATCCTCCACCCCGACGGCCGGGTGTCGGATTGCCTGGCCAGCCTCGCCCGGCTGATCGCGCTGCGGCCCGCCCTGCTGCTGCCGGGTCACGGTCCCCCCGTCGAGGCGGCCGTCCGGCGCCTCGAGGACTACCGAAGGCACCGCCTCGCCCGCGATCGCCAGGTTCGCGAGGCGATCGAGGCGGGCGCGCGCACGGTCCCCGAGGTCCGCGAACGGGTGTATGGAGCCCTCGCGCCGGGCCTCGAGCGCGCGGCCGAGGCGAACGTGGCGGCGCACCTCGCCGCTCTCGCCGAACGGCAGGTAGCGGTGCCGGCTTACGACGGGTTCGGATTCGACGAGGGGCGCCTGCTCGAGCGGGACGCTGCGGGCGACGCGGAGGACGGGACACGCTGACGCCCTGCGGGTCGAATTGTCCCGCGCGGGTCGCGCCATGAACGCCGGTCCTCGTCGTAAATACTTATCACACATCTGTTTATGTGGAGCCTCGGGTCCGCCGGGCTATGGTCCGTGTCCTGCACGTCCTGTCGGGCGAGTGTCGAGGCCGTCGACGCGAACCTTGCCGGCGGCCTCCAGGACCCGGTTCCGTACCCGGGGGGGATACGGGCCGCGGGAGGCCGGGGCGGTTCACACCGTTCCCGGCCTCAGCTTTTTCCCAGTCCGTCGATGATCCGCCGATTGGCCGCCGGGAACGCGTAGCGGACGAGCCCGGACGGCTCGACCCAGGCGCGCGGCTCCGCTCCGTCGTCCCGCAGCGAGCCACCCGTCACGTCCGCGTGAAACGCGTGCAGCGTGATCCGGAAGTGGCTATAGGCATGTTCGACGCGGCCCGCTGGGCCGCGAATCGCCACCTGCAGGCCGGTCTCCTCGCGGGTCTCCCGCGCGGCGGCCGCCTCGGGCCGCTCGCCCGGCTTCACCTTCCCTCCCGGAAACTCCCACAGGCCCCCGAGCAGGCCCTCCGTGGGCCGGCGCTGGATGAGCAGCCGTCCGTCCCCGCGCCACACCACGGCGACCCCGATGTCGTGATGCGGCAGTGCCGTCCTCGCCTTGCGCGGGGGGCGCTCGTTCACGGTTCCGCGGGCGAGGGCGAGGCAGTGGGTCGACAGCGGGCACACGCCGCAGTCGGGTGAGCGAGGGGTGCAGATCTCGCCGCCCAGGTCCATGATCGCCTGGTTGAGCTCGCCGGCTCGCGAGCCGGCGGCGCTCATCGCTTCGGCGTTCGGCTGGGAATCGGCGGCGGCGATCAGGCCGCGGGCCGCCTCGTCGAGCACGGCGTGCGTCGATCGCGCGAGGTCGAACAGGCGTGCCAGCACGCGCCTGGCATTGCCGTCCACCGCCGGCTCGGAGCGGCCGAACGCGATGCTCGCCAGCGCGCCGGCAGTGTAGGGCCCGACGCCGGGCAGCGCGCGGAGCTCCTCCACGGTGGTCGGAAGGGCCGCCGGCCGGTCGTCGCCCGCCGCGTCCACCAGCCGGCAGGCCGCCCGCCGCAGGTTGCGGGCGCGGGCGTAGTAGCCGAGGCCCTCCCATGCGCGCATCAGCTCGTCGGGATCGGATCCGGCGAGCGCTTCGATGGTCGGGTAGGCGCCGAAGAACTCGGGCAGGCGCTCGCGCACGGTTCGTATCCGCGTCTGCTGTGCCATCACTTCGCACACCCAGACGCGGTACGGATTCGTCTCACCGCGCCACGGGACGTCGCGATCGCGGCCGCGGAACCACGCGAGCAGATCCGAGGCGATACGCCCGGCGTCGGAGCCGGAGGTCATTCGTCGTCGATGCCGGGGAACTCGCCCTCGAACAGGGGGACGGCCGGTCCCGAGAGACGCACGCGGATCGGAACGTCGTCGAACCCGGGCGGATCGACGATTTCGATGGTCAGGGTGTCGTCTCCCTGTACGTCGAGCTCGACCGTCCGGTCCGCCGCGCCGGCGGCATGCATGGCGATCACCGCGGCCATCGAACCGCTTCCGCAGGCGAGCGTCTCGCCCTCGACGCCTCGCTCGAAGGTGCGGATCCGTCCTGCGCCGCGGCTGCGCATCGAGATCAGGTTCACGTTGGCGCCCTCGGGACCGAGCCGGGGGTCGCTACGGATGGGCGTGCACACCGGCTCGATCGGTCCGCCCGGCATCTCCGGCAGCGGAAGGACGAAATGCGGTACGCCGAACTCGATCAGCCAGCCGTCGGCCGGGCCCCACGGACCCTCGACGGAGATCGGTCCCCGGCGCTCCGCGGGCAGAAGATACTCGAGCGTGACACGGTCGCCCTCGACCCGGGCCTCGATCGGCCCGGCGGACGTGACGATCGTGAACGGGCCATCGTCGACCAGCCCGCGCTCCACGGCGAACCGCGCCGCGCAGCGCGTTCCGTTCCCGCAGGTCGAAAATTCGGAGCCGTCCGGGTTGAAGAACCGGATCCTGACCCTGTCACGGGCCTCCCCGATGTGCGCGGCACCGGGGTAGACGAGGATGAGACCGTCGACGCCCACGCCCGCCCGGCGCGAACACAACTCCCTCGCGGCGGCCGACCCCTCCGCGTCGAGCTCGGGCCCCGGGACGGCGGCGACGAAATCGTTTCCGGCACCGTTCAGCTTCGTGAATCGAACCATGTCCGGAATCTACGCGACGGGGACATCCGCGAAATAGCGTCGACCGCTCGCGCAAGGCGCCCCGCTGGGACACATTCCGCTGATGAACGAGCACAGCCCGGATTCGGATCGGCAGATGCCGGTGGTGGTCAATCGAGAGAAGGAGCACGCCATCGCGCGCCTGCGGGCTCACTACGTACGCGACGACATCGACGTAGAAGAGTACGAGCGGCTGGTCGACGTGGCGTGGGCCGCCGAATCGCGCGCCGAGCTCGACGGGCTGTTCACCCGGCTGCCGGCCCTGCCCGAATCAGCTCTTCCGCCGATGCCAACCGATATCGATACCCACGATTCGCCGGCGCTCGCCTCCGTAAGCGAGCAGAAGGAGCTGGGATTTCAACTCGCGCTGCTCGGCGGCTCGGACCGCAAAGGAGCCTGGGTGCCGCCGAAGAAGCTGCACACGTTGGCCCTGATGGGCGGCGCCGGGCTCGACTTCCGCGAAGCGCGGTTCGGCCCGGGGGTCACGGAAGTGAACGTCCTGGCCGTGATGGGTGGGGTCGACGTCATCGTCCCGCCGGGAATCACGGTCGAGACGTCGGGGTTCGGCATCATGGGCGGGTTCGACGGGCACAGCCAGACGGTCGCGTCCGACGACCCGTCGGCGCCGGTGCTGCGGATCCGCGGACTCGCCGT
>Ga0268386_10001991_pt1 | contig 14287 bp, 11 predicted proteins | sample RVTome_15_FD_200260 | JGI IMG/M metagenome (GOLD analysis project Ga0268386, IMG submission 200260) | Soil microbial communities from uranium-contaminated site in the Upper Colorado River Basin, Wyoming, United States - RVT150D86... ...
GCCAGCGGTTCCGGTAAAACTCCTCCCACCCCCGGTCCGCCGGGGTGCGGTCGTCCTTGATCCGCCCGCTCGACATTACCGGACCCTCCTTTTGTACAGCGTCAATCCCGCGATCAGGCAGACGAAGACGACGACTCCCGCCGCCGGGAAGTACGTCCCGGCGGGAACCGTCTTGCGCGCGACGGCATCTTTCGAAAAAACCACCAGCGCGGTGATTTCCTCGTCGGTCAGCGGCTTGTCCGCGTAGATCCTCCTCATGATCGGGAAATTGAGGCTCTTCAGCATCCCCCGGAATCCATGCTCTCCGGCCGCTTCCGCGCGTGCGCTCAGATCGACGGCCAGTTTTCCGCCCGAAATCCCCGCAATCCCGAAGCCGTGGCACCCTGCGCAGGGAGCGCCCCCGTTGGCGAAGGGGATGCCGCCGGTGAAGAGGGCCCTCCCCTGCGCTACGAATTCGGGAGTCACCACGGTTTCCATGGATTTCGGCGACGGTTCGGAAGGCGGGGCGGCACCCGAGGACGATGGGACCGGGGAAACGTCCTGAAGATAGGCGATGATCTTTTTGGCATCCTTCCGGCTCATCCCGAGGTTCGGCATCTCGCCGCCGTACCGTTTCACCAGCCCCAACTGGATCGGGTCCCTGTCGGCGGTCAGCTTGTCAGGCTCGACGATGACTCTCTCGAGCCAGTCGGCCGGCCTCTTTCCCGTTATGCCTTTCAGGTCGGGGCCGCCCGCATCGCCGCCGCCGACCGTGTGGCAACCCGCGCACTCCTGTTCAAATAACTCCTTGCCCGAGTCCGCCCATGCCGGGGCGGAGAGGAAAAGCGGCAGGATGAAGAGGAGGAACAGGCTTCCCGGACGCGTTCTCATGGATATCTCCTCCGGATAAGTGGGGGACTTCGCGGGATCCGGTGCACCGGTGCAAGGACGGCTCGGCAGCGGAATGGGAGCCAGGCAGATCCCGGGCAGGAAAGGAGGGGCGGTCATCCTGGCTCCTTCGGTCGAAACTTCGGCAACCATGCATGGCCATCACCGGCATGATCGCAAAAATCCGCGATGGGGGAAACAACCAAATCAGGATGGCGCGAGAACCTTGGCGCGTTTCCACTTCAGGACCCCGACGAGAAGAAGGGAGGCCATCGCCAGGCAGATGAAAACCGCGAACCCGGTCGCGTAGCCTTCGGTCCCCTGTAACTGCACGATGGTCCCCATGAGCGGCGGGATGGCGAATCCCCCGAAGGCCCCGAGTCCTCCGACCCACCCGGCGGCGCCCCCCACCGCCTCGGGAATCTCCTGGGCGACCAGCTTGAAGACGGCCGCATTGGCCACCCCCATCCCGATCGCCATGAGGATCTCGGCGGCAACCGAAAGGTGGAAGTCCCCCGACAGGGTCATCAGGATCGCCCCCGCCAGCATGATGCCCAACGCAAGGATTCCCGTGGTCTCCCCGCCGATGCGGTCGGAAAGGACCCCTCCGCCCACCCGGACGAGGGAGGTGACGATCGAATAGACGCCGGCCAGCGTCCCCGCGAGGATGGGTGTAACCGAATAGAAGGAAGTCCAGTAAACGGGGAGCCAGGCGGTCATGGCGATGAACCCGCCGAAGGTCGTGAAGTAGATCGCCACGAGAGCCCACGTCTTCCTGTTCCTGGCCGACAGAAGCAGGCTGTCGACAAGGGTACCGGCCGGGAAGATCTCCTGGCCGAGGAGCGCGGAGGCCGATTTCGCCTCTTCCGCAGGCACTCCCCGCGCAATCATCTGGAAGTACCATGCGTTCCGGCCGATGATCGCGTACACGAAGGTTCCCCCGAAAAGGAACGCGAGCCATGCCAGGTAGGAGCGGGGGAGCCCCATGGTGACGAGGGCGAAGGGCAGCAGCAGGGTGAAGATACCGGGGGCGAGGTTCCCGATCCCGGCGTAGGCGCCCAGCGCCGTCCCCTGCCGGGACTTTGGGAACCAGTACGCGACCTGGCTGATCCCGACGGAAAAAGTGGCGATTCCGCACCCGCACAGTACCCCGAGCAGGAGGATCAACGGGTAGAACGAGGGAGTCATACGGGCGGGATAGTAGGAGCGGAGGGTCAGGAAAAGCCCGGCCATGCCGATGATGGAGAGGAGGAGGAGGACCAGGAAGGGCTTCTTCCCTCCGGTCGTATCCACCCATGCGGAGAACGGGATCCGGAGCAGGGATCCCGAAAGGGATGGGGCGGCCACGAGGAAACCGACCTCGAGGGGGCTGAGTCCCATGATTCCCCTGAGGCTTTTCGCCGTGGGACCGAAGAGGGAGACCGCTGCAAAGCCGATGAAGAACCCAAGGGTGGCGCCGGTCAGTCCCCGGGCCGGCGTCCCGATCGTCGTGAAGCCCGCGTGCGGTTCCGTTTTCATTTTGGCCTTCCCTCCCGAAACTTGTCCAGAGGCCAACAAGGATTCTACCGGAAATCGAATGTTTTTCGGGATGCGCCGGATCTGTCCTTGTAAATTTGTTGTACTATCGGTACGAGGGTCCCAGGCCGGCGAAAATTACTTCGGCTCCGTTCAGCGCAACAGGGGGGATACGTCGATTCGAGCGACATCGACCGGCGTCCTGATCGTCTTCTTCCGGCAGCTGCGGCTGCCCGTTTTGCTGTTTTCCGTATTCCTCCTCCTCTGCGTGCTGGCCTACTCGAACCTGGAAAGGATCGAGTGGCAGGACGCCCTGTTCTGGATCTTCCATCCCCATGCGATCCATTACGACAAGGTCGGGGATGCCACGAAGTTCTTCTCCCTGATGGTCTACCTTGGGGTTTTCGCCTTTCAGATCTGGGTCGCCGAGCGGATGCTCGTCACCATTTTCCGGAAGCAGGGAAGGGAGGCGTGGAAACAGATGGTAAACGACGCAAACCTCGAAAAGATCCGGGATCATTTCATCATTTGCGGATACGGGCAGGTGGGCAGGACCGTCGTCGATCAACTCGATCGCCTGAAAATCCCCTTTGTCCTCATCGAAACGAACGAAGGGCTGTACCACCAGCTGCTCCAGGAGGGCATCCCTGTCGTCCATGGAGACGCGAAGCGCCACGACACATTGCAGGCGGCGGGGATTGTGAGGGCGCGGGGCATCTGCGTCGTGATCGACAACGATGCGGACAACCTGTATGTCACGGTGACGGCCAAGGCGATGAACCCGAAACTGAGGATCATCACCCGGGCGGGCCAGCAGCGATACGCCCAAGCCATGCGGAATTCCGGTGCGGACGAGGTGATCATCCCGGAACACGAGGGGGGCTTGATGGTGGGAAGAATGATCGAGAAATACTCCGTCGTTTAAGGTTCATCCTCCAGCGTCTCTCTTCTTTTGATGCCGTGAACGGGGGTTCGATTGACAGGAACCCGAACGGCGTACCACGAAACTTCCCGTCATCCATCGACAACGTATGGAGGATGAATCGGATCATAAGGAGACCTGAAAATGCGATTCATGCTGGAGGACTTCACTCCCGGCGAGTCGATCGAGCGATTTCGCGAAATCAGGGGTCGGTTCCAGGAGGTAGCCGCGCGATGACCCGGGCCGGACGCCGGGAGTGGATCGGGCTGGCGGTGATCGCGCTGCCGTGCATGCTCTACTCCATGGACCTGACCGTGCTGAACCTCGCGGTTCCTTCGATCAGCGCGGACCTGAAGCCGAGCAGCGCCGAGCTGCTCTGGATCGTGGATATCTACGGGTTCCTCGTCGCGGGATCGCTCGTCACGATGGGCACGCTCGGCGACCGGATCGGCCGCCGCAAGCTGCTTCTGATCGGCGCGGCGGTGTTCGGCACGGCCTCCGTGCTCGCCGCGTTCTCCACGAGCGCTCCGATGCTGATCGCGATGCGCGCGCTGCAGGGCGTTGCCGCGGCGACGCTGGCGCCGTCGACCCTCTCCTTGATCCGCAACATGTTTCTCGACCCGGAGCAACGTACGGTCGCCATCAGCGTGTGGGTCATGAGCTACTCGGCCGGCGCCGCGATCGGCCCCCCGATCGGCGGGGTGCTGCTCGAGCATTTCCGGTGGGGCTCTGTATTCCTTATCAACGTACCGGTGATGCTGGCGCTGATCGCGATCGGGCCGGTTCTGCTCCCGGAGTTTCGGGATCCCGAAGCGGGCCGCCTGGATCCGGTGAGCGCGGTCCAGTCGGTGGCGGCCGTTCTGGCGATGATCTACGGTCTCAAGCGCATCGCCGAGGCCGGCCCCGGCTGGTTCGCGGCCCTGTCGATCTTATCCGGGATAGCGGTCGGCGCAGCGTTCCTGCAGCGGCAACGAAAGCTGGCCGATCCGCTCATCGACTTGAAGCTGTTCCGTTTTCCCGCCTTCAGCGCGGCGCTGCTCGTGAACGTCCTCGCCTTCAGCACGGCCTTCGCCACTTTTCTTTTCATCGCGCAGTACCTGCAGTCGGTGCTGGGCCTCTCTCCACTTGCGGCGGGCCTGTGGGGGCTGCCCTCCGCGCTGGCATTCATCGCCGGATCCATGCTGGCGCCCGCGATCGTGGGCCGCTTTCACCCCGCGCACGTGATCGCCGGAGGCATGACGGTCTCCGCCGCAGGCTTCGTCCTGCTTGCGCTGGTCGACGCCGTCGCTCCCGCACTGGCCGTCCTCGTGGCCGGATCGGTCGTGTTCTCGCTCGGGATGACCCCGGTGGTCGTCTTGACGACCGGGATCGTTTTGGAGGCGGCCCCGCCGGAGCGCGCCGGGGCCGCCTCGGCGCTGTCGGAGACCAGCAGCGAGTTCGGCGGGGCGCTGGGCATCGCCGTGCTGGGCAGCGTCGTCACCGCGATCTATCGCGGCAAGATCGCCGGCACCCTTCCCGCGGGTGTACCCGCGGAGGCCGTCGAGGTCGCGCGCGCCACGATCGGCGGGGCAGTATCGGTTTCCGGAGAGCTGCCCGACGCGCTCGGAGCCGAGCTGCTCGGATCGGCCCGCGAAGCCTTCGCGCAGGCCTTCGGAACGACGGCGGCCATCAGCGCGGTCATCGCGATCGGGGTCGCAGTCCTTGCCGCTGTCCTGTTGCGGCAAGCCCACGAACACGCATGAGCATATGGACCGGCATCCAAAAGCGAGAGGCGGCGTCCCTTAACCGCCGCGCCCCGACCGGTTACCGGCGATACTTCCCCCGGGTTCGAAGCGCCAGAGAGCGGACGGGCGTGAATCGGATTCCCTAAGGGCGGATATTCCGGCCGACCCGCGGAAAAAGCAGTCCCGCCATGACGTAGAGGACCGCGCCGATCACAACCGTCCAGCGGAAGCCGAGCCACAGGGCGCCGATCGACGCGAGCGATGCGCCGGCCACGGAAAAGAAGCCGTTCACGGCCCAGGCGAAAGGGATCGCCCTGCCGCCTGCCGCAGCGAGGCGTGAGATCGCAGCCGGGAACGGAATCCCCATCAGGAACGCCGCCGGCGCAAGCGCCGCGACGAACGCGGCCGTCCGCATCGCCCACCCGTGCGCGAGGAGTGGACTCGCCGCGGCCGAGAGGATGACGAACCCGGCGACGACGCACACCGCAATGCCCGCGAAGACCCGCTTCATCGACCGCTCCGATTCCCATAGGCCGGACACCGCGCTCCCGATTCCGGAGAAAAAGGAAAAGCCTCCGATCGCAAGGCTGGCGGCGCGGATGGTATCGCCGAGGATGAGGATGCCGGCCTTGAGGAAAGTGAGTTCCACCAGCATGTAGGCCAGCCCGAGCGCGGAGAAGTAACCGGCCACGGAGATCGTAGCCGCATCCCCTGGTCCGCCCCGTGCGAAGGCAGCGGGAAGCAGAAGGAGCATCGCCGCCAAGGCGAGCGACACGCCCAGCGAGAGAACCAGGAACACGATGCCCCACTCCACGAAGGGCACCCACTGGCTCCCGAGGAGTCGCCGGAACTCCGGCAAGGTCCGCAGGCGCAGGAAGCGATGGAAGTAAGGCGAGTCGTCGGTGACGGGCGAGAGGTCGAACAGTTCGGTCTCGCGTCCCCCGGGCGGGCCCGTCATGGCCTCGGAAACGGCATCGCGCAGCGCCCGTTCCTCCGCGCCGCCTCCGGTTTCGGCATCCGCCGCGGGCCAGACCATCGAATACCCGTAGTCGGAGCAGAACCGCCTCACCCGGTCTATCTCCGCCGGTTGAAAGGGGTTTCGCCGCGCAACCACGGAAAAGGTCCCCCAGCCGTGGATCGCGGCGACCCGATCGGCGGCGGGCACAAGGCGGGCGGCCGCGAGCTCCGCACGGATCGTGCGGAGAATCTTTACGTTCTCCCTCGGTGGCGCCTTGAGCCACCCCGAAAATGCGAGGAGTCCGCCCTCCCCGAGACGGGCGAACGCCGCCCGGATTCCCTCGCGCGTGAGGAGGAACGTCTCGCCGGTCGCGTGGACCCCGAGCGAGGAAAAGGTCGCCGAGGAAATGTCCGCCACCTCGATGATGTCGAAGATCCGCCGGTCCCGGGCGAGGAAGTTGCGCGCCCCTTCCTCCCGGATCTCGACGGGGAGAGACCCCGGCCATCCCCCCGTGAACCCCGAGAGGTCGTCGCGGACCAGCCGCACGAGTTCCTGGGCGGGCTCCACGATCGTCACGGAGGAGGCAAGGTTCGCCGCGGCCGTCAACATCCCTTCCGTCCCCCTGAGGCCGAATTGGAGGACCCTCGGATGTTCAAAAAGGCGGTACGGGAGAACGGCGGGGAAATAACCCAGATACGCGGGAGGCGTCCTTCCGCCATCCATTGGGACGGTTCCGCGCTGCTCGCCGTCCGCGAACAGTGTTGCCTGCGGCGGGATCTCTCCCGTGAAACGGAAGCTCAGCCCCGGCGCACTGTGGACCCCCGGGGCAAAGACTGCCCGGTAATCACCCGATATTCCGAAGCGGGATGCGATTTCCCGCGCCCCCGGCAGGTTCCGGACGGCAACCAGGTCCTTGTAGGGCGAGAGCTTCAGATCCGCGGGCGGGATGACCAGGAGGAAGAGAGCGATGCACAGCGCGGCCGCACGGCCCTTTCGCAATCCCCCGCCGCCGTCCGTCAGGACGAAGGCGCACGCAACCGCTCCGAGCGCGAGGGGAAGGCGCAGGAGCCAACCGGTCGGGACGACCATGAGGAACGGGAGCGCGACGAAAGCGCCGGCCGCCGATCCTGCGAAGGAGGCCGCGTAGACCGGGCCGGGCCGCGAGCCCAGGAACGCGAACGGGATCGCCATCGCGGCGCCGGAAAGGAAAAAGGGGACGGCGAGAAGGAGGAAGAAGCCCCCGAATCGCGGCCACGCCACCGGATCCCACAGGAGCAGGAACGGGTCGAACGAGACGAGCTGCGAGGCGCGGAACGCTAGGTCGAACGCCGGCGCGGCGAGAAGGATCATCCACGCGAAGAGACGGCCTGGAGACCTTTCAACGCGCCGCCGGACGATCCGGAGCGCGACCCCGGCGCCCCCGAAACCGAGCATCGCCTGCGAGACGACCAGCGGGACGAAGTGCGGCCAGAACCGGAACGACAGGAGGCGAATGAGGATGATCTCGTTCGCCAGCGTGGCCGCCGAAAGGAAAAAGACGGCCGGAACGACGTTTATCGCCTTCGCGTTCGCGGAAACCGGATTCCCGCGGTCCCTCGGCGCAGGGGCGGACAAGGGGAGGCCCCGTCAGTGGCCAAGCAGTCGGACGAAGGCGACGGGGAGTACATTTCTATTCGTGACGGAGCCTCGGGCGTCCTTCTCGATGAAGACGAGATTCTGGGTCATGAAGGGCCCGCCGACGGGCATGATCATCCGACCCCCGTTCCCGAGCTGACGCAGAAGAGGCGGGGGAACGTGGCCCCCCGCGCAGGTCACGATGATGGCGTCGAACGGCGCCTTCTCCTCCCAGCCGTAATAACCGTCCCCCTGGCGGACGACTACGTTGCGGAACCCGAGGTCGGAGAGCGTCCGTCGGCTGCGGGAGGCCAGGGAATCGAGGATCTCCACGGAGTAGACCTCCGCAGCGACCTTCGCCGCGACCGCCGCCTGGTAGCCGGAACCGGTTCCCACCTCGAGAACGCGGTCGGTCTCCTTGAGACGCAGGATCTGCGTCATGAAGCCGACGATGTAAGGTTGCGAGATCGTCTGCCCTTCCCCGATGGGCAGGGGGTAAGGTTCATACGCCTTCGCGCGGAACGAAGGCGATACGAAGAGATGCCGCGGGACGTCCCGCATCGCGGCCAGGACGCGCGGATCGGAGACCCCTTCGCGCTCGATCTGGTCGCGCACCATCGCCGCCCGCTTCTGCAGGTACGGATCGCCCTGTGCCCGGGAGTGGTCCCATGCCATAAAGAGGGTGCCGAGGACCAACGCGATGCACGCCATAAAACCGCTTCGCCGCATGCTCCACCCCTGGTGGATACGGGATACTAATAGGATATCGCCCCGGCGGTGAGCGGGCAACCGCCTGGCGAACCGTATCACGCGGTATGGGGGAGGATACTCCGTCGTATCGTGAGGTCCCCTTTCAGGGGGCCATGCCGTCGGGATTATGTTTTCCTTTTCCCCTTCCGGGCCCATAGTCTTTTCACGGGTCTCTTCGAGGGACCCTTCGCCGCCCTCTCCGCCAATAGCTCCAAAGCGCTTTCGAGCGTGATCGATTCGAGCGTTACACCATTCGGCACCGTGGCATTGATCGCGCCGTCGCTTATATAGGGCCCATAGCGGCCGTCGAATAATCGGATGGCCGCCCCGGCCGGGTTCGTGCCGAGTTCCTTCAGCGGAGCCGACTTTGCCGCGCCGAACGAACGCTTCCGGGGGCGTTTCGGTTGCAGGAGCAACTCCACGGCTTCATCGAGCGTAATCGCGAACACCTGCTCCCCGGATTCCAGCGACCGGAAGTCGTCCCCATGCTTCACGTAAGGGCCGAAGCGGCCGAAATTCGATTCGACCGGTGCGGCGTCGCCCGGGTGGAGACCGATCTCCCGCGGCAGCGACAGTAGTCGCAACGCGGTCTCCAGAGTGATGCCTTCGATCGACTCCCCTTTCGGCAGCGAGGCCCTCCGAGGCTTCAGGGGCTTCGGAGATTTCGTCCCCTTCGCAGGCTTCGCACCCTTCGGAAGTTTCGGATCTTTCTTCTCCTTCTTTACCTTCTCCGGCGTCTCGCCAAGTTGGACATAGGGCCCGAACCTTCCGTCCATTACGTACACCGTCATCCCCGTCTTCGGATCGACGCCAACGGTTCGGGGACCGGCGCCCTTTGTCGTCAGCAGCGCGAGGGCCTCGTCCAGCCCGAAGTCGGCCGGAGCGATGCCGGCCGGCAGCGACGCGGTGTTCCCCTCCCCTCCCGCACCCCGCTGGACGTAGGATCCATAGCGGCCGATCTTGATGACGATCGGCTCCCCTGTACCCGGATCCTCGCCGAGCGGATACGACGGATAATCGCCCTTGCGATCCCTTCCCCTCTCGACCATGGTTTTCAGCCCGGGCCAATCCTGCTCGTCCCCGAAATAGAACTCCCGCAGGAACGCAAGGCGTTCCTGGGCGCCATTGGAGATGAGGTCGAGTTTCTCCTCGATGCGCCCGGTGAAGTCCAGCTCGACCAGCGTCCGGAAATGCTCCTTCAGGAACACCGTAAGGACGAGGGCCGTAAACGTCGGGACAAGCGCCTTCCCCTGCCGCCATACGTACCCTCGATCCAGGATGGTCTTGATGATCGACGCGTAGGTCGACGGGCGCCCGATGCCATCGTCCTCCAACCGCTTGACGAGCGACGCGTCGGTGTACCGTGGCGGCGGGGTAGTCTCGTGCGATTTCGGCGAGAGGTCCAGCAAGGACAACGCCGTATCGGCGCCCGGCCGGGATACGCGGTCTCCCTTCTTGCATGCCGGAAGCAATGTCTCCCGATCCCCCAGGTCGGCCGCGGGATCGTCGCTCCCTTCCACGTAGGCGCGCAGGTAACCCGGGAACCGGATGACCTTCCCGGAAGCGGTGAAAACGCACGGGGCGCCGCCCACTCCGGCCGCCGTGATTTCAACGGTCGTGCGCAGCAGCTTCGCGTCGGCCATCTGGGACGCCACCGCCCGCTTCCAGATCAGTTCGTACACCCTGGCTTCGTCCCCATGAAAGCGACTTCCGGTTTTCTCGGGAGCCAAAGAGAAGTCTGTCGGCCGGATCGCTTCGTGCGCTTCCTGCGCGTTCTTGACCTTCGTCTGGTACCTGCGCGCACCCCCGTAATACTCGTCCCCATACATCGCCCGGATCGAGCGACCCGATTCCTGCAGCGCCTTGTCCGACAGGGTCGTCGAGTCGGTCCGGTGGTAGGAGATAACGCCGGAATCGAACAGTTTCTGCGCCGCCGACATCGTCTTGTCGGCGGAGAACCCGAGTTTCCGGTTGGCTTCCTGCTGCAGTGTCGAGGTGGTGAACGGCGCAGCCGGGCGCTGCGTCACGGGCTTTTCCTCCACCCCCGTGACCTCCCAGGGAATCGAGCCTCGCAACGTTTCCGCCAGCGCCGCCGCACTCGCCCCGTCGAGCACCGTAACATCCGCGTTGTCCAGCTTCCCCGTGGCGGCATCGAAATCCTTCCCGGTGGCGACACGCTTTCCATCCGCTCGAACGAGCGTCGCCGTGAACTCCCGGCCTTCCCCGCTCAACGCTGCCTCAAGGTTCCAGAATCCGGCCTTCCGGAAGGCCTTCCGCTCCTCCTCCCGCTCGACAACCAACCGCACGGCAACGCTCTGTACGCGACCCGCACTCAGTTTTGGCGCGATCCATTTCCAAAGAACCGGCGACACCTTGTATCCGAACAGACGATCCAGGATCCGTCGGCTTTCCTGCGCATCCACCAGGTTGCGATCGAGATCGCGGGAATGTTCGATCGCGCCGAGAACCGCTTCTTCCGTGATCTCATGGAATACGATGCGGCGAACCGGCACCTTCGGCTTCAACAGTTCAAGGAGATGCCAGCTGATGGACTCACCCTCTCGGTCCGGATCGGTCGCGAGGAGAACTTCCGATGCGCCCTTCAGGGCGGTCTTCATGTCGCGGATGGTTCCCCTGCGGTCCGATGAGATGACGTAATGGGGCTGGAAATCGTGATCCACGTCCACCGCCATCGAACCCCATTCCTTTCCTTTGATCGCTTCCGGCACCTCACTGGCGTTGTTCGGAAGGTCTCGAACGTGGCCGATGCTTGCCATGACGAGATACCTGCTTCCCAGGAAGCCGGAAAGGGTCCTGGCCTTCGTGGGGGACTCGACGATCAGTAGTGGGACGGGCATATTTCCTCGGGTCATCAAAGTTTGGTTTCGCGAGCGCGAGCCCAATCCATCGGGCTCCCCAACTTGTGTACCATATCCTGGCAAGGAAATTGAAATCACCGCGGGAAAAACCCTGTTTTTAAAACAAAGGGATCCTATTTCCCCTTGCGTTCATTGCAGCGATTAATTAAGAATATTTCAGCACAATTAACGTGGCAACAAGGCATCGATGTTTTATATGTCATTGAACTTGAAGGTATTTTATTATCTTGAGGAACTTACACCGTACTTTACTGACCACCCTTCTCCTCCTGACATCCGGATTGGGATGCGTGACGCTTCCCCAGAAAACAAATTCGGCCCAAGGAGAAGGGGGACCGGGCGAAACGCTAAAACGGTTAATCACCCTTATGCAGTCTCCTTCCGAACTGCAACAGGCAGGTGCGCCGCCCGCCGCAATCGCAGCTTCTCCCTCCATGGGGGAGGGAGGACCCGCCGAATATTATAAACATCTTTTAACCCTGATGGAGACCCCCGCTGTTCCCCGCCAAGCGGACACCTCAAGTGCGTTGGTCCCTGCTCCCTTTGCGGCGGAGGAACCCTCCAGGGAAGAACCCCTCCCATCACCTGAACCGCCGCCCGAGATTACATCCACTCCACCCGCGACGGCAATGGCACCGTTACCTCCTCCGGGGAAAATCAAGGAGGTTGCTCCGACTCTTCCCCCGGCTGTTCTTTCGATGCCGGCAAAGGAAGAGCAATTATCCGCAATAAATTTTTATCGAATCGGGTGTGAAGACGTGATCAGAGTCTCTGTTTGGGAAAATCCGGAATTGACCATGGATGTCACGGTCAGACCCGACGGAAATATATCCCTCCCCTTGATCCATGAAGTCCATGCAGCGAACTTGACGCCCATCGAAGTTTCCGACGTTATCGCCCAAAATCTGAAAAAGTTCATGAACGATCCCCATGTCGCAGTGATCGTTACCCAATCAAATTCCCAGAAAATATATCTTGTCGGGAACGTTCTTCGGCCGGGAGCATTCCCGCTACGGCATGACATGACCGTCCTTCAAGCCCTGTCACTTGCCGGAGGGTTTACAACGTTCGCCTCTCCGCGCGAGATGAAGCTTATCAGCGGTATCGGTGCAAAACAGGAAATCCGCAAGATTAATTATTACAAAATGATCGACGATATCGAGCTGGGCCATTACATGCTAAATCCTGGAGACACGATTGTAATACCTTGATTTTATTGAATTGACCATAGACAGTCGATGATCCCCTTCGAAAGTCTTTCGCTCATCCAGACGGGCAACCCTTCCAGGAATGCAGGAAGATCCTTAACGCCGATAATTTGTACCCTTCCAACCCTTTCCTTAACCTGCACATCGGCGTCCGTGAACACGATCACCGGTTGAGATGCCAGGGAACAGACCCCTTTTCCCCCGAGCAGATCCCGGACAAAGTAGCTCTTTGCCCAGGCTTGCTGGATAAAGTCCTTTTCAAAGGGAAGCCCATCCGACAACAACTTCTCCCCATTCTTCGTAACAACGCCTTTATGGCTTTTCGTATCGATCGTCAGAATCCCCTTTGGCCCGACCACGATGGAATCGATGGTTCCCTTTTTCGTCACGAAATCTTTCATCACAAAATAATTTTTCGGCAGCGCTTCCAACAAACCACCGACGCCATCTTCCACCGACGCCCCTTGCTTCCAGGCAATCGCACGATCCGTAAACTTATTCGTCTTCTCCCCCTTTGCTTCCGCCCAATGGTAAATTTTCACACTAACGATCGCCAGGACGGTGAGACCGAGCGATGCGATTGCCTGTATGCTTCCCAAGTACCGGTAGATCCCCCCGACGGAGAGGAACAGGAAGAAGAACCCGATCGCTAAATTTGAATTCGTCATCTTCCGGACGCCAAGCCCTGCCTTCCGATACGTCACGGCTCCCTGCGCATTGGGAAAGTCAGACATGGGTTTTACCCTTCCATGATCCATCGAAAGTCGACCAGGTCATACCGCAACCTCCTGGGGAAAAAAAATCGGCAAATCGGGCGCCTGCCAATGGCTACCCAAAAATAACGCCCCTAAGCGTCTTTTCGGCATCATCGGTTGGAAAGTTTAACGGGAAAGGAGAGAAACAAAATAAGCCGGTAGTTTACAAGGGTTTGCCGTCACGATCTTCCGGCGAGGATTCAAAAACTTTCGGGCTCAGGTTCCCACGCGTGCGTAAAACTTCCGAGAGATTTTCAGGAGTTTCCGATAATGCCGGACGGGAAGCATGCTGCGGAGCCGATTCCGCAGGAACCCGATATTTTTCACGACGACGGAATCCGCCTCGATTTTCACGACCCCTTGGGAGGCAAGATCGCGAAGGACATTTTCGATATCCCGCGAGTAACAAAAACTGCCGGTGATGGAAAACCAGAGGCCTTCGAGCATCCTGTTATGATGCTTCATCTGGTAGAGAGCGGTATGGATTTCCGGCAGGAAGAGTTGTTCGCCTCCGTTTGCGCCCAGGGTGATGATGCCGGAAATGACGGCGGATAGGTCCGGCAGAAGGATCGACATGATCGCACCTCCGGGAAGAGGCACCCGGCACGGCCGGGCGCCCAATGGCTCAGGATATATTTATTATTTTTAGACTCCCCTTCCCGCAGATGGGTTCCCATTTATTTTATCCTCCCTGCGCGTCTGTTGACGTATTACTCTCTCCGGCTTTTCTCTTCGTACAAAGTTTTTACTAATTTCAATTGGTCCTCAAGCGCTACGAGGGCACAATCCAACGCTTGTTGAGTATTCCCACACCAGGTAATTCGATGTTCTATCGTTCTGATTATGATTTCGTCAAGCTTCGACATTTTTGACAACACGTCCTCGGACTGATCCTTTAATAACGGAAGAAAAGCAGAGTAGAATCGGCCGTAACTTTCCAACAAAGAGAATTGTACCTTGCGCCCCGCATCCTCCAGGAAAGAATAAGAACGATCTCCTTCCGGGGTAAAACAAATAACCTCATCACCATACGACCTGCGAGGTTCAATCCTTGATTGGTTTAGCATGAAATCTGTAAATGTATCCTTGATTTCT
>Ga0268386_10001992_pt1 | contig 14285 bp, 11 predicted proteins | sample RVTome_15_FD_200260 | JGI IMG/M metagenome (GOLD analysis project Ga0268386, IMG submission 200260) | Soil microbial communities from uranium-contaminated site in the Upper Colorado River Basin, Wyoming, United States - RVT150D86... ...
CGAGCGCGGCGAAAACCAGAAGAGCGCGCGCATTCTTCAAGGCAGTGGTGCTCGCTTGAGGAGACATTAAGTGGCGGTCGAAAATCTTAACGGAACCGTTTAAGTGGTTCAAGTACAATCATAGCGACCGGAATGTATGACGAGGTTAATTGCAAATTGTGACCCCTCTAAATACGCCAAATGCCCCCGAAGGCGCGGCAGAGGGTAGCCAGGGGCGGAGCACGGAGCATAGCGGAGTGCGCAACCCCTGGACCAGTCACACACGTGAGTAGCTTAGCCCCGCAGGGGCGACAGAACTCTCGGTCGCAAAACGTTTTCCGTCATCGTAATCAATGGCAATGAGTTTAAGGGCGTTGGCTGCCAGCCAGCGCTGTTTCTGTCGCATGATGAGATAAGCCTTTCCCTCCTACATATCCTCGCTTGATGCGACATATACTGGATTCAAGTTTTTGCGCTATGTGAGCGCGCCAGAAGGTTAAACTGTTGGGCATACGTTCGAAACTACTGCTGTTTGCGACTGTCGTGGCTGTTCCATTAGCCCTGCTCGGCGTCATCAATCTCAGGGGAATGTGGAGCGTGAGCCAGGCACAGTTGAATGAGTCTGTAAAGCAACAGGCTGAATTGGCCGCTGTAGCTTACGAGCGCTGGGTGGATGGGCAGCGGCAACCCTTAACAACTATAGCTGCTCGAGCTGCGGGGCAGAGCGAGGATCTCGCTTTCCTCAAATCCGATCTAAGCTACGTTGCCCAGACCAGTCCACACTGGATCGACTTGAGGGTGGTCTTGAGTGCAGGCGATACGATCGTTGCCGAGCCAACCGGTCAGGAACCACCTCCACCTGCGTTAATCGAGCATTTATTAGCAGAGACACGCAACAACCCAACCGGTGTCGTTGTTTCCGATCGAACTCTAGATGAACTGCGCCCGACGCTGGCCATTGCCGTTCCAATTGAAGATTGGGGGTTGGTGATTGCTAGAATTGATGCGGCCGCAATCAACGAGTTGTTTCGCGACATACATCTTTACGAACAGTCGGTGATTGCCGTTTTTGATTCACGCCGGCGAAGCTTGTACCGCAGACAGACGACGGAGGCTCCTATTGATAGAGAGGTCAATCGATCGCCGCTGTTTGCGGCACTCCAGAATGAGCGCGCAGCCGTAGTTCAACTTCAGAGTCCTTACGACGGAGTTGACCGCGTATATGGAATTGCTCAAACGGGTGAAACCCGAAGCGTCGTAATTGTCGGAATTCCCAGTGAGGTATTGTACGAGCCTGCCGAGCGCCGTTTCATGCTGTATGTGTATTTTAGTCTTGCAGCGTTGATCTGCGCAGTTATTGCAGCGTTTCTGATGGCGCGGACGATCGCTCGGCCAATTCAAAAGTTGCGCGCGACGGCTCAAGAACTGGGGGCAGGAAACCTCTCTGCACGGGCGCCGTTGAAAGCGGGAGGAGAAATTGGTGAGCTGGGCGCAACTTTCAATGCAATGGCTGACAGTATCGCTGTACGTGAAGAAGCGCTCAGAGAACTTGATCGGCTGAAATCAGAATTTGTGAGCAGTGTGTCTCATGAGCTCCGCACACCCCTGACAACCATTAAGACTTTAACTCATGTGCTGCAACAGAATGGGCAAAGCGAAGAGAGCCGGCGTGAATATCTCGAGACGATTGCCTCGGAGTGTGACAGACAGATCGATCTGGTTCTGAACTTACTGGATCTTTCACGGATTGAATCGGGCGCATACAAAGTCAAGCCAACTCACGTGAATCTTTCAGAATTGGTGGCCGTCTGTTTAGCGCGTGAGAAACATGCTGCGGATTCGCGCGGACAACTACTTACTTCGCGACTGCCGGAGAGTCTTCCTTTCATTAAGGCGGACAAGACCGGGCTGCGTCGCGTTCTGTGTAGTCTCCTGGAGAATGCAATCAAGTACACTGCTGAGGGCGGGAGTATCACCGTGCGCGCAGCGGCACTGGAAAACGAAGTCGCGATCCAAATTGAAGATACGGGATGTGGAATTCACGACGACGACGTTTCATTTATCTTCGACAAGTTTGTCAGAGGAAGACCTGCTCAAGGCCCTAAACGTAAAGATACCAGCCAGGAAGGAGAGCAGCCGGGAGTCGGATTGGGTCTTTATCTCGCAAAAGTTATCATAGAACAAATGAAAGGTCGGATTACCGTTGACAGTAAAGAACAGGGAACAGTGTTTACAGTTTACTTACCCCTGTTTGTGAAAGAGAACGTCAGCGAAAGCAGTCATAGGGGTATTCAGGTTGAAGCGACTACTGGTAGTTGATGACGAACCAAATCTGTTACGCGCGGTCGAGGCGTGCCTGAAGACGGAGGGCTATGAGGTGATTACGGCGCGTAGTGCTCGAGCAGCATTGGTGCGCCTTACTTCATTTTTGCCAGACCTCATCATCAGCGACATTCGTATGCCCGGCATGGATGGATACGCGTTTGCTCGTCAACTTCGAAATACTCCGCGCACGGCTTTAATCCCTATCGTGTTTCTGACTGCAATGAACGAAACGGAGAGCAGAATCGAGGGATTTCGCACTGGCGTAGATATGTACCTGACAAAACCATTCGAGCCGGAAGAACTGCTGGCTGTGATCAAAGCGATCCTTGCTCGTATCGAGCGCACGCACGCTGAGATAGCGAAGACTATGGGTAACGTCAGCGATCGCGTTGTGGTGCACGACGAAGAACTAACAGAGAGCGAAGGCCGCATCGCCGCCGCTGTTGCGCGTGGCTTGACAAACAAGCAGATTGCCGCGGAGTTGGAGATTAGTGTAAGAACAGTCGAGAACCACATCAGCCATATTCTCGATAAGAGGCAGTTTACAAATCGCGTTGAGATCGCCCGTTTCGTGCTTCAGCAAGAGCAGAATCAATAGGCAGAGAACAGCAGGCCACAAGACGGCACAGAAAGCACAACAGGGTTTTGTCTCTGAACCTACGAAAACTCAATCATTTGTGCTTTTTGGGCTTTTTTGGGGCGTGATCTTATCTGCGTGCGCTTTCGCAATTTGGTCCGAGGACTCGTTTGCTGGCACCTCCTTGTCAAAATAGACATCGTAGACGGCCCGCGCAGCCGGCGCTGCAAAGCGAGATCCAAAACCAGAATTCTCAATTAGCGCCAGCACGCCGATTTCGGGATTAAAAGCCGGGGCATACGATACAAACCAGGAATGGTCTTTGTTCTTTCCCACGTCCTTGCCAAGTCGAACGACCTGGGCAGTGCCGGTCTTGCCTGCTATATCAATCTCTGCCCTGCGAATCCCAGCAGCCGTACCCGCGTCGTTAACCACCGACCACATAGCTTTGACTACCACTTCGTTTTGCTCTTCTGACATCGGTACGACACCGTCGAGAACGTTTCTGTATGTCTGTGGCGGACGATAGCCTTCATCGGCGGCCTGGCCCACCGGGCGTAGTTCTTTCAACAGATGAGGCCTATATAGTTTTCCGCCAACTCCTACTGAGGCTACCGCGCGCAGGAGTGAAATCGGAGTGACGAACTCGTACACTTGGCCAAACGAGGCATAAACAGTATCGATCTCCGTCCAAGCCGGAGCGTTGGGATTGAAACGCGATTTAAACTCAGGTGATGGCGTCCAACTAACCAGTTCGTGGGGCAAGTCGATTTTGGTTGGCCGGTTCAACTTGAAGTGTTCAACCATCTCCATGATGCCGGGGAGTCCCATCTTCAGACCCAACCGATAAAAATAACCGTCGCATGATTTCATAACTGCGGTATGTAGATCCGGATGCCCGTGATGACCCATACAGCGAGTGAATTTATTTCCTATTTGAATCCCACCTCCACACGCCAATCTCGAATCGTCCAGCGTAATAACGCCCTGCTGAAGAGCTGCCACGGCCATTGGTATCTTCCAGGTCGAACCCGGCGGGTAACGACCACGAATCGCACGGTTGTATAGAGGAGTGTCAGGATCGCGTAATAGTTCCCTGTATTCTGCCCGGCCCTTTTTCGTCGCAATCCGTTGGGTAAATAGATTGGGGTCGAAAGTCGGCAGGGAAGCCATGGCCAGAATCTCGCCGCTGTTCGGATCCATAGCAATTATGACGCCGCGCTGCGATGGTGAGTTTCGCAGTTGTTCTACCACCGCCATCTGTAGGTCTAAATCGATTGTCGTTATAAGATCCTGGCCGGGCTCGGGGTCGATAGTTTCAATGGTTTCCCTGATCCGCCCAAGGCTATCAACTAGAACGGTGCGTCTTCCTTTGCGGCCTCGCAAAAATTCATCATACGTTGACTCCAGTCCCTCTTTTCCAATAACGTCGCCGGGCTTATAGCCCTGGTCCTTGTACCTTGGAGATTCCAGTTGTCTTGAGTTGATCTCTCCCACATACCCGACAACATGCGCTAACAAACCGCCTGCAGGGTAGCGACGTTGCGGTCGTTGTTCGATATGCAAAGAAGGGAACTCCAGTGAGTGTGCCTCGACCCATGCAATGTCGCCGATCGCCGCGTTCTCTTTGATTAAGATCGTTTCGTAGGCAGGGTTGGTTAGAAGTTCCTCAAACCTTTCCTTTAAATAGTCAGGATCTATATCCAACGCGGGAGGCAATTCCGATAAGAGACGGTCCAGGTCTATTGTCCTGCCCCTTTCACGTTGCAGTACGACGTCGTAAGTGGGACGCGAGTCCGCCAACACTCTGCCGTAGCGATCGAATATCGTCCCGCGTGGCGCTGGAATTGAAAGGACTCTGAGTCGCTGGTTGATAGCGATCTCGGCGTAATGGTCACCGCGAATTACCTGCAGGGTATAGAGGCGGACCACGCACACGATAAAGAGTACGAGCACTATGACATGGACAGTGCGTATGCGGGCTCGAATATTTTGTACGGGCTCTTGAAACCTCATGGCACACCAACGCCGCCTTCGGGGTTTATGTTAACGGGGCCTTGCACGAAAAGAGTCTTGCGCACTGATTTCTCTGTGCAATACTGTGTCTCGGTGGTGAGTTTTTGCTGGGAAATAAGCCACCACAGAGACACAGAGGACACAGAGATAGCACAGAGAAGCTATTACTTTTCGTGCAAAGCATGTTAACGGCTTACTTCCGTTCGGTTAAACGGTGAGATTACCTACTGAAGTGAGTGATGATACCTAAGCGATGACTTTAGTGAGTGTCATTGTTTTGGCCCCGAGACCAAAGTGCCGCCAAGCCTGCTCACTCCATGAAGCGGCGTGATTCTTTCTGCCTCGGGGGACGTCTCAAACGACAACTTGTCTGCAAGCTGCATTAAGATTCCCACTAATTCGTCTGGACCGGAAACGTAGTGCCGTGCCCTCGAGCGGCTTCTCCCTACGTGAATCGTCCACGCACTCTCAGGCAGTTGTGCGAAGAGATCCTCATCAGTTACATCGTCGCCGGCAGCAAGAATAAAATCAGGTTTGGGACAGTGTGACAATAAACGCGAGTAAACCTCTCCCTTGTTGGCCCAGATCAATTTAACCTCGACCACCCTCTCGCCTTTTACTGCTCTGACCGGAGAGTCAGCGAGCATGTGGTCCAGGTTTGCTACCAGTTCGTTAGCCAACCAATCGCCAAAGTCGGCATCCGCCATGCGATAATGCCAAACGAGTGCAAACTCTTTCTCCTCAATAAAGCTACCCGGAGTTCGATCCACAAAGTGTTCAAGTATTGGATACACGCGCTGTTTCCACTGGTCTGAAGTGGTATAGTTCGGCTCTTCCCAGGTCTGCGAAACAGGCGATCGCAGAATTGCACCGTGCTCAGCGGCCAGCCAGATATTTGCGATTCCACCGAACCACCGCTCGAGATCCGCCCGCGGTCTTCCTGAAACGACTGCGGTAACTGTCCGTTCGCCCTGGGCAAGTCGCCCTAACAACTCGAGCAATGCCGGGCCAGGAGCAGCTTCCTGCGGCAGCGTTGCATAAGGCGCGAGCGTTCCATCGTAATCCAACAGAATCTGACGATATGGTGCTTCAGTAAATGCGTTGAGCAGATCCTGCGTCGGTAAAGGAAACGGTTCATTTTCCATTCGCTCTGAACGGGCCTCCGCGGCCTGCGTAAGGTTCTCAACAAACCGCCGGCCCCAGGTGAAAACATTGTTCTTATTAACCCGTCGATAAAGGGCCAGCATGCGCTCGCGACGTTCCGGATCAGCAAGCGACAGCGCTCTCGCAATTGTTTCGCTCATGCCTTCCTCGTCATAAGGATTCACGAGCAATGCCTCACCCATCTCCGCCGCAGCGCCGGCGAATTCACTAAGCACGAGAACGCCATCGCCTGATGACTTACAAGCAACATACTCCTTCGCGACGAGATTTAATCCGTCTCGCAAAGGCGTGACCAGGGCAACGTCGGCAGCGGCGTAAAGGGCCGCGAGTTCGGATTGCGGCAAGTTCCGGCGCACGTAGGTAATTGGCGACCAGTTGGCGGTGCTCCAATCGCCGTTAATCTCGCCGATGAGTTCATCGACCTCTTTGCGAAGTTTGCTGTATTTTGGCACTCGCTCTCTCGACGGAACAGCTATTTGGATGAGAACTACTTTCCCTTGCCATTCCGGAAAGTTTCTCAGAAACCGCTTATACGCGCGTAAACGTTCGGGTATTCCTTTGGTGTAGTCCAGCCGATCAACGGCGAGAATTATCTTTCGATAGTTGTAACGTTGTTTCAGCTCGGTTAATTGTTTTCTCGTATCTTCGTTCCTGGTCAGAAGAACGTTGAAGTCACTAGCGGCGATTCCAATGGGCAATGCGTCGAGCTTCACAATGCGTTTTCCTACTTCAGCCCGGTCCATCTCACTGGAAAGGCCAAGCAGTCTTAGACTTGAAGTGCGAAAATTTTGCAGGTAACGGTACGTATGAAAAGCCAGGTAATCGGCGCCCAGCATCCCACGCAATAATTCCTCCCGCTTGGGCAGAATGCGAAAAACTGATGACGACGGAAAAGGTACATGTAAAAAGAAACCTATTGAAATATTCGGGACCGCCTCGCGCAGCATTTGTGGTAAGAGTAAGAAATGGTAGTCGTGGATCCAGACGAGATCATTCGGACGAAGGTGTTTGAGTATCTCATCGCGAAAAGTTTCATTTGCTCTGACATACGCGTTCCAATCTTCGGGATCAAAAAGCAGAAGCCCAGGGAAGTGATGGAAAACCGGCCAAAGAGCCTGATTTGCAATTCCTTCGTAAAAGCCGTGAGCCGTTTCGGGGTCCAGATCCACCGCGAAATATCGATGCTGCTTTGACCATCCCTCAATTAGAGCGCGACGTTTTTCATCGTCAGTCGAAGACGTTTCGCCCGTCCATCCGATCCAGATTCCCTCGCTCTGCTGCAGCACTGGACCCATCGCTGTAGCTAAGCCTCCGGCGGTCTTCCTGCTTTGCCACGCGTCGCCGACGCTCTTCAAGGTCAGCGGTAAACGGTTTGACACGACGATTACTCTCTGGCTTTTTAGTTCAGTACTCATATTTTGCGGCTGGTCGCATTTGTGCCTTCTTTGGATTGTGGGCTCTGGTAATTTTTCATTTTGTTTCACTCGTGCCCTGGTGTTATGGATAACGGAGGGAAAACTGCTATACGCAACTTGAGGCGCCTTTCGACGCCTCAAGGTGTTTGGGCGATGTGACCAGTATCCATGGGCGCTACGGCTCTGCCCTGCTCTTGTGGAGCGAGCCGCAACTTGCCACATCTTGCTAAGCGCATGGATTCTAGCGAAATCGATATTGTGAGGACATCAGTCTTATCACTCACACGTGTAGGTAGTTTTACTCATTGCGGGTTATTAAAGCGGAGTCAAATATTCGAACAACTCCTTGCTCTTTTGACAAAAGTTCCCGGCAAAGGAGCAGTTCCCTAATTTGAATTCTTCTCTGTGCAACCTCTGTGTCCTCTGTGCCTCTGTGGTGACTTTCATCGGCTATTGTCTAACCACAAGAGACACAGAGGACACAGAGGTTGCACAGAGAATCACAAAGGACAAACTGAAAATGGCTAACGATTGGTATAAGGACGCAGTTTTTTATGAGGTGTACGTTCGAGGTTTTTGCGATTCAACTCGGGACGGCATCGGTGATTTTCGTGGGTTTGCCGCAAAGCTCGAGTATCTGGAATGGTTGGGAATCGATTGCATTTGGCTGTTGCCCTTTTACGAATCACCGTTGCGCGATGGCGGATATGATATAGCGGATTATTACGCTCTGTTGCCGGACTATGGAACCATCGACGACTTTACGGATTTTCTAGTTGCAGCCCACACACGTGGGATTCGCGTAATCGCGGACCTCGTCATCAATCACACCTCAGATCAGCACCCGTGGTTCCAGGCTTCGCGATCTTCGCCTGATTCACCAAAGCGTGATTGGTATGTGTGGAGCGATTCGAGCGAAAGATACACCGAAGCTCGCATCATCTTTAAAGATACGGAACGTTCAAATTGGACGTGGGATGAAGCGGCTGGTGCATATTACTGGCATCGCTTCTTTAGTCATCAGCCCGATCTCAATTACGACAATCCTGAGGTCCAACAAGCGATGTTCGAGATAGTTAGTTTCTGGCTAAATCTCGGAATGGACGGATTTCGAGTTGACGCAGTGCCATACCTTTTCGAACGAGACGGCACGAGCTGTGAAAACTTACCGGAGACTCACGATTTTCTAAAAAGACTGCGAGCACACGTGGAGAGCTCTTATCCGGATGCGTTGTTACTTGCCGAAGCAAACCAGTGGCCGGAGGACGTGGTCCAATATTTCGGTGAGGGCGATGAGTTTCACATGGCTTATAACTTTCCCATTATGCCCCGGTTGTTTATGGCACTGCGCCAGGAGGATCGGCGGCCCATCGTTGAAATACTGGAACGGACTCCAAATATTCCAAATGGCTGCCAGTGGGGAATGTTCCTTAGAAACCACGATGAACTGACGTTGGAAATGGTGACAGATGAAGAGCGCGATTACCTGTACAACGAATACGCAAAAGATCGCCGCATGAGACTCAACCTGGGCATTCGCCGGCGTCTGGCGCCATTAATGGAGAATGGTCGCAGGCGAATCGAGCTGCTTCACGCGCTCTTATTCAGCCTGCCGGGAAGTCCGTTTCTGTATTACGGCGATGAAATTGGAATGGGAGACAATATCTATCTTGGCGACCGTGACGGTGTGCGCACACCTATGCAGTGGTCGGCCGATCGGAATGCGGGATTCTCACAGGCTGATTTTGAGCGTCTTTATTTTCCGGTAATCATGGATCCCGTTTACGGATATCAATCAGTTAACGTGGAGGCTCAGCAGCGCTATGGCACCTCGCTCCTGAACTGGTTCCGCGAAATGATTCACCTGCGAAAGGAGCACCCGGTTTTTGCGCGCGGAACGCTTCGTATCATCAAACCGATTAATCGTAGAGTCTTCGCCTTCACGCGGAGCTATTTGGATGAAACGGCTCTTTGTGTCTTCAACCTGTCGCAGTTTGCGCAGCCAGTCGAACTGCTCCTGCAGGAGTATGAAGGTTTGATACCCGTTGAGATGATGGGGGGAGCCGAATTCCCTTCAATCGGCGCGAGCGCTTATCAGCTTTCTATAGGACCTCGAGGTTTCTATTGGTTTCGACTCACGAAGGATTATCAAATGATTGAACCACCTGATCCAAGAAGTGCAATGGACCTATAAGTGTTTCCACCACGACGATAGGTGACATCACTCACGCAATAAGAGCCACTTCGATATAGCATTTGTCCCTGTGGTGAGGGCGCCAGACGTGCGTGAGTAATGCCGGCTCAGTTTTAGAAGAGTCTTTGGAGAGCACGCAAGCACAAATGCCTTCGTTAAATCGTTTGCGATTTTTGTGCTTCCTTGTGGCCATTTCGGGTAAGGCGCTTTGAAGGTTTCGAGGAGGTAAATAAATGATTGAAGCAAACCTGATCGACACGGCGATCCGCAGTGGGATCTTTCAGACCTTTACTCGAATGTTAGAGGGATCAACGTTGGAGCAGCAACTCAGAAATGTCTCCTCCTATACAGTCTTTGCGCCGGCGGATATAGCGTTCGCATATCTTCCCGGCGAAACACTCAATCGGCTGTTAGAAGCTCAAAGCTGTGGAAACCTGGCGGAAGTGCTTAGCTACCATATCGTTCCCGGAAGGATCTGCTTTAATGACTTACGAGTTCTGTCGAGAGCTACAAGTGTTTGTGGAAACGACCTTCTTATAAGTAATTCCGACCAACCCAGGATTGCGGGAGCAAGGTTGCTTCATGTCGACATCCGCGCGCGAAATGGCTTGATTCACGCAATTGATCGAGTACTAATGCCTGAAAAAGCAGCAAGGGGCAAGGTGGCCTAAACAGAATTAGTAAATCGTCGGAAAACTCTAAAAAGTAAATGAATGCCGCAGATCAAACAGTACCGGAATCCAAAGCCACCGATGCCTTGCCCAGACTTCGCAGCCCTTCGAACGGCACGGTGCGTCGTTCGATTCGCTGGCGCAGATTTGGCCTTTATGCCGCTCTCGCCGTAGTGTTCTTCTTAGTTGGCGCCGTTCCAATGTGGGTTATGGTGCGAGAAACTGCCTCCAAGAGCGACGTCACAAGGCGAGAGCTTCGGTTGACACAGTTGGAAAATCAATTATCCGAAGCGACCATCAACGCTGGACGCGGCGAATACGAGCAAGCGCGCCAGACCGCCAGCGACTTCTTCGTCTCGCTCGAGATGCATATCAAGGGCGAGTTCCAAACAGACCTGTCATCAAATCAACGTCAGAATTTGAGGAATGTTCTTGTCCAACGGCACGAGACTATCGCTCTGTTGGCTCGCAGCGATCCGGCGGCGGTTGACAGGCTCTCAAATCTTTACGTGTCCTACCGCCAGATAATGCGTGATGGCCAAATTCACGACGGCACGGACAGCCACGTGTTTGACCAACACCAGCGCGGCGTTCGTTGATGCATCAGCACACTCGCTCTAACTTTCTCTGCGTAACCTCTGCGTCCTCTGCAGCTCAGCGGTTTACTTGATTTTTCTTGCGCATTAAACCGCAGAGACGCAGAGAACGCAGAGATTACGCAGAGAAACTGTTCAAGTATGACCGTACCTATTTGTCTCTTGAGCGTTGTAACGGGTGACGTGTTATTGTTTATTCCCCTATCTCGATCCCCCCTGGTGGTCAACGCGGCAATTTAGGTGATGAAACTACTACTGCAGTCCTCGATTCCGGATTCAGCGGATCCCGATATCATTCTCCAGAGCCTGTCGAATATTGTTGCTGCGCTCCTGGCTCGCGTGCCTTACCTCATCATGGGCGCGATCGTATTAGTCATCTTTGTTATTGCCGGACGCATTGCAAAACGAGTTCTCCTGACGGCGGGAAAACGTACACTGCTTGGCGTGACACTCGCAGATCTGTTGAGCAGGCTCGTGTCTTTTGTCATTACGTTGCTCGGGCTATTCGTCGCAGCAGTAATTATCTTTCCCACCTTTCGGCCCGGAGATTTGATCGCGGGCCTGGGAATTACTTCGGTCGCAATTGGTTTTGCTTTTAAGGACGTGTTGCAGAACTTCTTCGCGGGCATTCTGCTCCTTTGGCGGCGTCCATTTATTGTCGGCGACGTAATCAGAACACGAGACTATGAGGGCCAGGTAGAGGAGATTACCGTCCGCTCAACCCGACTCAGAACTCCTGATGGTGAGCGGGCAGTAATACCAAACGGGCAGGTTTATACAAGTGAGATTCTGGTTCGCACGGCGTATGAAAGCAGGCGATTGTGCTTTACCGTTGGTGTTGGATACAAAGACTCGATCGAGGAAGCGCGCGAGATAATCCGCACGGTTCTTGGGCGAGTTGAAGGTGTCCTCAAGAAACCAGAGCCAGGAGTGTTTGTCGCGGAGTTAGGTGTCTCATCGGTTAATTTCGACGTTTTCTTCTGGGTCGAGTCACGCGATACACAGCTTTTGAAAGTGAAGGACGCAGTTGTAACAGGAATAAAGCTTGCTCTTGACGAGGCTGGCATAGAGATACCGTACCCTCACGCAGTATTGTTGTTTCACGATACTACCGGTACTCGCGAGGACGATATTCCGCGCTCGGAGTATCTCTCGCGACGCTTCAAACCCGAAGAACCTGCGCAATCCGACCTCGTTGAGAGCAGACAGGTTAAATAAGCTCATGGATTTCGATTGGACCAAAATCTTCACGCACCTCAAAAGACAGCTCAGTAAGAGGTTCGTCGTCGCCCGGCCTTGCACAAAAAGTCGAAAAGATGCCACGGGCTCGTCACGTGGAGTTTCGCGCTTGCCGCTAGAGAAAGGACCCAACTCGTTCGAGATGCCATGGCATCCCAGTACTCTTAAGCGGAAACCGATGTATTAGACAACCACCCCGGTATCATCCGGTTGAAGCGGCGGATGCGCGATCAGAATAGGACATCGTGCTTGCCTGAGCACTCGATCCACATTCGAGCCAAACAACGTGTTAAGACCAAAGCCGAGTCCATGCGCACCCATTGATATCAGATCAATTTCGTATTTTTCCGCGTAAGCCAAAACCTCTGCGTAGGGTTTTCCATACTGCACGGCATGCGTGACACTGGACCACAGATGAATCTCGGAAGGAACGGCATTCTGTAGACGTCGGGCAGCCTGATGGTACGGCGTATTTGTCTCCTGCCCGACCCAGGCAGCTTCAGGTTGGTCGAAGATAGGCTCTGGCAGCACGTGCAACATATGTAACTCAGCCTGGTACTGTTGCACCAGTGTCAAAGCGTACTGAAGAGCCAGCTCCGAATGGGGAGAGAAATCGTAAGCCACGAGAACCCTGCGAAGAACAATGGCCCCCGTAGAATCGTCGAGCCATTCACGCTCATCAGCATGCATTACCAGCAGGGGACAGGGCGCCAGACGCGAGACCGCTTCCGCGGTCGAGCCGAGCAGCGCAGCGGCAAGTGGGCGACGACGCGAACGCATAAAGATCAGGTCTGCTTTCCTCAACTCTGCTTCGCGCGTGATAACTGTTCCCAGGTCTGGACCCTCAAGCAACACGCTCTCCCAATCTAAAACTGAACCATCGCTAACGGCGCCTGCCGCGAATGCTTGACCAGCTTCGATGAGTGCTTGGATCATACGCACTGAATCTTCGGGGTCCGCTGACGGTTTGGGACGATGACAAACACAGAGCTTCGCTCCGGAGGAGCGCGCGAGCGCCACTGCATAACGCAAAGTTCTCCCGGAATCTTCCGAGAGGTCTGTTGGGCACAGAATACGGTCAAGTTTGATCATGGATGATTTCCCCCTTTGAGTAGAATAACCAAATGTTTGACTTAGCACTCAATGCAGAAACGATCAAGGCCGTCGTGACGCTGCTGATCTTAGCGGCTGCCATGTATGGCTTTGTCAGCGAGCGACTGGCACCGGATGTCACGGCGCTTCTCGCCTTGCTGGCGCTGCTTCTTACCGGGGTGCTAACTCCATACGAAGCGTTCTCCGGATTCAGCCATCCTGCGACGATCTCCGTCGCCGCCGTGTTGGTCTTATCCGCCGGCGTTGAGCGCACGGGAGCGCTCACCTACATCGCTCGCCGTTTGCTCACCCCGATTGGCAACTCCGAACTTACTTTGACGGTGGTTGTCATGATACTCATTAGTGGGCTATCGGCATTCGTCAACAACACAGCGGCTGTCGCCGTCTTCATTCCAGTGCTGATCGAAGTGTGCCGACGGACGGACGCAAGCCCCAGCCGCCTGCTGATGCCGATGTCGCACGCCGCTACTTTCGGTGGCATGTGCACGCTTATCGGAACTTCTACGAATCTGGTGACTCACGAGTTTGCGCGGAGCCATGGGCTACCCGGTTTCTCGATGTTCGAGCTGGGAAAAGTCGGCTTGCCGATGCTTATCCTGGGCTACGCCTACATACTCCTGGTCGGCAGAAGATTTTTGCCACGAACAAATGCCGGCGATGACGGTGTTCTGCAACTGGGCGAGCAGTACTTGGCAGAGTTGATCGTCCAACCTGATGGCTCGTGGGACAGCCGTGAAGTTCATGCCGAAAATTTCGAGAGGGACTTCGACGTAGATTTGTTGGGACTCCTGCGTGAAGGTCAGGCCATTGCCATTGAGAATCGCCGGGTCGTTCTGGTTCCGTATGATTCAATGCTGATTCGCGGAGCACTGGAGGATGTTTTGGCGCTAGCCGCTCAAAACGGCCTGGAGTTGCACCGGCCGAGAGCCTTCTCCTGGAAAAGAGATTCAACAACCACTGATGAGGAACCGGCAACTACGGACCAGGGACCATTAG
>Ga0268386_10001993_pt1 | contig 14285 bp, 13 predicted proteins | sample RVTome_15_FD_200260 | JGI IMG/M metagenome (GOLD analysis project Ga0268386, IMG submission 200260) | Soil microbial communities from uranium-contaminated site in the Upper Colorado River Basin, Wyoming, United States - RVT150D86... ...
CGGCTCCGATTCCCGCGAGGAGCCCGGAGGCCGCCGACTCGACGTAGCCCTCGACTCCCGACATCTGGCCCGCGAGGAAGAGCCCCTTCCTCCGGCGGGTCTCGAAGGTGGGCTCGAGGCAGGCGGGAGCGTTCACGTAGGTGTTGCGATGGATCATCCCGTAGCGGACGAACTCCGCGCCCTCGAGCCCGGGGATCATCCGGAGCACCCTCTTCTGCTCCGTCAACTTGAGCTGCGTCTGGAACCCGACGATCGAGTAGTGGCTGGCCGCCAGGTTGTCCTGGCGGAGCTGGACCACCGCGTAGGGCCGGCGCCCCGTGCGGGGGTCCTGGAGGCCCACCGGCTTCATGGGCCCGAACCGCAGGGTGTCCTCCCCCCGGCTCGCGATCACCTCGATCGGGAGGCAGCCCTCGAAGAAGAGCTCCCGGTCGAAGTCGTGGAGCGTCGCCCCTTCCGCGGTGGTGAGCGCCCGGTGGAAGGCGCGGTACTCCTCCTCGGTCATCGGGCAGTTGACGTAGTCGTCTCCCCCCCGGCCGTAGCGGGAGGCCCGGAAGGCGCTCGAGAGATCGACGGTTTCCGCCTCCACCACCGGGCTCACCGCGTCGTAGAAGTAGAGGTGGGCCTGCCCCACGAAGGCCGCGAGATCCCCGGCGAGGGAGTCGGAGGTGAGGGGCCCCGTGGCCACGATCGCCAGGGGGTCGTCGGGGACGCGCAGCACCTCCTTCCGGCTCACCCGGACCTCGGGGAGCCGCTCCACCGCCTCGGTGACCCGCCGGGCGAAGAGCCCCCGGTCCACGGCGAGGGCGCTCCCCGCGGGGACCTTGACCTCGTCCGCCACCTGGACGATGAGGGAGCCCAGGCGGCGCATCTCCTCCTTGAGGAGCCCGGCCGCCTGGTCGAGGGAGTTGCCCCGGAGGCTGTTCGAGCACACGAGCTCGGCGAGGTCGGCCGTCTGGTGCACCGGGGTCCCGCGCTCCGGCCGCATCTCGAAGAGCTCGACCGCGACCCCGCGGCGGGCGAGTTGCCAGGCGGCCTCGCAGCCCGCGAGCCCGCCCCCCACGATCGTGACCGTCGGCGTCATCGGACTCCCAGTATAGCCCCCGGATGGGTCCTCCGACGCCCGGGGGGCACCCGGGACCAGGGAGAGCCTCGGATGGATCTCGCGGGGCGTGCCGGTGTCCGTGGGCCGACGAGGAGGAGCGGCCGGTCAGGCGGCGCGCTTGTAGTGGCAGGCCTCGTTGCCGCAGTAGACGACCTTGCCCTCCTTCTTCGTCTCCTTCTCGAGCAGGAAGGGCCGGCCGCAGTCGGGACAGGGCTCGGCGATCGGCTTGTGGTAGGCGGTGAAGCGGCACTCCGGATAGCGCCGGCAGCCGTAGAAGAAGCGGCCCCACCGCCCCTTGCGCTCCACCACCTGGCCCTGGCCGCAGTCCGGGCAGAGGAGGCCGATCTCCCGCGCCTCCTTCTTCTTGATGTAGTCGCACCCGGGGTAGTTGCTGCAGGCGATGAAGGGGCCGAAGCGGCCCCGGCGCCACATGAGGGGGTTGGCGCACTTGGGGCAGCTCTCGTCGATGGGAGGGAGCACCTCCACCTGGAGCTTGCCCCCCTCCCCCCGCACCAGCCGGCGCGTCTCCTTGCACTCCGGGTAGCGCGAGCAGGCGAGGAAGGGGCCGAAGCGGCCCTTCTTGAGGACCATGGGCTGGCCGTCCCGGGGACAGACCGCGTTCTGGACGTCCTCGTGGACCTCGGGGGCCCCCGCCTCGCTCCCCGCGAGCTGGCGGGTGTTGCGGCACTCCGGGTAGCCGGAGCAGGCGAGGAACTTCCCGTAGCGCCCCCACTTGATGACCATGGGCTTGCCGCACTTGTCGCAGACCTCGTCGGTCGGCTCCTCCATGGCCTTGACGTCCTTCATCTCCTTCTGGGCCGCCTTCAAGTCCTTCTCGAACTTCTTCCAGAACTTGTTGAGGGTGTTGAGGAGGTTGTCGGTCCCCTCCTCGATCTCGTCGAGCTCGGCCTCCATGGCCGCGGTGTACTCGACGTTCATGATGTCCTGGAAGTGCTGGACGAGGAGGTCGGTGACGAGGAAGCCCAGCTCGGTGGGCCAGAGCCGGCCGTCCCGCTTCTCCATGTACTCGCGGGCCTCGATGGTGGCGATGATCGAGGCGTAGGTCGAGGGCCGCCCGATCCCGTTCTCCTCGAGCTCCTTCACCAGGCTGGCCTCGCTGAAGCGCGGGGGGGGCTGGGTGAAGTGCTGGTCGGTGTCGAGCTTCCGGAGGGCGACCGTCTCGCCCTCGGCGAGGGGGGGGAGCTGGGTGCCCGTCGCGTCGGGCTCCGCCTCCTCGCCGCCCGGGGCCACCCCCTCCTCCGCCCGGGGCTTCTCCTCGCGCTTCTCCTCCCGGGCCTCCTCGTAGACCGCGAGGAATCCCTTGAACCTGAGGGTCGACCCCTTCGCCCGGAGCAGGTAGGCCGGACCCTCCGCCCCCCCGGGGACCGCCCCGATGTCCACCACCGTCTCGTCGTAGACCGCCGGCTTCATCTGCGAGGCCACGAAGCGGTTCCAGACGAGGGTGTAGAGCTTGAGCTCGTCCTTCCCGAGGTACCGCTTGACCGACTCGGGGTCGCGGTCGAGGTAGGTGGGGCGGATCGCCTCGTGGGCGTCCTGGGCGTCCTTCTTGCTCCGGTAGACGTTGGGCTTCTCGGGGACGTAGTCCGCGCCGTAGGTGGCCGCGATCTTCTCGCGCACCGCCTGGAGGGCGTCGGCCGCGATGCGGGTGGAGTCGGTCCGCATGTAGGTGATGAGGCCCACGCTCCCGTCGGCCCCGAGCTCGATCCCCTCGTAGAGCCGCTGGGCCACCTGCATCGTCTTCCTCACCGGGAAGCCCAGCTTCCGGAAGGCGTCCTGCTGGAGCTTGGAGGTGATGAACGGGGGGACGGGGTTGCGCCGGCGCTCCCGGGCCTGGATCTTCTCCACGGTGAAGACGGCCGCCTCGAGGTCCCGGCGGACCGCCGCCGCCGTCTCGCCGTCGCCGATCTCGATCGCCTGGCCGTCCTTCTTGAGGAGGTTCGCGGGGAACGCGGGCGGGACCAGGCCCTCGAGGTGGGCCACCACCGTCCAGTACTCCTCGGCCACGAACGCCCGGATCTCGCGCTCCCGGTCGCAGATCAGCCTGAGGGCCACCGACTGCACCCGCCCGGCCGAGAGGCCCCGGCGCACCTTCTCCCAGAGAATCGGGCTGACCTTGTAGCCGACCAGGCGGTCGAGGATGCGGCGGGCCTGCTGGGCGTCCACCTTCTTCGAGTCGACCTCCCCCGGGTTGCGGAACGCCTCCTCGATGGCCTTCTTGGTGATCTCGTTGAACACCACCCGGTGGACCTTGCGGCGGGCCCGGGCCTTGCGGGGGGTGAGCTCCTCGGCGAGGTGCCAGCAGATCGCCTCGCCCTCCCGGTCGGGGTCGGCGGCGAGGTAGATCGCGTCGGCGTCCTCCGCGGCCGACTTCAGGTCCTCGAGGACCTTCTTGCGGAGCGCGAGGACCTCGTACTCGGCGGCGAAGCCCTTCTTGACGTCCACCCCCAGCTTCTTCCTGGGCAGGTCCCGCACGTGGCCCATGGAGGCCTTCACCGTGTAGTCCCGCCCCAGGTACTTGTTGATGGTCTTCGCCTTGGCCGGCGATTCGACGATCACGAGGTTCTTGGCCAAACAGGTCCTTTCCGGCTCCGGAGACGCTAGCTCCGCACGAACCGCGGCCCCGGCAGGCGGCGCACCCTCGCGCCGACCTCGAGGACCGCGAGGCGGGAGAGCAGCTCGGGCAGGGCCCGCCCGCACCGGGTCTGGAGGTCCTCGAGGCTCGAGGGGACGTCGCGGGCGAGGGCCCCGAGCACCTCGTCCTCGTCGACCGCCTCGCGGCGGGAAGGGAGGTCCACCCCCAGCTCGTCCGCCACGTCGCGGGCGTCCCGCACGAGGGCGGCCCCCTCGCGGATCAGCCGGTTCGTCCCGGCCGCGTTCGCCTGGCCGGGGTGCCCGGGCACCGCCATCACGTCGCGGCCCTCGTCGAGGGCGGCGCGGACGGTGCCGAGGGCGCCGCTCTTCTCGGCGGCCTCCGCCACCACCACCGCCCGGCCCCAGCCCGCGATGAGACGGTTCCTCCGGGGAAAGTGTTTACGGTCGGGGGCGGCCCCGAGGGGGAACTCGCTCACCACCGCGCCCGTCCGGACGATCGCGTCGGCGAGACCCGCGTTCTCGTCCGGGTAGACCCGGTCGACTCCCGAGCCGAGCACCGCCACCGTCCGCCCCCCGGCGTCGAGGGCGCCCCGGTGGGCGGCGGTGTCGATCCCCCGCGCGAGGCCCGACACGATCGTGAGACCGGCCGCGGCCAGGTCGCGAGCGATCCCCCGGGCGAGGGCCGCTCCGGCGGGGGTGGCGGCCCGCGACCCCACCACGGCGATGGCCCGGTCCAGCTCGCCCGCGACGAGCCGGCCGCGGACGTAGAGGACGGCCGGAGGATCGTAGATCCGGCGGAGACCCTCCGGGTAGTCGGGCTCGTCGCGCCCGACGACCCTCACCCCGTGCCGCCCGGCCGCGAGAAGCTCGCCCTCCGCCCGGGCGCGGGCCGCCCCCGACCGGAGGGCGGCCCGAGCGGCCGGCGACAGGAGATCGGGATGGTCCTCCGGCCGCCGGATCGCCTCGCGGAGGGGACCCCGCGCCGAGAGGTCGCGGGCCGTCCGGGCCCCCACCCCGGGGAGAAGCGCGATCGTGAGGAGATCGAAGGTCTCGTCCACCGTCCTGGTTCCTTGGCCGCCCCTTGCCGAGGGGGGGTCGACGGGCGCCAGATTGTATGGCCGACCCCCTGCCTGTCAAGGTCCGGGCTCCGTGAGCAGGGGGACGGCCGCGGAGGGGGGAGGGTGTCCGCAGCCGGTCACAGGTCTGTCCCGCCCGAGGGACAGCGCGGGGCGGGGGCCCCCTGCGTCCCGGCGAGGATCGGGGTAGAATGCCGGGGGATGAGCGGGGGGGTGGCGGTGGCACCGCCCTTGCTTTTCCCCGGGGGCGCCAGTTAACATCGTTCCTCTTCAACCTTCGTGAGGAGGCGTGTCGAACGTGATGCTCCCGCTTTTCCTGCTCCTCCTCGCTCCCCTTCCCGCGCCCGACCGCGAGCCGAGCAGCTCCCAACAAGTGGAGTTCGGCATCGATGTCGCCCAGAAGGGACTGTGGCAGGAGGCGCGCTTCCGGTTCGAGAAGGCGGTCGAGCTCGACCCGGACAACGCCCCGGCCCTCAACAACCTGGCGATCGCCCTCGAGCAGCAGGGGGAGTTCGACAAGGCCCGCGGGGCGTACGAGAAGGCCCTCCAGCTCAAGCCAAACGACCTCTACATCCAGCAGAACTACGACCTATTCCGGGAAGCCGATGACAAGCGCAATCGGAAGACCAAGAGGCGCCGTTAGCCTCGTCCTGCTGAACGCCGCCCTCCTCGCCGGCTGCGCCTCGTTCGTCGAGGTGCCGGTGGAGACCCCGCTCCAGTCGAAGCTCGACGTGAGCTCGTTCCGCCGCATCCTCATCGCCGGGTTCGTCACCGACATGGGTGACGCGGACGTGGACCTGGGCTCGGAGACGGCCCGGCTCCTCCAGAACCAGCTCCGCTCGAGCAGCCAGCTCCAGGTGCTGGAGCCGGACCGCCCCCCCCTCCAGGACGCCCTCGACCGGGTGACCGAGCGGATGGGTGAGGCGGGGAGGTACAACCGGGCGGAGCGGGACCAGTTCAACCTGGAGGCGGACCGGCTCCTCCAGGACGCCGAGTTCTGGCGGCGGATCGGGGAGGAGTACCAGCAGCCCCTCATCGTGACCGGCAAGCTGGGCTTCGACGTCCAGAACCGCTCGGGCTTCCAGCCCGAGGAGCGGGTGGTGCGGGCCCCCGGGGGACGCCCCCAGCTCGTCCGGGGCAGCCGCTACACCGAACGGAAGGGATACAGCCTGAACGCCGACTTCTACTTCGTGGACGGGCGCACGGGGCAGACCCTCCACAAGGAGAAGTTCACCGAGGAAGTCCTCTACGGGGAGGAGCAGAAGGTCTCGCCGCTCTCCTCCTACTTCGAGCTCATGGACCGCCTCCTCCCGAACTTCCTGGGGGTCATCTCTCCCCAGAAGATCCGCGGGACCCGCGTCCTCCTCAAATAGGAATCCAGGATGAAGACTCGCCTCCTGCCCCGGCGATGCCTGGGGTCGACCCTCGCCCTCTCGCTCCTCCTCGCCTTCCCGGCCGCCCCCCCCGCGGAGGCCCAGTTCATCCCCTACTACGGGAAGAACAAGGTCAAGTACGACAACTTCGCCTGGCGGGTCTACAAGAGCCCGCACTTCGAGGTCTACTACTACCCCGAGTTCGAGCAGCACCTGGCCCGGCTCGTTTCCTACCTGGAGAGCGCCTACCTCAGGCTCTCCACCGGCCTGAAGCACGAGCTGTCGCGTCCGGTCCCCGCGATCCTCTACAAGACGCACTCGGAGTTCGAGCAGACCAACCTCTTCCCGACCTTCGTCCCCGAGGGCGTCCTCGCCTTCGCGGAGCCGCTGCGGGGCCGCCTCGTGCTCCCGATCGACGAGCCCCCCGACAAGCTCAACGGCCTCATCACCCACGAGATGACCCACATCTTCGCCTTCGACCTGATCCCCCGCACCCTGGTGCAGCGGGACATCCCCCTCTGGATCGACGAGGGGCTCGCCGACTACTTCCGCGGGACGTGGGACTCCCTCGACCTCATGATGATCCGGGACGCGGCGGTGACCGACCAGGTCCCCCGGCTCTCCCGGGCCCAGTTCGAGGCCCTCTCCGGCCGGCTCGTCTACAACATGGGGCACGCCGCCTTCGAGTTCATGGAGGCCCGCTACGGCAAGGAGGGGATCCGGCAGTTCCTCTACACGCTGCGCAAGGGGGTCCTCGGGGGCACCACCGAGGACATCTACAAGCAGGCCTTCCGCACCACCCCCGAGGAGTTCGACCAGGCCTTCGACAAGTGGCTGAAGGAGCGATTCAAGCCCTACCGGGACAAGGAGCGGCCCACGGACTATGGCCGGGGCCTGTCCCCGGACCCGGAGAAGACCCCGTTCACCCAGGTGTTCGCCTTCGCCCCCAGCCCTTCCGGGGAGCTGGTGGCCGCGGTCACCGCCGACCGGGCGAACGGCAAGGCCACGATCGTGCTCCTCTCGGCCCGGGACGGCGAGGTGATCAGCCACCTCACCCCGGGCTTCCCCGAGGACTTCGAGTACATGACCCTCTCGGAGAGCTTCGTGGCCGGGCGCTCGATCGGCTTCGATCCCAAGGGGGACGCGGTGGCCTTCTTCGGGAGGGTCGCCAAGGGCCGGACGCTCTTCCTCGTCTCGGTGCTGGACGGCCGCATCCTGCGCAGCGTCCCCGTGAAGCTGGACCTGCCCCAGAGCCCGAGCGTGCTCCCCGACGGGCGCCACCTGGTCTTCAGCGGGCTGCGGGAGGGGGTCTCCGACGTCTGGAAGCTCGACATGGAGACCGGTGAGCTCACCAACCTGACCGCGGACGAGTTCGCCGACTCGGATCCCCAGGTCTCCCCCGACGGGAGGCTGGTCGTCTACAGCCGCCGCATCAGCGGGCACGACAAGGTCTACTCCTTCCCCCTCGACGACCCGTCCCGCAAGACCCAGCTCACCTTCGGTCCCTTCGACGACAACGCGCCCGTCTTCTCCCCCGACGGGACCCGGGTCTACTACTCCTCCACCGAGGACGACGACATCCCCAACGTGCGCAGCCTGGACCTGCAGACCGGGGTCATCCAGCAGTACACGGACGTGCTCGGGGGGAACATGGCCCCCGCGCCCCTCCCCTCCCGCCAGGGCGACCGTCTGGCCTTCATCAGCTACTTCAAGAACGAGTACAAGCTCCAGACGAAGGAGACGAACGAGCCGCTCAAGGAGGTGGAACAGGAGGTGCAGGCGGCCTCCGAGGGCCTCGTCGACTTCCAGCCCGACCTCGTCCACCAGGTGATCCCCGAGAACAAGCGCCGGAAGCGGATGTTCGAGGGGCTCTACCTGGAGGGGCGGCCCCCGATCAACGTGGGGGTCACCTCGAGCGGCGACTTCTTCGGGGGGACCGCGGTCGGCCTCACGGACGTGCTCGGGGACCACAACTTCACCTTCACCGCCCTCTCCATCCGGGAATTCCGGACCTACAACGGGACCTACCTCAACCTCTCCCGGCGCCTCCACTACGGCTTCAGCGCCTTCGACACGACCCAGTTCTACTACGCGGCTCCCTACGGGCTCGACCCGACCTTCACCGGCACCTTCCGCGAGGACGCCCTCGCCACCACCCGGTACACCGGGGGCCAGCTCATCGCCCAGTACCCCTTCAGCAAGTTCAGCCGGGTCGAGATGTCGGCGGGGGTGATCAAGTTCGCGGACTCCTACGAGAACCCCGCGCTCGAGGAGCTGGTGTGCGCCCAGGCCGCCGCCCTCGGCGTCCCCTGCTTCATCAACAACGGCTGGATGGTCCCGTTCGGCCTCGGCGTCGTGACCGAGACCACCCGCTTCGCCGAATTCGGGCCCCTCGCGGGGGAGACCTGGAGCCTCAACTTCTACGGGGCGCCGCCCATCTCCGGGGCCAAGTCGCGGTGGGCGGTGGAGGCGGACGCCCGCAAGTACCTGCGCCTGGGCTCCACCTCCTCCCTCCTCGCCCTGCGCGCCAAGGGGTTCTACTCCGGGGGCGAGTACCCGGTCCCCTTCTACTTCGGCGGGAACATGGAGCTGCGGGGCTATCCCTATCTCAGCTTCGCGGGCAACGAGGGCTTCTTCGCCAACGCCGAGTTCCGCTTCCCGCTGATCCACCTCGCGGCCACCCCCATCGGGGTGCTGGGACCCCTCCGGGGGACGGTCTTCTTCGGGGTCGGAGGCGCGAGGTTCAAGGGGGAGCCCTACCAGTTCTCCACCAGCGAGGCCGGGCTCTCGTACGTCGGGGATCCCGTCTTCGGTGAGCCGACCACCGGCTTCCGCCTCGTGGACGGGCGGGCCTCCTACGGGATCGGCCTCCAGCTCTTCTTCCTCGGCTACCCGCTCCACTTCGACTGGTCGCGGGTCACCGACCTCAAGACCTCGGCCCCCTGGAACTTCGACTTCTGGGTGGGATTCGACTTCTAGGGCGATCTCCCGGCGGCCGCGGACCGCCCCCCGCTCCTTCTCCCCGCGCCCTGGCCTTGGCCCTGCGGGACGCGCAGGGGGCGGTCCGTTTGACGGCCCCCGCCGTCCGTGCTAAAGTCCTGCGTTTCGCGGGTCTTGCGAAGGAGAAGGTGGACCGTGTACGCGATCATCCGGACGGGCGGCAAGCAGGTGCGGGTTCAGGTTGGCGACGTCGTGCGGGTCGAGCACCTGGCGATCCCGCTGGGGGGCACCGTCACCCTCGACGACGTCCTCCTGGTCGGGGACGAGGCCGGCACGAGAGTCGGGGCGCCCCGGGTGGAAGGGGCACAGGTCCTGGGCACGGTCGTGGAGGACGGACGCAGCCGGAAGATCCGTGTCTTCAAATTCAAGAAACGAAAGCACTACCGGCGAACGAGGGGGCACCGCCAGGCCTTCACCGCCGTGCGGATCGATCGGGTCCAGGCCTGAGGCCGGCGCGTCGGGCGCCGTCGACGAGCGGCCCTCTCCACGGAAGGGGGCCGCTTCTCGTCGTCTGAGGCATTCGACAGGAACGGGATGAGCGATGGCGCATAAGAAGGGTCAGGGCTCGAGCCGGAACGGGCGGGACAGCAACTCGCAGCGGCTCGGAGTGAAGCGTTACGGGGGGGAGCAGGTGAGGGGCGGGGCGATCATCCTGCGCCAGCACGGCACGAAGTGGAAGCCGGGGAGGAACGTGGGTCTCGCGAGGGACCACACGCTCTACGCCCTCGCGGACGGGGTGGTTCGTTTCGAGGACCACGGCGCGCGCGGCCTGCGCGTGAGCGTGCTCCCGCCGGCGAGCTAGGCAAGCCACCCCGGACCGCCCGGGCCGGGCGGTCACCCATGTTCGTCGATCGCGTCAAGATCTTCGTCAAGGGCGGCGACGGCGGGAAGGGGTGCGCCAGCTTCCGCCGCGAGCCCCACGTCCCCCGGGGAGGCCCCGACGGCGGGCCCGGGGGGCACGGAGGCGACGTCGTCCTCGTAGCGGTCTCCCACCAGAACACCCTCCTCCCCCTGCGCTACCACACGGAGTTCCGCGCGGAGCGGGGCCGCCACGGGGGGCCGGGCAACCGCAGCGGCCGGCGAGGCGAGGAGCTTCCGGTGCCGGTGCCCCCGGGCACCTCCGCCCACGACGAGGCCTCCGGGGACCTCCTCGGAGAGGTGCTGCGCGAGGGCGAGCGCCTGGTGGTGGCCCGGGGGGGACGCGGCGGCCGGGGCAACCGGGCCTTCCTCTCCAACCGGAACCGGGCGCCGCGCGAGGCGGAGCCGGGGGGCCCGGGGGAGGAGCGCTGGCTCCGCCTCGACCTGCGGCTGATCGCGGACGTGGGCTTCCTGGGCCTGCCGAACGCCGGCAAGTCCACCCTCCTCTCCCGCCTCTCGGCGGCCCGACCGCGGGTCGGCGACTACCCGTTCACCACCCTCAGCCCGGTCCTCGGGGTGGTCGAGGCGGAGGAGCAGGCTTTCGTGGCCGCCGACATCCCCGGGATCGTCGCGGGGGCGGCGGGGGGAGCCGGACTCGGCCTCCGGTTCCTCCGCCACGTCGAGCGGACCCGCGTCCTGCTCCACGTCGTGGACGCCTCCGGGACGAGCGGCGGGGACCCCCGCGAGGACCTCGCGCTCGTGCTCGAGGAGGTGAGGCGGTGGGACGCCGCCCTGCTCGAGCGGCCGCAGATGGTGGCGGCGACCAAGCGCGACCTCGCGACCGCCGGGGAGGACCCCCTGCCCGGGCTCCGGGTAGCGGCGGCCCGGCTCGGAATGGCGGTCCTCCCGGTCTCGGCGCTCCGGGGCGACGGCCTCGAGGACCTGAAGCGCGCCCTCGGGCGGCTCGTGCGAGAGGGCGTCCCCGTCCCCGCCGCCTTCGAGGAGCGCTCGTGAAGATCGGCCTCCTGGGGGGCACCTTCGACCCGATCCACCTCGGTCACCTCCGGGCCGCCGAGAACGCCCGGGAGGCGCTCGGCCTCGACCGGGTCGCGTTCATTCCCTCGGGCGCCCCTCCCCATCGGGGGGCGGCGGTGTCCCCGGCCCTCGACCGTTTCGCGATGGTCTGCCTGGCCACCGCGTCGCATCCCCGGTTCCTGGCCTGGGACGACGAGGTGCGGCGGCCGGGGCCCAGCTACACGGTGGAGACCCTGGCCGGCCTCCGGGAATCCCGGCCGGGGGACGCCTTCGTGATGATCGTGGGCAGCGACACCTTCCCCGAGATGGCCACCTGGCGCGATCCCGATCGGCTCTTCCGCCTCTGCACGGTCGCGGTCGTGGACCGTCCCGGCGAAGGGGGCCTCGCCGGGCCCGCCCCGACGGGGCCCGGAGAGGTCACCCGGGTCGCGGGGCCCGGGCTGCCGATCTCCGCCACCGCGATCCGGGAGAGGGTCCGCCGGGGCGAGAGCGTGCGCTACCTCGTGCCGGACGGGGTGTGCGACTTCATCGCCAAGCGGGGGCTCTACGCGTGAGGCCGGTCCGGTGAAGCACCCTCCCGATCTCGACGAGGACCTCGTGCTCGCCGCCCGCACCGCGCTCGAGAAGAAGGCCGAGGACCTGGTGGTGCTCGACCTCCGCCCGGCCGCCTTCTTCACCGACTACTTCCTGCTCCTGTCGGGCAACAACCAGAAGCAGCTCCTCGCCATCGTCGACGCCGTCCTGGACCGCCTCCGGAAGGCGGGGCGCCGGCCCGACCACGTGGAGGGCTATCCCCGGCAGGAGTGGATCCTCCTCGACTACGGCTCCTTCGTGGTGCACGTCTTCACCCCGAGGACGCGGACCTTCTACGACCTGGAACGGCTGTGGGGGGGAGCCCTCCGGGTGGAGCTGGCGGGATGACGGTGGCTTCCCGGGAGGCCCTCGCCGGGGTGATCGCGGAGTCCCCCGCGATGCGGCAGCTCGTCCCCCTCCTCGCCCGCCTCGCCGAGGCGAGGAGCCCGGTGCTCCTCGAGGGGGAGAGCGGCACCGGCAAGGACCTGGTGGCCCACTGGCTGCACTACGGAGGCCCCCGCCGCGACGGCCCCCTCATCAAGGTGCACTGCCCCTCCATCCCCGGCGACCTCCTCGAGTCGGAGCTGTTCGGCCACGAGAAGGGGGCGTTCACCGACGCCCGCCAGGCCAAGGCGGGGAAGATCGAGATGGCCGCGGGGGGGACGCTCTACTTCGACCAGGTCCAGGACCTCTCCCTCGCCCTCCAGGCGAAGCTGCTGCGGGTGGTGGAGGAGCGGCGCTTCGAGCGCCTCGGGGGGACCCGGACCATCGAGGTGGATGTGCGCTTCCTGGCCTCTTCCACCCAGGACCTGGCGGCGGCGGTGGGAGCGGGCCGTTTCCGGGAGGACCTCTTCCACCGCCTCAACGTGGTGCGCCTGGAGCTTCCTCCCCTGCGGAGCCGGCGGGAGGACATCCTGCCCCTCGCCGAGCTGTTCCTGGCCCGCGAGCGGGAGCGCCGGGCGACCCCGGCGATCCGGCTCGCCCCGGAGACCGCCGACGCCCTCCGGGGCTACCACTGGCCGGGGAACGTGCGCGAGCTGCGTTCGGTCGTGGAGCGGGCGGCCCTCTACACCACCGGGGAGGCGGTCCTCCCCCCCGCCCTCCCCCCTTCGATCCTCGAGCAGCCGGCCACCCTCTGGATGGGCCGGGACCGGCGCCCGACCCTCAAGGAAGTCGAGCAGACCTACATCCGCTACGTTCTCGACCAGGTGGGGGGGAGCCAGACCAGAGCCGCCGCGATCCTGGGAATCAGCCGGAAGGCACTGTGGGAGAAGAGGCGACGGTATGGCATCCGTTAACGCGACGAGGAAGGGACGAGCGAGCATGGAACAGAAGAAGCTCCGGACGTTCCGGGAGCGCCTGCTGCAGAAGAAGCAGGAGATCCTCGAGGCCTACAACAAGAACAAGAACTACGGGAAGGAAGCGGACGCCGAGGGGGCCCAGGACATCGCGGACAAGGCCTCGAACTCGTACGCCAAGGAGTTCCTCTTCAGCCTCTCCAACTCCGAGCGCGCCCTCCTCCAGCTCGTCGACGAGGCGATCGCGCGGATCGACGACAAGCGGTACGGGGTCTGCGTCTCCTGCGAGGAGGAGATGAACCAGAAGCGCCTGGAGGCGGTCCCCTGGGCGCGCCACTGCCTCTCCTGCCAGGAGAAGCAGGAGCTGGGGCTTCTCTAGACCATGGCCATCCCCAACCTCGCGGCCGCGACCGACACCGCCCGCCGGCTCGTGGAGCCGGTGCTCGCGGTGGTCTTTCCCGCGGCCTGCCCGGCCTGCGCGCGCCCCCTCGCCCACCCGACCCGGGGGCCGCTGTGCGACGCCTGCTGGGACGCCCTGCCCCGCCACCGGGGCGGCCTGTGCGGGTGCGGGCTGCCCCTCCCCGCCGCCCTCGTGGTCTGCGGGCGGTGCCGGCGCGGCCGGCAGCCCTTCACCTCCGGGCTCAGCCTCGGCCCCTACGAAGGCCCCCTGCGCACGGTGATCCACGAGCTGAAGTACCGCGGCAAGCGCCGGGTGGCGAAGCGGCTCGCGGAGGCCCTCCTCGCCGAGCCGGGGACGGACGCGCTCCTCGGCACGAGCGACCTGCTCGTGCCGGTCCCCCTGCATCCGCGCCGGCGCCGCGAGCGGGGCTTCAACCAGGCCGAGCTGCTCGCCGAGGAGCTCGGCCGGCGGGTGGGGAGGCCCTGCGCCCCCGCCGCCCTCGTCCGCCGCAAGGACACCGCCCCCCAGGCCGGCCTCTCCGCGGCGGCCCGGAGGCGCAACGTGGCCGGCGCGTTCGCGGTGCGCGGGCAGGGCCAGGTCGCGGGGCGGGTGATCGCCCTCGTGGACGACGTGCTGACCACGGGGGCCACCGCCCAGGCGTGCGCCCGGGCCCTCCTGGCCGCGGGGGCGGCGGAGGTCCGGCTCCTGGCGGTCGCCCGGGTCTCGTGAGAGGCTTGGGGGGGCGGAGGGGCGCGCTCGGGAGGAGGGCGTGTTGAGACAGCGGAGGGGAGCGCGTGTCCGAGGGCTCGTGATCGCCGCGCTGGGGGCCTGGGCGGCCGCGGGGCCCGCCCAGGCGTTCGGCCCGGTCGGGCAGCAGGTCGTGGTGTCGAAGGCGATGCAGGTCGTCCCGAAGGATCTCCGCGGCTTCTACAAGGACCATCGCCTCCTCCTCCCGTC
>Ga0268386_10001994_pt1 | contig 14284 bp, 13 predicted proteins | sample RVTome_15_FD_200260 | JGI IMG/M metagenome (GOLD analysis project Ga0268386, IMG submission 200260) | Soil microbial communities from uranium-contaminated site in the Upper Colorado River Basin, Wyoming, United States - RVT150D86... ...
GACGTCCGCGTCGCGGGCATCCAGGCTCGGCGTCAGCCGGAAGCCGGCGCGAGACAGCGCCGGGAGCTGGACGAGCAGGTGGCCGAGTGAGCCCGCGACGACCCCGAGGGCGAGGCCGGCGACGCCCATGCTCGGCGTCAGGAGGAACGCTGCGCCGATGATCGCAAGGTCGTAGACGATCGGTGCGACCGCGGCGGCGGCGAACCGCTGATGCGCGTTGAGCGCGCTCGTCGCCACGGCGCCGAGCGCCAGGAACATCGGCGCGAGGAGCATGAGCCGGGTCAGCTCGATGGTCCGCTCGAGCTGGGCACCCTGGAACCCAGGGGTGATGAGCGCGACCAGCAGGGGTGCCGCGAGGAACGCGACGAGCGACAGAACGGCCAGCGCGACGGTCATGAGCGTCGCGATCGTGGACACGACGCGCCATGCGTGGGCCGCCCGGCCGGCGCCAAGCTCTCCCGCGACCATCGGAACGAGTGCGGCGGCGACGGTCCCGGCGGCCACGAGCTGGAAGATCAGGTCCGGGATGCGGAAGGCGGCGAAGAACGCGTCGAGCTCCGGCCCCTCGCCGATCGTGCTGCCGATGACGACGACGCGGACATAGCCCAGCGCCCGGGCGACGAGGTACGCGGCGGACACGATGAGCCCGGCTCGGGCGAGCGCCATGCCGCCGCCCGCGCCCTCGGCTTCCGCCTCGGTGCCGGTGACGGGATCCGAAGAGGTCCTCGGTTCGCGGCTCATCCCGGCTCCGCCCCGGCCGAGCGGCGCGCGCGCGGGTGCGCCGTCTCGTACGCGGCACGCAGGCGAGCCGGGGACACGTGCGTGTAGACCTGCGTCGTGGCCAGGCTCTCGTGCCCGAGCAGCTCCTGGACGACGCGCAGGTCCGCCCCGCCGTCGAGGAGGTGGGTGGCAAACGAGTGCCGCAGCGTGTGCGGCGAGACGCCCTCGGGCAGCCCGGCGCGCCGGCACAGCCGGTCGATCCGGTAGCGGAGGCCACGGACGCCGAGCGGAGCACCCTCGTGGTTCAGGAAGACCGCGTCGGGCTCGGCGTCGCCGCCGCGCCGCCGTGCGACGAGCTCGGGGCGCGCCTCGTCGAGGTATGCCTCGAGCGCGGCGATCGCGGGCCGGCCGAGCAGCCCGATGCGCTCCTTGCGGCCCTTGCCGAGCACCCGGATCTCGCCGCGCGCGAGGTCGACCGACGAGAGTGCCGCCGCCGCGAGCTCGCTGATCCGGAGCCCCGCGGCGTAGGCGACCTCGATGAGCGCGCGGTCACGCACCGACAGCGTGGCCACGAGCGCGGGATCCCGTGCCCGACCGCCGTCGGCGCGCCGCTCGTCCGCGTCGATCGCCGCCAGGAGCCGCTCGATCTGGTCGAGCTCGAGGACCCGCGGCAGGCGCCGCCGCAGGCGCGGTGTGGCGATCGAGCCCCAGGGGTCGCCGGTGGCCAGCCCGACCCGGGCCGCGAACCGGTGGAAGGAGCGGATCGCTGCGAGCCGCTGGCTCACCGACGTCCGCGCGCCGGAGGACACGAGTCGCGCGAGATACGCGCGCAGGTCGGCGCGGGCCGGTGCGCGCCAGTCGGCGCCGCGCTCCGCCAGCCAGTCGAGGTAGGCCCCGACCGCGGTCGCGTAGGAGCGCAGCGTGTGCTCAGAGGCGTCCTTCGCCCGGAGGCTGAGGAGGAACCGGTCGAGCGGCGCGCCGTCGCCCGTTCGCGGCGGTTGCATCGATGCGGCTCCGGCGCCCGTGTCCACGTCGGGAGGCTACCCCGCGCGCCGGGTCCGAATCACGTCGTTGACGACGTCCGCGTACTGCGCGACCCGCGCCTCCGGCCACCGGCGCCACCCGACGGGCGCCCACCAGGTCGACGTCCCCCGCCCGGGCGCCCGCCGCGCCGTGCCGGCGCGAGCGCTTCCGGGTTGGGTGGGCCGCCGGGGAGGCGCCGGCCGACCGCGTCCTCGCCGTCCGGCACCTCGACGTCCGCGCCGCATTTCAGGCACATGTGGCCGTCGGTCTTCTTCGCGACCGGCCCGTCGTCGGCGTCGTGGAGCGCACCGACCGGCTCGTGGTTCGTCGTGTAATCGCACTTCGGGTAGTTCGAGCACCCCCAGAAGACGTTCCCCGTTCGACGCGCGCGACGCGCGACCAGCTTGCCGTCGGCGTTCTTGGGGCAGACGACCTCGAACGGCAACGGCGGCGGCGGCTCGGGACCCTCGCGCTTGATGTAGCCGCAGTCGGGGTACCGATCGCAGCCGACGAACGGCCCGAACCGCCCACTCTTCGCGACGAGCGTGCCTTGTCCGCACTCCGGGCAGGTCTCCCCGGTCCCCTGCTGGGGCGGCGGCTCCTCGCCCGGCAGTGGCCGGGTCTCCTTGTGCTCGGGGTACTGCGAGCAGGCCAGGAAGCAACCGTTTCGACCGATGCGGATGACCATGGGATGCCCCAGCGAGCAGATCTCGCTCGTCGGACGAGTTGCGACCTCGCTCCGCCGCGTGACCCGCCGAACGTCGTCGACGTGCGCCTGCAACGGCGGATAGAAGTCCTCGAGGAGCGGGACCCATGCGCGGCGCCCGCCCGCGATCTCGTCGAGATCCGCCTCCATGCCCGCGGTGAACGCGATGTCCACGTACTCGCCGAAGTGCTCGACGAGGAAGTCCGTCGAGAAGTACGCCACGCACTCGGGATGCAGGCGTCGTTCCGCAACGCTCACGAATCCCCGGTCGACGATCGTCGAGATCGTGGCGGCGTACGTCGACGGGCGCCCGATCCCGTGCTCCTCGAGCGCCTTGATCAGCGACGCCTCGGTGAAGCGCGGCGGCGGCTCGGTGAAGTGCTGCGTCGTCGTGACGTCGAGGACGTCGGTCTCCTCGCCCTCGCGGAGCGCGGGCAGGCGGCCCTCGGCGTCCTCGTCGGCCGCCTCGCGCCCGTCGCCGCCACCGGCCCCGGAAGCCGCCTCGTCGCGGCCCTCGGTGTACACCCGGGCGAAGCCGTCGAACAGGACGCGCGTCGCCGAGGCACGCAGCTCGTACGGCCCGGCGGCGAGCTCGGCGGTCGTCGTCTCGAGCTCCTTCGCCTCCATCTGGCTCGCCAGCGCGCGCTGCCAGATCAGGCGGTACAGGCGCAGCTCCTCCGGCTTGAGCGTCTCGGTGAGCGAGTCGGGGTCGCGCCGGAAGGATGTCGGCCGGATCGACTCGTGGGCCTCCTGGGCACCCTTCGCCTTCGTCTTGTAGACGCGGCCCTTGGGCATCGTGTACGGCTCGCCGAAGCGCTCGCGGATGACGTCGCGCGCCTCGCCCATCGCGATCCCGGCGATTGCGACCGAATCCGTGCGCATGTACGTGATCAGCCCGACGTGCCCGTCGGGCGTCTCGACACCCTCGTACAGCCGCTGGGCGACCGACATCGTCCGCTTCGGGCTGAAGCCGAGCTTGCGGCTCGCCTCCTGCTGGAGCGTCGAGGTCGTGAACGGCGGCGCCGGGCTCCGCTTCTGGGTCTTCGTTCCGATCGAGGTAACGCGCGGGCGCAGGCCGCGGAGCGCCGTCGCGTGGCGCTCGGCCGTCTCGCCGTCGCCGACCTCCAGCGCCGCCCCGTCGATCCTGACGAGCTCCGCCTCGAACTCGTCGCCTCGCTCTGTCGCAAGGAGGGCGCGCAGCGTCCAGTACTCCCGTGCGACGAAGGCGTCGATCTCGCGCTCCCGCTCAACCACCAGGCGGACGGCCACGGACTGGACCCGGCCTGCCGAAAGCCCGCTGCGGACCTTGCGAGACAGGAGCGGGCTCAGCGTGTAGCCGACAAGCCGGTCGACGATCCGCCGCGTCTGCTGCGCATCGACCAGGTTCGTATCGATCCCGCGCGGGTGCGCGAACGCGTCCTTGATGGCCCGTTCGGTGATCTCCGAGAACGTCACCCGGCGCGCCTTGGACTCGGGCACGTGCGCGGCCTCGGTGACGTGCCACGCGATCGCCTCGCCCTCGCGGTCGAGGTCGGTCGCGAGGAAGACGGTGTCCGCGGACTTCGCCGCCTTCTCGATCTCGCTGACCTGCTTGCGACGGTCCTCGGCGATCACGTACTCGGGCGTGAACCCGTTGTCGACATCGACCCCGAACTTGCCCTTGCCGGGGTTCTCGGGAAGGTCGCGGACGTGGCCGTAGGAGGCGAGGACGCGGTAATCGGAGCCGAGGTAGCGCTCGATCGTCCGCGCCTTGGCAGGCGATTCGACGATCACCAGGTGCTTCGGCATCGGGCGGGAGTATAGGCACAGGTTGCTTACGCGCCGATCAACGCGCGCCGGTCAGGCCTCGCGGACCCGCCGGAGGAAGTCCTCGTCGATCTCGAGGTCGTCGGCCTCCTCGCCCTCCGCCCCTGCCGCGGAGGGCCTGGCGCGCTCCGCCTCGTCGGCCTCGCGCGGGATCTCGACGAATCGGATCATCGCCATCGGGAAGACGAACGTCGACGTGCTGTAGTCGATGAAGACCGGCCGCTTGCCGTCGACCGACTTGACGTTCGTGCAGACGACCGTGAGGTCGTCCGGCTTCGGCTCCGCGAGGAGGTCGACCACGAGGGGCTGATCGTTCAGGAGATGGAGGACGGCGCGGATCACGGCCGGGACCGTAGCACGGCTTGCACCTCTGTCCGGTAGGTCGATGGTCCCCCCTGGGCGGCGCGCTTCGAGGCGGGCGGCGCCGCCGATGCTGCCGTTACCGCCGGCGCCGCTGGTGCGGCCGCGAGCGAGCCGAGCGGCTCGTACCGCCCGCGATTCGCTCGAACCAGGCCCCCCGCTTCGAGGCGGGTGAGCGCCCCCAGCACGCCGACGACGCTCAGTGTCGTGACTGCCACGAGCTCGTCGACCGTCGTCGCGCCGCGAAGCAGCGCGTGGGCGACGCGGTGCTGCGCTTCATCCCGGCCTGTGAGGACGGCTGCCGCGGACGGAAGGTCGATCGTCGGGCTGATCGGGACGGGGTGGTCCGGATCGCGCGGATCGGCGACGCCGACCAGCCCAGCCGAGCCCATGAGCCCGAGGTCGTCGAGCAGCTGCGGGACACCGGACACGATCCGGGCCAGCCCCGGCCAGTCTCGGAGGAAGCCGTTGCAGCCGGCCGAGGCCGGCGCATCGATCGATCCGGGTACCAGAAAGCATTCCCGACCCTGTTCCAGCGCCCAGGACGCCGTGACGAGCGCGCCGCTCCGCGCGCCGGCCTCGATCACGACGACCGCGTCCGACGCCCCGCTGATGAGTCGATTGCGCTGGGGGAAGGTGCCGCGAGTGGGCTCGGTCCGCGGGGCGTACTCGGAGACGACCGCGCCGCCGCCGTCCACGACCGCGTCGGCGAGCCGGTCGTGCGCGCGAGGAAAGAGCGCGGCGTGTCCGCCACCGATGAACGCGATCGTCGGCGCGCCGTCGGCGACGCACGCCGCGTGGGCTGCTCCATCGATCCCGATGGCAAGGCCGGACACGACCGTCGCGCCGGCCCGACCGAGCGCCGTGGCGATGCGGCTGGCGATGCGCCTGCCGGCGGGGCTCGGCTTCCGCGTGCCCACGACGGCCACGACGTGCTTCGCCGCGAGCGGTGCGAGCGTGCCCCGAACGAAGAGCGCCGGCGGCGGGATCTCGATCGCGACGAGACGGGACGGGTAGTCAGGATCGCCGAGCGCGACGACCCGGAGCTTCGAGCGCTCGACGTCCGCGAGGATCGCGGCCCGGCGTCCGGCCGCCTCGATGATCGCCGTTGCCACGACCTTCGGCATCGCGCGACTTGTTCCCTCGGGATCGACGCTCGCCGCCACGAGCTCCTTCTCGGCGTCCGAGCGCCCGGCGACATCGAGGATCATTGCCGGGGACCCGAGACCGCCGACCAGCCGCGCGAGCGTGAGCGGTCCCATGCCGTGGACCGAGAGCAGCACGGCGAGCGCCTCGCGGTCCGCCGTGGAGATCCCCGTCCGGATGGCAGTGCCGCGACTCGACGGCGCCGTCATCGAGCCGTCCGAGTCAGGCACGCCGGGACCATCGCCACCCACGCCCAGCACCGTCACACCGCCAGCGCGAATGGCGAGCGGCTGGTCGGCGGCCGCCACCGGGCTGCCTCCTCGAGGTGCACGATCTGCACGGCGATGGATTCGTCCAGGTCCGCGATCGTCCGGGCGACCCGCAGGAGCCTTTCCGTCCCGCGGCCCGACAGCCGCTCGGCATCCGCCAGGTCCGCGAGCCGGCGGCTGGTGATCGCTCGCAATCCGGCGACCATCCGAAGCGCCCGCCCCGTCAGCCGGCTGTTGAGCCGGCCGCCCGGTCGTGCGTGCTGCAGCGCGCGCGCCGCGGAGATCCGCGCCGCCACGACCGCCGACGACTCAGGCTCCGCCGCGTCGACCATCGCGGCCCCCGGCATTCGGGCAAGCGTGACCCAGACGTCGATCCGGTCGCGCAGCGGGCCGGAGATGCGGCCGACGTAGCGCTCGGGTACCAGCGGCGCGCAGACGCACCGATCCTCCTCGCCCGCGTGGCCACACGGGCACGGGTTCGTCGCCGCGACCAGTTGGAACCGGGCCGGCAACGTGGCCGCACCGGATGCCCGCACGATCGTGACCCGGCCGTCCTCGAGCGGCTGCCGGAGCGCCTCCAGGACGTCCCGTGAGAACTCGGCGAGCTCGTCGAGGAAGAGCACGCCGTGGTCGGCGCGGGTGATCTCGCCCGGCGACAGGCCTCGCCCGCCGCCCACGATGGCCGCGTACGAGCTCGTGTGATGGGGCGCTCGGAACGGCGGCGTCCGGACGAGGCCGCGGATCGGGCCCTCGCCCGACACCGAGGCCACGATCGTCGCCGTCAGCGACTCCGCCTCGGACAGCGGCGGCAGCAGGGCCGGAATCGTCCGGGCGAGCATCGTCTTGCCGGTCCCCGGCGGCCCGATCATCAGCAGGCCGTGGCCGCCGGCGAGCGCCACCTCGAGCGCGCGCCGTGCCTCCACCTGGCCCCGAACCTCCGAGAGGTCCGGCGGCGGCGTCGGCGGTGCAAGTGGCGCCGGCGATGCCGCGGCACCCGCTCCGGGCCCGGGCGCCAGCTCGACGCGAGCGGGCGGGGTGGGACCGCGGCGCCGGCTCGAGCGCAGCGCCGCGACGGCGTCCCCGAGCGACGCGACGGGAACGACCTCGAGCCCGTCGACGAGTCGCGCCTCATCGAAGCCATCGGCCGGCACAACGACCCGCTTCACGCCCCGCCGGGCAAGAGCGGCGACCATCGGGAAGAGCCCGGGCACCGCCCGAATCTCGCCGCCGAGCGAGACCTCGCCGATGAGTGCCGCCCGCCCGGGCCGCGCGGTGAACTGCTCCGACCCGATCAGGATCCCCACGGCGATCGCGAGGTCCGCTGCGGAACCCGTCTTCGGAACGTCCGCAGGCGCGAGGTTGACCGTGATGCGCCGCGGCGGGTGCTTGAAGCCCGCGTTCCGGAGCGCCCCGCGGACCCGCTCCCGGGCCTCGCGGATCGACGCATCACCGAGCCCGACGATCGTGAATCCGGGCAGCCCCGGCGCGACGTCGACCTCGACCCGGATGACGCGCCCGTCGAGCGCGACGAGCGTTGCGGACAGGAGCGTGGCCAGCACGCCCCGACCCTATCGGCCGAGGCTTATCTCCGGCTCACCAGCGTGCCGAACGAGCGTGGCTATCGCGCCCGGGCGGCTCCCGCGCGCGGCGCGGGGGCGCCGGCGACGGCCGGGACCTGCGGCGCGAAGACGAGGTCGATCGACTGCGCGAGCTCGACGATCTCCTTGCTCAGCGCTGAGTCCGGCTTCGAATAGTTGAACGGCGAGCCGGTGTTCTGCGCGGAGATCGCGATGCGGTACTCGTTCGGGACCTTCGTCTCGAACTCGCGCTTGAGGGCGCCCTCTGCGGCCGAGACGCTCACGCCGGTGAACGCGTTCGACCGGTTGAGGACGAGCTTGAGCCGCTTCGGGTCGAAGCCGACCTTGCGCAGCGCCTCGAGCACGAGCCGGACGTTCTTGAGGCACGACAGGTCGGCCGTCATGACGATGTGGACCTCGTCCGCGTGGTCGAGGACCGACAGGACGAGGTCACCGAGCCGCTTGTCGACGTCGACGATCACGTAGTCGTAGATCGAGCGGAGCATTGCGAGCACGCCCGCGAACCGCTCGGGCGTGATGAGGTCGGCCTCCTCCGGGCTCGTTGGCGCGAGCAGGAGGTCGACGCCCGAGTCGTGCTTGACCAGCACCGACTTGAGCAGGTCGACGTCGGCGTTCGGCACGGCCATGAGGTCGGTCACGGACTTCCGGTCGTTGCCGAGGTCGAGGAACACCCGGTGGTCGCCGAACTGGAGGACGGCATCGACGAGCACGACCTTCCGGTCGAGCCCGCTGTGGAGCGCGATCGCGGTGTTGATCGCGATCGTCGTCGCGCCGACGCCGCCCTTCGCGCCGTAGAACGCGATCATCTTGCCGAGCGGCGGTCGGCCCCGGCTTCCGACGCCGGTGGCGGCGTCGAAGCGCGACAGCAGGCCGCGCATGCGCGCCAGCAGCTCGGCCTGGTGGAACGGCTTGACGAGGTAGTCGTCCGCGCCCGCCCGCAGGCCGCGAACCTTCTGCTCGACCTCCTTCTCGGACGTCAGCATGATGATCGGCACGTGGCCCTTGCCGGCCTCGTCGAATCTGATCCGCTCGGCGACCGCGTAGCCGTCGAGCTTGGGCAGCCCGACGTCGAGCAGGATCAGGGCCGGCTGCTCCGATGCCCAGAGCTTGACCGCTTCCTGTCCATCGCCCGCGACAACGACCGTGTAGCCCGCCTGCTTGAGCGTGTACTGCAGCAGGCGCTGGACGTTCGCTTCGTCGTCGACGACCAGGATCTTGCTCATCCGTTGTCCCCCATGGCGGTTACTGGTCCGAGCCGCGCGCCGGGCTCGAGTCCATGCCTCGATTGATGTAGCCGGTGAGCGGCTCCACGAGCCGCGTGAACTCCGTCGGGATGATGAACTTCGTCGCGGGGCTGCTGCCCAGCGCTTTCAGCGCCTCGAGATACTGCAGCGCCATCGTCTTCTCGTCGATGGCCTTCGCGGCACTGAAGATCTGGGTCAGCGCCTCGCTGAACCCCTGGGCTCGATTGATCGCCGCCTGGCGATCGCCCTCCGCCTTCAGGATCTCCGACTGCTTCTGGCCCTCCGCGACGTTGATCGCCGCCTGCCGGTTGCCTTCGGATTCGGTGATCACGGCGCGCCGTGTCCGCTCGGCCGAGAGCTGCCGATTCATGGCGTCCTGGACGTCGCGCGGCGGGGTGATCTCGCGGATCTCGACCGTCGTCACCTTGCCACCCCAGCGCTCGGTGACCTCGTCGAGCTTGACGCGCAGGACCTCGTTGATCTGCTCGCGCTTGGACAGGACCTCGTCGAGCAGGATGTCGCCGATGACGGCGCGCAGGGTCGTCGTCGAGACGCCCTGGAGGGCGCCCGGAAAGTTCACGACGTTGACGACGCTCTTGAGCGGGTCCGCGATCCGCCAGTAGATGAGGAAGTCGACATTGATCGGCGCGTTGTCGCGCGTGATGGTGGTCTGGCTCGGGACCTCGATGAACTGTTCGCGGGTGTCGACCTTGACCGGGCGATCGATGATCGGGATCAGGAACCGCAGGCCCGGGTTGCGGACCATCGACTCGTCCGTACGGCCGAGCCGGAACACGACCATCCGCTCGTACTGCTGCACGACCCGGATCGACAGATAGATGATCACCAGGACGACGACGACGACGAATGTGCCGGCCGACAGGACGATTGGCAGATCCACGATTACCTCCGATCCGCGCCGCGCGCGTGCATGCCCACGGTCACGTGCCCGTCGATGATGACGCGTCCGGCTCGACCGTGAGCGTCAATCCCTCCACCTTGACCACCCGGACGGGTGTGCCTCGGTCCAGCGACTGCCCGTCCGCGGTCCTGGCGCTCCATTCTTCGCCGCCGGCGAGCACGGACCCGAGCGGGCTGAGCGGCGAACGAACCTGGCCGATAGTCCCGGGCGCCACATTCGCGCCGCCCGACGGGCTGTCGACAACGCCGATCCGCCTCGACCGGAACGCCCCGAAGACCATCAGGGCAAGAACGCCGCCGAGGGTCGCCGTCGCCGCCACGATGACCGGGAAGGCGACGCGCGCGACCGGCTCGAACGGATCCACCGGGCCTGTGAACAGGGCTGCGGCACCCAGCGCGAAGCAGACGAGTCCCCCGACGCCGAGGAGACCGTGGCTGGTGACGGTCAGCTCCAACCCGAACAGGACGAGCCCGAAGATGATCAGAAGCAAGCCACCGACGTTCAGCGGCAGCGTCCCCAGGCCCATGAGCCCGAGGATCAGGGCCAGCGCGCCGATGATGCCGGTCACGAAGTTCGGTGAGTAGAGCTCGACGAGGAGCCCGGTCGACCCGAGCGTGAACAGAAGGAAGGCGATGTTCGGGTCGGAGATGAGCCGGATGAGCGCCAGCAGTGGGTTCATCGTCTGCTCGGTCACGGTCGCCCCGGTCAGGTCGAGCACGCGATCAGCGCCGCGAACCTCGACCGTCTTTCCCTGGGCGAATGCGATGACCTCCTCGATCGAGCCGGCGATGCCGTCGACCGCCCCGGCCGCAACTGCTTCCCCCGCCGAGTAGGCCGCGGCGTCCTCGACGGTCGAAACCGCCCACTCGACGGGGCGTCCGCGCCGCTCAGCGAGCGACTGGGCCATTTTCGTGACCGCTTCCATGATCTTCCTGCGCTCGGTCTCGGGAATCTCCTCGCCCGTCCCGCTGACAGGCGACGCAGCGCCGATCGTCGTGGCAGGCGCCATCAGCGCCAGGTTGCCGGACAGCGTGATGAACGTGCCCGCGCTGGCGGCCCAGCCGCCCGCCGGAGCGACCCACACGATCACCGGAACACCGGCCTCGAGAATCGTCGCGGTGATCTTCTGCGTCGAGGCGAGGCTTCCGCCCGGGGTATTGAGCTTCACGACGACGGCCGCTGCTCCGCTCTCTGTCGCGAGCGCGATGTGGTCGTCGAGGTACTTCGCCATGCCCTCGTCGACAATGCCCGTCGTCGGCAGCACGACGACCTCCGGCCCGGCACCGCGCGCCGCCGAGGCGAACATCATCAGCCCGCCCAGCGCCATGAGCGCGATCGACAGCCGTCGCACGCGACCGCCTCGCACTGCCCGTTGCTGCCCCCTGGTGGACACGGTGGTCAACACCTCCACGTGGAGTATCGCACCACGCGGCCGAAACGCCCCTCAGGCCCGAACGCGCTCAAGCTCGTCGAAGACCAGGGCGCTCCACGTTTCCATGCTGTCGACGACGGCCGCGACCTCGGAAGGCTCTGCGAACGAGCCGGTGAGCTTGTCGGTCTCGCGGATTGCGACGGGCAGACCGCCCGCGTCCGCGACGTAGACCGCGCCGATGTGGACGCTGCCGACCTCCGTCGAGTCGTCGTTGAGGAGGCCGACGAGCTCGAACTCCGGGTCGAAGTCGGCGCGGAGCTCCTCGCGCCATTCGCGTCGGAGCCCGCCGGCCAGGTCACTGTCGCCCGGGTTCAGGTGGCCGCCGACGCCGATCGACCAGCGGTCGTGGAGGCGGGCGTCGCCTCCCGCCCGGGTGCGACGCATCAGGAAATAGCGCTCGCCGTCGCGAAGCACGAGGTACGGGATGACCTGCTTCCAGCTCCGGTCGACCTCCATGGCCGCCCGCGGCTGGAAGCGGCCCTGGCGCGCCACGATCGACTCGAACGCGTCGAGGCCCCCGGTCTGGATCCCGCGCCAGCCCGGGTCGGCCATGATCGAGGCCCGCGGGATCACGAGGACGAGCTCCTCCGCGGTCATTCGCGAGTCTCGTCGAGGAGCGACCGGCGGACCGATTCGAGGCGACCGCGCAGCTCCGGATCCGCCGCGTCACGCTCGAGCCGCTCGATCCAGCCGTCGAGCGCGTCGCGCATCGCCCGAAGGCGGGCCAGGACCGCTGGCGCGTTCGTCGAGAGGATGCCTGCGCCCATCTCCGGGTCGCCATTCGCCAGCCTGGTCATGTCCGACCAGCCCGTTGCGGCGAGCGAACGAGCGAGGGACCAGTCGCGACCGCGCTCGGCGACGGACTCCACGAGTGCTGCGGCCACGACCAGGGGCAGGTGGCTGATCGCCGCGACCGCGGCATCGTGTTCGTCGGGGCCGAGGCGGACGGGACGGGCGCCCGTCGCTCGCGCGAGCGCCTCCACGCGCTCGACATCAGCCGCTTGCGCGTCGGCGCCGGGAACGATGACCCACGGGCGGTCGACGAAGAGGTCGGCAATCGCGGACGCAGCGCCGGTCGTCTCGCGGCCGGCCATGGGGTGGCCGCCCACGAAGGGCAGCCCCTCCGCGGCAGCGGAATCGATGATCCGGCGCTTCGTGCTCCCGACGTCGGTGATCGTCGCGCCCGCAGCTGCTGCGGCTCGAAGCGACGCAGACGCTTCCGCGAGCGTGGCGACGATCGCGAGCGGCGGCCCGGCCAGGACCACCAGCTCAGCCGCGTCGAGCGCGACCGCTGCGCTGGAGGCCGCCTCGTCGAGGAACCCACGCCGGACGCCCTCGGCGGGTCCGACCCCCGCCGGCGTCCACGCCACCATGCGGCTGCCCCGGCCGCCGGCCGATCGGACTGCCGCGGCGATCGAGCCGCCGATGAGTCCGAACCCCAGGAACGCGATCCGCGACGGCAGGCGACCCGCGGCGTCGGCTCGCGTCATCCCCGCTCGAACCTCCCCGGCCATGTCAGGCGCCGCCGGGCGCCTTGTCGTCGTCGCGCCGGCGGGGGCCCTGCCGGCGGTCGGCGACGCGACGCTCCACGCCATCGGGCGGCCCGGGCTCGTTCGGCGGGTTCCTGCGACGCTCGCCCTTGCGCCGGCTCTCGCCGCGGCGCTCCCAGTCGAGGATCGCGCCGCACCTCGGGCAGCGCCGCTCCTCGGGCAGGAGCGCGTCGAGCGAAGCCGTCGTGTACACGACGCGGCCGCAGATGCGGCAGGCGAGGGTCGGCATGGGTGGTGGATACGCCTCCGGTTTGGGGCGTCGATCGTAGCGCCGCGCGGATGCTCCCGAGAGCGGGCTCAGGCGCCCAGCGGTGCCTCGTGGAGCGCCTCGTACCGGGCCGGCCCGCCGCCGAGAATGCTCCGGAACAGGACGATCCGGTCGACCGCGAACCGGACGTCGAGGTCGTCGGCGGCCGCCTCGAGCGCGTGGGCCGCCGCGGGCGCGAGCCGGACGCCGTCCGTCCTGGCGATGGTCAGGTGCGCCGCGAACGGCCGGGTGTCGAGGAAGAGCCCGCAGTCCGCTGCCGCGGCGGTGAGGCCGTCGGCCAGCGCGGCGAGGGGCTCGGCGCCCTCTCGGACGCCGAGCCACAGGCTGCGGGGCCGCGCCAGGCTCGGGAACGCGCCGCCGCCGGACAGCCGGACCTCGAATGGCGCCGCGGACCTCGCCAGCGCGTCGGCACCGGCCTGGAGCGCGTCGAGCATGGTCGTGGGCGTCGGGCCGAGGAAGCGGAGCGTCAGGTGCAGCCCATCGACCCCGACCCAGCGGATCCGAGCCCGGCCGTCACCGACGCCCCGCTGGACGTGGTCCATCAGCTCGCCGACCCGCCCCCGAGCGTCCGCAGGCACCGGCACGGCGAAGAACAGCCGGAGCGTGCCGGGTTCGTCGACGGGCGCCTCGCGCCGGTCCGAGCCGCGCCTCATGCAGCCCGCCTCATCTGCCCGATGCCTGCTCGCGCTCCCACGCCTCGCGATCGTGCCGCAGGATCTCAAGCGCGCGCGCCGCGTCGCGCCAGCCCACGACGTCGACCATCTTGTCCTCGAGCAGCTTGTAGGTGTTGAAGAAGTGCTCGATCTCGATGAGGCGATGCGGGCGCATCTGCTCGAGCCGCTCGATGTGGGCCTGGTTCGGGTCGCCCTCGGCGACGCACAGGACCTTGAAGTCGGCGCCCTTGTCGTCGCGCATCTCGAGCACGCCGATCGGGCGGGCCCAGACGTGGCAGCCGGTGAACGTCGGCTCGTCGATCACGAGCAGGGCATCCGTGTGGTCGCCGTCGTCCGCGCGGGTGCCCTCGATGAAGCCGTAGTCGAAGTTGTAGAACACTGCCGACGACAGCACGCGATCGAGGCGATACACGCCCGCCTTCTCGTCGAACTCGTACTTGTTGCGGCTCCCGCGCGGGATCTCGACGACGATCTCGACCCGAACCGGAAACGCTTCGCCCGCCATCGACTCGAACCCTAGCGCGCAGTCACGTGGCGCGCTCCGACTGGCTAGGATTGGACGTCTG
>Ga0268386_10001995_pt1 | contig 14280 bp, 16 predicted proteins | sample RVTome_15_FD_200260 | JGI IMG/M metagenome (GOLD analysis project Ga0268386, IMG submission 200260) | Soil microbial communities from uranium-contaminated site in the Upper Colorado River Basin, Wyoming, United States - RVT150D86... ...
AATGGCTCAGTAGCGCCCGCTTTCGCGCGGGCCCGACGCCGCGCAGCTCGTCGAGCAGCGAGTGGGTCATCGCCTTGTCCCGTCGCGCCCGGTGGAACTCGATCGCGAAGCGGTGCGCCTCGTCGCGGACCCGCTGGAGGAGCCGGGACGCATGCGAATCCGGATCGATCTCCAGCGGCGCGGAGCGGCCCGGCAGGTAGACCTCCTCGAGGCGCTTGGCGAGGCTGACCACGGTCACGCCGCGATCGGCCAGGCTGCCCACCGCCTTCATGCCCGCGCTGAGCTGGCCCTTGCCGCCATCGATCACGATCAGGTCGGGCAGGCTCGCGAAGCTTTCGTCGCGTTCCGCGTCGTGCGGCGAGCGGTCCGCCTGCTCGAAGAGCTGCGCCAGGCGCCGCGAGAGGACCTCCTCCATCGACCGATAATCATCTGGGCCCCCACCCCAGCTGCCCGCCTCCTCCGCTTCGCGTCCGAGGCCGGCGCGGTCTCGTCCACCGCGGTCGCCGCGGATCTTGAACCGGCGGTAGTCGGACTTCTTGGGCGCGCCTCCCTCGAACACGACCATCGACGCGACCGTGTGCTCGCCGCCGATGTTCGAGATGTCGAACCCCTCGATCCTGATCGGAAGGTTCTCGAGGCGCAGCGCCTCCTGGAGCGCCGCGACCGTGTCGACCCGCTGCTGGCGACGGCGCTCGCGGCGCAGGCGGTCCTGGGCCAGGGCGAGGCGCGCGTTGCGCTCGGCCAGCTCCCGAAGCCGCCGCAGATCGCCCCGCTCGGCGACCCGCACCTCGACCGCGCCGCCGCGGCGGCTGGCGAGCGCTTCGGCCAGCAGCGAAGCGCGCTCGCGAACGGCCTCGCCGGCGACGATCAGGCGCGGCACCGCCGGCGCCGCCGAGTAGTACTGGGCGATGAACTCCTCCGTGACCTCGGCTTCCTCGCGTTCGCCGGCGCTCGCCATGTAGAAGCTCTGGCGCTCGGCCAGGATCCCGTCGCGAACCTGGAAGACCTGCGCGTTCGCGGTCTCCTCCTCGGTTGCGACCGCGATCACGTCGGCGTTCTCGAGCGAGTCCCCCGCGACGCTGCGACGCTGCATCAGGGAGCGGACGCCCTCGAGCCGGTCGCGGTAGACGGCGGCCCGCTCGAACTCCTCGGCCGCCGCCGCCTCGTCCATCTTGCGCACCAGGTCACGTTCGACGTCTCGGTAGCGGCCGGAGAGGAAGCCGGCGATCGCGTCGATGTTGCGGCGGTACTCCTCGCGATCGATGTACCCGACGCACGGCGCCTGGCAGCGCTTGATGTAGTAGTCGAGGCACGGCACCCCTGAGCGCCGCCCCGGCTCGGGCCCGTCGCAGGTGCGGTACTGGAACAGCTTGCCGAGCAGCTCGAGCGTCTCGCGCGTTCGCTTGGCGTTCGAGTACGGACCGAAGTAGACGCGCGACGAGCGGTGCCGCTCGCGGGTGAAGTACACGCGCGGGAACTCCTCGTCGAGGCTGATGCCGATGTACGGGTACGACTTGTCGTCGCGCAGGCGGATATTGAACCGCGGCCGGTGGCGCTTGATGAACTGCTGCTCGGCGAGCAGCGCCTCGGCCTCGGTCTCGGTCACGAAGAACTCGATCGCCGCGACCTGCTCGGTCATCGCCCGGGTCCGGGTCTTCCCGGAGAAGTGGCCGCCGACCCGCTTGCGGATCGAGCGCGCCTTGCCGACGTAGAGGACGTCGCCCTCCCGGTCGCGGAACATGTAGACGCCCGGCTCGTCGGGTAGCGCCCGCCGCTGCTCGGCGACGCTGCGGCCCTCGGCCGGCTCCAGCTCGACGCTGATCTCGATCTCGGCCACCGGTTCAAGGTTAGGCGGCGGATCCGAAGTCACCGCCGGACGCCTAGACTCGGTTCCGGAAGCTAGGAAAGGGGACCGGAGTGAAGACGAAGCTTGCCGTTCTGTTCGCGCTGCTCGCGCTCGTGCCGTTCGCGGTGGCCGCCTGCGGCGACGACGACGATGACGATTCGGGCGACGGAGCCGAAACCACCGAGGAGACCACGACCGAAACCGGGGGCGGAGGCGGCGGGTCGACGGTCTCGTTCACAGCGAACCCGGACGGCGAGCTGGCCTACGAGGAGGACGCGGCCACCGCGACCGCCGGGACCGTGACCGTCGAGCTCACGAACGACTCCGCGCTGCCTCACGACGTGCGGATCGAGAGCCCGGACGGGGAGGACGTCGGCGGGACCGACCAGATCACCGGCGAGACGACTTCGGCCGAGGTCGAGCTCGATGCCGGCGAGTACACCTTCTACTGCTCCGTCCCCGGGCACCGCGAGGGCGGCATGGAAGGAACGCTCACGGTCGAATAGCGCCGTGACGGACGGGCGGCCGCGTCGCGGCCCGTCCTCTACCGGACGAGCCGGACCTCGAGCTCCGGGGGCGCGAGCCGGCCGGCCCCGCCCAGGAGCCCGAGGATCCGCGCCACGTACGCCTGCGTCTCGGCGTAGGGCGGTACGCAGCCGCACCCCTCCACCGCCGCCGGCCCGGCGTTGTACGCGGCCAGGGCCAGAGGGATCTGGCCGAAGCGCCGGAGCAGGTCCGCCATGAGGCGCGCCTGCGCGCCGATCGCCCGCCGCGGGTCGAACGGGTCGCGCAGGCCGTACGCGGCGGCCGTCGCCGGCATGAACTGGGCGATTCCCTGCGCGCCGGCGGCCGAGACCGCGAACGGGTTGAAGCCCGACTCCGCCATGAGCTGGGCGGCGAGCAGCGCCGCCGGCACGTTCCAGCGGCTCGCCGCGAGCGCGATCGGAGCCCGGTAGCGGGAGGGCACGAACGATGGGAGGCCGCCCCCGGCCAGCCGTCCGTCTCCGGACCTCGAAGCGCGGTCGCCGGCCGCCGAGCACGGGCTGGGCCCGGCGACGTAGCCGTAGTGCCACGGCTCCCACGCGTAGCGCCTCAGGAAGCCGAACCGGCGCGCCTTGGCGGCAAGCCACCCGTAGGAGGATGAGGGGCCCAGGTCGAGCTCGGTCCCGCATCGATGAAGCGAGGTGCCCGGTGGCGCGACCCAGCGCGGATCCGGGTTCGCCGCGAACAGCGCCGCCTGCTCGGCGTCCGACCGAAAGCCCGAGTTGACGACCAGCGCGTGACCGTGCCGCGCGGCGGCGGCGGCGAGCCGGTCGAACGCGGTCGCGACGTCCGGGCGCATCGGCTCGCCCTGGCGATATGCCAACGGCCCCGAGTAACCGCCGCCGCGGGCGACGCTCGGCCGGGCGTCGGCCGCGGGCGCCGCGGGCACGCCGGCCTCGGCGACGGCTACGGCCCGAGCCGCCTCGCCCGACCCGGCCCCGCCGACCTCGATCTCTCCGCGAAGCGCGACCCGCACCCGGGTCGGCACGTCGCCCCCGCCGGGGAACGAGACGCGGATCGACGGCGCCGTGATCGCGTTCGCGCGGACGGCGCGCAGCGCGACGCGGCGCGCCCGGGTCCTGTAGGCGGCGGGGTCGAGGTGCACCGGGTTGGGGCGCCCCGCGGCCAAGCGGGCGGGAGCGAACAGCCGGGGGTGGTCGTCGCGCATCGAGCGCCCGGCGGACACGGCCGCGAGGTCCGCCGCCCGCTGCAGCCTGGCCCCGCCGCTCGCCGCGGCACCCAGCATTGCGATGGCCAGGCCGGCGAGCACCAGCATCGCCGCGAGGCCGACCACGAGCGGGAGCGCTTGTCCCTGCTCGCGACGCAGGAGCCGGGTCACGAGTCTGCTCGCCCGCGCGCCGGTGGCGCCGCCGGGCTCCAGGCCCGCCATGGCCCGGCGAGTGGGAACGATTCCCGGCGCCTTCGTCACGACTCCGAAGGGCATGCCGTCGCGCCGGGCCTCGGCGGCGACCAGTCCGGCCAGGGCGCGACGCCGCGGGACGTCGGCTCGCAGCACGGCTCCACGGGGCGAGCTGTCCACCTCTGCCACGAGCTCGCGCCAGCGGGACGGGTCGAGGAACGGGACCACGAGGGAAGCCCCGGACACGCTGCACCGATCGAGGCCGTCGCGCCACGAGCCGGGATCGAGACCGACCCAGCAGAGCGCGCCGCGGGCCGCGACGGGTAGCTCGCCCGTCAGGCCTGCCTCGATCTCACGGGCGGCCGCGGAGGCCAGGAGCGTCGGCCGCCGGGCGCCGCCAAGCTCGCAGAGGATCACACCCTCGGGAGCGCCGCCGCGGCGGGCCGCGGCGATGGCGAGCGCGGCCGCGATTGCGAGCCCTCCCCCGGCGCCCGGCAACGCCGTGACCGCCAGGAGCGGCACCGGGTCACTCATCGGCAGGCAGCGCCCAGGCCGACGATGCGACCTCGAGCCTGCTCGCGATCCCGGGCAGCAGAGCCGGCGGCCGCGCCGCGACTGCGACCCGGCCGCCGGCGGCCGACACGCGCACGCGCTCACGCGCCCAACCCGGGAGCGCCGCGCGCGCGGCCGGCTCCGCCTCGCGACCGGCCGCGACGGCGAGGGCGCCGGCCTCCGCCGCTCCGTCCGCCAGATGGACCGTGTAGGCGGCCGCCACCACTTGGAGCGCGATCAACGCCGCCGCCACGAGCGCGGGAATCCCGGCGAGGAGCTCGACCGAAGCCTGCCCGCGCTGGAGGCTCATGGCCCGGCGCCGGGGTCGAGGGCGGTGCGGGCGATCACCGGCACGGCCGGCAGCCCGGGGACCAGCGCCGGTGCGCTCACCCGCACCCTGACCTCCCTCCCGAGTGCGTCGACGTCCCCCGGGCGAAGCGCGGCGGGCAGCGCGGCACGGGCCGCGGCCGACGCGTCGGCCCCGACGGCGCCGGCACGCGCGCCGGCGCGCGCCGCCTCACCCGCGCTGAGCAGCGCCCAGCCCGCGACCGCCGCCTGCGCGAGCGCCAGCGCGGCCAGCAGGACGAGCGGCACCACCGCCACGAGCTCGGCCGATGCCTGTGCGCGTTCTCGCGGCGGCGGCTCCATGCGCGGGACCGTAGAAGCGGCGGGCGCGCACGGGGCCCACGGCTCGCGCCGGATCAGGAACCAGTGTGGATCAGAGGCTGCGCGCCTCCGCGACCACTCGGGCGATCGCGAAGACCGAAAGCGCGAGGACGCCGATCCAGATCAGCGTTCCGCCGCCGGTGTCGAGGAGCTCGTCGGTGCCCGCGATCATCAGCGCGATCGCGCCGAGCGCGGCGAGCAGAACCGTGCGGCCGCGCTCCTCGAGCGTCGTGTAGGCAAGGCGGTTCTGGCGGTAGAGCAGGTAGCCCATCGCTCCGATGATCGCGAGGAAGGCAACCATCAGGACCGCGAGGATCCCGTCGGCCAGGTTGCCGCCGCCCGGAACCGCCGCCACGACGAGGGCCAGGAGAGCGATGATCGCGATGTTGCGCGCCGCGCGCATGCACCGATCCTACGCCCACACGGCCGTCAATCCGTGGTCATCACGATGATCCCGGCAACGATCGCCGCGGCCGTCGCCGCGAGGCCGATCAGCCCGACCAGGGCGAAGGCGGCGGCGTGCAGGCTGCGCTGCTCGCGGGAGGATTCGATGAATCTGGCCGCACCCAGGATCGCGAGGGAAGCGGTGAAAGCCACGCCGACGCCCGCGACCAGCGCCGCGATGCCCGTCTCCAGCAGGGCCTCCCAGTCGACGATCGTCGCGAGCAGCATCAGGCCGTCACCCCGCCGGCACCGGGGATCCCTGCCGGATCCGACGGGCGAACGCCAGCGCGACCAACGCCACGCAGGTGGAGGCGATGACCACCGGCCCGAGCGCGCCGTCGCCGAAGATCTGGGTGAGCCCATAGGTGAGCGCACCGATCGCAGCCGCCGCCGGGAAGGTCAGCAGCCAGGCGCCGACGATGTTGCCGGCGACGCCCCAGCGCACCGCGGACACCCGCTTGCCGGCGCCCGCGCCCATCACCGCGCCCGAGATCACGTGGGTCGTGGAGAGCGGGTACCCGAAGTGCGACGACGCGAGGATCACCGCCGAGCCCGCGCCCTGGGCCGAGAAGCCCTGCGCGGCGTCCATCTTGATGATCCTCGTCCCCATCGTCCTGATGATCCGCCAGCCACCGATGTAGGTGCCGAGCGCGATGGCTGTCGCTGCGGAGACGATCACCCACCTGGGCGGGTCGGAGCCCTCGGCGAGGCTGCCGTTGGCGATCAGCGCAAGCGCGATCACGCCCATCGTCTTCTGGGCGTCATTGGTCCCGTGGGCGACCGCGAGCAGGCCTCCGGAGACCACCTGCCCGAGCTTGAAGCCGCGGGTCACGGGACCCGGCCGCTGCCGGCCCAGCACGCGGTAGCAGACGACGATCGCGAGGCCCCCGACTACGAACGCGAGCACGGGGGCGATCAGGGCGGGGACCAGGACCTTGCCGATGATGCCGTCGGACAGCACCGCCTCGGACCCGACCGCCGCGAACGCCGACCCAACGACGCCGCCGATCAGCGCGTGCGATGAGCTCGACGGCAGGCCGAAGTACCAGGTGGCGAGGTTCCACGCGATCGCGCCGATGAGCCCGGCGAAGACGATGGTCGGCGTGATGACGTCGGCGGCCACCACGTCGTCGGCAACCGTCGCCGCCACCTCGAGGGAGATGAACGCGCCCGCGAAGTTGAGGATCGCCGCGTACGTGACCGCGATTCGCGGCGACATCGCGCGCGTCGAGATCGAGGTCGCCACGACGTTCGCCGTGTCGTGGAAGCCGTTGGTGAAGTCGAAGGCGAGCGCCGTCGCCACGACGATGTAGAGGATGAGATCCGCCTCCGACACGAGGGCCGCTCAGGCGTTCTTGATCACGATGCCTTCGAGTATGTGCGCCGCCGTCTCGGTCGCGTCCACGGCCCGCTCCAGCACGCCGAACAAGTCCTTCCAGCGGATGACGACCATCGGGTCGATGCCGTTGGCGAAGAGCGACGCGACCGCGTCACGGTAGAGCCGGTCCCCGTCGTTCTCGAGCCGGTGGATCTCGATCCAGTACTGCTCCAGCCCCTTGAACCCGCGCAGCTGCTCGAGCGCCGTGGCGAGCTGCTCACAGGCCTTGACCAGCACGTCGGCCATCTTGATCGCCTGCTCCATCGGCGCCTCGATCTGGTACAGCACCATGAAGTCGGCCGTCTCCTCGATGTAGTCGACGATGTCGTCGAGCTGCGTTGCCAGCCCGTAGATGTCCTCGCCGTCGAGCGGCGTGACGAACGTCGAGTTGAGGCGCTGGATGAGCTCGTGGGTGATCCTGTCGCCCTCCTGCTCCGCGAGCAGGATCTCCCGGGCGAGGCCGCCTTCGTCGGGCCAGTTCTCGAGCATCTCCTGAAGCAGGCGAGCGGCACGAAGGGTGTTCTGTCCGGCCTGGTTGAACAGGTCGAAGAAAACGGTGTCGCGGGGGACGAGCGATGGCAGGGGCATCCCGGGTCACGCTACCAATCGGCGATCGCTTCGGCGACGCGCTCCGCCGCTCTGCCATCCCAGAACTCCGGACGTTGCGGCGTCACGGCGGCGCTCCCGAGCAGCCGCGGGATCTCCGCGATCCGCGCGGGGTCGAGGCCCAGGAGCGTGTTGGTCCCGGCCCGCACGGTCACGGGCCGCTCGGTGTTGTCGCGAAGGGTGAAGCACGGGACGCCGAGGTAGGTAGTCTCCTCCTGGATCCCGCCGGAGTCGGTCAGCACCGCCGCGGCGTCCGCCTCGAGGGAGAGGAAGTCGAGGTAGCCGACCGGCTCCGAGAGGTGGATGTTGTCCTCGTCGCCGCTCCAGCCGAGCTCACCGAGCCGATTTCGCGTGCGGGGGTGCACTGGGAAGACGACCGGCAGCTCGCCGGCGATCGCGGCGAGGTGGCGCATTGCTTCGCCGAGGAGCGGCCCGTCGACCAGCGCCGGCCGGTGCAGGGTGACGAGCAGGTAGGCGCCCGGCTCCACACCGGCGGCCGCGGCGGCATCGCGCTCACGGAACCGCTCCTCGAGCGCGACCAGCGTGTCGATCATCGTGTTGCCGACGAACCGGGCTCGATCGTCGGGCACCCCCTCGTCGCGCAGGTTCCGGATCGCCTCCTCGGAGTGGAGGAAGCAGAGCGCCGAGAGGTGGTCGGTCGCGATCCGGTTGATCTCCTCGGGCATCTCGCGATCGAAGCTCCGCAGACCGGACTCGACGTGCGCCACCGGCACCCCGCGGCGGGCCGCGCAGAGCGCCGCGGCCAGGGTCGAATTGACGTCGCCCGGCACGAGTACGAGGTCAGGCCGCTCCCCGTCGATCACGGGCTCGAGCCGCTCGAGCACCCGGGCCGCCTGCTCCGCGTGCGAGCCCGAGCCGACCTCCAGCATGTGCTCGGGCTCCCCCACCCCCAGCTCCTCGAGGAACACGTCCGACATCGCCCGGTCGTAGTGCTGGCCGGTGTGGACGACCGCGTTCGCTTCGGCGCCGAAGCGGTCGCGGGCCGCGGCGATGACCGGCGCCATCTTCACGAAGTTGGGTCGCGTGCCGACGACGTGGAGGAGTCGCATGTCGGGCGGGCTACCCCGCCAGGCGGCGGGCCAGGAACTCGAGCTCGCGGGTCAGGGTCGCGTCAGGCGAGGCCATCGATGCGGCCCGCGAGCTCGAAGTCGTTCGCGGTCAGGCCGCCTTCGGAATGGGTGGTGATCGTCACCGCCACCGTGTCCCACGAGACCTCGAGGTCGGGGTGATGGCCCATCTCCTCGGCCGGCTCGACGAGCGCTTTCACGAACGCCACGGACCCGACGAAGTCTCCGCGCTTGAACTCCTTGCGGATCGCGTCGCCCGATCGCTCCCAGCCCTCGAGGCCGGCCAGGCGACTCTCGATCTCTGCATCGTCGAGGCGTGCCACGGGCCCAGCTTATAGTGAGACGGGATGCGGATCGCGAGCCTCGTCCCCTCCGCGACGGAGGCGCTCTTCGCCCTCGGCCTCGGCGATAGCGTCGCCGCCGTCACCCACGAGTGCGACTGGCCCGAGGCGGCCCGTGAGCGGCCGACCCTGACGAGGAGCGTGATCGAGCCTGGGTTGCGTCCGGATCAGATCGATGCCGCGGTGCGGAAGCTGACCGGCGCGGGATCCGCGATCTACGAGCTCGACGCGGAGGCGCTCCGGAGGTTGCGACCGGACCTGATCGTGACCCAGGCCGTGTGCGCCGTGTGCGCCGTCTCCTACGACGAGGTCTGCGGGGTCGCCGCCGGCCTGCCCGGGACCCCGGACGTCGTCTCCCTCGACCCGACCACCCTGGACGACGTGCTCGCCGACCTCGTCCGCCTCGCCGAGGCCAGCGGGTCACGGAAGCGCGGCGTCGAGCTCGAGCGGCGGCTCGCGGAGCGGATCGAGCGCGTCCGGGCGGCCACGGCGCCGCTCGTCCGGCCCGGGGTGGTGGCGCTGGAGTGGCTGGACCCGCCCTACGTCGGCGGCCACTGGGTGCCGGAGATGATCGCCGCGGCCGGCGGGACCGACGCGCTCGGACGGGCGGGCGAGAGGTCGCGCATCGCCTCGTGGGACGAGCTGCGCGCCGCGGCCGCCGAGGTGGCGGTGGTCATGCCCTGCGGGCTGTACGCGGACGAAGCCGCGCAGCAGGCTCGCGCGTATGCCGGCGAGCTCGGCTCGCTCGGCGCCTGCCGCGCGGTCGCGGTCGACGCCGCCTCGTCGTTCTCGCGACCGGGTCCCCGGCTCGCCGACGGCGTCGAGCTGCTCGGCCACCTGCTCCATCCGGACGCCGTGCCGGCCCCGCCCGGGCTGGAGTGGCGCGAGCTGGCGCCGGAGCGCTCGGCGGCCTGAGCGCAGCGTGAGGCGGGGCTGTCGATGCGAGCTCTGGCGCAGCGCTCGCTACCCGAGACCGGCGGGGACGCTCTCCGCGGCGGCGATGAAGCAGCCGACGACCGCGGCGACGCCGAGTCCGGCGAGGGCCGCCCACTCCAGCACCAAGCCGTCGCGCCCTCGGCGCTCGCCGAAGGCGATCGCCATCGCGGCGAGGCCGCCGGCGAACAACCCGCCGAGATGGCCGCCGACGCTGATGTTGGAGATGCTGAACGTGAAGACCAGGTTGATGACCACGAAGAGGCCGATCTGTGATGCGAGCTGGTCGAAGCCGCGGTTTCGCGCGACGAGGAACGCCGCGGCCATCAGCCCGAAGACCGCCCCGGAGGCGCCTACGGTGAGCTCCAGCGGGTCGAGGACGAGGGCGCCGAACGAGCCGCCGAGGAGGGACACGAAGTAGATCGCGATGAAGCGCCAGGGCCCGATCGCCGGCTCGAGCAGTCCGCCGAGGAAGTAGAGGGCGAGCATGTTGAACCCGAGGTGGATCAGGCCCGCGTGGAGGAACCCGCCGGTGACGATCCGGTACCACTCGCCGTCCTCGACCGCCGGCCCGAACAGCCCGAAGTCGACGATCACCGAGCCGCCCCCTCCGATCGCGCTCGAGCCCCCGCCCACCATCTCGGCCAGATAGGCGACGACGTTGATGATGATCAGGGCCGTGGTGACCGGTGCCGCACCGCCGCCGATGCCCGCCGGGGCGCGGTGGACGGTGGTCCGCTGGCGGGCGCACTCGGGGCACCGCATGCCGACCGGCGTCGACGTCATGCAGTCGGGACAGATCGGGCGCCCGCAGTTCGAGCAGCTCACGTTCGTCTCCCGTCCGGGATGCCGGTAGCAGGTCGCCATCAGGCGGGAGAATGTATCCGCGACCGCCTCGGATCACGTCCGGGAGCGCGAAGATAGTTTCCGCATGAGCGGTTCCAGCCCAGCCCGCCTGTACGCGGCGCTCGTCGGTGGAGCGCTGGTGATCGCCGGGGTCATCGGCTTCTTCTACGACGCCAGCTTCGCCACCGGCGACGACATCAAGGCCGACGCGATCTTCGGGATCCTCGACGTGAACGGCTGGCACAACCTCTTCCACATCACCGCGGGACTCCTCGGCCTCGCCGCGGCCGGGTATGCGGCCCGGACCTACGCGCTCGCATTCGGGCTCGCCTACGTGGTGCTCGCGATCTGGGGCTTTCTGGAGACGGAGAACGGATTCGGGGCGATCCTCGACGTGATCCCGGTGAACACCGAGGACAACGTCCTGCACCTGATCCTCGGGCTGACCGGACTCGCGGCCGGGGCGGCGACGCCGAGGGCGCCCCGCGCGCCGCGGCGCGGTGTCGCCTAGCTGTAGTTCCTAAAGACGTTGTTCCAGCTCGGCGAGGCGAGCTGCGGGCGGCTTGTGGCCGAGGGAGCCATGTCGTCGCCTGAAGTTGTAATGGGTGAGCCAGCCGGGTAGCGCCGCCCTGCGCTCGGCCGAGGAGCCGTAGACGGCGCCGTAGGCCCAGCGGTTCTGAAGGGTCTGGATGAAGCGTTCGGCCTTGCCGTTGGTCCGCGGCCGGTAGGGCTGCGTGCGGATGTGCTTTAGCCCGAGGTCGCGGCAGGCGATCGCGTGGATCGCCGAGCGGTAGCAGGAGCCGTTGTCGCTCATCACCCGCTCCACGGTGATCCCCATCGAGCGGAACCACTCGACCGCCCGGCGCAGGAAGCCGGCGGCCGTGGTGCCCTTCTCGTCCTGAAGGACCTCGACGTAGGCGAGCCGGGTGGCGTCGTCAACGCAGACGTGGACGTACTCCCAGCCGGCCGTTCCCAGGAAGCGGCCTTCGTTGCCGACACGGGTGCGCCGGGCGCGAACGCGGCGATTGCCGGTGACCCGGTGGCCCGGCACCTGGATCCGCCCGAGCTTCTTGACGTCGACGTGGACGAGCTCGCCCGGGCACTTGCGCTCGTAGCGGTTCGCGGGCTCGGGCGGCTCGAGGCGGGAGAGCTTGCCGAGCCCGATCCGTCGAAGCCAGCGGGAGACGGTCGAGAGCGCCATCGAAAGGCACTCGGCGATCTCGGCCGCCGTCATCCCGACTCGCCTCAGCGCCTCGATCGCCCGCAGGCGGCCCTTCGGCAGCTGGGTCGGCCGGCGCTTTGGAGCCGAGCTGCGATCGAGCAGACCAGCTTCGCCTTCGGCGCGCCACCGGGCAATCCACTTGCGCGCGGTTCTCTCTGAGATCCCGGCGGCTGAGGCCGCCCTGGCGGGCGGCCATCCCTCTTCCTCGATCCTCTTGACCAGGAGCCGGCGGCTGTTCGGACAGGTACGCGCGTTAGCGTGGAGCTTCATTCGGTGTCCTCCTTGGGACTGGGTGGGTGAGACACCCCCAGCCTCCAAGGAGGCCCGGATGAACAACGTGGTGAGGAACTACAGCTAGCGGCGCAGCTCGGTGCCGATGTCACCGATGATCCGCTCGGCCTGAGCCCGCAGTCCGGATGGCCTGCGGCGCCGTCGGGCGCCGACGACGACGAGGGCGCCCGCCGCCGCGCTGCCGACCGCGATCGCCGCGACCGGGCGCACCCAGTTCCGGGGGTCGCGCAGCGCCTCCAGCTCGCCGTCGGAGAGCTCGTCGGCCCACTCGCCGAGCGCCTGCGCGGCCTGCTCGGTGATGGCGCTCAGCGTCGTCTCGACCCGCCCGGCCACGCTTTCGGGCGGCTCGATCGGCCGCAGCGCATCGGCCAGGAGCGCTTCCAGGTCCACGTGTCCCGCTGCCTCAGTCATCGTCCCCTCTCCCTTCGTCCCCCGGCGGTCGGTCCGCGGCGGCCATCCGCTCCTCGAGCTGCTTCAGCGCGCGATGGATCAGGACCTTGGTTGCCCCGTCGGTGCGCCCCAATGCCCGCGCGATCTCGCGGTTCGACATCCCCAACGCGAACCGCATGATCAGCGCCTCGCGGCGGTCCTCCGGCAGCTCGTCGAGCTTGCGGATCACGAGTCGCAGCTCCTCGCGGCCCTCGACCACGCGCTCGGTCGAATGCGGGTGGGCGGGCGGCTCGACCGCTTCGATGTTCGACTCCGGCCGCCGCGAGCGGTCGCGATGGTAGTTCGAGGCGAGATTGTGGGCGATGCGGATCAACCACGGCCGCATCGGACGCCCGTTCGACTCGCGCCGCGCCCGCTCGAAGTGCCGGTAGGCCTGTAGGAATGCCTGCTCGGTCAGGTCCTCGGCGTCGTGGTGGTTCCCGACCCGGTAGTACGAGTAGGAGTAGACGTCGCGCAGGTGCGCCCTGTAGAGCGCCTCGAACTCGCGATCGAGCTCGGCCTTGGACGGCGTCGCCGCCGGCTGGGACTCCGCCTCCGTCATGCGCCAAGCCTAGAGCCAGACGCGGGGCGAGCGATGCGAGGCGCACGTCTATGCCGCCTCCCTTGCCCGCTCGGCGCGTCGCAGGCCCGCGACCCACTCGGCCGCCTCGATGTCGCCGGCGATCAACGCCGCGAGGCCCTCGAGCCGAGGAGCGTGGATCCCGGCGCGGATCACGGTCTCGGCGATCAGCGGCACGGAGTCCAGGCCCTCCGACGCCTGGCGGATCCGGTTCGGGATCTGCTCGGCGGGGACACCCTTGCCCAGCAGCTCCCCGGCCCGGCGGTTGCGGCTGCCGGGCGCCAGGATCGTCGCGGTCAGGTCGCCGACTCCCGCGAGCCCGGCGAACGTCTCGATCCGGCCGCCCTTGGCGAGCGCGTAGTCGATGCACTCGTCCCAGATACCGGCCGCGGCGATCCCGGCGGCGTTCATCCCGTGCGGCTCGGCCGCGGCGGCGGCCAGCGCGGCGGCGTTCTTAGCGACGCCCGCCATCTCGACCCCGACCACGTCGTCCGTGCGCTCGCAGACCAGGCCCGCACGGTCGAACACCTCGCCGAGCTGCACCCGCAGGTCTTCGTCGGCGCTGCCGAGCACGAGCGCCGCCATCCCCGCCGCCGCCTCGCGGGCGTGGGCCGGGCCGCCGAGGCAGGCGATCGCGCGCGCCCGGATCCGCTCCGAGACGTACCCCGTCGGCAGCAGGCCGAGCGGCTGGATCAGCCCCTTCGACAGCAGGAGGACCGCGGCCCGGCTGCCGATCCGGTCGGCGTAGGCGCCCACCGCCTGCGGGATCGCCTTGGACGGCATCGCGAACACCACCAGGTCGCAGCCCGCGAGCTCGATGTCGGCGGCCCGCTTGGGCTGAACGCCGTCGGGCAGCTGGACGCCGGGCAGGTAGCCCTCGTTCTCACGCCGCTTGGCGATCTCATCGGCCTTCTCGTCGGAGCGGGTGCCGAGCTGGACGTCGAGTCCCCCGCGCGCAAGCAGGACCGCGACCGCGGTCCCCCAGCTGCCGGCACCGATCACGGCGGCCTTGCGCAGCGGCGGCAGGCCGCCGAGGTACTCCCACTGCAGCTCGATGTTCGGCCAGATCCGCTCGGTGACCGTCGCGGCGAGGGTCGGCGACGGCCTCTCGGTCCGCGGGAAGGTCATCGGCGTGCCGGCACGCAGGCGAACCTT
>Ga0268386_10001996_pt1 | contig 14277 bp, 15 predicted proteins | sample RVTome_15_FD_200260 | JGI IMG/M metagenome (GOLD analysis project Ga0268386, IMG submission 200260) | Soil microbial communities from uranium-contaminated site in the Upper Colorado River Basin, Wyoming, United States - RVT150D86... ...
ATCCGATCGCGGTGATGGAGGGCATGGGCGGCATCCAGATGCAATACGCCCCCGCTGGCTACATCGGCCTGTGGTCGCGGACGCGCGGCTTCACGCGACCGATGCTGACGCGGGCACTCGAGGATCGACGGGCCGTGCAGGGAACCATGCTGCGCGCGACAATCCACACGGTCTCGGCGGCGGACTACTGGCCGACCATGGCGGGCATCCGGCGCGTCAACCGAGAGTGGTACGGCCGCGTGCAGGCGCGCGAGATCGGCTCCACCGACATGGCGGCCGTCGCACACGCCATGCGCGAGGAGCTTGCCGCTGGGCCGATGCGCATCGGCGAGCTGACGAAGCGCATCGCGGCGCGCGGGTTCCCGGACAGGGCGACCGCCTGGGCGGCAACCTGGGTCGACATGCTCCGCGTGCCCCCATCGGGAACCTGGGAACGGCGACGCGCCGACCTGTACGCGCTCGCCGAGCAGTGGCTGCCTCCGACGCGCGAGGTCGCCGAGGACGAGGGCATCGAGCACCTGATCGGCCGCTACCTGGGGGCCTTCGGGCCGGCGCCGATCGCGGACATCGCCAACTGGATGGGCCTCAACGTCGGGCAGATGCGCCACGTGGCCGAGGGCATGGAGCTGCGGCACTACCGTGCCGAGCGCGGGCGCACGCTGCTGGATCTCACCGACGGGCGCATCGCCGACGAGGCCACCCCCGCCCCGCCGCGCTTCCTGCCGGTCTGGGACGCGACCCTGCTCGTCCACGCCCGCCGGACCCAAGTCCTCCCGGAGGAGCATCGACCGAGGATCTTCAGCACGAGGACGCCGCACTCGCTGAACACCTTCCTCGTCGACGGCCAGGTCGCGGGGAGCTGGCGGCACACCGACGGCGAGATCCGCCTCGACCCCTTCGGACCCCTGGTCGCGGCGGATCGGCGAGCCCTCGAGGAGGAGGCGCACGGCCTTGCCGTTCTCCATGCGGAGTAGCATCCGACGATGACACGCGCACAGCTGCAGGACTGGTTGGATCGCTACATCGCCGCCTGGCGCGCCAACGAGCGGGAGCCGATCGAGGCCCTCTTCACCGAGGACGCCATCTACCGCTACACCCCGTACGGTGGCGAGGACCACACCCTTCGGGGCCACGCCGCGATCGTCGACGGCTGGCTGGCCGAGGGCGACGACCCCGACGCCTGGGAGGCGCGTTACGTGCCGTATGCGATCGACGGTGATCGGGCCGTCGCCACCGGCTGGAGCCGCTACGAGGGCACGGCGGAGGAACCCGCGCGGACCTTCCACAACGTCTTTCTGCTGCGATTCGGCGGCGACGGACGGTGCAGCGAATTCACCGAGCTGTTCATGCAGGAGAACGCGACATGATCCAGAGCGCGGTGCACCTCGGCGCATGACCGGCCTATGGCAGGAGATCGGCGACCGTGTCTGGGTGCGTCGCTACGAGCCGCTCGACCAGACCATCGGCGTCATCGGTGGCGCCTCTGGGCTGGTCGTCGTCGACACGCGGGCCAGCCACCGCCTGGCCGATGAGCTGCGCGACGAGCTGCGACAGCTTCCCGGGGAGGTGGTGGCCGTCGTCAATACGCACGGGCACTGGGACCACGTCTTCGGCAACGCCCGGTTTCGCGGCTCGCCGATCTGGGGCCACCTGCGCTGCGCCGCGATGATCCTCGAGCACGGTGAGGAGCAGCGGACGCGCATCATCGAGGCCTACCCACCGGAGGTCGTCGAGCAGTTTCGAGAGGTGGAGCTGGTGCCCCCGACCGACCTGTTCGAAGAGGGCGCAACGCTGGATCTCGGCGACCGGCAGGTGGAGCTGCGATACCTCGGGCTTGGCCACACCGACAACGACATCGTGGCGCTGGTGCCCGACGCTTCGGTCCTGTTCGCCGGCGATCTGCTCGAACACGCACCGGCTCCCGGCTTCGGCGACAGCTACCCGATTGCCTGGGCGGCGACCGGCGGTGCACTGCTCGACCTCGTCGATGGTGTCGTGGCGCCCGGCCACGGAGACCCCTTCGACCGGGCCTTCGCCGAGCGGCAGGTGGCGGAGCTGGGCGCCCTGGCCGACCTCGCGCGGGACGTGGCAGCGGGCGTCATCGGGCAAGACCATGCGATCCGTCGGTCGCCGTTCCCCGCCGAGCCGACGGCGGAGGCGCTCGGTCGCGCGGCTCTCGAGCTCGCTGAGTAAACGGACTCATTACACTGAGTAAACCTACTCAGTGGAGTGAGTGCATGAGCCCGGCACGCAAGAAGCCGAAGGTCTACCGCCGCCCGATCTTCGACGAGATCGTTGAGCGCACCGAGGAGCCGCGGCGCTTCATCCAGGTGCTCGCCGGCCCGCGGCAGGTCGGCAAGACGACGCTCGCCCGGCAGGTCATGGACGCCATCGGCATCCCGGGGCACTTTGCATCGGCCGACGCGCCCGATCCCGAGGACGTCGGATGGATCTACACCCAATGGCAGATCGGCCGCCAGGCGGCGCGCAACGGTGGACGGGCAGGCGGGCTGCTCGTGCTGGATGAGGTCCAGAAGATCCGCAACTGGTCCGATGTCGTGAAGCAGCTGTGGGACGAGGACTCGATCGCCGAGACGCCGCTGCGGGTAATGCTCCTCGGGTCGGCGCCGCTCCTCGTCCGGCAGGGCCTCTCCGACAGCCTTGCCGGCCGCTTCGAGGTCATCCGGGTGCCGCACTGGACCTACGCCGAGATGCGCGACGCCTTCGGGTGGGACCTCGACACGTACCTCTTCTACGGCGGCTATCCCGGTTCGGCGCCGCTGATCCGGCGGCACGAGCGATGGGAGGAGTACATCCTCGACTCGATCGTCGAGACGAACCTGTCGCGCGACATCCTGATGCTCAACCGGGTCGAGAAGCCGGCGCTGCTCCGGCAGCTCTTCCGGCTGGCCTGCTCGTACTCGGGCCAGGTGCTCAGCTACACGAAGATGCTGGGCACCCTGACCGATGCGGGCAACACCGTCACCCTGGCGCACTACCTCGAGCTGCTCGGCGGGGCAGGCATGGTGACCGGCATCGGCAAGTACTCCGGCTCGGCGGTCCGTCGGCGCGCCTCGTCTCCCAAGTTGCTGGCCCTGAACACCGCGCTGGTCACCGCCACGGCGCGCACTTCGCTCGCCCGGGCGCGGGCCGACCACGAGTTCTGGGGACGGCTGGTGGAGACGGCGGTCGGCGCGCATCTCTGGTCGCACGCCGACCCGGACGAGCTGACCTACTGGCGCGAGGGGAACAACGAGGTCGACTGGGTGATCCGCCCGGGCAGGCTGATGCGGACGCGCGAGGCACCGATGGCGATCGAGGTCAAGACCGGGCATCCGCGCGGGACGCCCGGGACGGTGGCCTTCACCCACGCGCATCGCGGGTCCCGGGCGCTGATCGTCGGACCGGGAGGCATCGACATCGAGGCGTTCCTCTCGACCCACCCGCGCGACTGGCTGGACGGGTCGACAGGCTGATGGCGTCCGACGCCTCAGCAGGTGGCGCTCTCGGTCTTCATGACCGAGACCTGGCCGCCCTGCGCGAAGGCGAAGGTGCCCGGGACGCCGACGTGCACGTGCCAATGGAACTGGTGACCACCGGGGTCGGTCGAGCACTTCGCGGTCTGGCCGGAGCCGATGTCGACGACCGTCGTTCCCGGTGTCACGAGGTCATGAGCGTGGTCGGCGGCGACGATGCCGACGGTGGCGAGCGAGCTGAGGACGGCCAAGACGACCGCAAGGACGAGGCGGCGCATGGATCGGTTCTCCTCTGAACAACGGTGGCGATTGGGTCAGGCTGCGGCGCTCGACGCGATGGGTCGCTGCACGGTCGCGGCATAGCCGAGCCACATCCACCCGGCGCAGAACAGCACGACCCCCGCGACGATGGCCATCTGCATCACGGGCACGCCGTCCGGGTTGATGAGCCCGATCACGGTTGGCAGGAAGATGCCACCCACGATCAGCGACCCGATGAGGAGGGTGAGCGCCCCGCCGCGCGAGAGAACGCCGACCCCGATGGTGGCGACGGCGAACAGGATCGAACCGATGGCGAAGCCCGACAGGCCGAGGGACCACAGCGCCCAGCTGTTTAGGCCGGCCACCATTGGCTCATCGCCGGCGCCGATGACTCCGCCGAGGACCCCGACGAGGGAGACGAGCAGCCCGGCGGCTGGAACCACGACGGCGGCCCACCCGAGCACCGGATTGCGCCGGCCTTGCACCGCGCCGAGGCCGACGACGGCGATCAGCAGTGCCACCGCGGCGAACGGATAGAGGAAGACTGCGACTCCGTTCGTCGGCTGGGGCAGGACGAAGCCGAGGAGCATCATGAGCAGCGTGAGCCCGCCGCCGGCGACAGCGGCGTATCCCGCGATGCGAGGGTTCATGGGTGGGTTCCTCCGTGGGGCGAGGTCGATAGCCAGCGACCTGGGCCGCAGCCGGGCATCGAGCGCGCCAAGCAGAATGTCGACTGCGTCGAACGGCGACAGCGGCCGCTCCTCGAGCACGGCGAGGAACTCGTCCTCGTAGCGCGCCCGCCAGGCCGCAGGGTAGAGGCGAACCAGAAGCCTCATCCGGAACTCGCAAGCCGCGTGAGCCCGGTGCGGGCGAACCGCTCGAGCTCACGCAGTTGCTCCTCCAAGGTGGTCGCGCCGGCGCCTGTCAGCTCATACGGTCGGCGACGGTCGTCCGCCGGCAGCGGCGCAATAAGCCCCCGCCGTTCGAGACGCCCGAGTGCGGCGTACAAGGTGCCCGGGCCGATCGGAGAACCGGTCATCGCCTCGACGTCGGTCATGATCGCGTACCCGTGCTTCGGGCCATTGGCCAGCGCGACGAGGATGAGCACGGCCGGCTCGGCAAAGCGGCCCAGGTCGTTGAGTCCGGACGCCATAGGGAGCTCTCCTTCAGTGTGGTGCACCGCCAGACGATATATCGTCACGCGATATATACGCACGCCGCGCCGGCGGTGTCAAGCCGCACGGCCCATCCGGAGGCGGCGGACGGCGCGCTGATTGTCGGTTCGGGGAGGGGTCGCCCACTCCCCCAACCACGCCGCCGCCCTGGTCGCGGCCGGCATCGATGCCACCACGGCCGCGGCAATGGCCAGCGATCGGCCGGTCACGCCCGCGATGGGGAGCGGCGTGTATCGGAGCAACCCGTCGGCGCAGGAGCTCTTCCAGGCGGCGGGCGCCGCCGCTCGCGGCGCACGGCAACGCCTGGCGGGCGCGCACGTCGTCCTCGCCGCGGCGGACCTGGAGCACGGCACGCTGGCCCGCGCGCTCGGGCGGCTGGAGGTCGACCGCGCGGCGCTTCGGGCGGCGGCTGCATCGGAGCTCGCCCTGCCTGCGTGGCCTCAGCTTCGATTGCCGGCCAGCGCCGTACCGATGCCGAGCAGCGCATAGATCGAGGCGCTCACGCGACGCTGGACATCGGCGAGTGAGCGACGACGCCGGAGCCATCCACCGAGCGATCCTGACGCGAGGGCGTAAGCACCATCCGACAGCAATCCCAGGCTGGCGAGCATCACGCCGAGGACGATGATCTGCGCCGCCGCGGCCCCGCGCGCGGGATCGACGAACTGCGGCAGCAGCGCCAGGATGAAGAGCGCCGTCTTCGGGTTGAGCAGGTTGACGAGCACGCCCTGGAAGTAGATGCGCCGCAGGCCGGTGGCCCGGCGGGGGGCGCCGAGCGGCTCGGACGTTCGGTCCAGCCAGGTGCGGATGGCGAGCCAGACGAGATACGCTGACCCGGCCAACTTCACCACCGTGAACGCCGTCGCCGACGAGGCCATCACCGCCGACAGCCCGATCGCGGCGAACGCTGTGTGCACCAGGGTGGCGGTGCTCACCCCGAGTACCGAGACGAGCGCGGCCGCGCGACCCTGGTGGATGCCGCGCGTGACGATGTAGATCACTGATGGCCCCGGGACGACGAGCAGCGCGAGGGCGGCGCCGGCGAACACCAGGAGGGTGGTGGGCTCGGGCATCCGGGCACTGTACTCTGCGCTGCGAGGCCGCAGCGTGCTCGCGAAGAGCAGAGGGCTCGCGGAGAGAGGAGTGGGCGCCATGACGACGACAATCGGTGAGCGGCGGAAGCGCTTCCGGGAGCTCCACGAGTCCGGCCTGTTCGTGATGCCGAATGCCTGGGATGCCGGGTCGGCCCGGATTCTGGCGTGGACCGGCTTCCCGGCCATCGCCACCACGAGCCTGGGCCACGCCGCCTCGCTCGGCCGCCTGGACCAGTCGGTCACGCTGGCTGAGCTGCTCGCCCACGTGCGGGCGCTCGCCGCCGCGGTCGAGATTCCGTTGAGCGTGGACTCGGAGCGCTGCTTCGCCGACACCGTCGAGGGCGTCGCGGTCACCGTCGAGCAGCTGGCCGAGGCGGGTGCGTCGGGCTGCTCGATCGAAGACTACGACCCGGGGCGCGGGGCGATCGAGGGCGTGGACGTCGCCACCGACAGGGTGGCCGCCGCCGCCGAGGCCGCGCACCGCCACGGCATGGTGCTCACGGCCCGCGCCGAGAACCATCTGTACGGCATCCACGATCTCGACGACACGATCGACCGCCTGCGCTCGTATCGGCGTGCCGGCGCCGACGTGGTCTACGCACCCCGCCTCGTGGAGGCCGAGGACATGCGCCGAATCGTCGACAGCGCCGACGCGCCGGTGAACGTGCTGGCCCTGCGGTCGACCCCGCCGATCGGGGTACTGCGGGACCTCGGTGTTCGGCGCGTGTCGACCGGCGGCTGGCTGGCCCGGGCCGCCTACGGCGCCGTGGTCGCTGCCGCCGGGGAGCTTCAGTCGGCCGGAACGTCGACCTACCTCGACGCGGCGATCAGCGGCGACGACCTCGACCGAGCCATGCATCGGTCCTAGGAGCCGAGCGTTCGCCACCCACCTCGCCACGCATCGCTTGGTCGGAGCGGAGGGCGATGCGGCCCCGTCTAGGCAATGGGCCAGCAGACCTCGGTGCGCAGGTCGGCCGCATCCACCTCGGACGGATCATTGACGTACGACTCCCACGGAGCGCCACCCGCGCTGCGGCCCTTGTTCTCGATCCAGCGCTCGAGTGTCGCATAGGTCGCGGGAAGGCCGTCGTACGAGCCGCGATGGACGGCGATCGCGACCTCGCCCCCGGGCAGCTCGGATTGGGCGAGCTCACCGTCCGCCGCCGTCGCGATCGGGCTCAGGGTCGACGCCGGCGCCTTGGTCGGGATGCCGATCTCCGCGACCGCGCGCTCCGGCCCGAACTCGTGGTAGCGACCGTACGGGGCGCCGGCGGGCTCGATGCCCAGGTCGGCGAGCCGGTGGGCGATGTTCGGAAGGTGCTCGCCGAACAGGACGCCGAGGTCGAGCTCGCTCATCGGGGCGGTGATGCGCACCGCCGCGGCGGGTCGCGGGTCGAGCTGGTGGATGGCGATCTGGGTCATCGGTGTGCCTCCTCCGACATTGCACAGACGCTAGACTCGGGTGGAGCACCATTCTGGTCCACCGGAGCGGCATTGACAGAGTCGAAGGAACCGAGTTCGAAGGCCCCGGATCGGGGCCGCACGGTCCACGGGGAGGCGGCCAACGCCGGCCACCGCGTCCTCGCCCCCGATGACGCCGAGGTCGAGGCCTACCTCGAGCAGGCGCTCCACGCGCCACCCCCGCTGCGCGTCGAGACCGAGGCCGCCGAGCAGCCCGACACCGTCGCCGTCCTCGACTTCGGCAGCCAGTTCGCCCAGCTCATCGCCCGCCGGGTCCGCGAGCTGCACGTCTACTCCGAACTCCTGCCGCACGACACCACCATGGCGGAGCTCGAGCGGCGCGGCGTGAAGGCCGTGATCCTGTCGGGCGGGCCGGCATCGGTCTACGACGACGGCGCCCCGAGGGCCGATCCGGCGCTCTGGTCGGGTCGCATCCCGGTGCTCGGCATCTGCTACGGCCTGCAGCTCATGGCGCTCGACCTCGGCGGCGAGGTGATGCCGTCGTCCCGGCGCGAGTACGGACCGGCGACGGTCAGCCTCACCGCGACCGATGGACTCTTCGCCGGCCTGGAGGGCGAGCAACCGGTCTGGATGAGCCACGGCGACTCGATCGTGCGGCCGCCGGAAGGATTCCGGGCGACGGCCCAGACCGATTCGACGCCCTACGCCGGCCTCGCCGATGCGGACCGCAACCTGTACGGCATCCAGTTCCACCCCGAGGTGGTCCACACGCCGATCGGTCGCGACGTGCTGCGCAACTTCGTGGTCGGCATCGCGGGGGCGCGGCAGAACTGGACCGCGGCCAACCTCGTCGAGACGACCGTCGCCGATGTCCGCGGGCGGGTAGGGGAGGGTCACGTCATCTGCGCCCTCTCCGGCGGCGTCGACAGCGCCGTGGCGGCCACCCTGGTCCATCGGGCCATCGGCGACCAGCTGACCTGCATCTACGTCGACCACGGGCTGATGCGCAAGCGCGAGTCGGAGCTGCTGCGGGTCACCTTCGAGCGCGACCTCGGCATGAACCTGGTGATGGTCGATGCGCGCGAGCGATTCCTGCGGCGCCTGGCGGGCGTCGAGGACCCGGAGGAGAAGCGCCGCATCATCGGCGACGAGTTCATCCGCGTCTTCGAGGAAGAGGCGGCCAAGATCGGCCAGATCGACTTCCTGACCCAGGGAACGCTCTACCCCGATGTCATCGAGTCGACCACCGCCGAGACGAAGACGGCCCAGAAGATCAAGACCCACCACAACGTCGGTGGCCTGCCGGCCGACCTGCGCTTCCAGCTGATCGAGCCGTTGCGCTACCTGTTCAAGGACGAGGTGCGCACCATCGGCGTCGAGCTCGGGCTGCCGGAGGCGATGGTCCAGCGCCAGCCGTTCCCCGGGCCCGGTCTCGCGATCCGGATCATCGGCGAGGTCACCGGCGAGCGGCTCGACACCCTGCGCGAGGCCGATTGGATCGTGATCGACGAGATCAAGGCCGCCGGGCTGTATCGGTCCCTGTGGCAGTCATTCGCCATCCTCACCCCGGTGCGCAGCGTCGGCGTGATGGGCGACGGGCGGACGTACGCGAACGTGGTCGCGATCCGGGCGGTGACGAGTGATGACGGGATGACGGCCGATTGGGCGCGGCTGCCGTACGAGGTGCTGGCGAGGATCAGCTCGCGCATCGTGAACGAGGTGCCGGGCGTCAACCGGGTCGTCTACGACATCAGCTCGAAGCCGCCCGCCACCATCGAGTGGGAGTGAGGGCGCGGGCCGGCCTGCTGGCCGCTGCGTTCGTGCTGCTCGCCGGCTGCCGGGCCGCCCCGGTCGAGGAGGTTCCCACGCCCGACCCCGCGGCAATCCCCTCCGGGTCGCCGCAGGCGCACGGCGCCACCGCCACCGGACCGATCATCGAGCTGGGGGGCGCGGTGATGTCGGGCCTCGGATGGCGGTACCTGGCCTATCCCACTGACGCCGGGTGGTGCACGCAGCTCGAGACGGCCGCCCTCACGCAGACCGACTGCGCCGGGGTCCTCCCCGACGAGGGCAGCGCCTTCGGGATCGTCAGTCAGAACGGGCGGGTGATCCATGGGATCGCCACGCCCGACGCGGCGACCGTGTGGCTGCTGGTCAACAACACGCCGACGGTGCCCGCCTTCCTCATGCCGCTGAGCGAGGCGGGCCTCGAGGGCGGTGTCGCCTTCGTGGGCATCGTTCCGACCGGCACCGAGGTCACGCACGTGATGGCCGTCAGGTTCAACGGCGAGGTGCTCGGGACCCGTGAGCTGCCCTGACCGGCCCGACGGATCAGGGTCGAGCAGCGTCTGCCGGGGCATCGACCGTCACCGCGTCGCCGACTCGGACCGTTCCCGCCCGGACGACGCTGCAGTTGACGCCACGAAGCCGATCGGCCCGGCCGGATGGCGTGCTGACCCAGTTCAGCGCGTCGAGTCCGAACCGATCGCGGAAGGCCGAGCAGCCGGTGTGCGGCTGCTCCGAGACGCGGAGGATGGCGCCACCGACCACGAGGTGGGTTCCCGCCGGGAGGGCGTCCATCCCGATGTCGAGGTCGACGTGGATGTTGTCGCCGGGCGCCTCGAGTGGCTGTCCGTCCCCGGCGACGAGCTCGGCCACCGTGGCGTTGATGAGGGTGACAGCGGCGGCGCCGTCCGCATCCTTGCCCGGTCCGCGCCTCATCCATCGGTCACCGATCACGCCCTCGCGCTCGGTGATCTCGACGGCTTCCGGGGTGCGGTGAACGCCAGCGTCCGCGCGCACGCAGAGCAGCCGAACGGTGCCCGCCCCCCGCGGCGGACGCTGAGCGCTCCAGGCCGCCTGGAGCTCATCGGGCGTTCGCATCGATCAGCCGTCCTCGGCCAGGCCGTGGCGGCGGTGCCAGCCGTCGATCGACTCGTGGGTGTTGCGCTCCACCGACAGGTCCTGCGGTGAGCTTGGCGGTCTCGCCCACGCCGGTGCCTCCACGGTGAAGACGTGGACCCGCTCCGGCGGCTCCGGCAGCGGCGTGTCGACGGCCGATGCGAACGGGTAGACGTAGTCTGGCGCCGCGTCGATGGTGAGGTAGAGGGCCGACCCGCATCGCGAGCAGAAGCGCGTCCGCGTGGTGTCCGGGGCCGCGAACTCGGTGACGGCACCGTCTCCCTCGACTCGCAGCGTGGACGCCTGCGCCAGTACGTTTGCCGCCGCCCCCGTGCCTCCGGCCGTCTTCCGGCAGCGGGCGCAGTAGCAGCGACGATACGGGTAGGGCGTGCGCGACTGCACGGTGAAGCGAACCGCGCCGCAGAAGCAGGAACCGGCGAGCTGCATGGGCCGATCGTACCGGGTCGAACCGAGCCCGGGCTGCCCCGTCAATACGGGCAGGCGGCCGAGCCGGTAGCATTCGGTGGCAATGTCCAGTTGGTTCGACAAGCTTCTCGAGGATCTCCAGCGCCGCCAGGAGGAGGCCGATGCCCGTCGCGAGGGCCGGCCGTTCGAGCGTCGCGAGCGCAACGTGACCCCCATCGACGAAGGCCGCCGCGGTCGCGGCAACGGAGCCGATGGCGGCGGTCCGGGCGGCCCGCCCGTCATGGCCGAGGACCTGCCGTGGCGGCGATGGCTGGTCATCGGCGGCGGCTTCCTCGCCATCGTCATCCTGCTCGGGCTGCTGGGAGGCATCGTCACCCTGGTCACCGACGTCATGTGGTACGACGCTCTCGGACGCCGCGACGTGCTCGCCACGCGGCTGTGGGCGCAGATCGTGCTGTTCGGCATCGGCTTCGCGGCGATGCTGGTGCCCGCCCTGCTCAGCACCTGGCTGGCGCGCCGGATCGCGCCGCAGGCGCCGGTCCGAAAGCTGGGTGGCCTCGAGATGCCGGACGCTTCGAAGGCCATCGCCATCACCGTGGCCGCGGTGGCCGTGGTCCTCGCGCTCGGCAGCGGGGCGGCCTGGAGCGGCAGCTGGGAGACGATCCTCCTGTTCATCAACGGCGAGGCGTGGAACGCGACCGACCCGACCTTGGGCCGCGACATCGGCTTCTACGTCTTCGACCTGCCGTTCTGGCGCTTCGTCCTGGGCTGGGGGTCGACGACGCTCATCGTGGTCGCCCTGCTGACGGTCGGGACCTACGCGGCGCGCGCGCTGCGCTGGCAGTTCCACCTGAGCGCCCCGGTTCGTGCCCATCTGTCGGTGCTCGGTGCCCTGCTGCTGGCCATCATCGCCGCCGGCTACCAGCTCGACATCGCGGAGCTCGCCTACTCGACCCGTGGCATCGGCGGATCGGTCCAGACCGCCACCTACACCGACATGAACGCGCAGTACCCCGCGTACATGATCCTCACCGGCGTCGCGCTGGTATCGGCCGTGCTGCTCCTGCTGAACACGTTCTTCCGCACGCTGTGGCTGCTGGGGCTGGCGGTCGGGGCCTGGTTCGTCCTCTCGGTCCTGGTCGGTGGCCTCTATCCCGGCTTCGTCCAGCGCATCCAGGTCGAGCCGAACGAGCTCGCCGTCGAGCGCCCCTACCTGCGCAACCACCTCGAGGCGACCCGCGCCGCCTTCGGCCTCGACGAGGCCGAGCTGCGGACCTTCACCGGCGAGCAGGAGCTGACCCGCGAGGTCTTCGAGCAGGACGAGGCGACCGTCAACAACCTGCGTCTCTGGGATTACCGCCCCCTGCTGACGACGTTCGGCCAGCAGCAGATCCTGCGGCAGTACTACACCTTCACCGACGTCGACATCGACCGCTACGAGATCGGCGGCGAGCAGCGCCAGATCATGCTCTCCGCCCGCGAGCTCGACGTGGAGCAGCTTGCCGACCAGGCGCGCACCTGGACGAACGAGCGGCTCGTCTTCACCCATGGCTACGGGATCACCGCGGTTCCGGTCGACGCGGTGACGTCGCAGGGCCAGCCGGACTACCTGGTCAGCGGCATCAACCGCGATCCGCAGCTCCCGGTCGACGAGCCGCGGATCTACTTCGGCGAGGTCGCCGACGACTGGGTGGTCACCGGCACGACGACGGCCGAGTTCGACTACCCGCTCGACGATCGCGAGGAGGGCGGCGAGACGACCCGCTGGGCCGGCAGCACCGGTGTCGACATCGGGAACCCACTGTCCCGCGCGCTGTTCTCGCTGCGCTTCGGCGACTTCAACCTGCTCATCAGCGGCCAGCTGACCGATGAGTCGCAGATCCTGTTCCGCCGCGAGGTCGGTGCGCGCGTGTCCGAGATCGCCCCGTTCCTCTTCTACGACCAGGACCCGTACCTGGTGGCGGCGGACGATCGGCTGGTCTGGATGTGGGACGCCTATACCGTCAGCAACCGCTACCCGAACGCCCAGCCGCTCTCCGAGGGCCGCTTCGCCGGCGCGAACTACGTGCGCAACTCGGTCAAGGTGGTGGTGGACGCCTACGAGGGCACCGTCGACTTCTACATCGCCGACGAGACCGATCCGATCATCGATGCCTACGGGCGCATCTTCCCGAACCTGTTCCAGCCGCTGTCGGCGATGTCCGACGAGCTGGTCGCCCACCTGCGCTACCCGGAGGACCTGTTCACCGCCCAGAACCTGGCGTCGCGGGTCTACCACCTGCCGGCGACCGATACCGGCGCCACGACCTTCTACAACCAGGAGGACCGCTGGGCGATCCCGCTCGACGTGAGCACCTCGCAGCCGACGCCGATGGAGCCGTACTACGTGACGATGCGGATTCCCGGCGAGGACGAGCCGGAGTTCGTCCTCATCCAGCCGATGGTGGCCGAGAGCCGGCCGAACATGATCGCCTGGTCCTCGGCGCGCATGGATCCCGGCTTCTACGGCGAGCGGATTCTGTTCCGCTTCCCGTCCGACACGACGACCTTCGGCCCGGCGCAGGTCGAGGCGCGCATCAACCAGGACGATACGATCAGCGAGCAGTTCACCCTGTGGTCGAACGCCGGCTCGAACGTGGTCCGCGGCAACCTGCTCGTGCTGCCCATCGGCGACGACGGCTTGATCTACATCGAGCCGATCTTCCTGCAGGCGGCAGGCGCGCCGTTCCCCGAGTTCGTGCGCGTGATCATGGTCGATCAGCAGCGCGTCGCCTTCGCCGAGACGGTCGAGGAGGGCCTGCGCCAGATCCTCGGCGAGGCCGAGCCGCCGCCGCCGGAACCGATCGACCCCGGCGAGTCGCCCGAGCCGGGCGAGTCACCGGAGCCCGGCGCCTCGCAGGAGCCCCTGCCCTCGGACGTCGCCGAGCTGGTCGCGGAGATCAGCAGGGTCTACACCGAGGCACAGGAGGCGCTCGCCGCCGGTGACCTGGGAACGTACCAGGATCGGATCGACCAGCTCGAGGAGCTCATCGAGGCACTCGAGGACGCCACCGGACCGTAGACTCGGGCCGTGGACATCCTGGTGATCGGCGGCGGCGGCCGCGAGCATGCGCTGGCCTGGCGGCTGGCCCGCGACGAGGCCGTGCGCCGCGTGCGGATCGCGCCGGGGAACGGCGGCACGCCCGCCGTGGCCGAGACGGTGGCCGACCTCGACGTGACCGACCCGATCGCGGTCACGCGCCACGCGTCGCGTGAGCGCTACGACCTCGTGGTCATCGGTCCCGAGGCGCCGCTGGCGGCCGGGGTGGCCGACGAGCTGGCTTCGGCCCGCATCCCGGTCTTCGGGCCGAGCCGGGCGGCGGCGCGCCTCGAGTCGAGCAAGGCCTTCGCGAAGCGGCAGATGGAGCGCGCCGGCATCGCCACCGCGGCATCGGCCACCTTCACCGACGCCGAGGCGGCGATCGCCCACGTCCGCGCCGCCGAGCGTCCGCCGGTGGTGAAGGCCGACTGGCTTGCCGCCGG
>Ga0268386_10001997_pt1 | contig 14277 bp, 11 predicted proteins | sample RVTome_15_FD_200260 | JGI IMG/M metagenome (GOLD analysis project Ga0268386, IMG submission 200260) | Soil microbial communities from uranium-contaminated site in the Upper Colorado River Basin, Wyoming, United States - RVT150D86... ...
GCTCGTTCTACGGACATCGTCTTACTAATGTCCAACTGGCGACCTTGTGATCGTTCGCGTGTAGGATAAAGGCTGCCTTTTTTATCAAGAACAAGACGAATGGTTTTCAATTCCGGTAGGCACTCCTCCGGCAGTGCGGCGGCGTGAAGCGCTGCGTAGCGCTTATTGCTTTCACTTGTCTGTTCGTAGCCGACCTCGCCGCGGCCGATGCGCTGGTCGATCGCGACAACGGACCCATGTCCGGCCTGTTTGGTTTCCCGGACAGCCGGGAAGGCAGCAGGCTTCCCGGCGACGGTGAAGATCGCTGGGATATTTTTCTGGCCTCTTCCAGTCATTCGGTACGCGACGACGAGAGCGGCGAGGCGATACTCCTGGATGGGGAGACCCATCGCCTGGGGATTACCTGGCGTCACGGTTTTGGCAAAAACTTCGAACTCGGCATCGAGGTTCCGTGGGTGATGCACGAATCGGGCAACCTCGATTCGTTCATCGATCGCTGGCATGGAATCTTCGGCCTGCCGGATGGAATCCGCGACGTGCGGCCGCCGGACCGCCTGTTGTTCCGCTACGAGGCCAATGGCGGAGAATTCCTCCTGAACAGGAATGTGAACGGACTCGGGGACGTTCGCCTCCTCGGCGGATGGCAACTAGGCGACGCCGTTTCGGGCAGATCCGCGTTGCGCCTGAGTCTCAAGCTGCCGACCGGTGACAGTGACGAACTGCTGGGCAGCGGCGGCTGGGACCTGAGCCTCGGATTCGCGGCGGACTATGCCGCGCTCGGCGGCGTCGAATCGTTGAGCGGGTTCTATCGTGTCAGCGCTACATGGCTCGGAACCCATGACATGGGTCCGCCGAACAACAGCGTTGTCGGACAGGTATCCGCAGGTCTGGCGTACGACTTCATCGCCAGCACCACACTCGCAATACAGGCGCTGGTGCGCACTCCGGTGTACGACTCGCGCATTTCGCCACTTGGTGACGTCGGGGCGGCGCTGACGATGGGGCTCTCTTTCCGCTTGCCGCGCGATTACATCCTTTCCCTGGGCGTAGGCGAGGACATCCATCCGGGGTCGATGCCGGATGTGACGTTCACGCTCTCACTTCGACGCCGGTCACAGTAGAGGCGCTACTCTTTCTCACCGATCCAGGGGGCGACCTGTTCCGACACCTTGCTCCGGTCGCCGACGACGACCAGGGTCATGTCTTCCGTGCGCAGGTAATCGCGCGCCATCGCGGAGACCTGTTCCGGGGTAATCGCATGCACGTTGCTGACATAGTTCGTGAGGTAACTCTCGGGCAGCTCGTGATGGTCGAGGAAGCTCAGGACGTTGATGACTCCGCCACGCGTTGAATTCTGCAGCACGAACACGCCGGCGGTGTAATTCTTGACCCCCTCGAGCTCCTCGACCGGCGGAGGATTCTTCTGCAGCTCGTCGATCTCGTTGACGATCTCCTGGATCGCCGGTCCGGTGACCTCGGTGGTCACTGCCGCGACCTGGGCCCAGTAGCCATCCTTGTAGCGCGAAGAAAGCAGGCTGAACGGCGAATACGTGTAGCCTTTATCCTCGCGAATATTGCGTGTGATCCGGGAGGAGAAAAAGCCGCCGAGCAGCGTATTGCTGACCTGCAGCGGGATCCAGTCCTCATCGCCCGGGTTGATCGTCGGCAGCCCGAGATAGATGTTCGATTGAGATGCGTCTGGGCGATCGATGACGTCGACCACGACTTTTCCGTCGACAGGGTCCGGCACGTTCACGACCGGCTCCGGACCTTCCTTCCAGTCTGCGAATGCCTCCTCGACGGCGGCGACCGTCTCGCCGGCATCGAACTGGCCCGCAATGAACACGTGCGTGCGACGCGCCCCGAAGTTCCCGTTGTAAAAGCCCCGCACCGCGTCGATGTCGTAGCTTCCCAACTGCTCCTCCTCCGGGAACAGGCGGCCATACGGATGCTCGCCGTACAATGCTTCGCGAAACGCGGCCAATGCCATCTGGTTCGGCTCCGTCCGGGCGACGCTCAGGATGCGCAGGCGATCACGTCGGAGCCTGTCGAGCTCGCTTTCGGGGAAACCGGGATTTCGCGCGACGTCAGCCAGCAACTTCGCCATCTGCGGTGCGAACTCCATCAGCACATCACCGCTGATCGTGGTGAGGTCCTCGGTTACGCCAATCGTGACCTGCCCGCCCATGGCCGCGGCCTCGCGGGCGATATCCTCGCCAGTGCGTGTCGTCGTACCTTCCAGCAGGAAATCGCCGGTCAGGTCCGCGAGCCAGGTTCGCTCACCCTCGTTGAGGTTGCCAGCGCTTATCACGACCGAAATAGTGGCTTTGGGTACCGCGCCGAAATGCACCGCGGTAATCTTCAACCCGTTATCGAGCTGCCGCACCTCCCGTTGGGGCAGGTCAAAGTCTTTTGGCGGAGCGCCCTCCGGCGGTCGCTCCCTGGTTTCCTCCTGCGCCATCGCACCGGGGGCAGCGATTGCCGCGGCCAATGCCAGCCATGCAACAGCTGTCGTGCAATTGTTCCGGACGTACTCGGTTCTAGTCTTCATTGCTGGCAACCCCCTGTCCCCCGCTGCCTGCACCCGCTTCGAGCGCCAGCACGGTCCGGTTGGTCGGACGCAGGTACTCCTTAGCCGTTTGCAAAATGAGTTCCGGCGTAACCATGAGCATTTCCGCTTCGAACTGGTTGATCAGTTCCGGCTTGTCGTCGAACAGCGCCAGCGACGCGAGCAGGTCCGCGCGGCCGAAACCGAAATTGTCGGTGACCGTATCGTAGTAGCCTGAACGCCATTTCACTTTGGCCCGGGCGAGCGTCTCGGCGTCGACCGGCTGCGCGCGAACGCGTTCGATGACTTCATCGAGTGCGTCGAAGATGCGCTCCTGCTCCACGTTCTCATCATGGATGAAGGAGGCCTGCCACAGCATGGGGCCCTTGTAATTGAGCATGTTGCCGAGCAGGTTGATGCCGCCGTCCACCGAGCTGGTTATGCCTTCGCGCTTTACCAGCACCTGGTGGAACAGGCTGTCCTCGCCCTGTAACAGGATCTGGTCCAGCAGGCCCATCGCGTACCACTCCTGGGTGAGGCGCTCCGGCACGTGATAGGCAAACGCAAATCCGGGCCTGGTCGCCAGCGGGTCGAGGCGGCTCGCAACTTTCTGTTCTTCCTGGCGCGGCTCGCTGATGTCCGGCAGCTCGATGGGCTCAGGCGACGGCCGGATATCACCGAAATGCTCCCTGACCATCGCCAGTGCGTCCGCGTATTCGAAGTCCCCGACGATGGCGAGCGCTGCGTTGTTCGGCGCGTAGTACTTCGAGAAGAAATCCGCAACGTCGTCGAGACTCGCGGCGTCGAGGTCGTCGAGCTCACCGTAAAAGTTGTGAGCGTTGTACCAGTTCGTATTTGCGTACTGAGGCATGTCGAGCCATGGGTACCCGCCGTACGGCGTGTTCAGCACGTTCACCTTGACTTCATTCTTGACCACGCCCTGCTGATTGACGAGGTTGTCCTCTGTAATGTCCAGGCTGCGCATGCGATCGGCCTCGGCCCAAAGCATCGTCTCGAGCTTGTTACTGGGGACGATTTCGAAGTAGTTGGTGAAATCGAATCGCGTCGAGCCGTTGAGCACTCCGCCGTTTCGCTGCACGAGATTTACGAATTGCATCTTGCCGAGGTTCTTCGAACCCTGGAACATCATGTGCTCGAACAGGTGGGCGAAACCGGTACGGTCTCGTGGTTCGATCCGGAAACCGATGTTGTAGTAAACCGCAACTGTGACCAGAGGAGCTGTCTTGTCTCGTGACATTACGACCTTCAGACCGTTGTCCAGGGTGTGGTACTCGACGGGTACGGAGAACGAAGGTTGTTCTTCCGCGGGCGGTGCCTGGCCAGCCTGGCTGGCTTCGTCCGGTTGCTCCGCTGTTCGCTCGCAGGCCGCCGTGAACAAAAGCAAAAGGACGGCTGAGAAAACGCCGTAGTTCGTTCTCATATTACAAATCCCCGTTGATGACGTTCTGCTGACGTGGATTTTCCCGGGAAGTTCCCGTGAGCCTGCGTCCGTTCTTATGGATGAAATAACTATATCGTACGACGCCGCAGCATCGACCCGAAGAGCCGGGTTATATATCGTTTTTGTCTTTCCTGATTCGTGCCCGCGAATACATTTCGCCCTTGACTTCGCGTTAGAAATAAGGTTTGAAACAGACCGCAAGATACTGTTATTCTGGCGTAATCGAAGGGAATCGGATGTCTCTGACCGCCCGGCGGCCGGACCTCTTGCAATACGCCCGGACGTTCGTTGCCACGAGCGGACGACCATCGCGCTGCACGGGATCGCTGGCGAACCGCTCCCGGGTTTCGCATTGCGCTTCGAAAGCCGCGTCGCAGGTGAGGAGGCGCATCCGCTGCGGTGTTCCTGCCGTAGTACAATGCTCGCGACCGGGAGCGGCCGGGCCAGGTGTCAGTTCCTGTGGGAATCAAGTTTACAGGCGCTCGGGGGTGACGTAATGAAACCAGCTACGAATGGTGCATTCCGTGGGATTTCGATAGCCATCGCAGCCGCTCTACTGGCGGCCGCTTCATCAGCATGGCCACAGCAAACCGAGGATGCCGAAGAGATCGAGGAGATCGTAACAACGGGCACGCGGAAAGAAGGGCAATCTCCTGGAGAAACGCTGTCACCTATAGATGTGCTCGCCGGCGACGCGCTCGCCAACCAGGCCACGTTCGATCTGACCGACGGGTTGCCGAAGATCGCACCGTCAATCAACACCCAACGCTTTCCGATTGCCGACGGCACCTCGTTCATCCGGCCTGTGACGTTGCGCAATCTGTCACCGGACCATACGCTGATACTGGTGAACGGCACGCGCCGCCATCGTTCGCCCTTGGTCAATCTGCAGTTTGCGCCGCTCGGCACCGTGAATCAGGGCGCCCAGGCGGTGGACTATTCTGCGTTGCCTGCTGCGGCAATCGAGCGGGTTGAAGTGCTGCGAGACGGCGCTTCGGCACAGTACGGCTCCGACGCCATCGCCGGTGTCATCAACGTCATATTGAAAGACGCCGACGAGGGCGTCTCCATCTCCGCGCAAACCGGCGAGTACTATGAGGGAGACGGCTCGCGCACCACTATCGGCGCAAACGCAGGCTTCAGCCTCGGTGGGAACGGCTTCCTGAACGCGACGGTCGAACATTCGTCCTCTGATAAAACGTCTCGCGGCGTTCCGCACGTGGCTTGCGGGCCGATCGCGTCCGTCGTCGGGGCCGATACGGTGCCGTTGGACGGCCTGTGCCAGCGATGGGGAGATCCGGAAGTCGAGACGCTGAAGTTTTTTCTGAATAGCGCGATCGACATCAGGGACGACATCGAGCTTTTCGGCAACGTCGGCTATTCCGATAACGAGACGATTTCCGATTTCTTCTACCGCGAGCCCGTTCTGGATGCATCCGCGATGATTGCGGGCCGTAATACGCTGATCGTGGACACCGACGGCGATTTTGTGCCCGACGATGCGCCGCAGGCGCTGGTCGACGACTTCAACGCAGCAGGACTGAATCCGTCCGATTATCTGACGGCCGACGCCGGCAGCCCTAGCGGCTTCGTGCTGCTCAATCCTATCCACACGATGTTTCCCGGCGGCTACAACCCGGACTTCGGAGCGGATATCAGCGACCTGGCATTCGTCGCCGGCGTACGCGGTGATACGGCAGGCGGCCTGAGCTGGGACGTACGCGCGCGCTGGGCCGAGGCCGAGGCCGAGTACGTGCTCTCCGATACCATAAACCCGAGCCTCGGCGCGCTGTCGCCGACTACCTTTCGGCCGGGCACGCTGACCCAGGAAGAGACCAGCGTCAACGCGGACTTCGTCAAGACCCTGGAGCTGGGTAACCTGGCCTCACCGCTGAACTTCGCGTTCGGTCTGGAATACCGTGACGAAACCTACAAGATTGGCGAAGGTGACCAGGCATCTGTCGAATTGGGGCCTGCCTTCATTTACGGCGTCGGGTCCGATGGTTTTCAGGGCTTCCCGACCGACTCGGCCGGCAGTTTCAGCAGCGACAGCATCGCCGGGTACATCGACGTGGAGGCCGATCTCACCGATCGCCTTTCCGCCGGCGCGGCCATTCGTTACGAAGATTACGACGAGTTCGGCAACACCTTCGACTGGAAACTGTCGGGACGGATGCAGGTGACCGATACATTTGCACTACGGGCCACGATCAATACCGGTTTCCGCGCCCCCACCCCGGGTCAGATCAACACGCTGAACGTCACGACGACCGCCGACTCCGGGGGCAACCTGATCCCCAGCGGTACCTACCCGGTCAACCATCCGGTCGCCATGACGCTCGGCTCGAGCCCGCTGACGCCGGAGGAATCGACCAGCTTCACCGTCGGCGCCATTTTCCAGCCGTTCGAGAACACCAGTATTACCCTGGACTACTACGACATCGAGATCGAAGACCGGCTGGCGCTGCTTGGCCCCAACACGATTACGGCCGCGGACGTTCCGGCGTTGACCGCTGCGGGCGTGCAGAACGCCGACCTGCTCGTGGGTAGCGTCGCGAGTTTTTTTGCGAATGCGTTCGACTCCGAAGTCTCCGGTCTTGACCTGGCCATCACGAGCGATTTCGATCTGGGTGCCGGATTACTGACCGTGGACCTGCGCCATAACCAGAACGAGCAAGACGTCAGCAATGTCGTGCCGAACACCATCAACGCATCACGCGTATTCGACCTCGAGAACCAGGTGCCCGAGCAAAGGACCACCTTGACCTTCGATTATCTCACCGAAGGATTGTTCAGCGGGCACGTTCGACTCAACCGCTATGGCAGCTGGGAATCGACGGGCGGGCTCTTCAGTCCCGGCGATGCGTCCGACGCCAACTCCTACGGCTCGGAGATACTGGTGGATATCGAAGCAACGGTGGCGTTTGCGGACAGGTTCAGAATATCCGTCGGTGGCGAGAACATCTTCGACGTCCAGCCCGATCCGGAGCAGGACTTTGTCCTTGGAATCCTCGGGGTCGACAAGTCACTGACGTCCCCGTTCGGCTTCAATGGCGGCTTCTGGTACGCGAGGGCGTCCGTAGAATTTTAGGGACCGCGATCGATCCGGTTGTTCCTGAGAGCGCCCGGGTCGCATCTTCGGCTGCTGACCGGGAACGGCCGGCGGGAGGGTGGCCGCCCTTTTCCCTTTGCAATGATGGCGCCCCGACCATGATTCGAACATGGGACCCCCAGATTAGGAATCTGGTGCTCTATCCTACTGAGCTACCGGGGCTGTGCCGGGTACGGATTCTAAGCGATTTCGGAAGCCATTTCCGCCGGTGCCTGGGTTGCGGTAGGCAAACCATTGCAGGAAATGTATTGTCGATGGCCGCTTTCCGATCGGTGGCACTCCAAATGGGCGAACTCACAATCCGCGACGCGCGCCCAAAGGACGCGCGCATCATCGCCGGGTTCAACATGAAAATGGCGATGGAAACGGAGGGCCGGGCGCTCGATCCGAAGCTGATCAATCCCGGCGTGGCGGCCGTGCTCGAGGACGCCGGCAAGGGCCGTTACTGGGTTGCCGAGGCCGAGGGAGAGGTCATCGGGCAGCTCATGGTGACCTATGAATGGAGCGACTGGCGAAACGGCGTTTTCTGGTGGATCCAGAGTGTTTACGTGCGCGAGGACCGTCGTCGCAATGGCGTCTTTTCGGTCCTCCATCACCACGTCGTCTCGCTGGCGCGGTCGACGCCCGGTGTCTGCGGGGTGCGTCTGTATGTCGAGCGCCGCAACCGTCGCGCGCAGAAAACCTACCTCGCGCTCGGCATGACCTCGCCCGGTTACCAGGTGATGGAAATCGATTTCCGCAAGGGGCAGTAACGATGCTCGCGGTCGGGACCAAAGCGCCGGAATTCGTTTTGCCCGACGAACAGGGAATCGACACCTCGTTGTCCGGTTTGCTGCGCGAAGGGTCACTGATTCTCTACTTCTACCCGGCGGACTTCACTCCGTTCTGCACCAAAGAGGCCTGCTCGATCCGCGACATACACGGTGACATCGTGCGCGCCGGCTTGCGCGTGGTGGGCATCAGCCCCCAGGACGTCGCCAGTCACGTTCGATTCAGGAAGCGCTACGACCTGCCCTTCAAGCTTCTGAGCGACCCGCAGAAGATTGCCGTGCGCCTCTACGACGTCGACGGACCGCTCGGCGTCCGGGTCCGGCGCGCGACCTACCTGATCGGCACTGACGGGATCATCCGCGATGCGTTGCTCGCCGACCTGAGAGTCGGCCGCCATGAGGAATTCATTCGCAAGGCGATCGAAGCCGGCGGTTGACCGGACAGCCACATCGTCTGACGCGCCGGTCTATTCTCCCGTCAACGTCAGCAATACGTTGCGCTCATGGCCGGCGAGGCGATGCTCCCAGAGGAACACGCCCTGCCAGGTTCCGAGGGCACATTTGCCGTCACGGACAGGCAGATTCAGGTCGGACTGCGTGAGGACGCTTCGAACGTGCGCCGGCATGTCGTCGGGCCCCTCAGCGTCATGCGTGAACATCGGATTGCCGTCGGGCACCTGCGTCGCCATGAACGTTTCGAGATCCCGCCGCACGGCCGGGTCCGCGTTCTCGCACAGCATCAGCGAGGCGCTGGTGTGCTTGATAAACACGTGGCAGATGCCGGTGCGAATGCCCGATTTTCGCACGGCTGCCTGGACGCGCTCGGTTATGTCATAGGTGCCGCGACCGCGGGTGGTGATGCTCAATTCGTCCTGTTGGATCATGATGTAGAGAATACGCCGGAATAGAAGGCTGTCTGTTCAAGGGGACTCGGTTTCCGGCGGTGGCGCACGCTGCATTTCGGTTTCGGCATTCTGGCTGCCGTAGTACGGCTCGCCGTATCGCAGCCGGATCGTCTTCGTCTTGCCGAACCACGGGATGGAAACTACGTAGATATTGTCGTACTCCATCTCGTCGATCGGCGGGACTTTCTTGCTGGCACCAAGATCGGCAATGAGCCCGGGGATCGTATCGCTGTGGCCGACCACCAGGATGATCTTGCCCTTGTGCTCTTTCAGAATTTTCCCGAGTACCGCCTCGTTGTCGTCGGGGTCGTAGCGGTTTATGGGCAGTTTGAGCGCTTCGGCGAGCGGGCGCGCCGTCTCGATCGTGCGTTTGTAAGGAGTCGAGTAGATCGCGTCGACGCCCGCGACCACATCCGCGTCGACCAGCTGTCGCGTCAACTCGGCGCCCCGCCGCTTGCCCTTCTCGGAAAGCTCGGGATCGTCCGGAGGAGTCGCGGCCTTCTCGGCATGACGCACGAAAATGATGGTGGTAGTCGCCTGGGACTCGAAGAACCACGCGAGCCCGACCGCGATCGCGATGTAAACAATGACAATCTGGATTCGACGCCGACGCCGCTTCTTTTTGCGGTCTGTTTCTGACATCCCGTTTCGCATGAACCGCGAGCTTACGGGGTTTCTATGGTTTTGACTACATTGGCCGGGCCGGCGACTTACTTACCCTGCCGCCTGCGCCGCGTCGATACGACGTGGTACTCGCCTTCGATGATTCCGCTTTCAGTTGTTCGATGAGGACCGGCTTTTTCTGCGGCTTCCTGGAGTTTTCGCAGTCTTCGGCCGACCCACCAGACGCGGACGCCGATGATTCCCGCCAATACCGCTACCATGCCGGCGATCAAGAGGAATATGAAGAAGCCGAATACGATCGCAGCGCCGATCGCCAGCGCGCCGACGATGGCCATCAGCGCATTGGCGACAGGGTTGCTCGCAGGGTAGCGTCCGTACCTGAGTTTCTCGTTCAATAAAATGCCCTCGCTCTAGGGTCTGTCAACCGGAGCCGCCGTCATTCACGCCAGCTCCGACACGGGTGTAAAAACCTTCGAACCACGGCTTCCAGGTCTTGCCGCCGTCGTCGGATTGTTCGAAGAACTGTCGCACGCGCCCATCCGGCTGCAGCGTCCACAGGCCACGGAAAGGTGCGGTAACGCCGTTCGACACATAATGTATCTGGCCCTCAAGGAGCATACCGGAGTCGGTCAAGCCCCCGCGCACGACGATCTGGCTGCCGCCGGCGTCTGTCCAGACCTGGACCCACTCATCCGACGTCTTGTCCAGGTAGTTCATGCTGATACCGCTGCTGCCGCCCGCGCCGTTCCAGCTTTCAATAAGTACGCAACCCCTCTGGGAGGATTCGATGACGTTCTTCCCGGCAAGCTTGCCATCGGCAGTATGAACGTCCCACTCGCCCACCCAAAAGTCGAATTCGCGGAACTTCTCGTCTTCTTCGCATGGAAAAGAACTCGCGGACGGGGTCGGTGCCGGGACCTGACCATCCGAACCCTGCCCCGCCTGGCCAAAAGCCGCTGCCGCGCCAAGCAGGACGCAGGCTGCGCCTGTCCAAAACCCGGTCACTGCAATGCCTGTTGTTCTCATATCGTTTCGCTCTTATTAGTAGGATTGGATGCGTAGCGGTTGAGACACTGCCGTTGCGGCAAGGTTCTGGCTGCATCCGGACCAGGCGCACGATCGGGTGACCGACCCTGCTTGTCGTCGGCCTATCGTCGGTTTATCGGGTTGAATCCGCACCGGCCACGACGCAAAATGCGCGGTCCGGCATCGCAGCGGTCACAAGTAGTCACGGAGAGGTGGCAGAGCGGTTGAATGCACTGGTCTTGAAAACCAGCAAGGGTTAACAGCCCTTCGTGGGTTCAAATCCCACCCTCTCCGCCACATACCTTGACTCGATCGCCGCGCAATCTCCTGCCGTCTCCCTCCGCCATACTTGGACTTGCGCAATCTCCCCGCACTCCCTCCCCGCTTGTCACCGAATCGCAATGGACAGTTGATATCGTTACCATCTAGGCGCGCCCAAAAGCTCGCCAATGAGAAAGAATCTTTCCTTTGTTAATAACCGCTTGTGCAGTAATTCTCATGGCGTTTAGTAGCATTTTTGATTCGCTTTTGGCAACACGTTCTGGGTCGCCCGCCAGTCCGGGCTGTCGCGCATAGGCGACGCTATGAATTCGCGCATCGCGATGTTAAAAATATCAACCCACACGACATAACGAAAAAGGAGCGAATCGTGCCCACGAGGTTAGTGCTCCGCAAGCTGATGGACCAAGTGGCGAACGCGACGTCGCTTCAGGATGTGTACGACGGCGCGCTGACCTGCCTGCACGGGACCCTCGGCGTAACTCGCGCAGCGGTGCTGGTTTACGATCAGAACGACGTGATGCGCTTTGTTGCATGGAGCGGCTTGTCCGATCGCTATCGAGCCGCCGTAGAAGGGCATTCTCCCTGGTCACGCAATGAACGTCACGCCGCCCCGGTAGTGGTGAGCGACGTTCAGGATGCGCCGGAGTTCACGCCTTATCTCCCGCTGTTCGAGCAGGAGAAGATTGCCGCCCTCGCATTCATTCCGCTGTCCTTCGGGCAGAAGCTGCTCGGAAAGTTCATGCTGTACTACCCGCAGCCGCACGACTTCGCGGCAGACGAGCTGGTGGTCGCGGAAACAATTGCCGCGCATATCGCATTTGCGATAGAGCACCACCGGATGGCCGCGCAGCTCGAGGCACGGCTCGCCTCCGAGCATAAACTGCTCGCCAAGGCAGAACACGAGGTCGCGGCGGGGCAGCAGAACGAGCAACGCCTGCAGATGGCGCTCGGCGCCGGCAAGATGTGCGCATGGGAATGGGATCTGTCTTCCGGAAGGATTCAGTGGTCAGAGGAGCTCCACTACCTGTTCGGCGTCGGAGCTGAAGCATTCTCAGGCTCCCTCAGCGACTATCAGCAGCACATTCACCCGCTCGACCGCGCCCGCGTCACGCAGGACATCGATCGCATGCTTCGAGAACGTCAGGCAACGTACGACCTCGAGTACCGGCTCATTCCACCGGACGGTGCGCTGCGCTGGATCGCCTCGCGTGGGCGCGCAATATTCAACCAGGAAGGCGAGCCGATTCGTATGGTCGGTGTCTGCACCGATATTACCGAGCGCAAGCGACTCGAGCTTTCGAAGGAATTCGTAGCAGAAGCGAGCCGTATCCTCGCAACCACCCTAAAGCCGGAAGATACTGTAAAGAAGCTGGCGCAGCTGGTCGTGCCGCGTCTCGCAGACTGGTGCATTATCCAGGTCATCGATGAACACGGCGAGATCAAGCCGGTGGAACTCGCTCATAGCGATCGGGAAATGATCGACATGGCGTGGGAACTCGCACGCCGCTGGCACTCTCCGTCCGAACACGGTTCCGCCGCGACCGCAATAAGGACCGGAGAGTCGACGCTGGTGGCGCATATCGAGCCGTACATGCTGGCCGCCCGCGCCGCCAACGACGAGCATCTGCGCATCCTCGAGTCGCTGGGTCTGCACTCGGCAATCACCGTACCGCTGCAAGCGCGCGGGCGAAAGCTAGGCGCGCTCACACTCCTCACCGCGGAATCAGGAAGGGTATACGACGCGACGGACCTTCGTTTCGCCCAGGAAATCGCGAGCTGGGCGGCCCTCGCTATCGACAATGCGCAACTCAATCGTGAAACGGAAAACGCGCGAGGTATCGCGGAACGGTCGCGCGAGTTCCTGCAGATTCTGGCCAGGGTCAGCGATGATCTGGCGTCGTCCCTGGACCCCGACAGCGCGCTGAAACAGCTGGCAAGCCGGCTGGTCGGGAACCTGGCGGATTATTGCGTTACGTACGCCAGTGACGGCCTTACAATCCGGCGCCTCGGACTTGCGCACCGCGATGCGACAAGACTGCCCCTGGTCGAGGCTTTGTGCGAATCGGGTCCTCCAACGCTCGACGACAAGTGGGGAGCCGGCGCCGTCATCCGCACCGGCGAAGCCATTCTGACGCAAGACATCTCGGCGAACCTCTTGGAGGAAAGCACGCGGAACGAACGGCACCTGCACGCGGTTCGTAGGCTCGCGCCAATTTCCGCAATCATCGTCCCGCTGCGGGCACGCGGCCGGACGCTCGGCGCCATTGCACTGGTAACGGATGCAGCGTCGCAGCGACATTACGATCAAGACGACCTGAAGCTCGCTCGGGAACTCGCCAGCCGGGCAGCGCTGCTGGTGGATAACGCGCGTCTCTATGCCCAGGCGCGAGCGGCGATTCGTGCGCGCGACGACATGATTGCAGTAGTTTCTCACGATCTTCGAAGCCCATTGCAATCCATTTCCAGCGCGGCGACGTTGCTGGAGTTCGAAAACCGGGGTGGTTCCGCCAATCGAAGTCTGGAAGCCATCAAACTTGCCACATCCCAGATGGACAGGCTGCTGCAGGACCTGCTCGACCTGTCCTTGATCGACGCGGGCCAACTTACGGTGACGCGTGAGCTGACCGACGCCGCCACATTGCTTGACGACGCACGCACGATGTTCGAGCCGCTGGCGGGCGAAAAATCCGTTCGACTGGAATGCAACATCGATCCGGGCCTGCCGCAGATTCGTGTCGATCGCAACCGGATGCAACAGGTCCTGGCAAACCTGCTCGGCAACGCTCTCAAGTTCGTGCCGGCCGGCGGCAAGATCGTCCTCAGCGCAAACCTCCACGCCGACAGTGTCCGCATAGCCGTATCGGACACCGGACCGGGCATCGCCGAACATGACATTGGACGGGTGTTCGATCGTTTCTGGCGGGCCGACAGACGCAAGGAACGCGGCATCGGCCTGGGACTGACCGTGGCGCAGGGTATCGTGCAGGCGCACGGCGGCGAAATCGGCGTCGAAAGCCGAAAAGGTGAAGGCAGCACTTTCTACGTTCTGCTGAACGCCGTTGCTCCTTCTCGTAACCGGGCAGTACTCCGACAGAAGGAAGGCCCTGTACTGGTGGTCGATGACGATGAGCCTTTCCGGACGGAAATAGTCGAGGCTCTGCAGCGGTCGGGGTATTCCGTCGTCAGCGCCGGCGACGGGCGTGAAGCGCTCGAGTATCTGCGCGGCGAAAACACCCCGGCGCTGATGATTCTGGACATGATGATGCCGCTGATGGAGGGCTGGACGCTGTTCGAAGCGGTGAAACGCGACCCCCGCCTGGCATCGGTCCCGATCGTGCTGCTGACCTGCCTTGGCGACGGCCAGGAGCAGCTTCCGACGCAGGACGTCACTGGATATCTGAAGAAACCGGTACGTATGAAAAAGCTGCTCAGTATTGCGGCTGAGCACTGCCGCGGCTCCAGGAGCAATCTCGGCGGCTACGCTTAGGAAACTTCTGGCGCGGGTGGACGCGACCTTCCCTCTCCGACACAATCCGTCCAATTGGGTT
>Ga0268386_10001998_pt1 | contig 14273 bp, 14 predicted proteins | sample RVTome_15_FD_200260 | JGI IMG/M metagenome (GOLD analysis project Ga0268386, IMG submission 200260) | Soil microbial communities from uranium-contaminated site in the Upper Colorado River Basin, Wyoming, United States - RVT150D86... ...
AACTGCAGTTCGCCCACGGCGCCGAGCACCAGATCGTTCGTCAGCAACGAACGGAAGAAGTGACCGAGATCCCGCGCTCCTGTTCGATGGTCATCCAATCGGAGGTGGCGTGTCGGGTGGCCTTACGCGACTTGACCGAGCCGGCCGTGCGGATCGCGCCGCCGAAGGGCAGCAGCTTTTCGGTGCACGAGTGCCATACGCGGGTGGACTTGCGCAGGGCGGCAGAGTATGCTTCGCCGCCTTAATCAAGTGGTAAGTGCATCGACTGGCTGCGTTGCCATAGGGGCAGCGCCTCCCGCGAGCCGCAAGATTCCAGTCGGCGGCAATTCAGTGGATATAGACACCCAATCTGATCAGCTTTCCTGCGAGCGCGTTCGCGCCCGAGCCTTCCAGCGAAGTCACCTGACGGTCCTCAGGCCGTCGGCGGTCTCTCCACCCTGAATTCGTTCGACAGCATCGCATGACCCCGCGGCGATGCGATGCGGTCCGGACGCCCTGACCGTGGTCGGACTACGGTTTGTTGCAGGTGGAGTACACGATGTTGACTGACGAATTGGCGAGCTCTCTGGGATCAAAGCTTCGCGCCCGGCGCGCGGAGCTCATTGCCGCTCTCGATCTCGACCTCGGCGACGGCAGGGTGGTCGAGCTGGACCAGACGCGTGTGGGTCGGCTGTCGCGTATGGATGCCATCGCCCAGAAGGAAATGTCACGGGCGATGCGTGCACGAATGCAGACCGACCTGCGCCGCGTCGATGCCGCCCTCGCGCGGCTCGAGAGTGGCCGATACGGTATTTGTTGCCGATGTCAGGAGCCCGTCGAAGCCGACCGACTGACGTCCGATCCGGCGACCCCGTTTTGTCTGCCGTGTCTCGAGGAGATGACCGAAGAGCGCGAGGGTCGTTCCTTGCATCGATAGCGGTTTCCGGGCCGTGCGAGCGGTCTGCGCGTAATCAGACTCGTCTCCTCAGTCCACCGGATTATTCACGCACCGGCCGAACCGGTGCACAAAGGAATATTGCAATGACTCTGACTTCCCGACGTCTCACGCAGACGTTCCATTATGGCGATCATGAAGTGACGCTGGAGACCGGTGAATTGGCTCGCCAAGCCACTGGGGCCGTGCTCGTTTCCATGTCCGGTACGGTCGTATTGGCAACGGTGGTTGCCAGCCGTGAACCGGCGAAAGGCAAAGATTTTCTGCCGCTCACTGTGAACTATCAGGAGAAGTTCTACGCCGCAGGGCGCATCCCGGGTGGATTCTTCAAGCGCGAGGGTCGGCCGTCGGAACGCGAAACGCTCACGTCACGTCTGATCGACCGGCCGATACGGCCCCTGTTCCCGGAAGGCTTTTTCCACGACGTGCAGGTCGTCCTGACTGTACTGTCGATGAATCCGGAGGTCGATGCAGACATCCCCAGCATGATCGGCGCGTCCGCTGCGCTTGCGGTATCCGGTGTGCCGTTCAATGGTCCGATCGGCGCCGCGAAGGTGGGTTACGTCGACGGTCAGTACGTGTTGAATCCGACCGCGACGCAGCTGAAGTCGTCCGCGCTCGAGCTCGTCGTCGCGGGCACGGAGCAAGCGGTTCTGATGGTGGAGTCGGAGGCGAAGCTGCTCTCCGAAGAGGTCATGCTGGGCGCCGTCATGTTCGGGCAGCGAGCCAACCAGCAGGCGATCGCGGCGATCCGTGCGCTTGCGGAGCGGGTCGGTGCGAGGCCGTGGGCGTGGAGCCCGCCTGCCGGCGTCGATGGGCTCATTGCCCAGGTGGAGGAGCTGGCGGGCGAGGAGCTCGCAGGGGCATTACGCAGCGGAAATCGACTCGCCTTTCGCGAGGTCGCGCGCAGCCTGCGGTCACAAGTCATGGAGCACCTGCAGGCGCATGGCGGAGCGCCTGAGACGACCGAAGCGGACATTGCACGCGCCTGCGCGGAGCTGGAATACAGCGTCCTGCGCCGCGAAGTGCTCGAGTCGAACCGCCGCGTCGATGGACGTGGGCTGACCGAGATCCGCCCGATTGCGGCACGAGTCGGTGTACTGCCGCGCACGCATGGGTCCGCGCTCTTTACGCGCGGGGAAACGCAAGCAATCGTGGTTGCAACGCTCGGCACTGCGCGCGATGCGCAGATCATCGATGCAATGGAGGGCGAGTCGAAGGACCCCTTCCTGTTCCATTACAACTTTCCGCCTTACTGCGTCGGCGAAGTCGGGTTTATGACCGGGCCGAAACGTCGGGAAATCGGCCATGGCCGGCTCGCAAAGCGCGGCGTTGCGCCGGTCATGCCGAGCATGGAGAACTTTCCGTACGTGGTGCGCGTCGTGTCGGAAATTACCGAATCGAACGGCTCGAGTTCGATGGCCTCGGTGTGCGGCGCGTCGCTGGCGCTGATGGACGCGGGTGTCCCCATCGAGGCACCCGTAGCGGGCATCGCGATGGGTCTCGTCAAGGAAGGCAGCAGGTTCGCCGTGCTCTCGGACATCCTCGGCGATGAGGATCACCTCGGTGACATGGATTTCAAGGTGGCCGGTACGGCGGAGGGGATCTCTGCCCTGCAAATGGACATCAAGATCGACGGGATTACCGAGGAGATCATGCGTGCTGCGCTCGCTCATGCGCGTGAGGGACGGCTCCACATTCTCGGAGAGATGGCGAAGGCAATCACGACACCTCGCCCCGAGTTGTCCGAGTTCGCGCCGCGGCTCCTCACCATGAAGATTCCGTCCGAGCGCATCCGCGATCTGATCGGCAAAGGCGGAATGACCATTCGTGCACTCAGCGCCGAGACTGGCACGACGATCGATGTCCGGGACGATGGGGTCGTCACGATTGCATCTTGCGACGGTCACGCGGCCGAAGAAGCCCGCCGTCGCGTGAAGATGATTACCTCCGATGTCGAGCCGGGGATGATTTACGAGGGCACAGTCGTCAGATTGATGGACTTCGGCGCGTTCGTCACGATTCTTCCGGGTCGAGACGGGCTCGTTCACATCTCGCAGATCTCGCAGGAACGTGTTGAGCGCGTCGCCGACAAGCTCAAGGAGGGAGATATCGTCAGAGTCAAGGTGCTTGAAGTCGACCGCCAGGGGCGCGTGAGACTCTCCATGAGAGCGGTCGAGGAGACTGAACTGACAGAGGAAGTCTCCTGATCGCGGGAGCGCAGAACCGTTTTCGACGGTTCGTCTCGTGAGGATCCGATGCACCGCCGACCTCGCGACCGGTTGGTCCGATGACGACCGCGATTACCGTCAGGGCGACTACGATCGAGGTCACCTGCGGTGACTTGAGCGCGCAATCGGACGTCGAGGCGCTCTGCCTATTCGTCAATCGATGGTTGATACCGGTCGGTGCCGCAGCGCAGCGTGTTCATCATAGCGCCCGCCAACGGCTCGCAGCGCTGTGCAAAACGCTGTCTCCGGTCGATCGCGAAGAGGTGGTCGTCGTCACCGAGGCATTCGACTTGCCGAACCGAGTGCTGTTCCATTGTCGCGAGCTCGTTCAACGACGTCACCCTATGTACGTCGCCGGCCTGTCGGCGATGTACCGGCGGGTGCTGCTGGCGACGGAGCAGCAGGCAGTGCATAGCCTCGCGCTCGAACCGCTCGGCTGCGCCGCGCGGGTCGAGGGCGTCTGGAGCGAGGCTGCGAATCATCATCGAGAGCGTAGGAAAGTCCGCCGATCCACTGCACCCTCTCAAATTGCTTCGGTTCGTCATGAAGGAGGAAGGCATGGTGCACTCGTTCCGCACGGAACTCGCCTCGAGCGCTTGATGCCCGATGCAGAAGGTGTTCGCGCCGGATGATCCATCACCGCTCGTCGCTGGACGCATGCTGTCTGGCGGCATGCGAAGCGGCCAGCACCTGATGCAGATACCTCGAACGATCGGAGGAAAAATTCTTCATGCGGCAAGTTGGTTCGGAAGACGCTGCAGCGGCTGAGGCGGGCGTCGAACAAGGCGCAGCGGAGACATGCATCCGCGACGAGCTTTCGATTCAGACGTACGTGCGGGCACGGTGGGGGGCGGACGGAAACCCCCGCGATGATTCACCAACCCTGCGGACGCTCGACCAGCATGTTCGAGAACGTGTCGCCCCTCGGGTTCGACGCGGAGCAGCTGCTCCTCATCGAAGCGGGTGCCGTGGTAGCCCGCCTTGAGCAGCTCGAGCGGGATGCGCGCGTCGAGGACCGCCATGTCGTCCCGGTTGTCCGCCGTCTGCGGGCGCAGGAAGAAGAGAACTTTGAGCCGGCGGTGCAACTGCTTTCTGCCTGCTACGAATCCGCGCTGTGTCTCGCAGAGGAGCATGGGATCCAGTCGATAGGATTCCCTTCAGTCTCCACGGGCGCGTTCGGTTATCCGATGGAGCAGGCGGCGCGCATCGCCATGCGCACCGTCATCGAAGCAATTCCCCGCCTCGAATCCTTGAGACTGATCCGTTTCGTACTGCATGACCGGACGGCGCTCGAGATCCACGCTGGCGCTCTGCAGAGCCTTGCGCCGGAGAACGAGGGGACGTCGACCGGCAGCTGAGCGACGGGGCTCGATGCGCGCAAAGCAGGTTTCGCGGTAACGGTGATCCGCGAAGCAACACGCGGCGTAAGCCCCAAAATCTGTGGGGGGTGAGAAGAAGGCTCTCTCGCCAAGACGCCAAGAACGCGAAGGAGTCAATCAGCGTGGACTGCAACGTCAACAACCAACCTTCCGATTGCATCTTCCGTCATCCTTCCCATTCCCTCGGCGTTCTTGGCGTCTTGGCGAGAGCTCCGGCAGCGCCGCTGTGGAGAGGCAGATGAGGCAAGCGGGGGCGAAGTTTACGTGAGCTCGCTCCGGACCAGGGGAACTGGAGCGCCGGCGGCGGTTTCTTCTGTTTGATTCATGATGGGTTCGCGATGCACCACCCGTTCGAAATCAGCAAAGGAGGACTGAACCATGCAAGTCAGGGACATCATGACCGCGACGCCGGAATGCTGCTCGCCCCAGAGCCCACGACAGGCGATCGCGAGCGTAATGGCGGAACACGACTGCGGCGAGATACCCGTGCTCGATGACGAGCGCAGGCCGGTGCTGCGGGATAGTCTCTCAGGCAGACATTGCGCTGCACGCGCGCGAGCACGAGATCGCACAGGTTGTGAAGGACATCTCGCAGCCTGCGGACGAGCCTTCACGAGTCTGACTCCTTGATTTCGAAGCGGAGGGCGTGCCAGATCAACCTGGCGCGCTCGGCATCGGTCGCGAGTGCGCCGTGCAGGCAGCCGTCAGGCGTGGAATGCCAGCGCCGCGGGGCCTGACGGCAGATCGAGCAGGCCCTTCAGGACCCGTATTCGCCCCGCTATCTGGTCGCGCGCTGTACGGAACCGCGCGAGAGCATCCTGCGGGGTGACCGTGGGATCGCTCGACGCCGGGTCCGGTATCGGCCAGTGGAGCCGCCGCACACGGACCGGCAGGATCGGGCACACCTCGTCCGCGCAGAGTGTGATGACCAGGTCGACGTCTGAGGTGTCGATCTCCTCAACCGATTTGGAGTGATGTCCGGACAGGTCGATGCCGATCTCGCGCATCACCTCGACTGCGAAGGGATTGACGGTCGACGGGTGCGAGCCGGCACTCAGCACCTCGAAATCCGTCCCGAGAATCTGTCGCGCCAGGCCCTCCGCCATCTGACTACGTGCGGAGTTGGCCACACAGAGAAACAGGATCCGTCGGATGTTCATGGCGCCTGTCTGACGGCGCGCAACGCCTCGTCGGTCCGCTTGACGGCCGCACCACGTTCGTACCAATTGCGGCTCGCATTCACGATCTTCACCACGGACAGCATCACCGGAACTTCGATCAGCACTCCGACGACGGTCGCGAGCGCTGCACCTGACTCGAAGCCGAACAGACTGATTGCAGCTGCGACCGCGAGCTCGAAGAAGTTGCTGGCGCCGATCAGCGCGGAAGGACCCGCTACGCAGTGCGCTTCACCGGTGGCACGGTTGAGCAGATAGGCGAGTCCCGAATTGAAGTACACCTGGATCAGGATCGGCACCGCGAGCAGCGCGATGATGAGCGGCTGCCGGATGATCTGTTCGCCCTGAAAGCCGAACAATAGCACCAGCGTGACGAGGAGCGCCGCGAGCGAGAGCGGCTGGAGCCTCCCGAGCCATGACGACAGTGCGGACGCGCCGCCGGTCGCGAGAAGTCGCCTGCGCAACAGCTGGGCAAGGATGACCGGCACGACGATATAGAGCGCCACCGACAGCAGCAGCGTTGCCCACGGCACCGTGATTGCGGAAAGGCCGAGCAGCAGGCCGACGATCGGCGCGAACGCGAAGACCATGATTAGATCGTTGAGCGCCACCTGACTCAGTGTGAAATGGGGCTCGCCGCGCGAGAGATTGCTCCAGACGAACACCATCGCGGTGCACGGCGCGGCAGCGAGCAGAATCAGGCCGGCGATGTAGCTGTCGATCTGCTCCGCAGGCAGATACGGGCGAAACACGTAGCCGATGAAGAACCACCCGAGCGCGGCCATCGAGAAGGGCTTGATCGCCCAGTTGATGAAGAGCGTCACACCGATGCCGCGCCAGTGTTCCCGGACCTGTGAGAGCGCTCCGAAGTCGATCTTCATCAGCATCGGAATGATCATGAGCCAGATCAGCACGGCGACCGGCAGGTTCACCCGTGCGACCTCGAGTGCGCCTATCGCATGAAAGACCTCCGGCACGAAGTGTCCGAGCGTGATCCCCACGACGATGCAGAGAGCGACCCAGAGTGAGAGATAGCGTTCGAAGCGGGACATCTGGATTACTCGTCAGCCTTGCGACCGATCTCGTCGACGGCCTGCTTGAGCTTCAACCGGTCGAGCGATGCGATGGGCAGGCTCATGAAGATCTTGATGCGATTATCAAGCGCCTTGAAGGCGGCGCGGAATGCGAGCCACCGCTCCGTGTCGCTCCCGGCCGCTGCGGCGGGGTCTTCAACGCCCCAATGAGCCGTGATCGGCTGGCCGGGCCAGGCGGGACACAGCTCTCCCGCTGCCTTGTCGCAGACCGTAAACACGAAGTCCATCACGGGCGCGTCGGATGCTGCGAATTCATCCCAGCTCTTGCTGCGCAAACCGTCGGTCGGGAGTTGCATGTGCTCGAGCAGCTCGAGCGCAATCGGGTGAACCTGTCCCTTCGGGTGGCTGCCGGCACTGTAGCCACGGAAACCGCCACGGCCCCGGTGATTGATGAGTGCTTCGGCGAGAATGCTGCGGGCGGAATTGCCCGTGCACAGGAAGAGCACGTTATAGGGACGCTTGGGCATGCGATTCTGGATGGTCCGATATTTCGAGTAACGTGGAAATGATGGTCCGCACGGCACGGGTTGTCAATCGCGGACTGATCTGATCCGCGCTGTCAGAGTGCGAGGAGAGGGGCAAATCCGCCGCCCGGCGTCCTGAAGTTCGTGGTCTGTCCGCGATAGAGGCGCGCTGCCGTGAGGAGCAGCTGGTCGCGGTAGACGTACAGGCGCACGTCCGCCTTCCGCGTCTCCTGCACCCCATCGAGCTGAATGATGCGCTTGCTCGGTGCAGCGAATTCCTGCGCGACGTACCCGCCGCGAGTGATGTCGGCCCACACCCCTTTCGTCACCTTCTCGCCACCGTAGACCGCCTTGCCGCCATGACCGGTGGCCGGCTTGAAGTAAAGCCTGCGGCGTCCCTGCCACAACTGCTCGGCGTTTGCGGCGGTCACGGCCACTGTGCGCGGGATCGCCTCGAGATCCGCGAGTGGCTCCGGGGACAGACCCCACGAGCGCAGCGCCGCCCGATCGCACAGCACGGTCAGGTTGCGCTTGTCGGCGAACAGGGCGTGCACGCGCGGGTGGGGTGTCACGACGACCGCGCCGGCGAGATAGGCCGCGCGAAGTGCAGCGTGCTCCGGTCTGTCGAGCGCGAAGTCGACCAGCCGGTTGTAGACGAGATCGACAGGCCGGCCATCGACGAGCAGTCGGTCGTTCTCGTATCGAAGCTGCGTGGCGTCGGCCACGCACGCTGCGGCTCCTTCGCTTTCGAAGAACCGCTGGGCCAGCAGAAACTCCGGGTACAGGTACTGATCCTGCGGCTGATCGTCGACAACCGCGATACGCTCTGGTTTACCGGAGCCCCGCTGCAGCCGCCATTCCGACGCGAACATGGCCGATACGGCCGCTTCGAACTCGCCCACGCCCGATTGGCCGAGTGCCAGATCGACCTCTGCGCAGCAAGTGCGTTGTGCCCGGACGAGCAGCGTATTCAGGAATGCACCGCCCGCGTTCGAGTTGATCTCGATCAGCTTTGGCCCGTCGACGGTCAGGTGGAAGTCGTAGCCCATGAACACGCCAAGCGGCCCGGGATCGTGGCGCGCAATCTCCGGTGCCCAGGAGAGGACGGCGTCTCGATACGCCGGCAGCGCCGTCGCCGCTTCGACCGCGCGGACTATCCGCAGCATCTTCGCCATCTCGTCTGCGGCGAGAAACACCGGGGTGCTGGAAAAGAGATGCGGCCGGGCACTGATCAAAGCACTCACCTGCCTGTCCCGCGTCCCTTGCTCGAGGGCGCGGCGGAGCCTCTCCTGATCCACGGTGATGCAGAAGCATTCCTGGTTGAGGCGATCTGGAAGTGGCGGTTGCGCCTGCACGGACCCCCCCGCGTTCGCCTGGCTGCTCACGTCGAGACCTCAAGCGACCTTTGATGAGCGCCTTCCGGCTTTGCTGACGGGCTGCATCGCTCCGCACGCCGCCGCATCTCCTGCGCAACAGTTCTCGGTCAGGTACCCGACCAGACCGGTCATGACCTCGAAGTCGGCGGCGTAAACGAGTTCGCGCCCTTTGCGCTGCTGTGTGATCAGGCGGGCGCGATGCAGATGTTGCAGGTGAAACGTCAACGACGAAGGGGCCAGGTCGAGACGTGTGGCGATCGTCCCCGCGTTGAGGCCTGCCGGTCCGACTTCCACGAGCATCCGGTAGATATTCAACCGGTGCGCGTGTGCGAGCGCTGCGAGGGCACCGACTGCCTGCCTGGAATTCATGAATCGTACTCTGTTATTTCGACAATTGTCGAATAATAAACACGCGTAGCGCGGCAGGTCAAGCGGAGGCTCGGGCGCCATCGCGACAGAGGTCGGACGTCGCCGCTCCGCAGCAGTGCGCGGTGGTCGCGCATCCCGATCGGTCGTGACGGACAATACCGGTAAGCTTACTGGCGATGCGGCAAGGTGCTGGACCGACATGACCGCAGCGGACAATGCAGCTTCGAGGGAGCCGCGCGGCATGGTGGTCGTCCGATGATGGAGTTGGCGAGAGTGCTGGGCATCGTCGCACTCGGCAGTCTGCTCGGAGGGCTCGCCCGATACATGATTTCCGGCCTGGTCGCCCGGATGGTTGGCGAGACGTTTCCGTGGGGCACCCTGGTCGTGAACGTGAGCGGAGCCTTCGGCATCGGCCTCGCTGCCGCCTTTGCGACGCATCCATCGTTCAGCCATCCCGAGGCCTGGATGTTCGGGGTTACGGGTGTGCTCGGCAGCTACACGACCGTTTCTTCGTTCAGCCTGCAGACCCTGGGACTTCTGCGAGAAGGACAGTGGTCGCGTGCCGTGTCAAACGTCATCCTGTCGCTCCTGGTCTGCCTCGCTGCCGTCGGCGTGGGGATGCACGTTGGCGCCCTGATGGTCCATGGGCGTCTGGCATGATCCGGCGCACCGAAGAAGCGCAACGCTGGCGGTCCGTACGTGAACGGGCGCTCGTTTACGCGTGGGTCGCGGCGGGCACGGCGATTGGAGGCACCGCACGCGCGCTCGTATCACTCGTGGCGATGCAAATCGTGCCCGGTCGGTTTCCGTCGGGTACGCTGGTTGCTAACGTACTGGGCTCGTTCGTGATCGGACTCTATGCGACCCTCACCGCACCGGAGGGCCGAATGTACGTCCGCGCACCGACGCGGCAGTTCGTGATGGCGGGACTCTGCGGCGGCTTCACGACGTTCTCGGTCTTCAGCCTGGAGACATATGTGTTCATTGTGAATCGTGATCTCGTGCTGGCAGCGGCCAATATCGGAGTCTCGGTGAGCGCCTGGCTGGCGTCCGCGTGGATGGGCCACTCAATCGCGACGCGCATCAACCGACTGGGCCCGTGACGACGACCGCGAATCAGGAGTTCGACCATGCAGATTCCGGAGGAGGCGCTTCTTTTGCGCATATTCATCGGTGAGAACGACAAGGACGACGGCCGCCCGCTGTACGAATCCATCGTGCTGAAGGCGCGCGAGATACACCTGGCCGGAGCTACAGTGATCCGTGGCCCGATGGGCTATGGGCATTCGAGCCGCCTGCACACGACCAAGATACTGCGCCTGTCGGAGGACCTGCCGTTGGTCATCGAGATCGTGGACAGTGAGGCGAAGATCAACGCCTTTCTGCCAGTGCTCGACGGGATCATGGCGAGCGGGCTGGTCACCATCGAGAAGGTTCGCGTCCTGCAGTACGGACCGGCTCGGGAGCGGTAACAGCTGGCCATGGCTCGGATCGATGGTCGCACGACGTCGGGCGCATCAGTGCGGGTCCAGGTGCCCCGATGCGAACAGCCAGATCGGCTCTACCGCTGGCTCTGTTCGACGACGCGCTTCAAATTCGCAAGTCCCTGCTCGTAGTCGGGCCCGAGCAGGCCATCCATCATCACGCCGAAGTAGCGACCGAGATAATCGTCCTCGAAGTTCGCACCGAAGCTCCACGTGACCTTGCTCGCGGAGCCTTGCGGCTCGATCACGATCTGCGCGTCGGCTTGTCCCTCGGCGCCGAAATCGAGGCGCGTCGTCACCGAGCGATCGGGCACGACGGCGACGATCTCCTGGCTCCCCGAGCCGACGTCGCTTTGTTCGCTCGACCAGCTCATTCGTGATCCGACGCCGCTGTCCGGTCCGCCGTACTCGTAACGCGCGTTCGGATCGCGCTCGAGCCAGGGTGACCATTCGTTGAAGCGCCGCATACTGCTGACCACGCCGTAAACGGCAGCGGGCGGGGCATCGATGACGACCGAGCGCTCGACGTGTACGGTCCGCGGCAGAAAGAGGCCCGCGGCGAGCACGACGACGGCGATGAGGACGAGTGCAACCAGTAACGCTCGGAGGACGCGCACGTATGTTCTCCTTCTCCGTTTGCGGCGATCATCGCGCATCGGCCGCAGTCTGTCATCGACTCGTCGCGTGAGCGCCATCGTCGTGACATGCGCGCTCCCTAACCTGGTCGCAGAAGACGTGACGGGCACGTCTCGCAACCAGGAAGAGGGTTCCGATGAGCAAGCCGAGGAACGTATATCTGATGACGATGTGGACAGCCGCCCTGATCGTCGCTGCCGGCGGTGCCGTCTCGGTCGCCTGCGCCAGGGAAGCGCAGGACCGCGAATCCGGACCTCCGTCTCAGCGCGTCGCGCAGCTCGGGCCGCGGCCGTTTTTCCTGTTCGAGGACATGAAGCCCTCACCACTGAAGGACGAGCTCGCAAAGTGCGCCAAGGGACCGTTCAAGCAGACCGACTTCTCGATCGGCCATCGCGGTGCGCCGCTGCAGTTTCCGGAACACACGAAGGAGTCCTACGAAGCCGCCGCAAGAATGGGCGCGGGCATCCTCGAGTGCGATGTGACGTTCACGCAGGACCGCCAGCTCGTCTGCCGCCATTCGCAGTGCGATCTGCACACGACGACGAACGTTCTGGAGACGCCGCTCGCGGCAAAGTGCTCGGTGCCGTTCACGCCGGCAAATCCCGCGACCGGAACCCCGGCGCAGGCGAGGTGCTGCACGAGTGACATCACGCTCGCGGAGTTCAAGACCCTCAAGGGCAAGATGGACGCGTTCAATCCGCATGCGACCACGGTCGCCGAGTATCTCGGCGGTACGGCAAACTGGCGCACGGACCTGTATTCGGCACGCGGCACGTTGCTCACGCACGCCGAGAGCATCGCGCTGTTCGAGAAGCTCGGCACGAAGATGACGCCGGAGCTCAAGGAGGCGAGCGTCCCGATGCCGTTCGAAGGAGACTACACGCAGCAGGATTATGCGCAGCAGCTGATTGACGAGTACAAGGCGGCCGGCGTATCGCCGCGCAAGGTCTGGGCACAGTCTTTCAACTACGACGACGTCCTCTACTGGATACAGAATGAGCCGGCGTTTGGCGAGCAGGCCGTATTCCTCGACGCGCGCGTCGACGAGCCGGGCGGCGTCGATGTCGCGATCAGCACGATGCAGCAGGTCGCCGCCGATGGCGTAAACATCATCGCACCGCCGATGTGGGCGCTCGTGACGCTCGATGTCGATAATCGCATCGTGCCATCACCGTATGCGCTCGCTGCGAAGAGCGCGGGCCTCGACATCATCACCTGGACGCTCGAGCGGTCCGGGCTGCTCAGCAACGGCGGCGGCTACTACTATCAGTCGGTCACGGGCGGAATCCGTAGCGACGGCGACACAATGGTCATGCTCGATGTGCTGGCGCGCGACGTCGGGGTGCTCGGTGTCTTCTCCGACTGGCCAGCGACGGTGACCTACTACGCGAACTGCGTGGGGTTGCAGTAGCAGTGGCAGGTCAAGGCTCCGCTCACCGAGGACTGGCCTCACAGCGCGGTGGGCGCGCCTCCATGAAGGCGCGCTCAAAAGCTGCTCCGCGAGCGTCGCGCGCGGCGCTATCCTGCGCTGATGGTCAAATTGATTGCGACTTCGGTCGTCCGCGGCAGTCAGCAGGGTGAAAGCCACGGCGGTGTCTACCTCATCGATCTCACGAGGCAGACGGTCGTCCAGACAATCGACTGGAACGCGGCGGACATCGACTGGCGGGGCCGCGGCTGGGACCGGGGCCTGCGCGGCATCGCCTTCGACGGGGAGACCGTCTATATCGCGGCGAGCGATGAACTCTTCGCCTATACGCCCGACTTCAGACGCGCAGGCGCGTGGCGCAACCCGTACCTCAAGCATTGCCACGAGATCGCCGTCTACGAGCGGACCCTCTTTCTGACGTCGACGGGCTTCGACACGATCCTCGCCTTCGATCTCGACCGGAAGATCTTCCACTGGGCGATGCACGTAGAGGCGAGCAACTTTCGCTTCCAGGGGCGGCTCTTCGATCCGTCTTCCGCCGACGGTCCGCTGATGCTCAACAAGCTGCACCTCAACAATGTCGTCTGCAGCCGCACGGGAATGTACCTATCGGGGCTCAGGACGGGCGGCATGCTGCATTACAACGGCACATCCATTCAGATGGCGGTCGAACTGCCGCCTGGGTCGCACAATGCTCAACCCTTCCGCGATGGCGTGCTCTTCAACGACAGTGACGCCGATGCACTGCGTTACGCCGGTCGAGGCGAGGGCGAGCAGGATCGGGCCATTCGCGTGCCGAGCTACGACCCGGCGTTGCTCGTGAGCCGTGACATGGACACGACCGGCGTGGCCCGAGCCGGTTTCGCGCGTGGACTCTGTGTGCTGACGGACGCGCTGGTGGCGGGCGGATCGTCACCGTCCACCGTCGCCGTCCACAACCTGGCGACGCGGGAAACCGTGTTGTCGGTCAATCTGACCATGGACGTGCGCAACGCGATCCACGGCCTGGAGGTCTGGCCCTACGACTAGAGCCCGGCCGTACGTACCACGTCGGGCAGCTCGTCGATGATGTCTCGGAAATCCTCGAGCCAGATGCCAAGGTGCTGTTCATAGCGACGCCAGGTGCCGAGCGCGCGCGTGTAGATCGGCTGGCGCACCTGTTCAGAGCTCGCCGTCTTCACGGCTCGGTCGGTTTCGTGAAAGCGCAGGCAGGCCGATTCGAACGGCAGTCCGCAGTGATCGAGGATGCGCCGTACCTGGCGTGCCAGATCGACGACCGTCTCTTCGTAGTGAACATCGAGCACCTTGCCGGGCAGCACCGCATGCCAGTGCCGTATCATCCTGTGGTACATCCGGTAATAGATCGACAGGTCCTCGATGTCGTAGGTGAAGTTCTGTCCCTTGCCGAAGAGCTGCTTGTAGTTGCCGAGGCAGCTGTCGAGCGGGTGCCTCCTGGCATTGATGACGCGGGCGTTCGGCAGGATCAGATGCAGCAGGCCGATGTGCGCAAAGTTGTTCGGCAGCTTGTCGGTGAAGCGGGGCTTGCCGGTCACCCGATGACGTGCAGTCTCCTCCATGTACTGCTGCCCATACGCGCGCCAGTCCTTGTTGCGAAGATCGCGAGCCGCGCGCGGGTAGCCGATCTGGTCGGGCCGATAACGGCCGATCGAGGCGGCGAGCCTCCCGAGCGTCGGCAGCT
>Ga0268386_10001999_pt1 | contig 14272 bp, 12 predicted proteins | sample RVTome_15_FD_200260 | JGI IMG/M metagenome (GOLD analysis project Ga0268386, IMG submission 200260) | Soil microbial communities from uranium-contaminated site in the Upper Colorado River Basin, Wyoming, United States - RVT150D86... ...
CGGCTGTCGAATATGGTCTGCGAGTAGACACTCAACCAGAGAAGACCACCACTACCGGCCTGGCCCGCGCTATCGCAGACTACTATCTTCGGTGAGGAAATCCTTCCTATTGGTCATATATCATTTGACATTTGTCATTTGCGATTGAAGAAGGGTCTTTCCTAATAACAAATGAGAAATGAGTGGTGGCTTAAGGATGCCACGGCCTTGTCCCGTGGAGGTTCACGCTCGACGCTATAGCAGCGAACGTGACACTCCACGGGTCAAGCCCGTGGCATCTCGAACGAGTTGGGTCCTTTCTCTATCGGCAAGCGCGAAACTCCACGGGACGAGCCCGTGGCATCTTTTCGATTTTTGTGCACTGCCACCGAGAAGTGTCAAATGATATATGACAAATGATCTCGTGCTAAACTGATCTTCGATGTCAACGCGAAGCGTGCTCATCTTCGATCGCGACCGCCACAGCGGATTATCCCTGCGCGATCTACTCGCCACATGGGGCTATAACCCCGTCGTCACTGACGACATTCCCGCTGCCCTCCAAGCTGTAAGCGAACTGAAACCTGCATTCGTTTTAGACGGAGGTTCCACTGAAGACTTTGCATTCGTCCGCCAGATCCGCGCTTACGACGTGAACCTTCCCGTCGTTTTGCTCGCGGAACAGGGGTCAGTTGAAGGCGCAGTCCATGCCATCCAGGAAGAAGGCGTTTACCACTACTTCGAGAAACCGATCGATCCAAATAAGCTTCGTCTGGTACTCGATCGCGCCCTCGAGCTCGGAATAGCCAAACGAGAGAATGAACTCCTGAAACGACAGCTTCAGGATCGTGGTGCGTACGGCGAACTGGTTGGAAACTCCGATTCAATCCGAAAGGTCTACACGCTCATCGAACAGGTGGCGCCTTCGTCAGCTTCTGTTCTCATTACCGGCGAATCAGGCACCGGAAAAGAACTTGTCGCGCGCACGATTCACAATATGAGTCCGCGTCGTGACAAACCTTTCGTAGCGATTAACTGTTCTGCTATTCCCGAGTCGTTGATGGAGTCGGAACTCTTTGGTCACGAAAAAGGTGCTTTCACGGGTGCGGCTTCGCGGCGCCAGGGCTGCTTTGAGCTCGCCGATACAGGCACGCTGCTGCTCGATGAAATCGGCGAAATGCCTCCGCTGCTTCAGGCAAAGCTGTTGCGAGTAATTGAAGAGCGGGCTGTCAGACGTCTCGGCAGTCGCAAAGAGGTCGAAGTTGACGTGCGACTACTCGCGGCCACCAATCGTCATCCTCAACAGGCCGTCTCCGAGGGTAAACTGCGCAGCGATCTGCTCTACCGGCTCAACGTCTTTGGAATTCATTTACCGCCACTCGGTGAAAGGAAGGAAGACCTGCCTTTGCTTGCGCAACATCTGGTCACTCAACTAGCCGAGAAGCATGGCCGGCCGGCACGTTTCCTCAGCCCGGCAGCTCTCAATGCATTGCAGTTTCATAGCTGGCCGGGCAATGTCCGCGAACTGCGCAACGTAATCGAGCGAGCGGTTATTATTTGTTCGGGTGAGCAGATTGAGCGTCACCATTTCGCTCCATACCCGATCGAACAACGGGAGCGTCTGCGCAATGAAGATACTTTGTCGCTCCCTGTAGGTACACCTTTGGAAGAGGTTGAGCGGCAGATGATCATGCGCACTTTACAAAAAACTAAGAACAACAAAACGCGCGCAGCCGAGTTGCTCGGCATCAGCCTGAAGACTCTTCACAACAAACTTAATCTCTATCGCGAGCGTGGTCTCCTTCATGACGACGACTGACGCTTCGGTCCTGCTCTTCTTCATCGACGGCCTGGGAATCGGCACACGAGGTCCATTCAATCCTCTCGATAATTTGAATGACGCCGCGCCACTGGCAGTCTTCCAGAACGAAACTCCTTTGCCCTTTTTGGATGGCGTGGTCGTCCCTACCGATCCGCGTCTTGGCGTTGAAGGACGTCCACAAAGTGCTTCGGGTCAAACAACCATTCTGACCGGCGTAAACGCACCCCTTCAACTCGGCTATCACAAGCAAGGATTTCCAAACAAGCCTTTGCTGGAAATCATCAACGCTCATTCTGTTTTTCGACAGCTTCGTGAGGCGGGCGCTGGACCAATTACCTTTGCAAACGCTTATACGGATGGATTCTTCACGGAACGACCGCGGTGGATCTCGGCTACGACAGCCGCGGTCGAAGCGGCCGGATTGACTTTTAGAACTGTTGCTGATTTGAAAAGCGATTCTGCGGTTTTCATGGACTTCACCAATCGCATCCTGATCGAAAGAGGCGTGGATGTTTCCGAACGAACGGAGGAAGAAGCAGCAGTTGTGCTTGCCCGGATCGCAACAGAAAATCGTTTCACGCTTTATGAATACTTCATCACAGATAAGGTGGGCCACGAGCAGGACATGTCGAAGGCAAAGACGATCCTGACGAGTCTTGCACGTTTCATTCGCGAACTGCTTGTCAGGCTTGATCTGGAACGCACTACAGTTATACTCACCAGCGATCACGGCAATATTGAAGATCTTTCGTCGCGCAATCACACGCTGCACGCAGTGCCCACTATCATCTGGGGTTCTCAACGTGAACAAATCGCAGCTCGGATCCAAACGCTTGCCGACATCACGCCTGCCATTGTCGAACTGTTAGCCACAACAAAACAAAAAAATCACAAATGATTACTCATCGTTTAGGGCTTCAGTTCAAATTCATCCTGTGCTTTCCGTGCTTCTTTGCGGCGATAAGGAGCTCTTGTGGCCGATAAAAACGACAAGCGTGAAATATTCGGCTGGAAGATGTACGACTGGGCCAACTCCGCCTTCTACACAACCGTTGTTGGCGCGCTTTTCAGTCCTTACATCACCCGGCTGGCGCAAGGCGCGGTTGGCGAGAATGGGGTTGTTCTCGATCTTGGCCCACTTGGTGCTGTCACAGCCAAATCGTTGCCCACTTTGTGTGTCTCGATTTCAGTAGGCGCTCAGGTTTTTCTCCTGCCTATTCTCGGAGCGCTGGGAGACTACTCGGATCTAAAGAAGCGACTGATGGCATTGTTCTGCTACATCGCAGTCACTGCCAACTGTCTGATGTTTTTCATCCAGGGCGATCTTTACCTCGCGGGCGGCGTGTTGTTCATCATCGCCAATGTCTGCTTCGGCGCCGCATTGGTTTTTTACAACGCCTTTCTTCCCGAAATCACCACTGAGGATCAAGCTGATAAGGTATCAAGTCGCGGCTTTGCCTACGGCTATCTTGGCGGTGCAATTCTGCTGGCTTTCAATCTGCTTCTTGTATCGAACGCCGAAGAACTAGGTATCTCTGCGGGTTTGGCAGTCCGTTTGTCGCTGCTTTCAGCGGGCCTTTGGTGGGGTGGGTTTGCGCTCATTACCTTTTCGCTGCTGAAGTCGCGGCCAACGAAAAAGAATCTTCCACCTGGAAAGAGTTACATTTCAGCGGGTTTTTCCGAGATCGTCGCCACTTTCAAGGAATTACGTCGATTGCCCCTAACTGCGCGTTATCTGCTCGCATACTTGATCTACAACGACGGTATTCAGACCGTTATCTTCGCCGCAAGCGCGTTTCTCGAACAGGAGCTGTTTCCGGGCGGCAATCCCGAATTCCTGCTCCAGATATTTCTGATGGTCCAATTTGTGGCTGTCGGAGGTGCGCTCCTGTTTGAACGACTCGCCTACTTGATCAAGACCAAGAACGCAATCATAGTTTCGCTGCTGATTTGGTCAGGTATCGTGATCTACGCCAATCGCTTTTTGGACACTGTGTCCGAGGCATGGATCATGGCTGGCGCAATTGCGATCGTGTTGGGCGGCTCACAGGCACTTTCACGCTCGCTCTTCTCACGCATGATTCCGGTAGGTAAAGAATCAGCGTTCTTCGGCCTCTACGAGGTTTCAGAACGCGGCACTTCGTGGATGGGTCCCCTGTTGTTCAGCGTTGTGATCGCTCGAACAGGTTCTTACCGGCAGGCGCTGCTCTCGTTGATCTTCTTCTTCGTTGTGGGGTTAATCGTTTTGTTGATTACGAACACAGATAAAGCAGTTCAGCAGGCCAATGCGGTACCAGAAGACACCTAACCCGCGAGCTTTCGTTCCTTCGAGGCCGTCTTTTTCGCCATGCACTCGGGCGAACAGAACGTTGCTAATCCCGAACTGAGGTTCAAGGCACGTTCAGCCGGAATCCAGGTTCCACATCTGTCACAGCGAACCAACTTGTTTTTCGAAGGCGATCCTTGACGCGTAGCCGTCGTTGCGTTGATGTCAGTGGCGACGTTGAGAGAGTTTACGACTTTCCGGATGAGCTTGAGGTAAGGGCGTATTCGTGAATAGACAAGTACAAAGACGATGCTAACGAGCGCGGCTATGATTAGGTATTTCATAAAAGGCCACGGATTAAGACGGATCGCCACTGATTCAAATTCCCTGTTCTGATCCGTGATAATCCGTGTAGATCAGTGGCTTAACTTAACTTCTTTCGTCGCCCGCCCGGTTTCCAGTAGTTCCGTAGGGTTCGTCATTTGCTCGACGACGAGGCATTGGATCGGTAGCACGACGGCGAGGTTGCGACTCTTTGGTCCGGCGGTCAAGGCTTCCGGGTGGAAGGCCACGACCATGCACGGCCTCTTCCAGGATTCGCGTGATTTCCTGTGAAAGCGTTCGGTGCTCGGCGGCCGCGCGGCGACGGAGGGATTCCTTGAGGTGGTTTGGAACGTATGCGCCTATGAAAACGCCTTTGCGATTAGCCATCTATCGTCGCCTCTCTTGATGTCGGGTCGAAATATCAACCTTGCAAATGCGGAACAGGTCTGTAAGCCGAATTCTGTACTTCGATTAAATCGAAGCGGCGATCATTCATCTAGTCCAACCGTTGCCGGCTGGCTCGAGCGACCTACCCAGAGGTCGTAGCGGATCGAAATCCACTTCGGGCGGGCAGCCCTTTTGACGCCTCCCTATTTGGTCTTGCACCGCGAGGAGTTTGCCTGGCCGCGCATGTCACCACACGCGCCGGTGCGCTCTTACCGCACCATTTCACCCATCACCCGTTAGGGGCTGGTTTGCTTTCTGTTGCACTTGTCGTCGCCCGACAGTCCATTCAGACTGCCGTGCGCCCCGCCGTTAGCGGGCTCGCTGCCCTATGGTGTTCGGACTTTCCTCTCCCGGCTTGCGCCGGCAGCAACCGCCCGACCTGTTCTCTTGCAAGGCCCGAGAATTATAGCAAACCAATGTTCAACCGGTATAGCCAAGGACAAAATACGGTAGATGTCCTAATCTAAAAAGTTTTCTCTGGGTAATCTCTGCGGCCTCTGCGTCTCTGCGGTGGAGGATGCGAAAAAAGCAGGTAAACCGCAGAGGCGCAGAGGCCGCAGAGATTACGCAGAGATGAAATCAGGGCACTGTCGCAAAAACGCTAGCCAAAGTATTTGAAGCCAACGCGCAGACTATTTATCCAGGGCGTTGGCAGAAAAAGTGCAACGGCCAAAGAAGTCAGCCAATGCGAAATAGCCAGCGCAAAAAGGTTGGGTTCTTTCTGATAAATGGCGGCCCAAACTGCGCCACCGAGGAATGTGAGTATAAAGAGCATCGGGTTTGGAAGGTGAACAACGGCAAAGAACATGGCAACTAACAGTACGCTCTTCCGGCCTTTGCCCGCGAAGATCTGTGCCCGACGGTTCAGAAAGCCCTGCAAGGCATACTGCTGGAATAGAGCCCAAAACCCTACGACAAGAAACCGCCAACGTAAGGGACGCGCAGCCAAAAAGTCGCCAGAAGCAAACCCCGAGAAAAGGATGACCATCACGATCGCCGCAATGGTCGGCAGTAGGAGCAGCTTTGCCGCAGCGATGAAATTGTCAGACCGAAACCCGATATCGCGCAGAGTTTCACCGTAGACCCTGTGAGAAAAGATCATCAGCACCAACGCGAGCGCGATGGGAATTGCAATGGCAACTTTGCTCGTGCCAATGAAAGCAAGGACCACCCACTCCGCCATCAAACACGACACTAGTACTGACACAATTTCCCAAAGCGCGAGCGTTGGTGGTGTGATCCCTCGGGCCGCAAGTGGGGTTTCCTCATTTTGCATTGAGCTGTTTTCTTGTCGGTGTGAATCCGTGTTATCTGTGGCCCCAACTACCATCCATCCCAACCTCAAACCTGATCGGATCTCCCAACAACTGCAACGTGTACCGCGCACCGTTTCCACTTGGATGGAGAGCGTAGACCCGAGCTTCATGAGGTCCGGCAGACAACCCGTGCACAACAAAGCTGTAACCATGCCAGTCGTCTTTGGACCATCCAGCCGCTAACACGTCCGGTCGAGAGAGATGAGCCAACTGCGTCCCAACAAGCTTTCCATCAATAAAAAGTTGCACCTCGACCCGTCGCCACGGATTCGCGTCACTAATCACCCAACCCGCAATACTTTGCGACTCTGCGACCGCCTCCCCCCAACCATGAAAAGTTGGTGGAAACGCATTCAGGTAGACCGCCACGGCAATCGTGCCCACCAGAACAGTCTCAAGTATGGATTTGGCGATCAGCAGATTGACCAGTTGCGAAAATGGCTTTTTCATACGTCTTAAAGCCAGGGATGTAACGGATAAACACGGATCAGAATTACTGGTTTAATCCGTGTGAATTCGTGTTAATCCGTGGCGCTTACCTTCGGAAGAGTGCTTAGCGGAAACAACTCCGGCCAGCGAGCCCGGAATTCGTTCCGCACAAGCTCTTCAACTTCGTCCGCTGTCGCTAAAGTAAGACACTTCAACGCAACTTCGCGTGCGTCGTCCGTATTGATTTGCGAGAGAACCGCTCTGACGCGAGGAATCATTGCCGGAATCATACTGAGATCGATCGCTCCCAGTCCCACAAGCAAAACAGCGTACGCCGGAGTTGACGCCATCTCACCGCAGACGATCGCCGGAATCACTGCTTGTTTAGCTGCCTGCAAGGTGCGGTTGATTCCGTAAAGCACGGCGGGATGGAGCGTCCGAAACCATTCGGAGACTTTGTCGTTGCCACGATCCACCGCTAGCGTGTACTGGACCAGGTCGTTTGTGCCGAGCTCAAAAAAGTCGACTTCACTTGCAATCCGCTCCGCTGTCAAGACCGCGGAGGGAATTTCGATCATCGCTCCGATTCGAACCTTCGAAAAAACTGCCTGCTCAATCGACAACCGCTCCAGTTCCTCATTGATGACTTTCTTCGCGAGTCGAACGTCACCGACGTCTGCAACCATCGGAATCACAAGACTCAAATGACCGGCAGCAGCGGCGCGCAGAATGGCTCGGACCTGCGTGCGCATGATCTCCTTGTTGCGCAGATTAAAGCGAACGGCACGCAGGCCCAATGCGGGATTTCTCTCCCGCTCCTTCAGGTCGTGCCCGACTTCACCCCCGACGTCAAACAGCCGAACTACTGCTCCATACTCCCCGTGAGCCTCTGCAAGTGATCTATAAGTTTCGTATTGCTCCTGCTCCGAACTCATCAGTCCGGGACGCGACAACAAAAACTCAGAACGGAACAATCCGACGCCACAGGCGCCGAAATCACGCACCGCCTGGAACTCCGTCGGAAGTTCAACATTTGCGCGCAGCCAGATCTCGACACCGTTCAGAGTCTTTACAGGTCCTGCCTCTACAGTGCTCGCATGAGCGGGTGTGAGACCAGCGCTGTGCGCGTTAAGTTGATATTGGTCGAGAGTTGCACCAGACGGATGCAGCACAACTTCACCACGACTAGCATCGACAATGATCTGATCGCCCGTTCGCGTGCGTTGATAGAAGTCGCGCAAGCCTACAACAGCGGTGAGGCCCAGACCTCTCGCGATAATTGCCATGTGAGACGTCCAACCACCAGAATCAGTGGCGATTGCTTTCACGTGATTCAGGTTGAGTTCAGCGATTGTCGAAGGCAGGAGGTCAGGCGAAACGATCACAGCGTCTTCCGACAAATTCGGATACTTTGGGCCCTCGCCGGTCAGGTTCGCGAGCAGGCGCTGGATTATATCTTCAATATCGGAACCTCGCTCGCGAAGATACTCATCATTGATTTGCGTGTAGATGGACAACAACCGATCGCCCACAACCTTCGCGGCCCACTCAGCATTCGAACATTCCTTGACGATGTAATCTTCGACATCGCGGGTCAGTTTTGCGTCTTCGAGAAAGAGAAGGTGCGCATCGAAGATGTAGGCATGGCCGCGACCGAGTTCTTTTTCTGCCCGGTCCTTAATAGCTTCGAGCTGTCGCCTGGAGAGTCTCACAGCGGCACGAAAGCGCCGCCGCTCACGTTCGAGATCCACTTCAGCTATCTGAGCTCGATAAACGTCGCGAGTGCCCTCCTGCAGACGCTTCACACGCCCGATCACAATCCCATCCGAAACACCAAGTCCTTTGCAGCGCAACTCCAGCGTCGCAGGAGAAAGCTGTCCGGAATCAATCTTTTCTGTTTCATCAAAATCGCGCGAGAAGAGACCAACAACTGCATCGAGCGCCTCCTGCTCATCGACACCGCTGGCAACAACTCGCAGTTCGGTGCCACGACTCGCAGCCAGCGTCAGGATACTAAGGATCGACTTGGCATCGGCTTCGGAATTCCCATCGAGACGTTTAAGAGTGAGGCTGCTCTTGAACTTGCTCGCCACGCGTACGAGGTTGGCGGCAGCGCGTGCGTGAAGACCGAGGCGGCTGGTGACCTGGAGTCTGCGTTCAGCCACTTTCAATCAGCTCCAGTTTTGGGTGGCGTAGCGAGCAAGGCGCCCGCAACATAAATTCCCTGCCGTCCCTGATCGCAAATCTTTGGCGCAATCTCCGCCAGCGATTCTTCCGCGGTGGCGGTTGCGAGCTTGATCACCATCGGAAGGTTTACTCCCGTTATTACTTCGACAGAACCTTCTTCCAGGAACATGGAGGCGATGTTGGTTGGCGTGCCACCAAACATGTCTGTGAGCAACAACACCCCTCCTCCTTGAGTCACGCGGGTGATCGCTCGCTGAACCTCGTCACGAGCAGCATCGACGTCGTCGTGCCATCCGATTGAGACCGCAGCGATGTGTGAGATTGGCCCGACGATCATCTCTGCGGCAGCGAGCAATTCGCCTGCGAGGTGACCGTGGGTCACAATCACGCCTGCTACTCTTTTAACTTCTGTACTCATTTTTCGATCCTTATCCACAGATTACACAGACCACCTTCTGATCTGTGTAATCTGTGTAATCTGTGGCCTATCAGCGCGACCGATGGCCTTTTCGCACGTCGCGATGCGACGCATGCGCATCAAATCCTGCACGTCGAAGCGAGCGCGCAAGTGCGTTTGCGATCATCACAGAACGATGCCGGCCGCCGGTACAGCCAATACCCACGGTGACGTACGATTTCCCTTCCCGTTTGTAGAGCGGCAACAGGTAAGAAAGCAAATCCGTAAAGCGTTTCAGCGTCTCCTTCACCTCATTATCCGAACGAAGATACCTGACTACACGACTATCGTGGCCTGAAAGCCGCTTCAGTTCGGGAACAAAATGCGGATTTGGCAAGTGTCTGACGTCAAACAATAACTCCAAGTCGCCGGGGATGCCATACTTGTGGCCGAAGCTCATCACTTGTACGCGCATCGCCGCGCCTTTTCGATCAGGACTGAACCTCTCGAGCAAAAAGCTGCGCAGCGTGTGAACTGTGTGATCTGAAGTATCGATAATCTGATCGGCGAGCGATCTGATCTTCGACATCGCCTGACGTTCATCGCTGATCGCGGCCAGGCGACCATGGCCTTTTTCAGCGGGATGAGGCCGTCGTGTTTCGCTGAAGCGGTGCTGCAAAACGTTCTCAGAGGCTTCAAAGAACAGTACGCTGACTTTCAAACCTGAAGCTCGCAGTGCCTCAAGTTGTTGTTCGAAGTCTGCGAGAAAGCCGCCTTCGCGAATATCGATAACAAGCGCGGCGCGCCTGATTCCCTTATCGTCGTCGTCGGTAACCAGGCGGCCAAACGTCGGCAGCATTGTTATCGGAAGATTGTCGACACAGAAGTATCCAAGATCCTGGAAGGCATTTGTGGCCGAGGACATTCCCGAGCCGCTCTGGCCGGTGATGATTACGATGTCTGGTACGTTGTTCTTTTCGGCGGGTGAATGGCTTTGGGGTTTTTGGGCCATGCGTTGGGCAGTTTACTACGAGAAAGAAATCATTTGTCATTATTTGTCATATATCATTTGACATTTCTCGTTTGTCATTTGTTAGGTTCAAGCGGCTTTGCACGAAAAGTATCGTGCGCAGGTGATTTCTCTGTGCTCCCTCTGTGTCCTCTGCGTCTCTGTGGTGGTTAAATCGGAGCAAAGATCACCACAGAGACGCAGAGGACACAGAGGGAGCACAGAGAAATCACAATGATTAATCCTGCGCTTCAGCCTCACGGCTCAATCAGCCCGTAGTTTCCATCGTTGCGCTTGTAGATAACTCCCAATCTCCCCGTATCAGCATCGCGAAACACGAGAAATTGATCCGTTTCGCCCGACAGCCGCAGCGCGGCCTCTTCTGCCGTCATTGGTTTCACAGCATATCGCCGCGCGGGAATGATCCTCGGCGGACGCGGCGTAGCCTCAAGATGGCCATCCGGTTCCGGCGCAACTCGCGAGACGGATTTCCCGCTTTGCTTTCTATCGATAATCTTCTTTTTGAGTTTGACTGCCTGCTTTTCTATCTTTGCCATCGCCCTGGTGAGAGCCATATACATGTCGGCGTTGGTATCTTTCGCCGTCAACGTATGATCACGCCACGACACCACGATCTCTCCGATTTGACGGTTCTTCTCAACGTCGATAATTACATGAGTGCTTAAGGTTGAGTCGTTGAAAATATGATCGAGTTTCTTGAAATGGTCCTCCACATGACGCCGGATTGCCGGCGAGACTTCAACGTGCCTGCCCGTGTATTCAAATTTCATCAGCCGCCTCCCTCCTCGAACCGGTGGAAAAGATACCAATGCCTCAGCCCAGACCAGAACCACCAGAGTCAGGCCCAACGCAATTAACATTTATAAACTAAACTTGAATTCGCGTCGTGCTCAGAGGGGCATTAAACGACGGCGCGACGCTCGCGCGACCCGGGGATCTGCATTTGATCGCGATACTTCGCGACTGTTCTACGCGATAACCTGATTCCATCTTTAGCCAGGATTTTAACAACCTGATCGTCCGTAATGGGATTATGGGAATCTTCTTCTTCTATTAGTTTTTTGATCTTCAACTTGATAATGCGCGTCGATATCTCCTCGCCGTCTTCGTTCAGCATGCCTTCCGTGAAAAACCGGCGTAGCTCGATAACTCCCTGAGGCGTGTGCGCATACTTTCGATTAACAACTCGCGAAACAGTCGACAGGTGCATCCCGATGTCTTCGGCAATATCTTTCAACATCATCGGCTTGATGTGTTGCACGCCGTGATCCAGAAAGTTGCGCTGTCGTTGGACTATCGACTCGACCACCTTGTAAATCGTCTGTCGCCTGTGTTCGATATTCCGTAACAGGTCGACTGCGGAACGCATCTTCTCGCGAATGAAACTCTTTGTCTCGTTGCTGACTCCCTGACTCAGCATCTGCTGATACTGCTGGCTCACGCGTAGACGCGGACTGCCATCGTCAGCAAAGTAGATCACATAATCGTCGTCATCCTCGTCGAGCTTTTCGATATAGATCTCAGGACTGATCAGAATCGGTTCTTCTGATGAATAGCGTCGTCCCGGATACGGATCGAGAGTCCGGATAAACTGCAACTCCTCGAGCAGAGTTTCAACGTCAACGCCAATCTCTTTTGACAGATGCGGAAGTTTGTGTTGTTGCAGCTCTGAAAAGTGCTCGCTTATCAGCTTGGCCGCGAGCCGGTCGCTTTCTCCAAGAACTTCAAGTTGGACCATTAAACACTCTTTGACGTCACGCGCGCCGCAGCCAACAGGGTCAAGACGCATAACTGCCTGGCGTGCACGCTCCACAACCTCTTCAGAAACCTTCTCCATCGCCGCCATCTCTTCGTTCGTCGCATTGAGACGGCCGTCAGCATTGAGGTTGCCAATGACACAGATCGCCGCATCTACAACTTCACTTTCGATCGAGCTCATGTGAAGTTGCCATTCGAGATGGTCCGCCAGTGATGGTGGGCGTGTCAGAAACTGTTCGAAGGTAGGAGCATCTTCCTTGTATTCGATCTCCTGCGTCTTGTAACCGGGATCGAGATAATCTTGAAACTCGCGTCCGAAGTCGATCTCCTCAAAAGCATCTCGCGGCCCTTCGTCAGTGATTCCTTCTTCGGAAGTTCCTTCTTCATGTTCGGCTCCCGCTACAGCGTCGCCGGCTTCGCCTTCGACGGCTGCGGGCAAACTCGCTAAAACGTCCGGATCGCCGGAACCATTTGACGAGGGACTCCCCTCTTCAACAGTTTGAGCTTCAGACGGCGTCTCCGAATCGGAACTGGCCAGATGATCGAGGACCTTCTCAGCGAGCTCCTGCACTTCTTCCTGGGTCACCACTTCCTCGAGCACCGGGTTCTCCAGCAACTGTTGCTGAATGAGATCGCTTAACTCGAGCGTGGTCATTTGCAACATCTCGATCCGCTGGCGCAATTGTGGCGTCAGTACGAGTCGTTGCGAGAGGCTGGTAGTTAACTTAAGAGACATTCCTCAGATCAGGTTGCCATTATTCGACTTCTTCTTTTCGGATTATCGCGGGTTTAACCGCACGGGGAGATTATAACCTATCCGCAGCCTTCTCTGTGCAATCTCTGCTTCCTCTGTGCCTCTGTGGTGTATTTTTCCACGACGCCAGCACCACAGATACACAGAGGACACAGAGATTGCACAGAGATCTAAACAATCTTTTACATGCGAAATTTTTCGCCGAGATAGAGCCTCCGCACTTCAGGATCTTCGGTCAAATCGCGAGGCTCGCCCGACCGGAAAATCTTACCCTCGGCCATTATATAAGCACGGTCGGTTACGCCAAGAGTCTCTCGAACGTTGTGATCCGTCACGAGAATCCCGATGCCACGATTTCTCAAGTAGAGTATTACATTTTGAATATCGTCCACCGCCTTCGGGTCGATCCCGGCGAAGGGCTCGTCCAACAAAATATACTGTGGCTCAGTTGCAAGAGCCCGTGCTATTTCGGTGCGCCGGCGCTCTCCACCCGACAGCGTATCTCCACGCGTGTTTCGCACGTGGCCTATGCCAAATTCCTCGAGCAACTCTTCGAGGCGTTTGAGCTGTTCGCGGCGGCGCAGGCCGGTGGTTTCGAGCACTGCGAGAATATTCTGCGCGGTTGTCATTTTGCGGAAAACTGAAGGCTCCTGTGGCAGGTATCCGATCCCAAGCCGCGCCCGCAAGTACATCGGAAGGTTGGTAAGATCCTGGTCCCCGAGAAGAACCCTGCCACCATCGGGACGTTCGAGGCCGACAATCATGTAAAAGGTCGTGGTCTTGCCTGCTCCATTGGCCCCGAGCAGACCGACCACTTCCCCTTTTTCAACTTGCAGACTGACGTCGTCGACTACTCGACGGCGCCCATAATTCTTCACGAGGTGTGCGCTGCGAAGCGCGGTGTCGGACCGAGCGTTCAAGGTTTTCGAATCTTGTGGGTAGAGCGCACGCGGCCCGGAGAAAGTGGTCCACGAGCATCGTCGGCGGTGACTTTACCGTCCCGCACCGAGAGCGTCAAACGATTGCCTTCCGTGTTGCCTTGCGCAACGTCGTCAACGCGAGCTGGATTTCCCTTCAGGACTGCCACTTCGTTGGCGGCAGTATATTCCACCCAGTCTCCCATTCCCTTTCTGTTCGGTTGAGTGAGCACGACGTTTTTCTGCGCGATCGTTTTTTCCATCTCGTTTGTCTTTTTTGCGAGAAAGACATCAGCCACACCGCCCGTCAGTCGATCGGTCCCTTGCTTGATATCAACATTCCCCTCGTAGTGAATCGTACGGTCGGGATCTGAATAGAACATCGAATCGGCGGCAGCAAAGACGGGCACCACCCTGCCGTTATTCTCTGCGCGGCGCTTCGCGTTGTAGATCGTGGTTTGTACATGACCGATCGCTTCCATTCGTTTGTCGTTGACGTAGATTACCAGCTTGTCGCCGCGCACGAAGTTGTCGTCCTGCCATGCGCGCGCGTTGCCAGAGTAAATTGCCTGACCGCTTTGGTGGCGAAATTCTCCCCGCTCGCTGGCAATATAAACAGGACTCTTCGTTTTGGAGAAAGGTGTCG
>Ga0268386_10002000_pt1 | contig 14271 bp, 15 predicted proteins | sample RVTome_15_FD_200260 | JGI IMG/M metagenome (GOLD analysis project Ga0268386, IMG submission 200260) | Soil microbial communities from uranium-contaminated site in the Upper Colorado River Basin, Wyoming, United States - RVT150D86... ...
GCCCCGGTCAGGCCGACGATGAACGTCTCACGACGCGTGGGCGTGAGCCAGCCGGGCTCCAGCGTGCCGGCGTCGAGCTCGAGCCGGATGCTGAAGGCGACGCCCCAGAATCCCGCCGAGGCAAGGTTGAGCGCGAGCATGCCGAGGAACAGGTAGCCGATGATGTCGGTGGTGCCCGCCGTCTCGGCCAGCCCGACCGCCTCGCCGCCGATGGCGAACGTCGCGCCCAGCAGGATGCCGGGAATGAGGATCTGGTAGAGCGGCTGCACCACCTGGTTGACGGCGTTGAGGCGGTAGCGCGCGAAGATTTGCAGCTGCTTGCGCGCGATGGCCCACGCGGCGCGGGCCTCGTTGCGCAGCCCGTCCATCAGTACTGCGCCAGCCGGCCGCCACGCCGGGCGTGCAGCTCGGTGCGACGGAACGCGATGGCCGCGGCGACGGCGAGGACGGCGCCCATCCCCGCCAGGATCGCCAGGTCACCCACGATGCGCCCGAGCTCGCTGCCGGTGAGCAGCACCGACCGCAGATCGGCGATGAGGTAGGTCGGCGGCAGGGACCGGGCCACCACCTGTGCCCAGTCGGGCAGCACCACGATCGGGAAGCTCATGCCGCACACCGCGGTGAACAGCCCGCGCACGCCCTGGACCAGGGCATGGACCTCGCCGAAGCGCAGCACCACGGCCGCGAACAGCGCGCCGATGGCGTACAGCGCCGGCACCCCGACCACGATCACCGTCAGCGCCCGCAGCGCCTCCGCCGGACCGATGGTGACGCCGAAGCCGATCCACAGCGCGACCCCGACCACCACGAAGATCCACACCGCCCAGATGAGCTGGCTGATCGCCGGCCCGAACAGCACGACGAGGCGCGACGCGGGAGTGAGGAAGATCGCCTCGAGGGAGCCGCGAACCTGCTCGGTGCGCAGGCTGGTGCCGGGGCCCCACAGGATGATCGACAGCCACATGTAGGTAGCCCAACCGACGAAGAGGAAGCCCGCCACCTCGTTCGTGCCGGTGCGCTCCATGAAGGCGGCCATCGTGTCGTCGCGGCCGCCGCTGAAGGCCTGCGCCTGGAAGACGAAGGCGAGCGGCAGGGCGATCGGCCAGAAGATGAATGACAGGAAGCTGCCGGGGTAGCGGCGCAGGATGCGCCACTCCTTGCGCGTGGCGGCCCAGAAGGCCCGGGCGTCGGCGAGGAACGAGGCGGTGATCACTCGCGGAGCGCCCGGCCGGTGAGCGAGATGAAGACGTCCTCCAGCGAGACCGGCTGGACCTGGATGTTGGCGAGCTCCGCCGCCTCGGCGCGTGCCGCGTCGATGACCAGCGGAACGAGCTCCCGGGCCGAGTCACAATGGACGGTGAGGTGGAGCGTCCCGTTGCTGCGGTCCCGCTGGGCAATCGTGCCGCCGGCCTCGACCCGCGCGACGAGCCCCGCGTCCGCCTCCTCTGGTGCGTGAAGCTCGAGCCGCACGACCTCGGTGGCGGTGAGGTTCCGCTTCAGCCCTTCGGGCGTGTCGAGCGCCACGATCCGCCCGTGATCGACGATCGCGATGCGGTCGCAGAGCTGGTCCGCCTCCTCCATATAGTGCGTGGTGAGCAGGACGGTGCGGCCCTCGTCGCGAAGCTGGACGACACGCTCGCGCAGGTCGCGAGCGGCCTGGGGATCCAGCCCGACGGTCGGCTCGTCGAGGAGCAGGAGCTCGGGAGCGGGGAGGAGCGCTCGGGCGAGCACGAGGCGCTGGCGCATGCCGGTGCTGAATTTCTCGACGTAGTCATCGGCGCGATCGGTCAGGTGGACCGTCTCGAGGATCTCGTTGATCCGCCCCTTCGTCTCGGCCGGCGCCACGTGGTAGAGCGCGGCGAAGTACTCGAGGTTCTCGCGCGCCGTGAGCTTCCAGTACAGGCTGCGCTCGCCGGAGAGCACCGCCCCGAGCCGGCGCCGGATGGCGCGCGCATCGGTCACCAGGTCGTGGCCGAGCACCGTCGCACGTCCCGAGGTCGGCTCGAGCAGCGTCGCGAGCATGCGCATCGTGGTCGTCTTGCCGGCGCCGTTCGGGCCGAGGATGCCGAAGATCTCGCCCGTCTCTACGTGCAGATCGATCCCGTCCACCGCGCGGAACCGCTCGCGTCGGTCCGGCTCGCGGCGAATCCTCTGCCAGGTGGTGCGCCGGCCCTTCTCGAAGTCCTTGGTGAGCCCGGTGGCCTCGATGGCGGTCGTCGTCATCGTCACTACTCCACGCTGATGAGCACGCCGCCCTGGCCGTCTGCATCCTCGACGTCCAGGATCGGCCCGACCGCTCCGGAGCGGACGGCGTCGCGGATGCGCTGGCTCTGGTCGCCGCCCAGCCCGGGGACGAACTTCAGGGCGGTCTCGACGAAGCCGATGGGGATGCGCAGGTTCACCACCTGCCGCCCGCGCTCCGTGATCTTGATGCGAAGCTGCCGGCCGCCGCCGAGCGAAGTTGCCACCCGCTCCGCCGCCCGAATGCGCTCCTCGGCACGGGCGCGGGCGGATTCGGCCCGAGCCTGCGCCCGCTCGATGCGTCGGTTGACCTTGCGGTCGATCCGCTGCCCCAGGCGCTCGAGGCGCCGCAGGTCTGGTCGGGCGTCACCGAACCCCTCGGTGAAGTCGTCATCGAAGCCGGTCTCGAAGCCCGGGTCGAAGTCGTCCTCGGCGGCTGTCCGCTCGGTCCGAGTGATCGCCTCGATGATCGGGGAGGCCTCGTCCGGCGTGAGGTGGCCCTCGGCGACGAGGCGAAGGATGGTCTCAAGCTCCTCAGGCATCGGTCCGGCTCCCGGCCAGCCGCCGGCTGGCCTCGTCGACGTCGATCTCGCCGCGCTCCAGCGCCCGCAGCACGGCCATCTGCTCGTCCGGACCGAGGGGCGGCGACGGGGGAGCGGGCGGCTCCGGCGCGCGCGGCGCAACCGGCGGTGGAACGGCGATGCGACGCGCGGTATGGACGACGACGTCGCCGGACATCGAGCTGAACTGGAGGGTGGCCGCGCCGTCGCCGATGACGTACCGGCGCCGGTCACGCGACCCCTCGGACCGGTGCGCCACGGCGATGCTCACGTCGGTGGTCAGGGCGCGCACCTCGAGCGTCAGGCCGCCGACGAGGCCGAGCGACAGGTCGCCGCTCACGGTCTCGACGCGGTGATGCGCCGCGACGAGGTCGCCCTCGAGCTCCACGTCACCGCTCACCGTGACGACCCGGCACTCCTCGAGTCGCGGAGCGATCACGGAGAGGTCGCCGCTCACCGAGTTGGCGCTCAGGCGGATCGGCTCCTCGGCTCGCAGGCTGACGTCGCTGGAGACGCCGGTGACCTGGATCGGTCCACCGAGGTCGCTGAGCGCCAGGTCGCCGGACACCGTCTTGTAGTCCTGCACGCCGCGCAGGCCGATGCCCGTCACGTCCGCGCTCACCCCGGCGTACGACACCGTCGCGCGCTGCGGGATCTCGGCGACGACGCGAGCGTCGACGCGGACCCCCGACACGCCGAGCAGGCGGCCGATGGCGCCGAGGCCGACGTCCACCCGCTTCGGCTCCGCGACCTCGAGCAGGCCATCGGCACGGTTGACGCGGTACTGGACCGTCTTGAAGGCCTCGTCGACCTCGGCGTCGTTCGCGCCACGCAGCGCGAACTCGATGCGCACGCGGGCGGTCGTCCCGTCGATGCCGCGCAGCTCGACGTCCGGGCTCGTGACCCGCAGGGAGAAGCGGCCGCCGGCGCCGATCTCGTGCTCGATCTCCTGGACCCGGACGAAGGTGGCCATCTAGCTCTCCTCACCCAGGCCGCGGAGGGCCGTGGCGGCTTCGTCGGCACCGATCTCCTTGCGTGCCAGCCGCTCGAGAATGCTGCGTCGCTCGGCGGCGGCATCGGCGTCCGCGGGGGATTGACCGGGCTCGGCCGCGAAGGCCTCATCGGCTTCGGCGTCTGCCTCCGCATCGGCGCCATCGGCCAGGCCGAGGGCACGCACCAGGGCGTCGACGCGTCCGCGGACGGTGGGGTAGCTGATGCCGAGCTCTCGCTCCATCTCCTTGAGGTTCCCGCGCGAGCGCAGGAAGCTCTCGAGGAGCGACAGCTGCTCGCGGTCGAGCCGGCCGAATCGGCCGACCCCGAATTCACCCTCGAGGGCGGTGCCGCAGCTGCGGCAGTGCAGGCGGGCGATCGTGAGCTCGCCGCTGCAGACCGGACAGGTGGCGATGACGTCGTGAACCATGGTCAGCGGCGCTCCGCCTGCTGTCGCTGCGCCGGGCGGTCGCTGCCCAGTCGAGTGATGCGCTGCGGCATCGGGCGCTGGCTGCGCCGATCGCCGAGAACCTGCTGATAGAACAGTCGCGTGTCAAACATCTCCAGGTGCTCCTACCAGAGCTGCAGGTCGCCTATCCATTCTGGCTCCCGTCGACGCAACTGTATGCGTCAATATCTAGAATGTCAACACGTATTGCGAAAATAGTACTTCCACTTGCCAAATAGCGCCATCTGGGTCGGCTCTGCGGTCGTGCCCCAAACGCGGTACGATGCGGCCGCCGATGAATCTCCGCCTGCTGCCGTACCGCCCGGAGCGCGACGTCTACCGCCTCCTCGGGGTCCCCGCCACCGCCGATGCCGACGAGATCACCGCTGCCTGCCGACGCCTGGCAGGGACCTTCCACCCCGACCGCAATGCGTCGGACCGCGCCACGCAGGAGATGCAGGTCGTGAACGCCGTGCGTCGCACGTTGACCGATCCGGAGCTCCGCGCCCGGTATGACCGCGAGCGCTGGCGTTACCAGGCGGAGCTGTCGCGGGCGGCGCAGCCGGCCCTCGAGGCCTGGCCGCCGATCCACGCCGCGCCGGCTCGTCCGTCATCCGCGTCGCGCTACGCGCGGGCCACCCTCGCCGGCCTGCGAGCCGCGGTCGGCGGGCTTCGTCCGCCGCGCTGCGCCGGCTGCCGCGCGGTCATCGTCTTCGACCCCGACGATGCCTACTGCGCTGCCTGCGGAACCTCCCGCCTCGCGGGCAGCTGAGGACGCTCGGCATGCGGGCGGTCGGGTTGGCCGGGGCCTCCGGCGTCCTCCCGGCGGCGGTGCTGGCCGGCATCGCCATCGGGGGCCTGATGACTGCGGCGCCGCTCGCCACCAGCCCTTCGTCATCGGTGACGCCGACGTCGCCGGCCCCAGCACCGACTGCGTCAGCCACTCCGACAGCGACGCCGTCGTGGGTTGCCGGCCAGGAGGCCCCCGAGGAATGCGGGCTACCGGACGGCGCCGTGCTCTCCTTTGCCGGCCGTTCGACGACGGCCGCCCTCGGGGTGCAGGAGGTCGTCGGTGACCGGATGAGCGACGATCCGGCCGACATCTACATCACGCGCGACAAGTACGACCAGGGCGAGCTGCACGGGCGCCTCGTCTGCGCCATCTTCCCAGGGGAGGACGGAATGGGCGATTTCGTCGAGGTCACCGTCCATCCGGAGGACGGCGGGCGGTTCTCCCTGGAGCCTGAGCCAGCTTCCACGGCGCCCCCCGACGGGATATCCCGTGATGAGGCCATCGGTGCCGCTCACGCCCTTCGTCCGGCTGCTGACGGATGGGTGGTCGTCGTCGTCGAAGCTGGGCCGCGCGGGCGGGTGTTGCCGCACGCCGACGAAGCGGATTGGGCGGTGGGCCTGCCGCCGGATCTGTGGGTCTGGCGGGTCTTCCTCGTGAACGGTGACGAGGGTACCGACGTCGTGATTGACTACGTCGATGGCTCGGTCCACGGCACGCTTGACTACATCGTGACCTAGGGGACCGGGCTCGGTCCCGGATGCCGCAACGAGTTCGTGGCCGTCAATGCCGGCGAGCGCGAACGGAGCGGCGCGCGGCGTGTGCGCTCAGCGCACCTTTCTGCGATCCGGGCTGTCGTCGTGCGCGCCCAGCGCACGCAATGGTGGTAATCGGGCTGGATAGGCCCATCCAGACACCGGCTTGTGCATTGGCCGCATGATTCGGGGGTTTGCGTCGTAGTTGCGTGCGCTGGGTGCACGCAGCCCGGGAATCGGAGCGAGTCCGTAGAGCGGCCGTCGTCCTCAGGCGTGGAGCGGGTTGACGCGCTCCGGGTCGATGCCGAGGTCGCCGAGCGCCTGCTTCAGCTCATCCGGCGTCGACTTGCCGTCGAGGCACAGGCCGTGGAGCGCGGCGTAGGCGATGTGCTCGGTGTTCACCTCGAAGTGCGTGCGCAGCGCGTCGCGGGTGTCGGAGCGGCCGAAGCCATCGGTCCCGAGCACGGTGTACGGCCGGTCGACCCAGCGCGCGATCATGTCCGGCACCGCCTTCATGAAGTCGGTGGCCGCGATGATCGGCCCCTCGGTGGGGCTGAGGCACTGGCGCACGTAGGGCACGCGCGGCTCAGCATCGGGGTGCAGCCGGTTCCAGCGCTCGACGTCGAGGGCGTCGTTGCGCAGCTGCTGGAAGCTGGTCGCGCTCCAAATGTCGGCGGCGACGTCGTACTTCTCCGCGAGCATCTTCTGGGCGGCAAGCGCCTGGAGCAGGATCGGCCCGGAGGCCAGGATCTGCACGCGCCGCGACGCCCCGGGCGCCTCGCGGAACCGATACAGGCCGCGCAGCACGCCCTCCTCGACGCCCTCGGGCTTGGGCGGCATCGGCCAGTTCTCGTTGTACAGCGTGATGTAGTAGAAGACGTCGTCGCCGCGCTCGCCGTACATGCGGTCGATGCCCTCGCGCACGATGATCGCCAGCTCGTAGGCGAAGGCCGGATCGTAGGCCAGGATGTTGGGGACCACGGAGGCCTGGACGTGCGACTGCCCGTCGTCGTGCTGGAGGCCTTCGCCGGTGAGCGTCGTGCGGCCGGCTGTGGCGCCCATCATGAAGCCGCGGCCGCGGGCGTCGCCGAAGGCCCACACCTGGTCGCCGGTGCGCTGCATGCCGAACATCGAGTAGAACGTGTAGAAGGGGATGACCGGCGTGCCCCAGGTCGCGTAGGAAGTGCCGGCGGCCTGGAACGACGCCATCGAGCCGGCCTCGGTGATGCCCTCCTCGAGCAGCTGGCCGTCCTTCTTCTCGATGTAGCTGAGCAGCAGCTCCTTGTCGACCGGCGTGTAGCGCTGGCCGAGCGGACTGTAGATGCCGACCTCCTTGAAGAGCGGATCCATGCCGAAGGTGCGCGCCTCGTCGGGGATGATGGGCACGATGCGCTGGCCGATCTGCTCGTCGCGCACGAGGTTGCGGACCAGGCGGCTGAAGGCCATGGTCGTGCTGGCCGGCCGATCGGAGCCGGCGAAGAACTCGGTGAAGGAGGTGTCCTTCGGCGCCGGCAACGGCTTCGGGACCACCACCCGACGGGGCACCGAGCCGCCGAGCTGGCGACGCCGCTCGAGCATGTACTGGATCTCGGGCGCATCGGGCCCGGGGTGGTAGTAGGGCGCCTCCTTGAGCTGGTCGTCGGGGATCGGCAGCTCGAGCCGGTCGCGGAAGATCTTCAGCTCATCGGCGGTCAGCTTCTTGGCCTGGTGGGTGACGTTGCGCCCCTCGATGCCCGGACCGAGCGTCCAGCCCTTGACCGTCTTGGCCAGGATCACGGTCGGCGCGCCGGTGTGGGCCACCGCGGCAGCGTAGGCGGCATACACCTTGTGGTAGTCGTGGCCGCCGCGCCGCAGCTTCGGCAGCTCCTCGTCGGGGATGTGCTCGACCAGCGCACGCAGCCGGGTATCGGGCCCAAAGAACTGCTCACGGATGGTGGCGCCGTCGCTGACGGCCATGCGCTGGTAGTCGCCGTCCAGCGTCTCGTTCATCTTGTTGACCAGGATGCCGTCCTTGTCGCGCGCCAGCAGGTCGTCCCACTCGCGCGACCAGATGACCTTGATCACGTTCCATCCGGCACCGCGGAAGATGGCCTCCAGCTCCTGGATCACCTTCCCGTTGCCGCGCACTGGGCCGTCGAGGCGCTGGAGGTTGCAGTTGACGACGAAGGTCAGGTTGTCGAGCCCCTCGCGGGCCGCCAGCGAGAGCGCGCCGACCGATTCCGGCTCGTCCATCTCGCCGTCGCCGAGGAAGGCCCACACCCGGGCGCCGGCCGTGTCGGCCAGGCCGCGCGCGGCGAGGTAGCGGTTGAAGCGGGCCTGGTAGACGGCGGCCATCGGCCCGAGGCCCATGCTCACCGTCGGGAACTGCCAGAAGTCGGGCATCAGCCGCGGGTGCGGGTAGCTCGACAGGCCGACCTCGGGGGTCAGCGACTCGCGCCGGAAGTGATCGAGGTGATCGGTCGACAGGCGTCCCTCGAGGAACGCGCGCGCATAAATGCCGGGAGCGGCGTGGCCCTGGAAGAAGATCTGGTCGCCGCCGACGCCATCGCCGGGCCCTTTGAAGAAGTGGTTGAAGCCGACCTCGTACAGGCTGGCGGCGCTCGCGTAGGTCGACAGATGGCCGCCGATGCCCTCGTACTTCGTGTTCGCGCGCAGCACCATGGCCAGCGCGTTCCAGCGGATCATGCGGCGGATGCGCAGCTCCATCGCCTCGTCGCCCGGGAAGTAGGGCTCCTGCTCGGGGCTGATGGTGTTGATGTAGCGCGTCTGGGTCAGCGTCGGCAGGCCGATCTGGAGCTGGCGCGCGCGCTTGAGCAGCTTGTAGACCAGGAACCGGGCGCGATCGGTGCCGGCAGCATCGACAACCGAGTCGAGCGAGTCGATCCACTCCTGGGTCTCGACCGGATCGATGTCCGGGAGCTGCTGCTTGAACTGGTCGAAGATCTCTCTGATCGGCTGGTCCATGTCGGGCCTATGGTACAGACCGATCCCGATCGGTGGCGAGACGGGTTGAGGCTGGCAGCCGATGGTGGCTCCCCCTCTGCCAGATGCCGACCACAGCCACCCAAGGCGAGCAAACACGGCGTTCGTCGGGCGAGACAGGTCGGCGGCGGCAGCGATCCGTGCCAGAACGACGTCCTGGTCGGCACTTGGCGACATCGGCCTGGCCGCACTCGGATCCGCTGTGCCCAGGTGGCTGACATTGGAATCTGGCAGCGTCGCGCGCCAACACCGGGCCGCCCGGGCCTGTCCGGTGGTCCGGTCGTGGCATGATCCTCGTCCATGCGCACGATCTACCGAGCCGAGCCGCCCTGGCCGCACCGCGTGCTGATCCTCGGTGGCGGCTTCGCGGGGGTCGAGACCGCGCGCCACCTGGAGAAGCTGACGCGCCGCCGCGACGACGTCGAGGTCTGGCTCGTCAGTCGCGAGAACTTCACGCTGTTCACGCCGCTGCTTCCGGAGGTCTGCTCCGGCAACCTCGAGGCGCGGCACTGCGTGACGGCGCTCCGCGCGCAGCTGCGCCGGCCGTCGAGCTGGGCCGTCACCGCCGACGTCGAGCAGATCGACCTCGACGCGAAGCAGGTGCTTGTCACCGGCGGCGACGGCGACCTCCATCGGCTCAACTACGACAGCCTGGTGATCGCGCTGGGCGGGGAGACCGCCACGTTCGGCATCAAGGGCATCACCGAGTACGCGGTCGGCATGAAGACGCTGGCCGATGCGTTCGCGCTCCGCAACCGGATCATCGAGATGCTCGAGCGGGCCGATCTGGAGCAGGATCGCGAGGAGCGACGCGCGCAGTTGACGTTCGTCATCGGCGGTGCCGGCTTCAGCGGCGTCGAGACGGCCGGCGAAGTGGAGGACTTCGTGCGGCGCGTGCGGAAGCGCTTCTATCCCAAGGTGCCGAGCGACGAGCTGCGCTTCCACATCGTGGAGCTCAAGGACCGGGTGCTGCCGGAGATGCCCGCCGACATGGGCGATTACGCGACGCGGAAGCTCCGGCGCCGCGGCTACGAGCTCCACCTCGGCACGGCGATGAAGGAGGTCCGCGAGGACGGCGTGGTGATCGGGGAGGACGAATTCATCCCGTCGCGCACCGTGATCTGGACCGGCGGCGTCCAGCCCGCCCCCGTGGTCGCGGAGTCCGGGATCGAGGTCGACCGCCCCGGGCGCGCGGTGGTCGCCCCCACCATGGCGACCAGCCATGAGGGCGTCTGGGCGCTCGGCGACTGCGCCCGAGTGCCGAACGTCGACGAGGACGGCGCCTTCCACGCCCCGACCGCCCAGAACGCGGTCCGCGAGGCGAAGCGGCTGGCGAAGAACATCCTGGCCTCCATCGACGGTCGGACGGCCGATGTCCAGCCGTTCCGCTACAGCGTGATCGGCGTGCTCGCCTCCATCGGCTCCCACACGGGCGTCGGCGTCGTGTACGGGATCAAGGTGCGCGGGTGGATTGCCTGGTTCATGTGGCGCGGCTACTACTGGAGCCTCGTGCCGGGGATCGGCGGCAAGGCGCGCGTGGCCCTCGACTGGCTGGCCAACTTCCTGTTCGGGTCCGATCCGGTGCAGCTCAAGGTCGACTACGCCGAGACCGGTGGCATGGGTCCGTCCGGTAAGCGGCGCCCGACCCCCCGGTCGGTCGACCCGCGGGCCTGACGCTCGCTAGACTGCGCACGATGTCACGCGAGGAACGCCGCAACTACCAGCGGATGATGAAGAACATGGAGCGCGGGCCCGCGCTCCCGCCCGCCGCCCGCGCCCGGGCCGAGCGGAATGCCGAGCGTCGCACGCGGCGACGCCAGCCGGAGCGCGCCGGCGCCTTCTCACGACGCTTCTGGATCCGCTCCGTGCTGATCGCCACGGCCCTGGGCTTCATCGTCTTCAGCGTGCAGTGGGACGGCGGGATGCCGTTCGCCCTCTATGCCGGGCTCGCCGCGGCGGGTGTTCTGCTCGCGGTGATCGTCGGGTTCCGACTGTTGCAGCGCCGCGGCTCGACGCCCTGACCACATGAAGCGGCCGGTCGTCCGCCGATGAGCGTTCTCCTGGCCGCGGTGCTCGGGTACGTGTTGGGCGCCATCCCATTCGGGCTCCTCATCGGGCGCCTCACGCGCGGGATCGACCTGCGAGATCACGGATCGCAGCGCACGGGTGCCACGAATGCCCTGCGCACCCTCGGCCCCCGTGCGGCGACGGCCGTCCTGCTGCTCGATGTCGGCAAGGGCGTGGCCGCGGTGCTGCTCGCCCGGGCCCTCTTCGCGGGAGATTCCCTGGTGGAGTGGTCCGCCGCATCCGCGGGGTTCGCCTCGATCGTCGGCCACAACTGGTCGGCGTTCATCCGGTTCACCGGCGGACGCGGCGCGGCGACCTCGACCGGCGCCCTCGGAGCGATGAGTCCGTGGACGCTGGTCGTCCTCATCCCGATCGTGGCGGTCGTCGTGTGGCGCACGCGCTACGTGTCGCTCGGCTCGATCATCGGCGCGCTGCTGGCCCCCGTCATCACCGGCCTGCTGTGGCGCATCGACCTGGCCTCGGTGCCGGCCATCGCGTACGCGCTTGCCGCTGCGGCGCTCGTCGTCGGGGCCCACGCGGACAACATCGCCCGCCTGCGAGCGGGGACGGAACGACGAATCGGGCAGAAGGGGCGGGAGGCAGCCGATGTCGCCAGCTGAAACAGACGAAAGATCGGGGATGCGGCGCGCGCGCATCGGCTCGCCGGCGAACCTGCTCGGCGTCGCCCGGATGGCCGCGACGCCGGTGGTCATCGCACTGATGCTCATCGGCTCGCCCGGCTTCGGCCTCGCCGCGTTCGTCGTGTTCACCGTGGCCGCCTGGACCGACTTCTTCGACGGCTGGGTCGCCCGTCGCCGCCACGAGGTCTCGCCGCTCGGCGTCTTCATGGACCTCACCGCCGACAAGGTGCTCGTGGCCGGCGTGCTGATCGCCATGGTCGAGACGAGCCTCCTGCCCACCTGGATCGTCGCGCTCATCCTGGGTCGAGAGCTCGTCGTGGCGGGCGTGCGCCAGATGGCCGCCTCCGAGAACGTGATCATGCCCGCGAGGATGCTGGGGAAGGCGAAGACCTTCGCGACGCTCGGCGGGATGGCGCTGCTGCTCCTGGCCCTGGATGCGACGACCGGAGGGCCGCTGGCGGGCACCGGGGCAGGCCCGGCGCTGGAAACCATCGGCTTCTGGGCGATGGTGGTGGCGACCGCGCTCACCGTCGTTTCCGGCTGGGACTACCTCCGCAGCGCCTGGCCCATGCTTCGCGCGGAGCGCAGCGACCCTACTTGATGAGCTTGCGCTCCATCCGGCGCATGGCGATCCACAGGCAGATCGCGAAGAACCCGACGAGGTAGGCGACGCTCACGAGCTGCTCGATCCCGACGATCCCGGTCGAGAGCCCGCGGATGAGGCCGATGCCGTGGTAGAGCGGCGTGAAGCTGATGACGGTGACGAGCGAGTCGGGGAGCACACCCTCGATCGGGAAGAAGGTGCCGCTGAACAGGAACATCGGCATCACGATCAGCCCCAGCGGGATGTCGAAGTCGTTCACGGTGCGCAGGTACGAGGTCCCGGCGAGGCCGGCGGCCGCGAACGCAGCCGCAACGAGGAGGGCGGCGGGAATCATGAGGATGCCGAGTGGCGAGAGGATCAGCCCCATGGCGAGCATGAGAACGAACATGGCCACCGCGTACAGCGCGGAGCGCATGAGCGCCCAGAGCAACTCGCCGATGGCGATCTCGCTGATGCCCATCGGCGTGGCCAGAACGCCGTCGTACGTCTTCGCGTAGTTGAGCTTGAAGAAGACGTTGAAGATCGTCTCGAAGACGGCCCCGTTCATGGCCGCCGAGGCGACGAGCGCCGGCGCCACGAATGCCTGGTACGTGATCGCGCGGCCACCGAACTCGAACGGCTGGATGATCGCACCAAGCCCGAGCCCGATGCCGAGCAGGTAGAAGATCGGCTCGAACGCGCCCGATACGATGATGATCCACTGGTGGCGGTAGACCAGGATGTTGCGCTCGACGAGCCGGCGGGCGCGCCAGACCCGTGCCCAGGCGCTCGCCAGCGGTCCCGGGGTGGGGACGCGCGGCGCATCGGTGCGGGCGATGGCGGTCATCGGCTCAGCCCGCCATCCGACGGCGGAGGTTGCGGTCGGCCAGCAGTACGCCGATGGCGAGCATCGCCAGGAGGTAGGCGAGATGGATCGGGACGGCGACCCAGTCCAGCGAACCCAGGACGAGGCCGCGGATGAGCTGCACGCCGTGGAACAGGGGCGTCAGCCAGGCGACCCATTCGACCTGGTCGGGCAGGTTCGAGAGCGGGAAGAAGGTGCCGCTGAACAGGAACAGCGGGTTGATCACGAAGCGGAAGATCGCGCTGAAGCCCACGTCGTTGCGCTGGGTCGTGGTGAAGGCGATCAGGCAGGAGCTGAAGGCGGTGCCGACGAGAACCGCCACCGGCACCGCCAGGATGGCCAGTGGCGATCGGACGATCCCGAAGAGCGTCAGCACCACCAAGAAGACGGTCGCCAGCGTGCCGATGCGGAACGCCACCCAGAACAGCTCGCCGATGATGATGTTGCGGGTGGTCAGCGGGGTCGAGAGCATCGCCTCGTAGTTCCGGCCCCACATGATCTTGTTCATGATCGGGTAGGTCGACTCGAACGTCGCCGTCTGCATGGCCATCGCCGACAGGAGGCCCGGGCCGAGCCAGTCGATGTACGGCACGCCCCCGAAGGCCGCGAGGTCCTGGTTCGACATGAGCGCGCCGACGCCGATTCCCATCGCGGTCAGGAAGAGCACGGGCTGCAGGAAGCCGAAGGCAATGCTGCGGTGCCAGAGCCGCTTGTAGACGAGGAAGTTGCGCTGCCAGACGCGGCCGGAGGCGGCGAGCACGGTCATCGGTTGACTACTCGATCAGGGTGCGGCCGGTGAGGCGCAGGAAGACGTCCTCCAGGCTCGAGCGGCGGACCAGGGCGCTCTCTACCGGGATCTCGCGCTGGTGCACCTGTTCGAGTGCGCGCTCACCATCGGCGGTGTAGAGCAGCAGCCGATCCGGCAGCGTTTCGATCCGAACGGCCAGCCCGTCGAGCCTGCCGTCCACGGAGTCACGGACCGCATCGGTGAAGCGGAGCTCGAGGACCTCCCGGGTGGCATGCTCCTCGATGAGCTGGCGCGGCGACCCCTCGGCCACGATCTTCGCGTTGTCCATCACCACCAGGTGGTCGCACAGCTGCTCCGCCTCGTCCATGTAGTGGGTGGTGATGATCAGCGTCGCCCCGCGGCGCTTCAGCTGGTAGAGCCGCTCCCAGAGCAGGTGGCGCGCCTGCGGGTCCAGCCCGGTGGTCGGCTCGTCGAGGATCACGAGGTCGGGCTCGTTGATCAGGGCACGGGCGATCGTCAGACGCCGCTTCATGCCACCGGACAGGGGCTGCACCTGGTCCTTCGCGCGCTCGGCGAGCTGGACGAACTCGAGCAGCTCATC
>Ga0268386_10002001_pt1 | contig 14267 bp, 15 predicted proteins | sample RVTome_15_FD_200260 | JGI IMG/M metagenome (GOLD analysis project Ga0268386, IMG submission 200260) | Soil microbial communities from uranium-contaminated site in the Upper Colorado River Basin, Wyoming, United States - RVT150D86... ...
TGCCGATCGCCCCTTCCTCCTACTACGCGGCCAAGTCGCGCCCCCCGTCTGCCAGGGCAATGCGGGACGAGGCGTTGAGGCCCGAGATCCGACGCGTGCACCGCGATAACTTCGGCGTCTACGGGGCACGCAAGGTGTGGTTGCAACTCGGCCGCGAGGGGTACCCCGTTGCCCGCTGCACGGTCGCGCGCCTCATGAGCGACCTGGGGCTCCGAGGCGTCAGGAGAGGCGCCTTCAAGGTCACGACGACCTCTGATGGCAGCGCACTTCGGCCCGCGGATCTTGTGGATCGCGACTTTCGGGCCTCGCGTCCGAACCAACTCTGGGTCGCCGACATCACCTACGTGGCTACCTGGAACGGATTCGTCTACGTTGCCTTCGTCACCGACGTGTTCTCCAGGCGGATCGTCGGTTGGCGTGTGTCCCGCTCGCTACGCAGTGATCTCGCGCTCGACGCCCTCGAGATGGCGCTGTGGGCCCGTGGCAAGAACGCCGACGGCCTCGTGCACCATTCCGATCGCGGAAACCAGGGTGGATTCAACTGGTCGTCGCAACACCTCAATAAAGAGGAGTTGCGATGGGAACAAGAAAACGTCGACGGGCTGATCGTGCTGGACGTCCACCAACGCACTCGCCGAAACCATCAACGGGCTCTACAAGACCGAAGTGATCCGGCGAAGGGGGCCTTGGAAGAACATCGATGACGTCGAGTTCGCCACGCTGGAATGGATCGACTGGTTCAACAATCGTCGCCTGCTCGAGCCGATCGACGACATCCCGCCGGCCGAATACGAAATGCTCTACTGGACGGGGTCCGGCAGGACGGATACAGTCGGACTCACAGAACTGAGTCTCCACTGAATCCGGGGCGATTCACTTTTCGCTATTGTACGGGAAGGGGGTAATTCACATGATTCATAAAAAAATCGCGATGGAGCATGACAAGAAGATCGCCCTCGTCGCCCATGACAATAAGAAGCGCGACCTGGTGGATTGGGCAAAATACAATCGAGTGTTATTGGCCCACCACAAGATCTATGCGACTGGGACCACCGGGGAGATCCTGGAACAGGAGCTTGGCTTCAATATCACCAAGCTGCAGAGCGGACCTTTGGGAGGAGATCAGCAAGTCGGCGCCAGGATAGCGGATAGCGAGATCGATTTTCTCATCTTTTTCTGGGATCCGCTCGAACCGGCACCCCACGACTCGGACGTCAAGGCGCTCTTGCGAATGGCGGTGGTCTGGAATATTCCCATTGCCTGCAATCGCGCCTCCGCCGATTTCATGATCTCCTCCCCTTTGATGGATGGCGAATATGATCGTCTTGTGCCGGATTATGACGATTATCGAAACCGGAAGATCGCAGGAGACGAACGATCAGGGCAGGGTCCGATCGAGTCAGCCGGTGAAGACGACACGTTATAAAGAAGTGGCCATGCTCAGGCTGGAGCCGACGTCCGACGTGCGGGAGGCAGGGGCTTAAGAGGCTTTCGGCAACAGGCCACGCTCCAACAGCTTCCCGTGGCGGAAGGCCCCCCACAGGGCGGCGCCGATCGCGCCGGCGTACAGGGAATCCGCGTGGGCGGCGACCCTCGTCTCCATCTTCTGCTGGACCATCCCGTCCTGGAGTGCCTTGACCAGTCCCGCGTCCAGCGCCAGCCCGCCCGTCATCATCACCACCCCGCGCTTCACGTCGATCGACTTGAGCAGCTTGATCAGGCGCTCCGCCATCGACTCGTGGATGCCGCGCAGGATGTCGCCCGGCTTGATCGCTCGGGAGACCATGTTGATCACGTCGGTCTCCGCCAGGACGGCGCAGATGCTGCTGACCTTCTCCGGCTTCGTCGCCTGCTGCGACAGCGCGCCGATCTCGTCCTGGGCGATCCCGAGGTAGCGGGAGATGTTCTCGAGGAACTGCCCGGAGCCGGAAGCGCACTGGCTGGTCATCCGGTAGTTCAGGACCTTCCCCTTCCCGTCGATGCAGATCGCGCGGCCGTGCAGCGCACCGATGTCGAGCACCGCGCGCGCCTCGGGATTGAGGTACAGGGCCCCCCGGGCGTGAGTGGTCATCGAGTAGAAGTGCCCCGTCGCGCCCGGCAGGCTTTCCCCCTCGCCGGTGGTCGCGACGTAGTCCACGTCGCCCCGGGCCAATCCCGCGGATTCGAGGACGGACCGCATCGACTCCTCGACGAGGGAGAACGTGTTCCGCTGCCGGATGCGGGCGTCCCAGCGGGAGAGCCACTCGCTCTTATCCCCTTCCACGCGGAACAGCGCGGTCTTGACGACTCCGGATCCGACGTCGACGCCGATGGAAACGGTCATGGGTTCCCTTCCTGTCAGTGGTCGACGGCCCGCAGGGCGAAGTTCGCGGCCCCGAGGGCCCCCGTGTAGATCGAATCGGGGCTGATGTTGACGGTCATCTCGCCGTAGTTCTCCTTCAACAATTTGTGCAGTTCCCGGACAGCCGCCTCGTTCTTCGCGACGCCCCCGGTGAAGGTGAACTCGTTCGTGACCCCTCCGGATCGGGAGATGATGGAGATCGCGCGCAGCATGATCGCCCGGTGCAGACCCGCCAGGATGTCTTCGCGCCTCTCGCCGAGGGCGAGCCGGTCCCGCAGCTCCGCGCCGGCGAAGACGGTGCAGGTCGAGTTGATCCGGGGGACGCGGGTAGCCTTCATCGCGATGGGGCCCAGCTCGTGGAGCCCGATCTGCATCTCGTCCGCGATGTAGCCGAGGTAGCGGCCGCACCCCGCGGCGCAGCGGTCGTTCATCTGGAAGCTCGTCACGATACCGCTCTCGTCGATCTGGATCCCCTTCGTGTCCTGCCCGCCGATGTCGAGGACCGTGCGGGTGCCGGGGAACATCATGTGGGCCCCCAGGCCGTGGCAGAGGATCTCGGACCGGATCTGCTCCTTCGGGAAGGGGAGCCGGACCCGCCCGTAGCCGGTTCCCACCACGTACGTCTCCTCCAGCTCGATCGCGAGGACCTTTCCGAGGGCCGAAAGCGCCTCGTTCCGGTCGACGCCCGCTCCTTCGGCGGAGGCGAGCGAGCGGGTGAGCCCGCTCCGCATCTGGGCCGCCACGGTCTCGTCGGGGTCGACCTGGCTCTCCACGTCGATGATCGACTTGTCGTAGATGTTCAGCATCGTCTCGAAGGGGATGCCCGCCTCGCGGCTCGCCGCCTCCGCGAGGTTCATGAAGCGCGAACCTGCGATGTCGCGGAAGAAGTCCGACTTGCGCCCCGCGCCGGGGGCGTAGATCGTCTGCGCCTCCACCGCGATCTTCCGGAAAACGGACTCCAGGGCCTGGCGCAGCGCCGCTTTCGTTCCCTGGAAGCGGGGGTGGTCGAGGTATCCCATGCACGTCTCCTCGAGCTGCCGAAGCGCGGAGAGAAACTGCTCCAGCCGGAAGTTCCGCTCGAGGTCCGAAAGCAGGTGCTCCGCGTCCTTGCCGAGGGCGTTCCGGAACAGGGTGAACCGCGCGGCGATCTTCGCCTCCTGCTTCGAGACCCGGGCGGCCACGTCGTAATTGGAGCGGGAGTTCGTGATCCCGCGCCCGAGAACCGCGAGGTTCTCGTCGATCAGGACCGACTTGGTGGTGGTGGACCCGAGATCGATGCCGATGAACGTGCGCATGCCGCCTTCTCCCTTGGGGTTACGCGCCGGATGCGGCGGCGGAACCGCCGGCGCGGCGCTTCTGGTCGATCATCTGGAAGTAGCTCTCGAGGCGGTTCTTCACGTTCGCCGAGGAGAAGTAGCGCGGGTCGACGAGGTCGGTCTCGATGAAGGCTCCCGGCTTTCCGGTGATCTTCTCGATCTCCCGCATCATGACGAGCTGGCCGGCCGAGAAGCTGTTGCAGCTCTTGATCGAGTTGATGAGCAGTCCGTCCGCGTCGTAGTCCACGATGTTGCGCGCGAGCATGTCGACGCGGGTAGGCAGGTTCCGGTTCGTGTAGACCCCGAGGCAGTAGTCCGCGAGGGTCTCCAGCGGGTGATCCGGGTCGTGACGGAACCCGTCGTAGTCGTAGACGCCGCCGACCTTCGTGTAGGACGAGGCGACCACGACCGCGCCCGCCTCGGAGAACATCCTCCAGAACTCGCGGAACGAGGTCCAGTTCGGCGGACCTTCGACCACGAGGCGGTAATTCTCCTCCGGCATGTCGCCGTCCGGCGACTGGGCGCAGAGGCCCAGCGCGATCCGTTCCTCGATCTCGGCCCGGAGCAGCCGGTAATACTCTATCGCCTCGTCGGTCCCCCGGAAGGCGGTGAAGATCGGGCCCATGTAGTAGACGCCCCCGAAGTAGCAGTCGACGGGAGACGGCCTGCGCTTCGACGACTCGAGCATCCAGACGAGGTCGTTCTCCGCGATCGCCGACTTGCGCAGGTACTCCCGAAGGCGGTCGATGTCGAACTTCACGCCGGACACCTTCTCGAGGACCGGGATCACGTCCTCCTTCAATTGCTTAACGATGTAGTCGCGCATGTTCTTCGTCGGCTGCCCGTCGGCGGCGTAGGGGACGTGGAGCATCACCGTGGGGCACTTGTACTGCTCCCGGAGCAGCTCGAACCATTTCATGAAGGTGAAGCACCCCGTGTAGCTGAGGAGCAGAACGTCCGGGTCGGGGAACGGCTTCCCGTTGGGGGCGATGTTCCCCTTCGCCATCATGCCGATATCCGCCTTCACGTATGTGCAGACGTCCTCGGAGTGCCCCGACCGCTCCGCCTCGGCGATCATCTCGCCGGATTTCTTGCGCATCGCGTTCTGGATCGCGTTGATCTCCGGGAGGTTGTTCGCGATGTCGAAGCACATGAGCAGCTCGTTCAGGTTCCCCGGGACGAAGGTGGAGGACACCTTGGCCGTTCCGCCCGTGATCCGGTCGTAGTTCCGGCCGATCATCTCCTTCTGTTTCACCTGCGATAGCGACTTGACGACTTCCGGCGGACTCATGACGCGCTCCACAGTTTGATGGAGTCGGCGAAGGTGCCCGACTGTTCGCGGATCGGCTGCATCTGGCTGGAATTCTCGGCGTACTGGATGTGGATGTAGGGGATCCCGAGCGGCTCGATCCGGGAGATGATCATCGGCTTGTCGAGCAGCGCAGGGTCGCAGAAGCTGGGGGCCGCGAAGATGACCCCGTCGGCCTTCCGCTTCCGGACGGAGTCGATCAGGTAGCTCCCCTTCCTCGCGACGTCCGGCTCGTACTTGGCCGCCGTTTCCGCGGAGTGGAGGAGAAACGCCCGCGAGAGGTTTTCGATCGGGTCGCCCTCCGTCGGTACGTCTTCCAGAAGCCAGCGCGTGACGAGCAGGAGATCGTCGTCCACGATGTAGCAGCCGGACATCTCAAGAGACTTGATGAGGCTCAGCGGCGGCTGTTCGCAGAAGGCCCCGGTCAGCACCACCCGGCAGTTGTCCCGCATCGGACGGTTCGCGGCCTCGGCGGCGGCCAGGTATTCCCGCATCAGGAGCGTGTGCTCCTCGGGGGGGAGGACCATACCGGCCCGCATCAGCAGGTAGACCTCGGCGGACGGGGCTTTCCACGGGAAGTCGGCCCGGAAGTCGTAGACCCTGTTCACCCACCGGCGGTTCTCGTTGTACACGGCGATCGAACGGCGCAGGTCGTCGTCGGTGACCTCCCGCCCGCCGAGTTTCGCCAGGCCGTCCCGAAGCTCCCGCATCTCGTTCGCATAGAAGACCCCGCCGACCTCCTCCCGGAAGTTCTGGGGCGCGTCGAAGTACCGGACGTACTTGTCCTTGAACAGGAGCTTCCAGATGCCGCTCAAGTTCCGGATCACGTCGCAGATGGAGGGGAACATCATCCCGTCGACGAAGTCGAGCTTCCCGTTGATCGCCATCTCGATCGTCGACCGGGGGATCCGGCAGATGTAGCTCTGGTAGTAGGCGTCCCCGTGGATCACTTCCATGTCCGCCCCGCCCCCGAGGATGCCGAGCGGCAGCATCCCCGCCGCGTGGATGATCTCCCGCGGGACGTAGACCGGCATGTACCCGATCACCTTCCGACCCGGGACGGCGGCCTTCCATTCCCGGGGCTTCGCGAAGCTCAGGTCCTCGAAGATCTCCTCGCAGGCGGCGACGATCTCTCCGACCGGACGCGTGCTCATCGGGCGGATTTCCGGGCGAGAAGGTCGGCGATCAGGCCGTCGATCAGCTCCTCGCTCCAGGGAATCCCCCTGGCCAGCCCCTGCCGCAGCGCCACGAAATCGATCTCCCGGCCGGTCTCCTTCGTTCCCACGTTGAAGGCGCGGAACCCCGCGCGGGCCTCGTTCATCATGTTGAGGGCGAGCCATGCGCGGGAGTTCTCCTTGTTCGCGTTCCACGCGTTCAGCTTCGGCTTTCGCAGCTCCTCCAGGCTCTTCGTCATGCACTCGGGGAACGTTTCGAGCAGCTTCGCGCCCAGTTTCTCGACCGCCGCGTCGAGAAGGGAAAGATCGACCTCGCCCTCCTTGATCGCTGCGAGCCCCTCCTTGTACGCCGCCCCGGTCTTGAAGTCGCCGTGAACTACCCGGCCGAACTCGTCGAGCATCCGGTCGGTGACCACGGTCGGGTTCGCGACGAACGTCCCGCCGATCTTGAGCGCCGGAACGAGGCCGGTAACGATTCCGAGCCGCGCTGCCTTGTGGGCGGAGAACGGCTCGCACAAGGTTCCGGAGACCATCGCCTGCTCGCACCCGATCATCAGCGGAAGGAAGTCGGTCGCGCCGCCGATCGCCGCGGAGCCGTGCTTCGGACCGGCCTGCCCGAAATTCGCCAGATCCTGCGCGATCGTGAAGTCGCACGCCATCCCGATCTCCTGGCCCCCGCCGATCCGCATGCCGTTCACCCGGCAGATCACCGGCTTGTCGCAGCCGAGGATGGACGAGACCATGTCGTTGAACAGGCGCATGTACTGCCGGTACTCCTGCGGGTTGCCGGCGTAATACTCCGCGTACTCCTTCGTGTTCCCGCCGGTGCAGAACGCCTTGTCCCCGGCGCCGGTGAAGACCACGGCGTTCACGCCGCGGTCCACGGAGGCGCGGCGGAAGGCGAGGATCAGCGCCTTGACCATGTCCGTAGTGTAGGAGTTGTACTGCTTCGGATTGTTGATGATGATCCAGGCGTTGAAAAGCCCCTCGGCCGTCGAGCCGTCGCGTTGCTTCGCGGGACGTTTCTCGTAGCGGACCATCCCGCCGCAAACGCTCTCCACCTCCTGGCCGACCAGGTTGTGATCGGCGAGGTGGGCCGGCGCGGTCTTTCCGATGATCTCGGCAGTCGTCGGCATGGCTCCTCCTGGGTTCTGAAAGCATGTTCGGGATTAATTATGCAAATAAGTACCACAATACCGATTAACGTGTCAAGAAATTTGTCCGCCAGTATTTACGAAATCGTTTTTCCCAGCATCAGCCGCTGGGAAGGGTGGAACCCGCAGGAGCACAGGAAGCGCTGCAGGTCGATGTTTTCCGGGGATACCTGCGTGAGCACGGTTTCGACCTGGAGGGTGGAAAGATTCAGGAAGAGCTGGGAGAGCAGGGCGTGCCCGATGCCGGAACCCGCGAAGCCCGGGTGGACGCCGATGGTGTCCAGGATGGCGGCCTTGTCGACCTTGCCGAACTCCCCGAAGTCGACGCGCGCCATGACGAATCCGACGACGAACCCGTCCTCCTCGGCCACCAGCGAAACCCGGATCCCGGATTCCGTCAGCATCTCCCGGAGCTTCGCGGTGTAATAGGCGGAGCGATCCCGGCCGGTGAGCTTCCGGTCGATCCGGACGACGGCGGCGAGGTCGCCCTCCATCAACGAGCGCGCCGGGACGCGGTCGCGGGACAACGGTCCGTTGTCGCCTGCTCCGGCACGCATCGATGATCGCGCATCCGCTCCCGCGCTCCCGGCCACCCTGGTCTCCTCGCGCATCGGGGAGGTGTCCCGCTCGAGAACCTGGGCGGGGGCGAGGAGGAACCCCGTGGAGGAGAAGAAGCGGATCATCGGGGGAGATCCCCAGTCGACCTGGGTCCGGAGCGTCCCGATCCCCCGTGCCTTCATCCGCCGCTCCATTTCGGCCAGCAACGTTTTCCCGATCCCCTCGCCCTGGGCTTCGGGGTCGATGCCGATGACATCGAGGACCGCCACTGCGTCCGGAGCGCCGAATTCTCCTTCCTGGATCCGGGCGATCGCATATCCGGCGAGATTCCCGTCCAGCACCGCAGCGCAACCGATGAACCCGTCCGGCGATTCCGCCGCCGCCGCGAACCGTTTTTCCAGGAAGCCTTTCCTCGATTGACCGGTGATCCGGCTCTCGATTCCGGAAACACGGTCGAGGTCGTCCCGATGGAGGGAGCGGAGCTGGAGGTCGGCCATTCGCGTTCTCCTTTCGATCGTTCCTCGCTGCGGTTCCGCAGGATCCTCCGATAACTTGCCATCGAAGCCGTCATCGGCTCATTCCCATTATACGATTCTCCCGACCGGCCTCCTTACGATACCGTTTCTACTTCCCGAAATAATCGCGGAGGGTTCGGATGACCTTGTCCTGGTCCGCCCCGGTCAGGAACGCGGACATCGGGAGGGAGAGAATCTCCCTGGATGCCGCTTCGGCCTCGGGGAAAGCTCCTTCCGGGAATCCGAGGTGTTTGTAAACCTCCTGAAGATGCAGCGGAATGGGGTAGTGTACGGCAGTCGGAATGCCTGCGCTGGCCAGATAGTGGATCAGTTCGTCCCGGCGGGGAGTCCGCACGGAATATTGGGCGTAAACGTGAGTGTTTTCCGGAGCCGTTGCCGGAATTTTTATGACGTCCGATAGATTCTCGTTGTAGCGTTTGCCGATCTCCTCCCGGATGATCAACTCCTCGTTGAAATGGGGCAGCTTCGCCAGGAGGACGGCCGCCTGGATCTCGTCGAGGCGACCGTTTATCCCGATCGCCCGATGGCGGTACCGCTCCCACTGCCCGTGGTTCCGAAGTCCCTTGATGCGGTCCGCCACGGCATCTTCCGAGGTGAAGATCATGCCTCCATCCCCGTAACACCCGAGCGGTTTCGAGGGGAAAAACGATGTGACGCCGATACTCGGGAAGCCGCAGGACATCCTGCCGCTCCTCGATGCCCCGAGGGATTGGCAGGCATCTTCGATGACGAAGATGTCGCCGCCGCCGCATGCTGCATAGATTTTCTCCATGGCGGCGCACTGGCCGAAGAGACTCACGGCGATGATCGCGCGTGTTCTCTCCGTGATGGCCGCCAAGATCTTCCCGGGATCGATATTGTACGTGGACGGTTCGATGTCGACGAATACGGGAACCGCCCCGAGCAGCGAAATCGCCTCTGCAGTCGCGATGAAAGTGAACGGCGTGGTGATCACTTCGTCCCGCGGACGTATTTCCAGTGCCATGAGCGCCAAAAGCAGGGCATCGGTACCGGATGAACAGCCGAAGGCATGCCTGGATCCCGTGAATTCCGCAAGCCGCTTTTCGAGTTCCTCTCCCTTCGGCCCGAGAATGAAACGGGCGCTTTGGATCACATCCTCCATCTGCGTCCGGATTTCGCCCTCGTACGCCTTGTACTGCGACTGAAGATCCACGAATTGCATCAACGCCTCCCCATGGTAGATACTATATTATAAGGGGGTGACGGGACCGCTGACCCTTCCCCCCGTTTCGGATGCTCATCAAGTGGCTCTTCCGAAAAGGATTTTCAGGATCAGGGGGGCATCAGAGAATAACGATGAAGGATATTCATCCGACGGCCATAATACATAAGAATGCGAATCTCGCCGACGGCGTCGTTATCGGGCCGTTCTGCATCATTGAAGAAAATGTAACCATCGGCGAAGGAACATTTCTCGACGCCCATGTGATCATCAATAAGAATGTTACCATCGGCGAGAACAACCGCTTTTTCGCAAACTGCGTCATCGGCCGTCCACCGCAGCATTTGGCGTTGAAGCCCGGAGCCAAGGTCGGCGGTCTTGTCATCGGCGACAATAATTCCTTCCGTGAATCCGTAACCATTCATCCGGGCATGCAGGAGAGCGGATGGACGCGCGTCGGGAACGAGAATTTCATCATGGTCGGCGCTCATGTCGGTCACGACTGTATTCTTGAAGACAAGATCGTCATGAGCAACAGCTGTCAGATAAGCGGCCACTGCCATATAAAAACCGGTGTTTGGCTTTCCGGTATGGTGGGCATCCATCAGTTTGTTACGGTCGGCCAATGGGTCTATGCGGCGGGTCTTTCGGGCATTACCCGCGACATCCCGCCGTTTCTCATCACCAGCGGCTATCCTCCGGTTATTCGCGGGGTCAATAAACGCGGGTTAAACAGAGCGGGTCTTGGCGACGGGCAACAACGCGCGGTCATGGACGCTTACAAAAAACTCTACCGCAGCGGCGGAACGCTTCTTGAAAACGCTCAAGCGCTGGCCGATCAGAAAGGCAACGATGAAAACGTCTGTGCGATCGTCGATGCGATTCTGCACAGCACCCGGCACTCCTTCGGCCGTTATCTCGAAACATTCCGACACTAACGTTGCAAAACCTTGGCTGAATTATTTTATTGGTACTGATATGAAAAAACTTCGCACAGCCATTATCGGCGCCGGTAAGATGGGCGGCATCCACGCCAAGGTCTATAGTCAGCATCCCCAAAGCCAATTTGTCGGAGTAGCCGACGTGGACGTTGCCAAGGCACAAATGCTCGCCGGGCAATATCAGGTCGCCGCCTTCGGTGATCCAAAAGAATTATTAGGCAAGGTCGATGCCGTCACCATTTCCGCCCCCACGATTTATCACCATACTCTTGCGAAAATGTTCATCGAAAACAATATCGCCGTTCTGATCGAAAAGCCCCTTGCGGCAAGCGCGGCAGAGGCGCGGGAAATCGTCGCGCTCGCCAAAAAACACAACATCGTCGTCGCCGTCGGCCATTCCGAGCGCTGCAACCCTGTGGTGCAGGCCATGAAGCGGCTCGATATCCAGGCAAAATTCATCGAATCGAACCGCATCAGCCCCTATCCTTTCCGTTCGATGGATATCGACGTGGTGCTCGATGTAATGATCCACGATATAGATATAATCCTCTCGCTTGCGGCAAGTCCCATCAAAAAGATCGATGCCGTCGGTCTCAACGTCATCGGCGACCAGGAAGATATCTGTAACGCCCGCATCGTCTTTGAAAACGGCTGCATCGCCAACGTCACCGCCTCGCGCCTCGCCCTCAAGACCGAACGCAAGGTTCGCATCTTCAGCAGAAAGGCGTATCTGAGTCTCGACTATTTGAAAAAGGAAGGCGTCGTCATAAAGACAGACCCTAATATCGATGTTTTCAAATGGATCAAGGAACATCAGGACACCGGCAACATGGACTTCGGCAGCGCAAATTGGCCCGAGTTACTTCATATCGAGCGATTGGATATCGACGACAAAGAACCCCTCCGCGTCGAGCAGGAATCGTTCTTAAACGCCGTTATAGACCCCTCCAAGCTCCCGGAAGTAACTGCCGAAGATGGCCTCGCCGCCATGCAGTGCGCCGAACAGATCCTCGCCTCCGTCAAAGCCCACAAGTGGGAGTAGATAGATGGCATCCTCTCGCGGAATGAAAATAAAAAAGTGCCTTGACCGGGAAGCAAATACATGTCGACGGACGGGAGAGCCATGGGCGATTTCCTGAAACTGGAGGGGCGGATCGCGGTCGTGACCGGCGGCGCCCGCGGGATCGGGCTGGCGATCACCCGGGCCCTGATCGATCACGGCGTCCGGGTGCACGTGTTCGACGTCGCCCCAGGGAAGGGGGACGACGCGGCGGCATATTCGTTCCATCCGGCCGACATCGCCGATTCCACCAGCGTGGCGACGGCGGTAGCCGGGCTTCCCCCCGGCGTCTCCCTGCTGGTCAACAACGCCGGGATCACCCGCGACCGCAGCGCAGTCAACATGAGCGACGACGAGTGGGGCTCGGTCCTCTCGGTCAACCTGACGGGGGCGTTCCACATGATCCGCGCACTGGCGCCGGCGATGCGGGTGGCCGGGTACGGGCGGATCGTCAACATCACCTCGATCAACGGGATCCGCGGGAAGTTCGGCCAGGCGAACTACTGCGCCTCGAAGGCGGGCCTGATCGGGCTGACGAAGACACTGGCGCGGGAACTGGGTCCCAAGGGGATCACGGTCAACGCCGTCGCCCCCGGCATGGTAATGACGGAGATGGCGCGGGCGCTTCCGCCGGAGTTCGCCGACAAGGCGAAGGCGGAGGCGGTGCTCCCGGAACTGGCCACTCCCGAAGACGTCGCGAACACGGTCCTGTTTCTCCTGTCCGACGCGGCCCGCAGGATCACGGGCGAAGTGATCCGGGTCGACGCCGGGCAATACGTCTGATGCGGATCGATTTCCATGTCCACATGGGGGTGTACTCCTTCCATAATCCCTGGGTGACGGAGTGGATGAAGGAGTCGCACCCCGAGGGATACGAGGAATACATCCGGAAGTACGACGACCCCGGGGCATTCGAAGAACTGCTGGCGGCCGAGGGGCTGGACTACGCCTGCGTGCTGGCGGAGCTGAGTCCCGCCGCCACGGGGCTCTGCACGAACGAGCAGGTGCGCGATTTCTGCCGGGGCCGGGGCCGGCTGATCCCCTTTTGCGATATCAGCCCCCACCGGTTCACCGACCTCGGGGGCGAGCTGCGGCGGAAGGTGGAAGATGAGGGGTTCCGGGGGGTGAAGCTCTATCCCTCGTACCAGCACTACTACCCGAATGAACAGCGGATGTACCCGCTGTACCAGGCGGCGCAGGACCTGGGGGTCCCCGTCCTCCTCCACATCGGGTCGTCGGTGTTCCGCGGGACCCGGATGAAGTACTGCGACCCGCTGCACCTCGACGACGTGGCGGTCGATTTCCCGGAACTGAACCTGGTGATGGCGCACGCCGGGCGCGGGTTCTGGTACGATCGGGCCTTCTTCCTCGCAAAGCTGCACGCCAACGTCTACCTGGAGATCTCCGGCCTGCCCCCGTCGAAGCTGATGACGTATTTCCCGGAACTGGACCGTCTCACGGAAAAGGTGATCTTCGGGAGCGACTGGCCGGGGATGCCGTGGATCCGGCGCAACATGGAAGCGATCGGGAAATTGCCGTTGCCGGCGGAAGGGATCGAGGAGATCCTCGGCGGAAACGCCGCGAGGCTGCTGCGTCTCTGACGGGTTACGACGTCCCGGCCGCGACGGCTTCCCTGCGGAGGCGGGTGTTTTTCAGCGCCGTTTCCAGAGTGATCGTGTCGAGGATCGCCTTCGTGAGGTCGTCGATCTCTTCGGTGATGCTGCGAAGCTCCGCGACGATCGGTTCGCCCGCCGGGTTCCCGTGATTCGGCATGTCGAGCTCGGATTCGAGCTTCTCGAACAGCTCGATCACGTCCAGCAGCGTCGTCCGGCGGATGTTCCCCGCGAACCGGTATCCGCCGCCGACGCCGCGTACCGCCTGCACCAGCCCCGAGTGGACCAGGTTGCGCATCACCTTGGCGAGGTGGTGCGTGGAAATCCCGTACTTCTCGGCGATGTCGGTGGTCGAGAGTTGCCGGTCGGCGTTGCCCGCCAGTTCGAGCACCGCGAAGAGGGCGAACAGGGATCCCTTGTTCAGCTTCAATCGATCTCCCGTTCCAGCTCGATATACCGGCCCGAACGCAGCCCCCGGCTCCGGAAAAACGACAGCGTCACCTTGTTGTTCCGGTCCACCATCGTCCGCACCGTGGTGACCCCGGCTTCCTTCAGGCGCCGGCAGATCTCTTCGAACATCCGCTTCGCGATCCCCGCCCCGCGCATCTTGGGGGAGACGGCCATCGCGAAGCACCAGCCGCACGGTGCCGAACCGAACTCCCAGGCGCGCACTTCCCCGGCGATGAAACCGACGATTTCTCCGCCGGCTTCCGCGACCAGGAAGATCCGGTCCTTCTTCTCTCCGCTCCCGTAATGCGCGAAGATTCCGCGCCAGTAGGCCGGTTTCTCTTCCTTGGGGCCGACGTCGTCGATCTTGATGATGGCGTCGAGGTCTGCGGGCACGGCGTTCCGAATGAGGACTGGATCTTTCATTGCCATATGGTACCTTAATACCACAATAACGCACGCAATGTCCAATTCCACAAAGGGGGCGGGCGATGAGAAAAATCGTGTTGTTTCTGGGGGTGGTCCTGTCGACGTTCGGCATGGCGGGATCGGGCGTTGCCGGCGACACCATCAAGGTCGGGTTCGTCGACACGTACACCGGTCCGGCGACGACCTTCACCAACGACGTCCTCGA